>ENA-OQDW01000281-OQDW01000281.1-human-gut-metagenome-genome-assembly--contig:-NODE-281-length-22115-cov-2.568037_pt1 | contig 22115 bp, 28 predicted proteins | sample MGYA00242784_ERZ504613 | MGnify/ENA primary metagenome ERZ504613 (study PRJEB26092, sample SAMD00036330) | human gut metagenome | host: Homo sapiens | study: EMG produced TPA metagenomics assembly of...
GGAGCGAGACTAGCGAAAGCAAACTGTACAAAACTAAACATAGAGCAAAACGCTTGCATCTATCATTTTGGTGCAAGCGTGATTCATGGGCAGCGTAGCAATATTTTGCGCTTACAAAGTATATAAACATCAAGAACAATTATTAGACAAAAAAATCAAATCTGTAAACTCTTTAAAATGAAACAGCCTCGATATTAACGCACTGTCAATATCGAGGCCACCTACTCAAAAATAAATTTTATTTAATTTTCTTTTTTTTCGCATTGATTACAATAACAATTACTAAAGCAGTTATCATCCACACAACAACCGACACTCCTGTTGTATCTCCTGTTGTTGGTGTTTTATCATTTTCCTCCTGACCTGCATTCGGTTTTTGCGAATCAACTTCTTTTCCTGCAAACCATCAATTGCTGCACGAAGCATCTTTCTGCCGCTTCCACTTCTGCGTCAGAAGTATTTTTATTTTCAAATACTGATTTTGCATTTGCCAGTGCTGCAGTAAAAGCTTCTGCTGTCTCATCTGTATACTTGTCAATATCAATCTTTTCCGCCTCGTTAATCAAATCCTCCAGCTTACTCTTATCAGGAATCTCTCTCAGTTCAAAAATCGCCTGACGAAGTGAATTATATGCCGCATTTACCTCATCCTGTGTTGCTTCAACAGTATCATATACTTTTTGTGCCGCAGCTCTTGCTGCCATAAAGGCATCAGCTGTTGCCTCTGTATACTGATCAATTCTATCTGCATATTTTTGAGAATTTTCCAACAAATCTTTTAATTTTGTTTTATCTGCCAAAACAATGTCTTCTAATCCGTTTATTGCAGCAAGTAATGCTTCTCTTTCAGCGTCAATTTCTTCTTGAAGTATATTTCCTGACGCAATAATCTCTTCTGCTTTTGCAATTGCATCATTTAATACCTGTACAGATTCTGGCGTTTTCCCTTCTGTATTTGTTGTCTTTGCTAGTTCTAATGCAAGTTCCAAGTCCTCTGTATTTCCTGTAAATCCTAACAAGTGTACATTGGCAAGAAGTGCATCATAAGCAGCATCCACCTCTGACTGCTCTGCTTTTGTGTCTTCTAATACTGTTTTCGCTTCTGCAAGTGTTTTTTCAAACAATTCTTTCACTACATCCACAACATCTTCATATTCTGCCTTTTCTTTTTGGCTTTCTGCATATGCAACTAAAGCTTCTAAGTTTGATTTATCTACAGATGGTTCTGGTTCTGTAGTAACCTCCGTCACTCGGATATTATCAAGTACAAATGTTGCTCTTGCATCGCTGCTTCCTTCTGCATTTCTGCTCAGTGTCAGATAAATTCCCGTTTCATTTGTCGCATCTACTTCAAACTCTAACACTTCTGTTGACGGTCTCGCATTGAATCCTTCGCCTGTAATTGTACTTGGTTTCAATGGATGAGATTCAATCACTTCTCCATTTGCATGTCTCACATCAATATGATGTTGGGGTCAAAACCATAAAGAACTTTGCTCCTATTTCTATAGCACCTTGAAAAATTCATACGAGGTATCTTTTCCAAATGGTAATTTCTGCGTATATTTGATGGAACAGTTTCCACCCCATTACGAAGCCTTGCATAATTTTTGAATTCTTCGCTGTTCATGTTCCGTTGGATTTTCGCGCGTTCATGTGCTGCTTTGGATGTTACTATTTTTGCAACCTGCTTAAAGATCTTCGGCTTGCATTGATCCCGATATGGACAGCTGACACACTGCTCATGCCGAAAGGAAACGGCACACTGATTGCTTTGGTTCATATAAGAACAGCTTTTCGGTTCATGACCTGCAGTACACCGGAGGACTTTTGTTCCCTCTTCGTTGAATTCAAAATCCGCAAGGATATCCGGAGCCGGCTTCCCTGTCAGACTTGTGGTAATCAGTTCTACATTTTTATCAGCTGCAAGTTGTGTGTTTTCTATCCCACTATATGCCCCATCCGTGGCTATAACAGTCCGTTCTTTCTGTTTATCCATTTGCTCAAGGTGCTCCTGGATAAATTGACTGTCACTATGGTTGTTTTGCTCATACTGGTACTCTGTTACAACAGAACCATTAGTTCCAACAGATTCTTCAAGATTGGCAGCATATCCTCGATGCTCTTTTCCTGCTTTATTCCTGAAAGTTGCTTCAGGGTCAGGAGGATTCTGTAGCATGGTTGATTTCATGCCGCCGTCTTCTTTCATGCGAAGTCTTCGGCTTTCATTTTCAACAATAGTCTGTTCCGATAGACATCTGACAAACAGATCATACTCTGTTCAATCATTGTAAGCAGACTCACACAAGGCAAGAAGTTTATCTGCATCCGTTAAGAACTGCTTCATGCGCTCATCTGTATCAGTACTTCGCTGATGATAGATCACTTTGTTAAAGTCATTCGGATCAATATAATGTTTTCAATCGTCAGGCAGAGCAGAGACATTGATTTTATTCACGTACATCGCCAGCTTTGCGATACAGGTGTATATCAGCTCCATCCGGCTAAGTTTGCGGATGTTGGATTCGATCATCATGGAATCCATACGTCTGACTTTACCGCTGATCCCCATCAGTTTTGCAATAGAAGTACTTAACTCCTTCACACAATCGTGGTAGAGATCCTTGTTGTGAAGCGTTTCGTAATCGTAACACCGTTTACGGAAACGGCTCAATGTTTTGTCACTCAAAGGCTGTTCTTCAAAACTTGTTGTGTGCAGTGCGTACTGAATCCGAAAATCCAACATAAGATTTTCAACCATCTCATCATCGGAATAATCAAAAAGCTCTTTAATAATGAGTGCACCAACAATCACGTTAACCGGAGTATTCGGTCTGGATGCCTTATCGCTGTATAAGACAGAAAAACGCTTTTCATCAATGGCAGGAAATATTTCATCGGCAAAGACTTTTGCCCAGGATTTTTCCAGTGCTTTTTGTTCTCTGGCAGTTAATCCAGAACAACTATCTGTAAATGACATTTGCTGGTAAGCGTTTTCTTTGAATGACATAGAGATTACCTTCTTTCCTGCTAAGATATCTCTATTATACAGCAAGTAAACCATTTAGGCTTGTATTTACTACAAAATATATGAACTTTTCAAGGTACTATAGAGGGGCTTTTGACCCCAACATCATCAATATTAAAGTATGATTTTTCCAACGGATAATTGTATCCTACATGTTTTCCGCTTTCTGCTTCTAATTGCTCATGATAAGTTGCATGATCCATTTGCACCACATATTTATTTCCTTGTTTAAAATCAATCGTGCTAGGAAGTGTACGCATAAGCACACCAGTACCGGTCTGGCGACCTTTCAGTGAAACGAGATTGTCCTCATCCTCTGTTCCATCTACATTATCCAATGTATAATATTTCATTTGACCGCCTTCCGGATTCTTGTAAGCTAAATGAGTCCATGGCTGTCCTCCCACCTGAGAAATAAATGGTCCCCAGTTTTCATCCACATTTTCAAAATCTTCGAAGTAATAATATTCCTCTTCTCTGCTTTTGGCGCTGTAAGCCATTCCCAGCAGCGGAAATCATCTACATATACCGGCTGTTCTCCTGCTTCTGCCGAAAAACTAATTGTTGCTTCTTTTACACCTTCCGGAATAGTAATATCAACTTTAACTCTCTGATAGTTTTTCCCATTATATTTAGACGGTCTCACCTTAATCGGAATTCCTGCTGTTGTCTCAACACTTGCTTCCTCAACTTCTTTTCCTGCTTTCACAGTTAATTTCGGAGAACGTATTCCCTCTGCCATTGTCCATGCCGAGAATGAATATGTTTTTCCCGATTCCACTGTCACGTTTTGCGAAATCGAGCCTGCTACTTGTTCTGCAAACATTACACGAGCATTTCCTTTTGTGCCTGTAATAGTTGTGTCATTGTAATTTGCTCTTTTGTTCCTTCTGTTACAGTCTTTTCCCAACCATCAAATGTTTTTCCTGAGAAACCAAAGTTTTCAATTGCACTTCCATATCCCCAAGGATGTTCTTCCGATGTAGGAAGCATTACAGTTGCTCCGTCTTTTTTCATTACAGAGCCATCCGCATTATAGCGATGTGCCTGTGCTGCTTTCTCTTTTACCAAAATATAAGGTATCGACAAATCTAGCTGCAATGTTACCTGTCCATTTTGTACTGCCACTTCACCTACATAACTTCTTCCGTTTTCTGTAAGCTGATATAACTGTGCTGTTGTTACATCTTCCCAACTATTTGGAACGCTCCATGTACTTGTTCCATTTACATCATTATAGCAATAAATTTTATCTTCCACTTCCGGACTCCACGGAATAAAAATTTCTGCACTCTTTGGTGCAACCGGATTTCCGGACTGTTCATGGTATGCTTTTAAATTGCTTGTATTGATTTTTGCCAACAACTTCTCATCTTTATAAACCAAAGTGTAGTCTCCCTCTACCTTTGTTTTCACATTATCCGAGAACATTGCTTCTTTATTTACATCCCATTTTAATAAATCAAAATGCTGTAAGTATTTTGTAGGAAGATTATTTCTATAAAATACTCTCTCTCCTTCATTGAAATCATTTACATTTCGCCAGTCTGCAACCCCCGGCATCAAAGCTCCCAACAAAGCGCGATCCGGTGCAGCCAAGTCTCCAACTCCATGTGTCACAAATTTCAGAACTTCACTTTGTCCGCCGCCAGTAGAATAATACATATCCGTATTCCAATGAACAAAATTAATTAACTGATTAAAATCACCCAACGCTTCCGTTCCAACACTTGCTCCATTTTCATTCATATATCTATAAATGAGCAAATTTGAAAAATTGCACAAAACTACACATGCGAATTTCATAAATGAATCAAAATCATTACTTTCCTTTGCGCATTGAAAAAGATAACGATACTTTTCCAGCTGAATGGTATCACAGATTTCGTGATATCCAGTTTCAAACGAGCAGAATCTACCAGTACCTACTGCACACATGAAATGTGCCAGTGACATAAGCAGCCAGTACCTTTTGATTCCCTGTGCAGAGCGTATCTGATAGCCGTCCAGTGCCAGTTTCTCCTTACATTGGCGGAAAAATACTTCAATCGGCCATCGACACACATACCAGGAAAGAATCTCCTGTGTAGATAGGGCTACGTTTGTACTGATGAAAGCACGCAATGCTTTGGGATTACCAAATGCTTTTTCCGGATAACTCAAAAGAACTACCGCATTTTCTATGCCGTTGAGGTTTCCCTCGTACCGGTACACATAATAGTTTCGTTTTTTGACTGTCACAAGGTCAAATTCACGATGTGTAACAGACAATTCGGCGGCCAGTTCACGAAGTTTCTTTTTCATTCCCGATGGATACAGCAAACGGTTTGTTTTCAAAGCACCGATGGTATGGAACCCTCTCTGTGCAAAGGTATTGATTATCTTTTCAGAAACATACCAGCAGTCGCAAAGAAAATAGGACATTACCGGTGGAACAGGCAGCTCCTTTGCAATGCTTTGTACAATGTCAATCTTGGAAATTGACTTATTGTACATTACAAAAGCATAGTTCAGAACAATGCCATTGCAGGAAAGCATAACAGCAACTGCCTGATGCCCGTAGTCCTGTTTTCCCTTTAAATGGGATTGGTGAAAATACGCATCTTCAATCGGATGTAAAGCCCGTGACGAAGGCTTTGTCTTTGAAGCAATCGTATCGTCCACAATGCAGAAAACAGGCTTTCCGGTGCGTGCTGCTTCTGAATAAATAATCTCAATGACAGAGCATTTTAACGTATCTGAAAGTAAGGAATCATCCCATTTTCCGGAATTGAGAAAATGGGCAATCGTCGTTCTGTGGCAGGAACTGTTTTTAGCAAAGTCCGTAGTTTTTCCATGATATCCTAAAATGAAAATACTGATTAGGATACTCATAAGATGGTTTATTACTCGGTTCGAATAAAATTTGCATAAGTTTAATTTTTTAAACTGGTTGTATATGAATGAGGAATGATGTATAGTATTTGCGAGAGACACCTTCTTTCGTAAATGTTGCAAATGTTTGTTTTGGCACTTTCATTATACAACACTATCGAATTCAAGGTGTCTTTCTTTTATGCAAAATCACGAACTTGCTCATTTATAGTTCTTAATTTATTGTATAATTACAGGTACAGGTATAAAGATTCCACAGTTTTGAGGTGTGCATTATGTTAGATCATTTAGATACTTTTTTAGAAATACAAGGATTCTACAGGATTCACTATTTAGAATTATCTTCCGGATACCAAAAACCTTCCATTCCTTATTTCGGTTTTTCTCTTACATATATTGATAAAGGAACTGCCTTTATTCACTTACAGAATACTTTGACCGAAATGGAACAAGGGAACGGAATTTTACTCCCCCCAATGCAGATAACGAAATGAAAATTATTGGAAAAGCTGCTAACATTTACATTGTCGTGTTCGAATGTAATTCCAAATTGCTTAATCAAATAACAAATAAGATTTTTCCTGTCAACGGAATTATCCGAAGCTATTTAAAAGTTATATTAAAAGAAGCTAAATTTGCCTATAAAAACGATTTGAGAATATTCGATTACAACGAATTAATCGAAAATCCCAATGCTCCTTTGGGTGCCAAACAAATGCTAAAAAATTATGCCGAATTATTATTAATCGAAATCCTCCGACAAAGTGAGGAAAATTTTGAAAATAGTTATTCCGAACTCATACGAGAAACTCTCATTATGCAAAATATCGACAGCAACTTCTTCTTTGAGCAGATTGTAAATTACTTAGAAGCGCATATCAGCGAGTCGCTGACTTTAGAACAGATCAGCGCGGATAACTTTACAAATATTTCTAAAATCCAAAGGGTTTTTCGCGAATGTTCTAATGAAGGTGTAATCTCCTTTTTCAAAAAATGAAAATTGAAAAAGCAAAAACTTTAATTCGTGAAACTCCCATGAATTTCACGGAAATTTCTGAATTCTTGGCTTTTCCTCTGTACATCATTTTTCCAAAAAATTCAAACAGTTAGTAAAAATGTCTCCTTCCGCATATCAGCGTTTTATCAAGTAGCACTTCAAAAAAACAAGGGAGATACAAGCATCAATTTGCCTGTATCTCCCTCGTTTTTATTTACCACTATTAAATTTCGTACCAAATGATTTCATTTGCATCTAAATCTAAATCAAAGCTTGTTCCGTCACCTTTATATACTGTTGTGCTCTGTGGTTCATATGTGTTGTTTACAACACAATATTTTCCATTTTTCACATAAGCATGTACTTCCACATTGAAGTTTGTGCTGAACCATTTGTGAAGATTGTCCTCATCATGTGCTGACCAAAGAATAGAACGATACAACAGACGGCTGTTCTCAAAGCTGTATGGAAGACCGCTGATATATACACAACGTCCGTTACCAAAATCATTTACTGCCATCTGAACTTCTTTATCAATCTGTCTTAAGATTGTTGTTCCGTCCAATGCGAAGATATTCTTCTGTCCTTCTCCGAAATCAATGTCTTTTGTGCAGTCTTCTTTGATAAAGTGATCATGTTCTTCCCAGTTATATTTATCTGTATTTAAGTTAAATCCGTTTTCTTTTTCTACACCAAGTGCATTTGCAAGCTGGAAGTAACGTCCTTCCCACTGGTAAGCTGTCGGCTCACCAACACCGATAAATCCACCACCGTTGTAGATAAATTCTTTCACTGCTGTTACGATTGTCTCGTCTGCCCATGCAGAACCACCGCTGTGTGCTGTGTATGCGCCACCTACGTTGATGATAACGTCAATATCATTTAACACCTTCGGATCATTTTTGATATCATCAAAGCTGATGAAACGTACATCAAATGGTGCTCCGGAAAGCGCCTCTACGATTCCTGCATAAGAATAGTTCTGTTTTTGATATAAAGCGTGGTGAACCATGTGGTTGCCCCATGCTCTCATCTTGCCCCAGCTGTTCAACACTGCAACTGTCTTCACGCAGTATGGAGTTGTTCCTTTAATGTTTTCGTATAATGTACGGAATTCATCACACACACTTTCCACATAGTCAATAAACTCAGGGAAGTCTAAAGCAAGTTTCAAATATCCGCCATATCCGATTCTGTCGATTGGTTTTCTAAGAATCGCACGTCTTGCTGTTACCCAGTTTACTTTTGCTTCTTTTACCGGATCTCCGCCTTCATGGAACGTATCCGGGAAGAAGTATGGAAGGAAACGTCCTTCTGTATATTTTACGTTTGGAATATCACTGATCAGACGAAGTGTAGAACCATTACCAACACTTCCTACTACAGCATCCAAACCAACGGATTTGAATTCATCCATGAATGGTTCCATACCGATCCAGTGATCGCCAAGGAACATCATTGCTTCTTTACCCATCTCATGTGTGATGTCTACCATCTCTTTTGCAAGTTTTGCAACTTCTCTTCTTTGGAATGCCTGGAAGTCTTTGAACTCTTTTGATGGAATACGATACTGGTTGTTCATGTAACCTTGATCGATAATGTATTCAGGTCTGAATTTATATCCAACTTCCTGTTCAAACTGTTCCAAAATATATGGACTTACTGATGCTGAATATCCGTACCAGTCTACATATTTTTCTCTTGCAAGTTCATCGAAAATCAATGTGACTGATGGAAAAATGTTGTATAACGAATAACATCAATATGCGGATTGTCTTCGATGTATTTGCGAAGACGCTTCATTGTAAATTCTTTTGTCTTTGGCTGACGAACGTCGAATGTGATCTGTTTTTCCACACCCTGCCAGTCATTGATTACTGCATTGTACATATGTACCGGATCCCACATAATGTATGCAAGAAAACTTACTGTATAATCATGGAATTTCTTTGCGTTGTGAATTGTGACATCTCCTGTCTCCTCACTGTAATCCCACTCTTCTACCGGAACAACTTCACCTGTTGTACGGTCAATGACTTCCCACCATCTTCTGATATCATCGTAAGAATTTACTTTCAACATATCTGGATATAAGTGATCCATCAAGTGGATAGATAACTCAGCTTCCACAGCTGTATGGAAGATGTCATAATGTACATCTGCTGAATCTCATCTGGATTCGCCTTTGCCCATGCATTATCTTTTCTTGTTGTGTAATATGTAGAATACACTTTCGCATCCACATCTCTTAATTCTGCCGGATAGTCTGTTCCATCACAGTCACGGATCGCATCTGCTCCCCAACGTTTTACCAGTTCCAATGTCTCAGGAACTACGTCCACATCTGTAGGAATTGTAACTCTTCCTCTTAAACTTTTCGCTCATAACGAAACTCCTTTCTTCGTACACCTCAATTTATACAGACAGTATAATTTAGTTTTTTCTATAAATCTACTCAATTGTTGCTGGTTTTTTTATTAATATTGTTTTTATAGCAAATTTTTAATAATTCACCTGTCATTTTTTGTAAAACATGCTCTATTTTTACAGAAATCTCACATATCATAAGTTGATTTTTCCAAAAAATCCGATTATACTTGTCATATCAGATACTAGACTTGATGAGAGACAAGGTGGAATAAGACATGAATTATAAAAGTATTGATTTAAAAGACTGCATTACTGTCGATAAGATTTTTACGATACACTATTTTGAATATATGAGTGACTTTTCTTTTCCAGGAGAGTCACATGATTTTTGGGAATTTATATGTGTAGACAAAGGTGACGTAAAGATTCGGATGGGTGATTCAGATATCATCTTAAAAAAAGGGCAGGTTGCCTTTCATAAGCCAAACGAATTTCACACCGTAGATGCAACAGGTACATCCGCGCCGAATCTGGTTGTGATTTCTTTTCGCTGCACGAATCCGGCAATGTCCTTTTTCAAAGAAAAGGTTTTAAAAATCGACGAATTAGAAAGAACTATTTTAGCTGACATTATCGCCGAAGCAAAAACAGTGTTCAAAGGACGGCTTGACGATCCTTATCAGACTGAGATGATTCGCTCAGCTTCTGCCACACCGGATGCCGAGCAACTGATTAAGATCCATTTAGAATATTTCCTGATTCACTTAATGAGAAGATACAACCAGACATCTGCAGTGCACTCTAACAGCACAGTTCCAGCTTTAAAAGTAACTAAGATGAAAAGTGATACGGAAGTGTTGAACCGAATTATTCATTATATGGAGACACACTTGAATTCGCGGATTACGATTGAGCAGATTTGCAAGGATAATATGATTGGACGCTCACAGCTTCAAAAATTATTCCAGCAAAAGACCGGTTTGGGTATTATCGAATATTTCTCCAACATGAAGATTGAGTCCGCAAAGGAGATGATTCGAACGGGGCATATGAATTTTACGCAAATTTCCGAACAGCTGGGGTATGCATCTATACATTATTTTTCAAGACAATTCAAAAAAATTACAGATATGACTCCTTCCGAATATGCTTCCTCTATCAAAGCTATGGCAGAAAGGGGCTTTTGAGGAAAAAATATAAAAAACGGGCAAAACCCGTTTTTTTATATTTCTCGTGCAATAATCTGCAATGTCGGATATGCATACTCCAAAAATTCTCGATAGGCACACCCATCTTCCCACAAATAACTCCCCTGTTGGCGTTTACACCCACCTCGGCATATTTTCCAGAACGGACAGTCTTCGCAACTTCTTTCTGTCTTATTTTTTTTCTCCCAAAACCGTTTCCATCCATCGGAATTTCCTATTTCTTCTACACTGTGCTCCACAACATTGCCGCAACAGTATTCATCCAAAACATAAAAATCACACGGATACACGCTTCCATCTGCCTCTACAACAAACTGCATATTACAACTCCCCAACATCCCACACTGGTTTGGCACACGGTCAGTCAGCATTAACAAAATATTATCAAAAAGCGAAATACTTCTATATTCTCCTTTTCTATAATCTTCTAGCCATAAATCATACAGTGTCTTATAAAATTTTGCATATCCGTCCGGTCTCAATTGATACTCTGTCTTACAATGCAATTCTCCAAGACACGGTATACATTGCACATAGGAAAACCTTGATTTTTAAAAATGAATAAAACGCCTTTGCATGCTTGGATAATTTCTGTGTGATCACTGCTAAAATATTGAATTCTACCCCATATCGTCTCAAAACATCAATTCCATTCATAATATTCCTGTATATTCCGCTACCTTCACTATCTATTCTGAATTCATTCGTATTAGACTCATATCCATCAAGAGAAACTCCAACTAAAAATTGATTTTCCCGAAAGAAAACTCCCCACTCGTCATCTAGTAATGTTCCGTTTGTCTGAAGAACGTAACAGATTGTCCTGTTCTTTTTCTTACTATCGACATATACGACAAACTCTCGATAATACGAAAGCCCTGCTAGCGTTGGCTCCCCTCCTTGAAAAGCGAACACTACTGTCCCATCCTCATCCACCGCTTCAAATATTCTGTCAATTAAATGCTTCATCACCCCTTTCGTCATCACTCCATAAGACATCTGCTCCCTCTGCCTGCTCACATCTTCATAAAAACAATAACGACATCTCAGATTACAAAGTGAAGATGCTGGTTTGATCAACACTGACAAAAACTTCATACCCTTTCCTCCTCACAGAATACCATTGGTATTTTTCTTTACACAATTCCATAAATCCTTTCGCTGCAGGCGTGAGATACTTTTTCTTATGATACGCAATCGAAAATTGCCGAGACAAATGAAATTCTTCCACTTGCAGCTGCTTGACCAATCCCCTTGCAAGCTCATCCCTTACCAAAAGATATGGCAAAATGGATATCCCCAATTTTTTTGCCACAGCTCGAATGATTGCCTGCGTACTGACACTCTCCCAAATCACTCTGTGATGAATCTGATGATATCCCAAGCTTTCCTCTATCATTTCCCGCACAGCGCTCCCCCGTTCCCTTAAAATCATCGGATACCTTTCCAAATCTATCAAGGAAATCTTTTCTTGCTTTACAAGTTCACTATTCGCTGCACAAATCAAGCACAAAGGATCTTCCATCAAATGCTCCATCTGAATTTGCTCATATTCTGTTTTTCCCTCTATCAATGCCAAATCCACTTCATTATTCAGTATATACTGTTCTATTGTCTTCGTGTTGCATACAGATACTTTGATCTCCACCTCCCGATATCTTTTCTGAAACTCCTCAATTAACTGAGGCAATATAAAATTTCCAATTGTAATACTTGAACCAATTCTCAATGTTCCTTTATTATTCCATGTCTTAACCTCCGTCTCCATCTCATCAAACATAGATACAATATGAAGCGCGTAATCGTAAAGCCATTTTCCTTGCTCTGTAATAGAAAGACGTTTTCCAATTCGGTCAAACAGCCTTATGTGATAGTAATTTTCCAGCTCTTGAATTGCTAAACTCACAGACGGCTGAGATACATGTAAAATTTCAGAAGCTTTTGTAATGCTTTCTTTTTGAAAAACAATCACAAAGGTCCTGAGATGTCTGATTGTCATAAATACCTCCTCTTATAAGCATTTCATTATAGATAATATAAAATAATACTATTTGCATTATATGATAACACCAACTATACTACTTGTATAGGAGGTTTTAATCTATGGAACAAAGCATAAGTAAAAAACAACTTTTGAAAAAATTATTTTTTTCCACATTATATCTCAGCACATTTACTTTTGGAGGAGGATACGTCATCGTCTCATTGATGAAAACAAAATTTGTAGATGAGCTTCATTGGATTGACGAGACTGAAATGCTGGATTTGATTGCAATTGCACAATCTTCCCCAGGAGCTGTAGCCGTCAATGGTGCCATTGTCGTAGGCTATAAATTGTGCAGAATTCCAGGTGTATTTTTTTCAATTCTCGGCGCAATTATCCCACCATTTTTCATTATCTCAATCATTTCTGGATTTTACACTTTATTTCAGGAAAATGAGGCTGTTCAAGCTCTCTTGAGCGGAATGCGCTCCGGCGTCGGTGCCGTAATCGTATCCGTCGTGTGGGACATGGGATCCGGAATCGTAAAACAGAAAAAAATTGCTCCGATTCTCATCATGCTTTGCGCATTCATTGCAAACTATTACTTAAAAATCAATATTGTTCTTATTATTTTAATATGCATTATATTGGCAGCAGCAAAAGCCATTATCACAGAACGGAGGAGAAGTCACAAATGATCTATTTACAATTATTCTTAAGCTATCTGCAGATCGGAGCATTTAGTTTTGGCGGCGGTTATGCCGCAATGCCTCTCATTCAGGCGCAAGTTGTTGAAAAATATCACTGGCTCAGCATGACAGAATTTGGCGATCTTGTGACGATTGCCGAGATGACGCCCGGACCGATCGCCATAAACTCCGCAACCTTCGTCGGCACACAGGTCGCCGGACTTTCCGGGGCACTCATCGCAACACTCGGATGTATTCTGCCATCCTGCATCATCGTTACTCTACTTGCAAAAATTTATATCCAATACCGCAATGTAAAAATCATGCAGGATATTCTCGGCACACTCCGCCCGGTTGTCGTCTCTATGATTGCTGTGGCAGGACTCGGAATCCTAAGCTCGGTATTCTTTCTTTCCGGAAAGTTCGCACCCGCTTTGTCTAACTTTAATATCCGAGGCATTATTTTCTTTGCCGGCGCTCTCCTCTGCCTTCGCAAAACAAAACTCAGCCCGATTCTCATCATGGTCGGCTGCGGTATTTTAGAACTGCTTTATCAAACAATTTTTTAACCACAAAAAAGAGTGAAGCCAATCTGACTTCACTCTTTTTACATTCTTATAAAATTACTCTTGTACGTATGGCATTAAAGCAATATGTCTTGCTCTCTTAATTGCTACTGTAAGAGCTCTCTGATGTTTTGCACAGTTTCCTGTGATTCTTCTTGGAAGAATTTTTCCTCTTTCAGAAACATATTTTCTTAATTTAGCCACATCTTTGTAATCGATTTCGTTATTTTCTTTTCCACAGAATACACAAACTTTTTTTCTTCTGCGTCCGCCTCTTCTCTTCATTGGAGAATCTGCTTTATTACCTTTATCGTAAGCCATTGTCAATACCTCCTATTTTACTCATCGAACACGACTGTTAAAATTTACTACACAATCAATATCGTCTAGCTGAATGGTAATTCCTCATCAATTCCGTCTGGAATATTCATGAATCCATCTCCGATGTCTGCACTTGGTGATGGACTAGGACTTGCCTGGTATCCACTGTTTGATGCGCTGGCCGCTTTGCTCTCTGCAAATTCCTGTTCCTCAACAACAACATCTGTTGTGTAAACTCTCACGCCGTCTTTGTTCGTATAGCTTCCTGTCTGAATACGACCGGTTACCGCAATCTTCACTCCCTGGCGCAAATACTTCTCTGCAAATTCTGCCGCTCTTCCGAAAGATACACAGTTGATAAAATCTGCTGTTGCATCTCCGTCACGTTTGAAACGGCGGTCAACTGCCAATGTATATCTGGCAACTGCATTTGCACTCTCGCCCTGCGAATATCTACCTCTGGATCTCTTGTTAAACGTCCCATTAAAATTACTTTATTCATACGATTTCCTCTCTTCTCTTATGCTTCCTGTCTAACGCATAAATATCTGAGTACGTTATCCATGATACGAAGTCTTGCTTCCATCTCAGCTGGAACTGTAGCATCAGATTCGAAGTGGATGAAGTAGTAATATCCTTCTTTCATCTTCTGAATTTCGTAAGCTAATCTTTTCTTACCCCATTCATCAACGTCAGTTACGTTACCACCGAAACGAGCGATTAATTCTTTCACTTTTTCGATTGTAGCTGTTCTAGCGTCGTCTTCGATTTTTGCATTGACAACAACTGCTAATTCATATTTGTTCATGTCACTTGCACCTCCTTATGGTCTCTGGCTCCTGAATCACTCAGGAACAAGGAATAAAATAATATATCACAATTTGGCATTCTACCACATTTTCAAGCTCGGTGCAAGCACTTTATTGTTTTTTCTTTAATTCTCTTGTATTCTTTTCTACAAGCTTTCTCGCAATCATGATCTGATGTCCGCATCCTATACATTTGAGACGAAAATCAGCACCTACTCTTAATATTTCCCACTCAAAACTGCCGCATGGATGCTTTTTTTTCAGTCTTACAACATCTCCAACTTCATACATATCAGCCATATTCTGCCCCTTCCTATTTTACCGCTTCTTCTTTGATCATCACGCCATGCACCAAAAAACGTTCATCATCTCTGACATTGGTACATGTTGACAAACTGACAATCTTAGACGCCGTCGTCACCTCGGCGCTTGTCGGGTACGCCGACTGCTGCTTTATGTAATCGATATAAGTCTGGAACGCCGCATCATCTGCATAGTCCATAATATAGCTGTCAGAAGTATCTTTTACCACGCCTGCCGAAAAAATCTCATATGTTCTTACTTTTCCGTCCGGTGTATAGATATAAAAAATATGGATGTTCCTTGTAAAAACTGTCATCCTTATATTTCAGCAACTGCGCAAACATGGAGCCATTCTTCATGTTATGTCCATAAATAAATGTATTTCTTCCCGAAAAATCTCCCGGATTGTTCACATCCACAAACAGTGTTCCTAATTTATTTGTGTTTGCTTCAAACGTTCTTTTTAAGTATTCTTCGTTATCTCTTCCCTGAACGACCGGATAATTGATCTCTGACGGTTCGTCAAACCGAATCCATCCAACCACATCGGAATTCATCTCCAGCAGTTTTTCAAAATCAACAGAAAACGCCTCTTCTTTCGTATCATCTTTTTTCTCTGTATTAATGACCAGATCCTGAATCTTTTGGTATTCTTTGTCACCTTTATTGTACTCCGAAAAAATACCATATAATTTGTACGCCGAAACCGCAAACACTACAATCGCAATCACAAGGATGATATTTGAAACAATATTGCTTCCACCCTTTTTCTTTCTTCTTCCCCGATGATGTTTCTTTTTGTTTTCTTCCGCCATCTCTTTTTACTCCTTCTTGTTTAATGTACAAAAAGGTGAATGCAATACATTCACCCCTTTCGCTCTTCTGTTTTAGCTCACTTTCAACTTGAACTTCTGAATCTCTTTTTCACTGGATACTCGTTCTATTATTCCTCCGAGACTTCTGAGTTTTTCTTCAAATCTCTCATATCCTCTCTGAATGTAAACAATATCATCCACGATCGTAATTCCATCCGCCGCAAGTCCTGCGATGCAAAGCGCTGCACCTGCACGTAAATCCGGAGCACTTACTCTCGCTCCCGAAAATCTCTCAACACCTTCAATCGTTGCAGAATTTCCTTCAATCTTAGCGACCGCTCCCATACGTGCCAGCTCATCTAAATATTTAAAACGATTTTCAAAAATACTTTCTGCGATAATACTTGTTCCCTCGCAAAGCGCAAGTGTCACACCAATCTGCGGCTGCATATCTGTCGGGAATCCCGGATACGGAAGCGTCTTTACCTGTGTGTGCTTCAAACGCGTCTTCGCAACTACACGTACAGCATCGTCAAATTCTTCAATCTCACACCCAATCTCTTCCAACTTCGCAATTGTAGCCTCCAAATGTTTTGGAATGACATTCAAAACAGTCACATCTCCTTTTGTAACTGCCGCCGCAAACATAAATGTCCCTGCCTCAATCTGATCCGGAATAATCGAATACTCCGTCTTATGAAGCTTTTCAACACCTTTGATCTTGATCACATCTGTTCCGGCGCCTTTGATGTTCGCTCCCATACTGTTCAGGAAGTTCGCAACATCCACTACATGTGGCTCTTTCGCAACGTTCTCAAGAATCGTAACACCTTCTGCCATCGCTGCAGCCATCATCACATTGATTGTGGCTCCAACACTCACAACGTCAAAATAAAGATGTGTTCCTTCTAATTTCTCTGCCTCGGCAATGATCTTTCCGTATTCAATCTCAACCTCGGCGCCCAATGCTCTAAAACCTTTCAGATGCTGGTCAATCGGTCTGCTTCCGATATTGCAGCCCCCAGGAAGCGCCACCTCAGCTCTTCTGTATTTTCCAAGTAATGCTCCTAGTAAATAATAAGATGCTCTGATCTTCTTGATATAGTCATACTCAATACTAAAATCCTGCACACCGGCTCCATTGATCCGCACTGTATGTCGGTCTATACGCTGAACCGTGGCTCCTATTCCTGCCATCGCTTCCAACAACACATTGATGTCATTCACATCCGGTAAATTCTCTATCGTAACAGTCTCATCTGTCATAATTGCCGCTGCTAAAATAGCTAATGCTGCATTCTTTGCTCCGCCTATCTCTACTTCCCCTACTAACGGATTTCCACCCTTAATAATATACTGTTCCATTTCACACCTCAATTATCAGATTTCCATTCCATGCTGAAACTTTTTCAGTCATACTTCTCCCAGTTTTATTTATACTTCTTTGCTATTATAACACAAAATGTATTTTTGTAAAATTATTTTTCCAAATATAAACCGAAATAGGAGTCTGCGCCTCCTATTCTTCAAATAATTTCAATACATTTCCTATCGTCTCTTCAATTGTTAATCCGTCCTCGCAAATTGTATAATCCGCATACTTTTCGAATAGGCAAACCCTTTCTTCGTATAAATCCTTTAAAGTCTGCCCTTCTTTCAAGACAACTCCACGGCTTTTCGCATTTTGGATTCTTCTGTCTATTGTCTCATAGGATACCTTTAAATATACAACTGTTCCCGTTTTTTTGTAATGTTCCATTGCTTCTTCACAATATACAACACTGCCCCCCGGTGCAATCACCGCATTTTCCACATCCAAGTCCCGGTTAACCTGATTCTCTATTGCAAGAAATCCGTCATTTCCTTCCTGCGCGATAATCTCTTTGAGCAATCGCTTCTCCTGCTTTTGTATCAGCAGATCCGTATCCACAAACTCATATCCAAGCCGCTTGGCAACTACAACACCCACCGTACTTTTTCCTACAGCAGGCATTCCAATCAAAACAATATTTTTCATATGTATCTCTCCATTCCATTATTCAATCAGAAATAAAAATTCCTTCTGCATTTTCTATGATCGCACCTTCGCCGGAATAACTCCTGATACACCATAATCTGAATCATATCTCCCAACCAGTCCTCTTTCCGGCGTCTTCTGATCCCCATATGTTCCTGTGCTTCCATCTGCATTTCTTCCGGCTCTATCCCATCCAGTTCTTTCACTCTGTCGTAAATTCTTCTGCACATCATACGCATCTGCAGCTGATCCGGATATTCATCATAGACAACACTGCCTTCATATGCCATCCTGTCACACTCATCTTCCACATAGGGCAGCAACCTCTTTGCTGTCTCCGGATACATGCTTTTCATATACTCAAAATCACGCTGTTCTATTCGCTCATCATCATATTGTAAGGGCATCGGGTATGCCATATAATATGGTAATCGGTAATCCACAGGCTTGCACTTCCATTTCTATATACGCTCTAGTATATAGTATGCCAAAATATTTGAGATGTTCTATTCTTTCAGCGGAATTCCTCTTCCGTCTGTATTGATACTGCCGGTCAAGATCAAAATTCCTTCTATAAATCCCCATATTCCTGAAATAATACTTCCGATTCCACAGGTTGCCACCGTCAGAACAAGCTGAATAACCGCTTTTGTTGTATATCCCAAATAAAAATTATGCACACCTAGCGAGCCGAGAAAAATACCTAACAGTCCTCCTGCCAGCTTTGATTTCTGCTCCACCATAGGTCTTTGATTCACAAGACTCGCTCCGCACATCGTACAATATGTCATTCCGACATTGGTAGCATTTCCACAATTTGGGCAATAGTTATCCCCAGTTCCATTCGAAAATCCACAGTTTATACACACTGCAGCATTCGGATCAATCGGTTTTCCACAATTTCTGCAAAACATGTTTTCTTCCTCCTTATACTTTACGATTCTATCTTTTGTTTTTCTACTGTAATTTTACAATTTTTCTTATAAAAGCAATGCCATAGCATAGTACTTCACGGTATCCATCACGCAAAAATTCTTCTTCATAATGCTTCATTCTGATTTGCTCCACTGCTTTCAAGCTACATTTTTCCATCTGGTGAAAGCTTTCAGACACCTTCAGCTCAAAAAGGATCACCGGTTTCTCTACATCCATACTTTTCAGGCAAATATCATATCTTCCATCACCGGACTCACGATTGGAGTAAGAATAATAGTCTCCCATTCCGCCAAAAATACCCATGAGAAATCCGTGATAAAAAGCTTCTTTTGTGTCGTAAAACTAATCCCTTCACGCAAAAGCTCTGAAATCGTTTTTTCTAATCCAATTACCTCGCCCTCTGTTACATATCGATACAACTCTGAAAAATCTTTCTTTTTTACTTTTTTCCCAAACCAGGAAAGCACCGTATTTTTATAGATATAGAGAATCTCTTCATTCGGAATACTCATCGAAATATAACGAATCCCATCTCTCAGCGCCTCATCCACTTTCTTTAAGTAGCCTGTAAAAAACAAGAAATTCCAAATATTTTCCTCTGATTCCTCCACTCCGATATCCTCATACGTAATATCTTCGTGAATTGGTTTTTCAATGCTTTCCCCCTGGATCAGCAGCTCTATCTCCTGTTTTACTTTTATATCCGCCTTTTCTACTAAAGTTTTCACAATACTGTTCGAACTTGTATTTGCCCAAAATGGTCTTGGTAAAGATGTCATATCTGCCCAAATCAACTCCACATAATTCAATACACTCCAGGGATTATATACTTCCGTCCGTCCAAATACATATCCATCATACCATCTTTTCACTACATCCGCGAAATCACTTCTATCATAAAATGCAAGAATCTCATCTACTTCTTTTTGTGTAAAACCAAAATGCTCTGAATACATTGGATTCGTAATGGAGATAATCTTCAGATTGTTCAATCCTGTAAAAATACTCTCTTTCGAGATTCGAAGACAACCTGTGATCACAGCAAACTCCAAGCTGTCATTCGTCTTCAACGCTGACTCAAAAAGAGATCTGATCAGCGGAATCATCTTCTCATAAAAGCCTCCAAAATAAGAGTTCTCCAGTGGGACATCATACTCATCGATCAGGATAATTACTTTTTCTCTATAACTTTTCGCCAGACAAGCTGACAGAAAACGCAGTGCATCCAGATAATCTGCATCCGTTCCCTTAACATCGCGTATTGCAAGAAAGCGTTCTTTTTCTTCTTCCGTCAATTTCCCAATTTTCAAAAGTTCTTCATGTCTGCCAAATTCCTCGGCAATCATTTTCCTCATCTGTATATAAGACAAGTCGAAATTCGCCTGCTTCATTGTTTTTAGTGAAATACTGATCACCGGATATCTCGATATGTGCTTTAAATACTTTTCCCCGGCAGCCATAATTTCCAACCCCTGAAAAAGCTTCCGAGCATCACAGTAATCTTTTTCAAAAAAGCACTGTAACATGCTAAGTCCCAGTGTCTTACCGAAACGCCTTGGTCTTGTAAACAAATTAACTTTTCCCCGCATATCCAAAAGTTCTTTTATCAACAACGTTTTATCTACGTAATAATACCCCTCTTGTATCATTTCCTTAAAATTGTCCACTCCGATTGGAAACGGTTTAAATCCCACTTTCTCACTTCCTTTCCGCATCATTATTTACTAATATTATAGCTTGTTATATACTCTTTTAGCAAGAAAAAAGATGTCCGTAATTAAACAGACACCTTTTCAGTCCACTGCACACCTTCGGCAAGCACTGTGATCTTCTCCTGCAGGATTTCCACAAAGCCACCAGACACAGTTACTTTTTTCATCTCTGTGCCCTTGTGTATCTTCATCACACAAGGCTCCAGAATTGTCGTCAGCGGGATATGGTTCTTGTAAACTCCCATATCGCCGCCCACAGATGTGAATTCCAAAAAGCTTGCTTCCCCTTCGTAGAACATCTCCTCCGGAGAAATAATTTTCAACTCAAACATATTATTTTCTGCCATGCGCACACACCTCTACTTTACTCTGGCAAGTACGTCATCAATATTTCCCGCATTCAAGAAATAACCTTCCGGAATATCATCATGTTTTCCTTCCAAAATTTCTTTGAATCCCTGTACTGTCTCACTGATTGGCACATATCGCCCCTCAAGCCCTGTAAACTGTGTCGCGACAAAGAATGGCTGAGATAAAAATCTTTGTATCTTTCGCGCACGTGATACAGTGAGCTTATCTTCCTCTGAAAGCTCATCCATACCGAGCATTGCGATAATATCCTGTAATTCTTTATATTTCTGCAGCACTTCCTGTACACCGCGCGCCACCTTGTAATGCTCTTCGCCCACGATATTCGGGTCGAGCATTCTCGACGAAGAGTCAAGTGGATCTACTGCCGGATAAATACCAAGCTCTGTGATTGCACGGGACAGTACGACTTTCGCATCTAAATGGGCAAATGTCGTAGCCGGAGCCGGGTCAGTCAAGTCGTCCGCAGGCACATAGACAGCCTGAACAGACGTGATTGATCCGTTCTTTGTCGATGTGATACGCTCCTGCAAAGCCCCCATCTCCGTCTGCAATGTCGGCTGATATCCTACCGCAGAAGGCATACGTCCCAAAAGCGCGGACACTTCCGATCCTGCCTGTGTAAAACGGAAAATATTGTCGATAAACAAAAGTACGTCTTTTCCACCTTTGTCACGGAAATATTCTGCCATCGTAAGACCTGTAAGCCCTACGCGCATACGCGCTCCAGGCGGCTCATTCATCTGCCCGAACACCATCGCCGTCTTATTGATTACTCCTGATTCCTGCATCTCATAATAAAGGTCATTTCCCTCTCTTGTACGCTCTCCGACACCTGTAAATACAGAATATCCACCGTGTTCTGTCGCAATATTTGTGATCAGTTCCTGAATCAGCACTGTCTTTCCCACACCAGCTCCACCGAACAGACCAATCTTTCCACCTTTCTGATATGGGCAGAGAAGGCTACGACTTTGATACCTGTCTCAAGCATCTCCGCCTCAGTTGCCTGTTCCTCAAACGAAGGAGCCTTTCTGTGAATCGGCTCATATTCAACATCTGTCGGAGCCGGTTTCTCATCAATCGGTTCACCGAGGACATTAAAGATACGCCCCAG
>ENA-OQDW01000282-OQDW01000282.1-human-gut-metagenome-genome-assembly--contig:-NODE-282-length-22094-cov-3.233942_pt1 | contig 22094 bp, 26 predicted proteins | sample MGYA00242784_ERZ504613 | MGnify/ENA primary metagenome ERZ504613 (study PRJEB26092, sample SAMD00036330) | human gut metagenome | host: Homo sapiens | study: EMG produced TPA metagenomics assembly of...
CCTTTTCCTCAACAGCCTGTCCAAAACAGTCAGCCTATTCATTCTACCACACTTCAAACATTTTGTCAAGTGAACTTTTCTTGAACAACTCCAACCGCTAACTGTCGATCTCCCGATCCGTTTCACGGTTTCTGTTATCCACAAGTTTCCTTGTCTTTCGCTCTCGTGCGACAGCTTTATTATTATATCATGCGTTTTCGCATTTGTCAAGTAAATATCTGTAAAAGAATTTTGCAAAAAACTATGCAAATCGCACAAGCAACGGTGCTGCCATCATATAAGACAATGCACAACACTATTATATGGATATAGTAAGAGCCTGCCCATGACCCAAACACAAATCAGATTTTCCCGCAAAATCATAGCGTAACTTTGCTGCTTTTTTGTTTTCTGAAAAAATTCACGTTTGCACGAAAAAAAAAATCGTTGCATCTTGACAGAGAATGTGGTATAATAAATGCAGTTTGGGTGTGTGTTTCTTATAAGGCTACACATTCCGGTATCGCAGCCGCCCGTCTATGGGTGTATTTTCGCGGTATTGTTCCCTGATTATTGTAAATTGTTTTCATGGAGGTATCCTATAATGACGGAAAAAGAATTGTATCAGCAGTGGCTGGAGCATGCAACAGAAGATGCCGATCTGCAAACGGAATTAAAAGGAATCGCTGGTGACGACGCTGCGATCAGTGACCGTTTTTATCGGGATCTGGAATTCGGTACCGGTGGTCTGCGAGGCGTTATCGGTGCAGGCACCTATCGTATGAACATTTATACAGTACGCCGTGCGACACAGGGTCTTGCCAATTATGTCAAGTCCGCTTTCGAAGCACCCAGCGTTGCCATTTCCTATGACAGCCGTATCAAATCCGATGTTTTCGCAAAAGCTGCGGCAGAAGTTCTGGCTGCAAACGGCATTCGCGTACACATCTATACAGAACTGATGCGACCCCAATGCTGTCTTATGCAGTTCGTGCACAGAAGTGCAGTGCCGGTATCATGGTTACCGCCAGCCACAACCCCGCAAAGTACAACGGTTATAAGGTATACGGCAGTGACGGCTGTCAGATGACCATAGATGCAGCCAACGCCGTTCTGGCAGAGATCAATGCTCTGGATATGTTCACTGGTGTCAAGCATACCAACTTCGACGAAGCAATGGCTTCCGGCATGATCTCCTACACGCCGCAGTCTGTCATTGATGCTTATTATCAGGACGTTCTGAAGCAGAGCCTGAATCCGGAACTGTGTGCAAAAAGCGGTCTGAAAATTGTTTACACACCGCTGAACGGTACCGGAAACAAACCGGTTCGCCACATTCTGTCTGCAATCGGCATCAAGGACGTAACTGTTGTTCCGGAACAGGAAAATCCGGACGGCAACTTCACCACCTGTCCGTATCCGAATCCGGAGATCCGCGAGGCTCTGGAATGCGGTCTGAAACTCTGCCGCGAAGTAAAGCCGGATCTGCTGCTGGCAACCGATCCGGACGCTGACCGTGTTGGCATTGCAGTTCCTGACGGCGATGACTATGCACTGTTCTCCGGCAACGAAGTCGGTGCAATGCTGCTAGAATACATCTGCCAGCAGAGAACCGAAAAGGGCACCATGCCGAAGAACCCGATCGCAGTCAAGACAATTGTTACCACTGATATTGTCAATGCCATTGCCAAGGAATACGGCGTGGAGATCATCGACGTGCTGACCGGCTTCAAGTTCATCGGCGAACAGATCGGCTTCCTCGAAGCCAAGGGCGAAGAAAACCGCTACATTTTCGGTTTCGAAGAAAGCTACGGCTATCTGGCTGGTTCCTATGTCCGCGACAAGGACGCAGTTGTTGCTCCATGCTGATCTGCGAAATGGCTGCTTACTACCGCACCAAGGGCATTTCCATGATCGAAGCCCGCAAGCTATGTACGAGAAGTACGGCGTATATGTACACAGCCAGCACAGCTTCACCTTTGAGGGCGAAAGCGGCATGATCGAAATGCAGAAGATCATGGCTAAGCTGCGGGAAGAACACCCGACTGAGATCAACGGTCTGAAGGTGCTCCAGTTCGACGACTACCAGACCAGCATTTCCAAGAACCTGACCACCGGTGAAAAAACAGAGATCACCCTGCCGAAGTCCAACGTACTGGCATTCTCTCTGGAAGAAGGTGCAAAGGTTGTTATTCGTCCGTCCGGTACAGAGCCGAAGATCAAGGCTTACTACACCGTCACAGCGGATACTACCGAAGCTGGTGCAGTCAAGGAAAAGGCTCTGGACACTGCATTCAGTGCAATGATCCTGAACTAATCTCTGCAATTAGTCATTCATAAATAGCAAAAAACGCCTGTGTCAACTGATTTTCGTTGACACAGGGCGTTTTGTATTTTCTTATATTTTGTATTTTCTTATAATGTGTGACAAACTTCCGCAAACAGTACCTGTTTCCGCAGAACTGCACAGGCAGATTCCGCAGATTCCCGATTCGGGAACAAGCCGAACACTGCCGCACCGCTGCCGGTCATGACACTGCAAAGTGCCCCCTGTTCCAGCATGGTGCTGCGAATCTGCTGTACTTCTTCCAGTTCCACCGCCAGTTCAAACAAATTACCGCAAAGCGGAGCAATTTTCGCAGCAGTTCCGCCGGCTTCCAACACCTTTCGCAGCTGCTGCACTGGTGGGTGTTCCGGATTTTGCAGGGCATCGATCGCCCCGTATGCCTGTGCCGTGGATACGCCTGCGGTACCCTTGGCGATTACCAGACAATCTGTGGAAAACAGCGGCAGCGGTTCCAGCTTTTCTCCGATGCCAGCCCCATAGGCAGTGCCGCCGTAAAGGAAAAACGGCACATCTGCCCCCAGTGAAACTGCAATTTCCAGCAGCTTTTCCTGCGGCAGGGCATTCCCTGTCAGTTCCTGCAATGCCATCAGCACCGCAGCACCATCTGTACTGCCGCCGCCCATGCCGGCTTCCATGGGAATCCGCTTGAGGATCTGTATCTGCACACCGGACTGCAAGCCGGCTGCTTCCCGATACCGCTGTACAGCTTTCCACGCGATATTTTTCGGGCTGCACGGCACTGCCGGCACATCACAGGTCAGCGTGATTTCCGGTGATTCCGTCAGGGCAACTGTCACAGTGTCCGCAATGGAAACTGCCTGAAACACGGTTTCCAGAAGGTGATACCCGTCTGCACGAGTGCCAGTAATATCCAGCCCCAGATTGATTTTTGCCGGAGCCGTTCTGGTTACTGCTCGCATTGATTTCCCTCCTGATGCCGCTGCACAAAACGTTCGATGCGAACCAGTGCTTCCTGCAAATGCTTCAGAGAGTACGCATAGGAAACACGCACAAAGCCCTCACCGCTTTCCCCGAACGCATTGCCCGGTACCACGGCAACTTTTTCTTCCTGCAACAGCGTTTCGCAGAATTCCTCACTGGTCATGCCGGTGCTTCGGATACAGGGGAACATGTAAAACGCTCCCTCCGGATTAAAGCAGGTCAGACCAATGCGGTTAAAGCCGTCTACCAGCATGCGGCGGCGGCGGTTGTATTCGTCCACCATTTTTTGCACTTCCTGATCGCATTCCCGCAGTGCCACAATAGCGGCATACTGGCTCAATGTGGGAGCACTCATAATGGCATACTGGTGAATTTTCAGCATCTGCTTTGCGATCGGTTCCGGAGCACAGACATAGCCCAGCCGCCAGCCGGTCATGGCAAATGCCTTCGAGAAACCGCTGACATAAATCGTCCGTTCCCACATGCCGTCGATTTCGGCAATAGAAACATGCTTTCTGCCATAAGTCAGTTCCGAGTAGATCTCATCGGACAGCACCAAGATATTAGTATCCCGCAGAACTTCCGCAATCGCCTCCAGATCTTCTCTGGTCATAATGCCGCCGGTGGGGTTGTTCGGATAGGGCAGGATCAGCATCTTTGTGCGTTCTGTGATATGGGAACGCAGTTCCTCCGGTGTCAGCTTGAACTTGTTTTTCAGCTTGGTGGAGATCGGCACTGCTACACCGTGCATCAGTTCCACGATCGGTTTATAGCAAACGAAAGACGGCTCTACGATCAGAACTTCATCTCCCGGATTGACGGTTGCACGAATCGCAAGATCGATCGCCTCCGAACCGCCCACTGTAACCAATGTTTCGTTTTCCGGATGATAAGTCAGGTGGTACTTGCGGTTCAGATAATGACAGATCTCTTTTCGCAGATCTGCCATACCGGAATTAGCAGTGTACACCATGCGTTTCCGTTCCAGACTGTCCACGGCAGCTTTTCGTACTGTCCACGGTGTCTGAAAGTCCGGCTCTCCGACACCCAGACTGATCACGCCCTCCATCATGGCAGCCAGATCGAAAAATTTCCGGATACCAGAGGGCTTCATTTTCTTTACCTGATCTGAAAGAAGCGTGTCATAATTCAACACGAGTTTTCTCCCCTTTCCTGTCGGACATCACGGAAAATAGTAGCCCCGTTCGTCCTTTTCTTCGCCTTCAATAATGATACCTTTTTCCTTGTATTTTTTCAGTACAAAATAGGTCGCAGTGGACAATACGCCTGCCAGCGTTGCCAGCCGCTGCGAAACAAACATGGAAACATCTTTCACATTAGTTCCCCGCACAGTCACGGAAAGGTCGTAGGCACCTGCCATCAGAGCAATGCTCTCCACCTCGTCATACTGCATAATGGTATGGGCGATCTCCTCATAGCCGCTGTCCCGCTGCGGGGTAACACGCAGTTCAATGATTGCCGTTACCATGTCCTTGTTTGCCAGTTCGTCATCTACAATGGCACTATAGCCCTTGATCACGCCGTCATTTTCCAACGCTCGGATCGCGTCGGCGACTTCTGCTTCTGTTGTGTCCAGCATAACCGCCAGCTCCGCGTTGGTGAGTCGGGCGTTCTGCTGCAATAATTCCAGTAATTGTTCTTTCATGAGAAACCCAGCCTTTCCTGAAAAATAATTTGAAAAACCAGTCAAAGTGTGATATAGACCGGTTTTCGTTGTACAAAATAACAGGCTCGTGTGAAGCCGGCAGCCTTTGCCAGTTCCACCCCCTCTGCAATGCCCTTTGCCAGATCTTCCGCACAGTGTGCGTCAGAGCCAAAGGTCAGCACCTCGCCGCCCTGTTCCCGATAGAGTTTCAGGTATTCCAACGTAGGAAACGGCTTGCCGTACTTCTGCCGATAGCCGGAAGTGTTTAGTTCAATACCTTTGCCGTTTTCCGCCAGTGCCCGAAAGCAGCAGCGAATCTGTTCCAGATACGGTTCCAGCGGCACGGGAATTCCTGCTTCCCCTTCGATATAGCGAAGCGGGTAGGTCAGGTGTCCCAGCACGTCAAACTTTCCCAAGCGGCAAATGTCATAGAGCTGGTCAAAGTACTGCTCCATGAGAGCCGGAATGTTCTCCTGTGAATAATCCAGACAGAAGAAATCCGGCCGATCCAGCAGTTCATGCAGCGAGGCAATGATAAAATCCAGCCGTGCATCTGCTCCAACAGCAGCCGACAGCCCGAAATCTGCATTGGGCTGCCCCATTTCCATGCCGCACAGCAGTGTCAGACCGGCTGCGGCTGCCTGTTCCTTTGCGGCAGTGACAGCTTCCAGCGACTGTTCCAGCACGGCGGCATGGTCAAAGATCTCCCACTCGTTCCGCGGCAGGATATTGTAGTGTGCCTGCGGAAAATAGCGGTTCATCTCCACATGTTCCGTGAAAGCCAGTACCGGCAGCCCCAGCTTTTTCGCCTGTTCCACATGTCCGGCAACCGTGCCCGAACCGTCGGGAGAAATGCCGGTGTGGGTGTGGCAGTCCATTGGCAGCATACGCATTCCCTCCTGTATACAAAAAAGGCTTTCGCCGCCAAATGGGACGAAAGCCTTCGTGTTACCACCCAAATTCAGAAGTGCTTGCGTACAAACACTTCCCTCGTGCTCCTTTAACGCAGGAAATACGTTTCGGTTTCCCGAAACAGCTCCCGGACAGCACCTGTGCCCCAGCCGGAACGTTCTCACCAGACACGCCCTCTCTGTGCAGCTTCCGCAGCAGTCACTCCGTTCATCGCTGAAAAAACTTATCGATAGTTATAGTATAGCAGATTTCCGGTGGGTTGTCAATCTTTTTTTGAAAATTATCACCAGAAAGCTTACGCGTCCAGTGCGTCACGCAAGCTCTTGGTAAATGCCCCGATCTCCTTCGGTGCATCGCTGCCGTACTGTTCCACCAGCCGCACAACGGCACTGCCGACAATCACGCCGTCGCAGTACTGGCTCATCTCCCTGGCTGCTTCCGGACCGGAAATGCCAAATCCTACAGCACAGGGAACCTTTGCGTACTTGTGGATCCTCTCAAAGAACGGTGCGAAATCTGTCTGGAACTGGCTGCGAACACCAGTTACACCGTTGGAGGATACACAGTACAGGAAACCGGTTGCTTCCGAAGCGATCATCTGGATACGATCTTCGCTTGCCGGTGTTACAAGACTGATGTTGTGTACATTGTGGGCATCTGCACTGCCTGAATCTCGTCTTTTCCTCAAAGGGAATATCCGGTACAATGACACCGTCAATGCCGCATTCCTCACAGAGTGCGAAAAAACGGTCGGTTCCGAAACGGAAAATGGTGTTCAGGTACATCATCAACAGCAGCGGCACATCGGTTTCTTTCCGCAGACGGCGTACCAGATCGAAAATACCCACCAGAGTGGTACCGCTCCGCAGGGAGCGTTCGCTGGCACACTGGATCACCGGTCCCTCTGCGATCGGATCGGAAAACGGTACGCCCAGTTCGATCAGATCTGCTCCGTTTTTCGCCATTTCCAGCACTGCCTTTTCGGTGCAGTCATAGCCGCCGTCACCGGCAGTGATAAATGTGATCAGGGCTTTTCTGCCTCTGCCTTGCACTGTTCCAGTCTTGCATCAATCTTATTCTTAGTCATCGATCTTCACTCCTCTGTATTCTGCGATCTGCTGCATGTCCTTATCTCCTCTTCCGGAAATATTGATGATCATGATCTGATCGGGTTTCATCTCCGGTGCGATCTTCAGTGCCGCAGCCACAGCATGGGCAGATTCGATTGCCGGAATGATGCCCTCTGTGCGGGACAGGTATTCCAGAGCCTGTACAGCTTCTTCGTCAGTGATCGGCACATATTCCGCACGTCCGGTCTTATAGAGGTTTGCGTGCTCCGGTCCGACACCCGGATAGTCCAGACCAGCGGAAATGGAATAAACCGGTGCGATCTGTCCCTCTTCATTCTGAAGGAAGTAGACTTCATGCCGTGGAAAATGCCGAGGCTGCCCTTGGCAACTGTTGCAGCGTGCAGCTTGGTATCAATACCCTTTCCGGCTGCTTCCGCACCCACCAGACGAACGCTCTCGTCCGGAATGAAATCGTAGAACATACCCATTGCATTGGAGCCGCCGCCGACGCAGGCAACCACACAATCCGGCAGTCTTCCCTCTTTTTCCATCAGCTGTTTCTTGCTTCCTCGCCAATGACCTTCTGGAAATCCCGCACCATAGTCGGATACGGGTGCGGTCCCATGACAGAGCCGATCAGGTAGAATGTCGTGTCAATATTGGTTGCCCAGTCACGCATCGCCTCGTTGATCGCATCTTTTAGGGTTGCAGTGCCGTTGTCCACGCTGTTGACCTTTGCACCCAGCAGTTCCATACGGTATACGTTCAGCCGCTGACGGCGAACGTCCTCTTTGCCCATATAGATCTCGCATTCCATATCAAACATTGCACAAGCAGTTGCAGTTGCCACGCCGTGCTGTCCGGCACCGGTTTCGGCAATGATCCGCTTCTTGCCCATTTTCTTTGCCAGCAAGATCTGTCCCAGCACGTTGTTGATCTTGTGTGCACCGGTATGGTTCAGGTCTTCCCGCTTCAGGTAGATCTTGCAGCCGCCCAGATCTTTGGTCATGCGGTCTGCATAGTACAGCATTGACGGTCTGCCGGCATAGTCCCGCAGCAGTGTCCGGTATTCTTCCAGAAATTCCGGATCATTGCCGTATTTCGCATAAGCTTCTTCCAGTTCATGCACTGCATTCATAACGGTTTCCGGCACATACTGCCCGCCGAAAATACCAAATCTTCCTACCTTGCCCATGTTATACACCTCGTATTATCGTTACAATTCGCTTCATTTTTGCATAGTCTTTTACACCGCCGGTTTCGATGCCGCTGGAAAAGTCCACGCCGTCCGGCTGTACCCTGGCTGCGGCTTCTGCCACATTCTCCGGTGTCAGTCCGCCAGCCAGCAGAAACGACTGTGCCGGTTTTGCTCCGGCGATCAGTTCCCAGTCTGCGGTAATGCCCATGCCGCCAGCTTTGCCCTCCAGAATCAGCTGGTCTGCTCCCAGCTGCCGGGCTGCCTGTATATCGGCGGCAGTCTGTACCTGCACCGCTTTCCATACCGGTAAACCGGTACGCCATCGCACACCGGAAACGATCTCTGCCGTTTCACTGCCGTGCAGCTGTATCACGTCCAGCGGCACCTGTTTCAGCACCTGTGCAATGTGCTCCGGCGTTTCGTTGACGAACACGCCGACTGCGGCGATGCTGCGGCTTTTGGCTTTTACCAGCTGTTCTGCCGTTTCCGGCGAAATCGTCCGGCGAAATCCTGATGACAAGATCATGCCCAGATATTCCGGCTGGAGTTCGTTGCAGAACGCCACATCTTCCAGCCGCCGGATTCCACAAAACTTGATTTTCATACGCCCTCCCGCAGCTGGTGCAGCGTTCCGGCAATATCATCGCTACGCATCAGTGTTTCTCCGATCAGCACCGCATCTGCTCCCAGCTGCCGCACCATTTGCATATCGGCATTGTTCCGGATACCGCTTTCCGATACAAACACTGCCTGCTCCGGTGCAAAGGGTTTCAGCTTTGCCACGGTGTCCAGACTGACTTCAAAGGTTTTCAGATTCCGGTTGTTCACACCCAGAATCTGCGGTTCCAGAAATGCGATCTGTTCCAGTTCCTCCTGATTGTGCACCTCTACGAGAACTTCCAGCCCCAGCGAATACGCCAGCCGGTACAGTTCCGCCAGCGTTTCCGGCGGCAGCACGGCAGCGATCAAAAGCACTGCATCTGCCCAATGGCAGCCGCCTCGTAAACCTGATATGCATCAAAGAGGAAATCCTTCCGCAGGACCGGCAGAGAAACCACCTGCCGGATCGCCGTCAGATATGCGGACGAGCCTTGAAAGTAATGCTCCTCCGTCAGGCAGGAGATGGCATTTGCTCCGGCGGCTTCATACGCCTTTGCAATTTCCACCGGCTGAAAATCTGCCGAATCAGTCCCTTGGACGGGGACGCTTTTTTCACTTCACAAATGCAGGACAGCGTATCCTGCCGCAGTGCCGCTTTCAGGGAAACCGGCTTTCGCTCCGCCAGTGCCTTTTCCGCACGCTTCTGCATTTCTTCCAGTCCGCAGGCAGCCTTTTCCCGTTCCAGCTGCCGGGCACGATACTTCATGATCTCATCTAAAATCATTTCCGCACCTCACACATTCCGATTGGTGAATTCCACCAGCTGCTGTAACTTTGCCAACGCCCTGCCGCTGTCGATCTGCCGGGCAGCCAGCTGAATGCCGTCTGCAATGGTGGATGCCTTGCCGGACACATACAGGGCACAGCCGGCGTTCATGAGAACGATATTCCGCTTTGCCCCCTGAATGGAGCCGTCCAGAATGCCCCGTGCGATCTTGGCGTTTTCATCTGCCACGCCGCCGACAATTTCCGACTTGTCTGCCCGCGGGAAGCCGAAGTCCTCCGGAGCAATCTCATACTCTGTGATTTTGCCGTCCCGTACCTCTGCCACGGAGGTCTTATCGCAAATGGACACCTCGTCCAGCCGGTCGTTGCCGTAGACGATCATCGCATTCTTGATGCCCAGCCCCATGAGTACCCGTGCCATTACCGGCAGCAGTGCCTTTTCGTATACGCCCAGAAGGATATAATCGGTCGATGCCGGATTGGTCAGAGTCCCAGCACATTGAATACGGTACGGATCCCCAGTTCCTTTCGTGCCGGAGCCACGTACTTCATAGCACCGTGATAGCTCTGTGCAAACAGGAACGAGATACCGATCTCCTGAATGGAAGCCTTTGCCTGCTCCGGTGTGGTCTGAATCTTCACGCCCAGACTTTCCAGCACATCTGCTGCACCGCTTTTACTGGAAACACTCCGGTTGCCGTGCTTTGCCACCGGCATGCCTGCCGCAGAGATAACAAAGGAAGATGTGGTGGAGATGTTGAACGAGTTTGCCAGATCGCCGCCGGTTCCCACGATCTCAATGGAGTTTTCACAGCCGGTGACATGCTTGGCCTTCTGCCGCATGCCCTTGGCAAAACCGGTGATCTCTGCAATGGTTTCGCCTTTCATGCGGAGAGCCACCAGCAGACCGGCGATCTGTGCATTGGTCGCACTGCCGCTCATGATGATGTCCATTGCGTCCTGTGCTTCTGCTTCTGTCAGATCCTTGCCGTCGGTCACCTGTGCAATATACTTTTTCAGTTCCGTCTTAGGTCGTTCTTCCACAATGGGCGGCAGCGGCACAGATACGTCCGGAATCAGATTCAGGAAGTTTGCCAGCATACGCTTACCATCGCCGGTCAGCAGGGATTCGGGGTGGAACTGTACGCCATAGGTCTGGGTTTCCCGATGTTCCAGTGCCATGATCTGTCCGTTCTCGTCCCGTGCAGTCACTTTCAGGCATGCCGGAAAATCCGATTCCTGTGCAATCAGAGAATGGTATCTGCCGCAGGAAACCGTCTTGGGCAGTCCTGCAAAAATGGGGCAGGTCATATCCAGTACCATCTGACTTGCCTTGCCATGCATCAGGTGGGAAGCACGGACAATTGTTCCACCGAAAGCTTCACAAATGGACTGATGTCCCAGACACACGCCCAGCATCGGATCTTGCCGTTGAAGTGGCGGATCGCCTCCATGGTGATGCCGGCATCTTTCGGATATCCCGGTCCCGGAGAGAGGATCAGTGCCTGCGGGTGCAGAGCTTCGATCTGCTCAATGGTGATCTCGTCGTTGCGGACTACCTGAATGTCACGGTACAGCTCACCGATATACTGATACAGATTATAAGTGAATGAATCATAGTTATCAATCAGTAAGATCATTGTTCTGCCTCCTTAATGGCATTGATGACTGCCAACGCCTTGTTGACGGTTTCGTAATACTCATTTTCCGGCACAGAATCTGCCACAATACCGGCACCCGCCTGTACATATGCCTTTTCGTTGGCAAACAGCACGGTGCGAATTGCAATACAGGTATTGATGTTTCCGTCAAATCCCAGATACCCTACGGTGCCGCCGTAAAGTCCACGCTTTTTGTTCTCGAACTGGTCGATCAGTTCCATAGCACGTACTTTCGGAGCACCGGACAGCGTTCCTGCCGGCAGGATCGCCATGAGTGCGTCCAATGCGGTCTGGTCTTTGCGAAGCTTGCCCTCCACATCAGAAACCAGATGCATGACTTTCGATGCACGTTCTGTCACCATATATCTTGTCACTTTTACGCTGCCGAATTCGGAAACCTTTCCCACATCATTTCGTCCCAGATCCACCAGCATGGTGTGCTCTGCACGTTCCTTCGGGTCTGCGGCAAGTGCCTTTTCGTTGGCGATGTCTTCTTCCGGTGTCCGCCCTCTGGGCTTGGTACCGGCAATGGGACGGTTGTGAATTACACCGTTTGTCACCTTTGCCAGCATTTCCGGTGAAGCCCCTGCCACGTCATATTCCGGTGTGTGGAAATAGTACAGATACGGTGACGGGTTCGTGGCACGGAGTTTCCGGTAAACGGAAAAGCTGTCCGGCGGATTGCTGATCTCGAACCGCTGGGAAAGCACGATCTGGAAAATATCGCCGTTCCGGATATACTCCTTTGCGTCCCGTACCATCTGGCTGTACTGTTCCTTGGTGAGGTTGGAGCGTACCACAGACTCTCCGTGATACTGCCGTACCTGCGGCTGCGGATTGTAGTGGCGGACAATGTCTGCCAGTTCTTCAGCTCTCCACTGTGCTGCCGCGTACTGTGCTCCGAGATCACCGTCCGTGTGCAGGTTCAGAATGACAATGCCGTTGCTGGTGAGGTGGTCGTATGCCAGCAGTTCCTCATACAGGAACAGGTGGCAGTCCGGCATGTGAATGTCATCTTCCGGCACATGCGTCAGCTTCTTTTCCATGTAGCGGACGGTGTCGTATCCGAAATAGCCGATCAGACCGCCGGTGAAATTGGGAGCACCCTCCAGCACCGGAGAGCGATATGCTGCCATGCGTTCTTTCAGAAAGGCAATGGGCTGTTCCACTTCTTTCGTTTCGATCTTGTCACCAGTGCGGATCTCTGCGGTATTACCGGTAATGCAGATCTCCTCTTTCGGTGAAACGCCAACAAACGAATACCGGTCCCACTGCACACCGTTGCTGACGCTTTCCAGAATAAACGAATTCCGGCTGTCTTTCGAAAGAGCCGTATAGATGTTCAGCGGGGTCTGATTGTCGGCAGAAAACTCATAGAACACGGGAATGGTGTTATACTGTTTTGCCAGTGCCTTGACTTCCTCCAATGATGGTTTTAACATGACGCATTCACTCCTTTATGCAAATAAAAAAAGCCTGATGTCCCACACCTATGGGACGTCAGACTTGTTGTCTACGTGTTGCCACCCAAATTCAGAAACGATAAGCATTCGTTTCCCTCTTTTCAGATACGCCGTATTTACCGGATATATCTTTCTCCCGATAACGCAGGAGATGCGGCATCAGGTACTGGGGCATCTGCCCGTTCGCCTCGCTTCTCACAAACCCATTCACCAGACAGCGTATACATCGGGATTCCACCACCCCCGACTCTCTGTGCTACCGTTTGCCGGCTACTTACTTTTGCTCATGGAATTTAACTGCCTTTAGTATACGCGAATACACCGGATTTGTCAGGCTGTTTGCAAACTTCCGCCAATTTCATCATTCTGCACAGTTTCAACAGTTTACTTCAAATCAGAATCCACAAATTCGAAAGCGTTTCTGCATATCCATGCTGCTGATTCGCATATGCTTGGACAACGCCGCCAATGAATCTGATTTTGTCAGGAGGTCTTGTATGTTTCGATTTTCCAGTTTGTTTTCCGTGTTCTGTGCCGGCTGTTTCTGCACGCTGACTGTTCAGCAGGTGCCGGCGTGGAGTGAAGCCGCACTGCCCCGTACACAGGCAATTGCCCCCGATGTGAGCACTGCCGTTCGTGATACGGTATCGCTGTCTGCCCCGCCGGTTTCCACAGCCGCTGCTGTTCCGGTCTGCACGACAGAATCTGCTGTCGCTGTCCCGCCGCCGACAGCAACACCGCTTACAACAGCACCGCCGCTCGCAACCAGCGGCACATCTCTCGAAACCACAACGGAAACCACAGCAACAACTACTTCAACATGCACCACAGTTATCACCACAGAAACCACGGCGGTATCTACAGAAGCACCGCAGACACCGCCGGAAACAGATTCATTTTTTCAGGAATACGATACCGCATTCAAAGCCTACATGGACTACCGCACCATTACGGACACCAGTTCCGAACAGTACGCCATACAGCAGAATGCGTGGACAGACAGCCGCGGGCTGCGGCGAAGCTGTGATGACTATCTGGTTGCCATGGGGACAGGCTGGCTGACAGAGGGCTGCGGCGACCGGTTTCAGGTGACGTTGGAAAGCGGCTCTGTGTTTACCGTCCGCGTGGGCGACATCAAGGCAGACCAGCACACCGACAGCACCCACCGCTACCGCAGCTGTGCAGACGGTGCCAACGTGCTGGAGTTCATTGTGGAAACCGAATCGCTCTCCGATGCCGCCAGAACCGCCGGAACAGTTTCCGTCTATCCGGAATTGTCCGGCAACATTGCCGCGATCGAACCGATCAGCACCGCACAATAATTATGCCTGCATCAGCCGTTCGAACATCTGCTTGCGTTCCTGCTCCGGCAAGGTCAGATAGAACTGTCGCTTGATCTGTAGGAAAGACTGCAATTCTGTCAGAATGCTGTAAAGAATTGCACGGTTCTCAAAGCTTTCCCGCGTGTCCGGCAGTTCGTCCTGCCGGTATGCCGCGTACAGGGATTCCAGCTGTTCCAACAGGGCAGAACAGTCGTTTCCCTCATGGAAATGCATCGCAATATCTGCCAGAAATGCGGACAGCGGTTTCGCCTGTTCCGGCACCCGATTCAGCCGCAGCAGCTGACGATAGATCACCTGCAACACACGGCATTGTTCCCGCCGCATCTCCACATACCGCATAAAATAAATGTCGTCCTGCCACGTCTGGTTTTGCAGGAATGCGTCGATCTCCTGCCGCAGTTCGCCGGAGAGCCGTTCGGTTTCGGCAAAGCAGCTGTCCCCGTAGCCGGTATGGTCTGCCTCCAGGAGCCGCATGGACATGCGTTCCAGAATCCCGCGGATCTCCTCGTCCAGTTCCCGCTGCATGATGTGGATTTTCCCCAGATTCCGCGGCATGAACCAGTTCAGGCAAACGCCGATGCCGCTGCCGATGACCAGCAGCAGCACTTCATTCCCCACCATGTGCAGAGTGACACCGCCGGCAAGCATGTAGTGGGTTGCCATGACGGCATTGATCGGCGTGGCATCGTCCATGCGGAAGCTGTAGCAAATCAGCAGCAGCAACAGCAACACGATGCCGAATGCCACGGTGCTGTGCCGCAGAATGATAGATCGGCAGGCAGAGCAGCGTCATCATTGCAAAGCCGCTGAACCGCCGCACACTGCTCATGACAGTTTCCCGTCGGGTGTTCTGTACAGTCAGCAGCGTGATGATACCGGCAGAAGCGGCATTCTGCAAGCCGAAAGCTTCTGCCAGCAGAATCGCCGCCACGGCTCCGGCAGCAATTTTCAGTGCCTTGAGCCAGTTTACATGTTTCGGAGTCCACTTTTTCAAATTCTCTCACATCTTTCAAGCAGTTTTTTCGGAGCAGTACATGACCAGCACATCACCGGCAAGAATTTCCGTGCTTCCCTGCGGGATCACCGTTTCTTTTCCGCGGCGGATATGGATCACCAGCTCTTCTTTTGGCAGCTTCAGTGCCGCCAGTGTCTTGCCGTTCCAGTCGTGTTCCGATGTAATTTCCAGTTCGTTCAGCTGGATATGCCGCAGCTTTTCGCCGCAGTGTCCGGCAGCCAGCACTGCCACATCACCGGCACAGAGCACGGTATCTCCGAGGTGCCAGACAGTCGCCGCCGCGAAGGACTGCTGCCAGAATGGTTTCCGGCGGCAGTGTCAGGGTACTGACCGCAGCCCCTACCCAGCTGTTTCCCGTCTCCAGCGGCAAACGCAGCAGCTGTAGTTCCTTTTCTTCGGTATAGTCGGTAAAGGTTTTCAGAACGTCTGTGGAATCGTCCAGCATGTGCAGCTTTCGGGAAACCAGCGGCAGCAGTGTCCCTTGCAGGGCAATGGAAAACAGCACCACACAGAATACCAGATGAAACAGATCGTATTGCAGATGTACGCCGCTTGCCACCGCGGTCAGGGCAAAGATCGCAGACGTTGCCCCACGCAGTCCTGCCCATGAAACCAGAAGCTGCTGCGGCAGTTTTGCCCGAAACGGTGTCAGCAGCACGCCCACGACCAGCGGACGTGCCACAAATGTCAGCACCACCGCGATCGCCAGTGCGGGCAGGATCACGCTCCCCAGCTTCGACGGCGTGCAGAGCAGCCCCAGCAGGAAAAACACCATCAGCTGCATAAATCCCGTCACGCCGTCAAAAAAATGCACCTGATTCTTTTTGTTGGGAATCTTCTGGTTGCCCAGAATGATGCCGGCGATATAGGCACTCAGATAGCCGTTGCCGCCGATAAGTACCGGCAGCACATAGGACAAAATCGCAATGGCAGCCATAAAAACGGTATCGAAGCCGGACGTTTCAAATCGGAACCGCCGCAGGAAAAAGACCGTGCAGACTGCCAGAACGGCACCGATCCCCACCCCGTAGACGATCTGGGCGAAAATCATGTACAGCATTCTGCCGGCGGAAATTTCTGTGGTCATCATGGCAAGCACAATGGTAGTTATCAGGTATGCCACAGGGTCGTTACTGCCGCTTTCCACTTCCAGCAGAGAAGCCGTTCCGTATTTCAGATCCAGCTTTTTGGAACGGAGTATGGAAAAGACGGAGGCGGCATCTGTAGAGCCAAGCACTGCCCCCATGAGCATGCCCTCCAGCCAGCCGGTGTGCAGAGCAAACCGGCAGAACACGCCCATAGCCGCAGCTGTGAGGAACACGCCCAGAGTGGACAGCAGCACCGCTTTTCCGGCAACTGGTTTTGCCGCACGCCATTTGGTGCCGAATCCGCCGTAAAAGATGATAAAGATCAGGGCGACGGTACAGAGGGTTTCCGTCAGGGCGTAGTTGTCGAAGCGGATATGCAGCGGACCGTCCACGCCGCAGAGCATACCCACGGCAAGAAATGCCAGCAGCACGGGCATGCCGATCTTACTGGTCAGCTTGTTGCAGAGAATACAGGCGATCATCACTAGAGCAAGTAACAGTAGAATCCAATTCATGTCGGTTTCCTTTCTGGCGGGCCATTGTCCGTATCGGAAATCAGCCGTGTGTGGGTTCTTTTGAGGGTGATTTCATTGCAGTTGTGGTCATGGATATGGCAGCCACTTCTGCCGCACCCTGTGCTTTCAGCAAGGCGGCACAGCGTTCATGGTGCTGCCGGTGGTGAGTACGTCATCGCACAGCAGAACCCGCATGCTTCCAGCGATACCGGAGCGGCAGAAAACTGTTCCACATTTTTATGGCGTTCGGCGGCGGAAAGGGTGTGCTGCGTCTTGCCGGTGCCATTGTCGTGCAGTATGTCCTGCCGGTAGGGAATCCGCGTGACAGCGGCGATCTCCCTGGCAAATACTGCGGCAGGATTACAGCAGCGTTTCCGCTGTTTCCGCGGCTGCATGGGTACAGGGACAACCAAGTCATAGCCGGACAGCACCGCATCTTCGGCGATCCGCTGTCCCAGCACGTCCCCGCAGAATCTGCCGAAGTGCAGACTTGCCGCAGACTTCATGGACAGCACGCCGGCACGGGCGGCTCCGGTGTATTCTGTCAGAATCGCGGCACGGTCATAGGACAGACCTGTGCCGCAGAAGCAGTCCCGCGGCAACTTTCCGCAAAGGGGACAAAATGCGTCTGCCGGTTCCGCAGTCACTTCCTGCCGGCAGGCTTCGCAGAGATATTCCCGCCAAGAAATAGAACAGTTACAGCAGGGGCAGCGATTGGGATAGAGCAGATCCAGCAGAAACATCTGCATTTTTCTGCCGGTGGATATGGAAATGGGCATGGGTTCACCTCCGATCGGGCATTGTGCCGTGTTGCTTTTCGTGTTACTTTTATAGTATACCATATTGAAGTGAAAATTGCAAATATGACGGTGGATTTGTGAAATAAAGCAGTCGAACGCGGGGCGATGTGGGCATCGCCCCATACAAACAATATCGAGTTATCCCACCACCGAAAAAAGCACGAACTGCCAGATGCAGACCGTGCTTTCTTCCATATTCCAATATGTACAGTTTATAGTTGCTTTTGGCAATACCGCACAAAGAGCGTCTGGCGACTTTGCACGGTATTGCCTTTTATTTCCTGTCAAAGTGCCGCGTCGCCGGTTTCATTTGTCCGGATACGAATACACTCGTCCACGGTGGAAATGAAGATCTTGCCGTCGCCCACAGTTCCGGTATAGACGTTTTCCTTGATCAGTTGCAGGAAGTCCTCCACGCGGTCATCCGGCACCACTGTCATCAGATAGACCTTCGGGAGCGTGTTCATCATGACTTCATTGCCGCGGTGATAGGCGATCCAGCCGTGCTGTTTCCGCAGCCGTGCACCTGATAAATAGTCACACCCTGCACACCGGCTGCCAGCAGCTTTTCTTTCAGCGGCTCCAGCTTTTCCGGTCGGAAAATCACTTCTATTTTTTTCATGATCTCGCACCTCCTCAATCCAGTCCGTTGAACGCCGGATATGCACGTTCACCGTGTTCGATCAGATCCAGACCCTGTGCTTCTTCCAGATCGGATACCCGCACACCGCCGCACTTTTTCAGTACCAGCATGATAATAGTCGTCATGACCACTGCCACTGCAATGGAAATGCCGATTGCCCCCAGCTGGGAGAGAAACAGCCGGTAATCTCCGAACAGCAAGCCTTCCCGCGGGACCGCATCGTTCATCTGTTTGGTGGCGAAAATACCAGTCACGATACCGCCCCAGATACCGCCGACACCGTGGCAGCCGAATGCGTCCAGTGCGTCGTCATAGCCGAACTTTTTCTTCATCTTGGAAATTGCCAGATAGCAGATCGGAGCTGCCGTTGCACCGATGATCAGGGACGACCACAGAGGCACATAGCCTGCTCCCGGCGTGATGCCGACCAGCCCCACGATGCCGCCGGTCACGGCACCCATGACGGTACACTTTTTCTGCACCAGTGCTTCGATGAGCATCCATACCACCATGCTTGCAGCGGAGGAAAGTGCTGTATTGGCAAACGCCAGAACGGCGATACTGTTGGCACCGCCGGCACAGCCGCAGTTGAAGCAGAACCAGCCCATCCACAGCATGGAGGCTCCCAGCAGAAACAGCGGTATGTTGTGCGGGTGGTAGGACATGGCTCCGTAGCCTTTCCGGCTGCCCAGAATGATGCATGCCGTCAGTCCGGAAACACCGGTGCTGATATGAATGACGTTGCCGCCGGCGAAGTCAATGGAACCAATCATCTCCAGCAGTCCGCCGCCCCATGCCATATGTGCCAGCGGGTAATATACCAGGAACGACCAGATCACCACGAACAACATCATTTTGGAAAATTTCATGCGTTCTGCCACGCTCCCAGAATGATCGCCGGCGAGATCACTGCGAACATCATGTTGAACAGAGCAGACACCATTTCCGGTGCATCGCCCTCTCCGCCGGTAACTTCCCACGAAACATTCCGCATCAGCACATTGTTCAGGTCGCCGATGATGCCGGCATGATCCTTGCCGAAGCTCAGCGAATAGCCGCAGAGAAACCACAGCAGCATACCGATTCCCATCATTGCCATGCAAAACATCATGGTGTTCAGGGCGTTTTTCCGTCTTACCATGCCGCCGTAAAAGAATGCCAGCCCCGGTGTCATAAAGAATACCATAATGGTACATACGAACATGAATGCAACATTGCCTGTCATGATGCAACACCTCTCTTTTTCTACGGAAACGCTGCAAGCAGATTGCGTGCAAAGCCGTCAGACGGGCTTTATGCAGTGTTTCCCTTCTGCACTCCCGTTTCCCGCGATTATGGGAACAGTCCCTTGATGTCCTCGGCGTACAGCAGCCGCCGCAGTGCTACGATATAAGCTGCCATACGATAAGAACATGCCGTCTTTTTCCGTTCTTCCAGCAGTTCGCCGAAAGAAGCCGTCATCAGTTTTTCCAGCATCTCGTTGACCTGTGAGCGTTCCCACGTCAGTTCCTGGATATTCTGCACCCATTCGAAATAGGACACGATCACGCCGCCGCTGTTGGCGAAAATATCCGGAATCAGAGTAATGCCACGCTGTTCCAGAATCGCATCTGCTTCCACAGTGGTAGGACCGTTGGCACCCTCTACGATGTACCGGCAGCGAAGCTGTTCTGCAACTTCGGCGTTGATCTGGTTTTCCAGAGCCGCCGGCACCAGCACATCACAGTCACAAGTCAGCAGTTCCGTGTTGGAAATATGGGAAACGCCCTCTGCCTGATAGTCTTTCAGCAGGTGTCCTTCTTCCAGAAACGCAGAAACAGCATCGGCATCTAATCCGGATTCGCAGTAAATGCCGCCGGACACATCGCTGAGTGCCACAACGCAGGCGTTGCGGTGACAGAAAATTCGTGCCGCGTTGGCTCCAACATTACCCATACCCTGCACGGCAACTTTTACACCGTCCAGTGAATCCACGCCGTTGGTCTTCAGAACCAGCTGGGTGGCAATGACCACGCCTCTGCCGGTGGCGGAAGCACGTCCTCTGGAGCCGCCCAGTTCCACAGGCTTTCCGGTCACTACGCCCGGACATGGTTTTCCATGGAGCATGCTGTAAGTATCCAGCACCCACGCCATAGTCTGGGCATTGGTGTTTACGTCCGGTGCGGGAATATCCTTGTCCGCTCCGATCAGCGGTTCAATGGCGTAGGTATACCGCCGTGTCAGACGGCAAAGTTCCCGCTTGGACAAGGTACTGGGATCCACCTGAATGCCGCCTTTTGCACCGCCGTAAGGAATATTCGCCACAGCACATTTCAGGGACATCCATGTGGCAAGTGCCTTGATCTCGTTCAGGTCGCAGTTCTGGTGGTAACGGATACCACCCTTGAACGGGCCGCGGATATTGGAGTGCTGCACACGATAGCCCTCGAACACCCGAATGCTGCCGTCGTCCATTTCTACGGGAAGATACACCTTCGTTTCCCGCTGGGGATTCTTGATGATCTCAAACATTCTGCGGTCGATCTTTCCCAGTATCGCCGCCTGTTCCATTACCGTCTGCACATTTTCAAACGGGTCGTATTTCTTCATGGGAAACGCCTCTTTCCTGACAGCCGAAAAGCCTGCCGGACAAACCGGTCACGGCAGACTTACCGGAATTGTGATTTATAAGATTTTTAATACAAATACGGTGCGTCCCACAGGTTCAGCTTCGTGCCGATGCCCTTTTCCAGAGCCGTTTCATACACGGTCTTGCCCCATGCCACATCTTCTACCGGCATGCCGCCGATGGAGTACAGAATGATCTGATCGTCGGACTCTCTGCCCGGCACCTTGCCGTTGGCAATGGCACCGATGTTCTGTACTACGCCCCAGTCCAGCTTGCCGTCATGGTCGAGGTCGGTGAACTTGTCACCCAGCAGGAACATCTTATCGAAAGTGGGATACGGATATTCCTCTGCCCATGCCTCATACAGCTTCTTGTTGTCTACAACCAGCTTTACCTTCGGGTCACAAACCAGTTCGTCCGGAAAATCTACGGCACCCGGTGCACACACCAGACAGCCCGGCTTCAGCCATTCCCGCTGGATAAACGGATAGTTGGCGTGTCCGCCGGTAGGCGTGGAAACGGCAATGGTCATAATGTCTGCGTCCTTGCAGCATTCTTCCATGGTATCACAGACGATGATGTTCTTGAACTGCGGGCAGTGTTCCTTGACATAGGCAATGCAGCGGTCAATGGAGGCTCTGCCGCGTCCCTTGATCTTCAGGGTGTCCAGCGAGGGACGAAGTGCTGCAAAGGTTTCAATGGTGATGTTGTTGATGAAGCCCGGTCCTACAACACCCAGCACCTTGGAATCCGGCTTGGACAGCAGCTTTACGCCACGCCCGGAATGGCTGCGGTACGGTATGCACTGATCAGGTTGGCGGACATGAATGCCTTGGGAGCACCGGTATCCTTGTCGTTCAGAATGACCATCAGAATGGAACGGGGCAGTCCCTTTTCACGGTTCTCCACGTTGGAACCGTACCACTTCACACCTGCCATATCGAACTTGCCGCCCAAATATGCCGGCATTGCCATAAAGCGGCGGTCCGGACCATTCTTCGGCATGTTCGGGAATGCGGGATTATCCGGAAAACTGATCATACAGCCGTGAGAGTTGCCGTTTTCACCGCCCATGCGGTAATCTCCGTCGTCCAGAAGCTTTACCACTTCTTCCATGGTGTCTGTGCACTTCACAACATCATTTACGCCAGCGTCCAGCATGTCCTTTTCACTCAGATACAGAATGTCAACTTTCGGATAACTCATAATGATACACTCCTTTAAATTGGGTTGGGAACAAGGTGTTCCAATATATACACAGGCATATCGCCTGTCCGGCTGCTTGCAGTGTTTCCTTAGAGCTTGTGTGCATAGGCATCTGCCTGCGTCTTTTCGGCAATTGCTGCATACTGCGTTAAAATTCTTGCCAGACACCAAGTATGCCTGCGAATTTTTGCCTTGTCTGCAACAAAATTTGCTCGAAAATCCGCACACATTTCCTATGAACACAAGCTCTTA
>ENA-OQDW01000283-OQDW01000283.1-human-gut-metagenome-genome-assembly--contig:-NODE-283-length-22038-cov-3.809274_pt1 | contig 22038 bp, 26 predicted proteins | sample MGYA00242784_ERZ504613 | MGnify/ENA primary metagenome ERZ504613 (study PRJEB26092, sample SAMD00036330) | human gut metagenome | host: Homo sapiens | study: EMG produced TPA metagenomics assembly of...
CGCACAAAGCTTGTGCGTAAGGTGCGTTGTCAGATTTTTTCGGCAGATTGCCTAGAAATTCCGCAGGCATACTTGATGTATGGCAAGGGATTTCTGGGCAATATGACGGAAAATCTGCACGCAGATTGCGTGCAAAGCCGTCAGGCGGGCTTTGTGCGGTGTTGCCTTAGGAAAGGAGAGCAGACGTATGGCATTTGAAACACACATGAAGGAATTACGGGAACTGACACAGAAGCTGGAACAGGGCAACCTGCCGCTGGAAGAAGCGGTGCAGCTGTATCACAAGGGCATGGAACTGGCGGTATCCTGTCAGGAAGAATTGCAGACAGCAAAGCTGCAAATTTCCAAGCAGACGGTGCCGGCACAGGAACAGGAGGTTCATGATGGAAGCGAAGCATAAGGCGTATCTGGAAGAACTGGCGGCAAAGGTAGATGCAAAACTGTTGGAATATGTGCAGGTGACACCGGAAACCCAGCGGCAGGCACAGGTGGTGGAAGCCATGCGGTATTCTCTGGAAGCCGGCGGCAAGCGGATCCGTCCGGTGCTGGTGCTGGAATTCTGCCGGATTTTCGGCGGCTCGGAGGAGCAGGCAATGGCGGCGGCGTGTGCCATTGAAATGGTGCACACCTTTTCTCTGATCCATGACGACTTGCCGGAAATGGACAACGATGACTACCGCCGCGGCAAGCCGTCCTGTCATAAGGCATTCGGACATGCTGTGGCGTTGCAGGCAGCGATGCCCTGCTGACAGAAGCATTTGCCGTAATTCTGCGTGATCCGATACTGGAACCGGAAATGAAAGTGGAACTGCTGCAAATCCTCACCGCGGCAACCGGTGCAGCCGGTATGGTCGGCGGTCAGATCATGGATATGGCAAATGAGAAACGCAGCGATGTCACACTGGAAGAACAGGAAGCCATGTGTGCCGCCAAGACCGGTGCCCTGATTCGCGGAGCATGCCGGCTGGGCTGTACAGCGGGATTTGCTCCGAAAGAACAGGTCGCACTGGCAGATCAGTATGGGGCAAAGCTGGGGCTGGCATTCCAGATCGTGGACGATATTCTGGACGTGACCAGTACCTCCGAAGTGCTGGGCAAGCCGGTGGGCAGCGATGCCGCAGAGGGCAAGACCACGTTTGTCACTCTGCTGGGGCTGGAAGCTGCCAAGACACGTGCAGCAGCACTGACGGCAGAGGCAGAACAGATCCTGTCCCAGTTCCCGCAGCATGAATTCCTGCTGGATCTGACACGGGAACTGCTGTGCCGTGAAAAATAATCGAAGGAGTGAATCCTGCGGAACTGCCGCGGAATGTGCCGCCGGCAAAGGAGCCGCAGAAAACAAAACCATGGAATATATGAAAATTTCGGAAACAGAGGAGCACCTGTTGGAGCGTCTGCACTCGCCGGACGATCTGAAGGCACTTTCGCCGGAACAGTGTACCGCACTCTGTGCGGAGATTCGAAGTCTTCTCATAGAAACTGTTTCCAAAACCGGCGGGCATCTCGCTTCCAATCTGGGGTCGGTGGAACTGACGGTGGCGATGCACCGTGTGTTTGATTCGCCGGAAGATAAATTCGTCTGGGACGTGGGGCATCAGTGCTATACCCATAAAATTTTGACTGGACGGCTGGAACGATTTTCGACCCTGCGGCAGGAAAACGGCATCTCCGGTTTCCCGAAGCCAAACGAATCGGAACACGACAGCTTCATCAGCGGGCACAGCAGCACTGCGATCTCCGTGGCATGCGGCATTGCAGAGGGCATGCGGCTGCACGGGGACAAGGAGCATTTTGCCGTTGCCGTTGTAGGGGACGGAGCCATGACCGGCGGGCTGTCCTATGAAGGATTGAACAATGCCGGAAAATCGAGGAATAATCTCATTGTGATCCTCAATGACAATGAGATGTCCATTTCCAAAAACGTGGGGGCACTGGCACGCTACCTGTCCTCCATGCGGAGCAGTGAAGGATACGTCCGTACCAAAAAGGCGGTGGAACGCCGCCTGAACCGCACCGCGGTGATCGGTCCGTCTGTGGCGAAAGTCATCAAGAATTCCAAGAGCGTTGTACGGGACGTATTGTTGCAGTCGGCAACGATCTTCGAGGATTTCGGCTTCGTCTATCTGGGTCCGGTGGACGGCCACAATCTGGTGGAACTGGAAGAAGTGCTGCTGGCGGCAAAGGAATATCACCGTCCGGTGTTTATCCATGTACATACCGTCAAGGGCAAGGGCTACGCACCGGCAGAGGCAAAGCCGTCGGAGTATCATGGAATCTCCAAGTTTGACATTGAAACCGGCAATCCGGAGGTTTCCGCCGCGGATTCCTATTCGGAGATGTTCGGCAAAGAGCTGGTGCAGCTGGCGAAACACGACCCCCGCATTTGTGCCGTAACGGCAGCAATGGGCGGGGGCACAGGACTGCACCATTTTGCACGGGAGTTCCCGAACCGGTACTATGATGTGGGCATTGCCGAACAGCACGCCGTGACATTTTCCGCGGCACTGGCTTCTATGGGAGAACTGCCGGTATTTGCGGTGTATTCTTCCTTTTTGCAGAGAGCCTATGACCAGCTGATGCACGATGTTGCCATTGGCGGCATGCATGTGGTGCTGGGGATCGACCGTGCCGGCGTTGTCGGCGAGGACGGCGAAACCCACCACGGACTGTACGATGTGTCGTTTCTCTGCACGGTGCCCAATACGGTAATTTATGCACCGGCATGCTACGAGGAGATGCGGCTCTGTCTGCGGCGGGCACTCTATCGGGATAAGGGGCTGGCATGCATCCGGTATCCCAGAGGCAGCGAAAAGGTTTCCTTTGACAAGACTGCCTGAACACCGAATACACTCACGTTTCCGGCAGAAAAACAGATACCCTGTATATTTCCTACGGCAGGGTGTACGATCATCTGTACCGTGCCAGCCGCCGCATGGCGGAGGAAGGCGTGTTCTGTGACCTGCTGAAGCTGACACGCATTTTCCCGCTGGCAGAGGGCGTGGTGGAAATTGCCATGTCCTATGCCCATGTGGTATTTCTGGAGGAGGCATACTATTACGGCGGGATCTCTCAGCTGTTGGGAGATCTGCTGCTGGAACGCGGCTTCCGCGGCACTTACCGGCGGGTAGCACCCAAGGCATATCTGCCGCAGGCTTCTACGGATTCTCAAATGGAAACTATGGGGCTGTCGGAGCATGCCATTTATCAGGATATGCAGCAGGAGGCAAAACATGGCAAGGCTTGACATGGTAATGGTACAGCAGGGTATGGTGCCCAGCCGCCAGCGTGCCAAAACGCTGATTCAGAACGGGCAGATCTCTGTGAACGGCAAGGTCTGTACCAAGCCGGCGTTTGCCGTTTCGGAAACCGACCGGATCGCCATGGAAGGCAGTGACATTCCCTTTGTGGGACGGGGCGGTCTGAAACTGGAACATGCGGTACAGCAGATGCGGCTCTCTCTGGAGGGAATGGTCTGTCTGGATATCGGAGCATCTACCGGCGGTTTTACCGACTGCATGCTCCAGCACGGAGCCGCAAAGGTATACGCCATTGATGTGGGCCACGGACAGCTGGTGCAGTCTCTGCGAGAAGATCCCCGCGTGATAAACTGGGAGGGAACAGACGTTCGCAGCATTGCACCGGAACAGCTGAAACAGCCGGCGGATTTCTTCTCGGCGGACGTGTCTTTCATCTCGCTACACCATGTACTGCCCTACGTGCTGCCGCTGCTGCGGACAGGGGCACAGGGCGTGGTGCTCATCAAGCCCCAGTTTGAAGCGGGACGGGAGAACATCGGGAAAAACGGACTGGTGCAGTCCTCCCGCGTGCACATGCAGGTGCTGAACAACATCTTGCAGCTGTTTTCCGCACAGGGGCTGACTGTACAGCTGCTGTGCCCTTCGCCCATTCAGGGCGGCTCCGGCAATATTGAGTATCTCGCCGTTGTACAAAAAGGCGGCGAAGCGGCGTATCTGCCGGAAATTGCCGCAGTGGTACAGCAAGCATTCGCACAGGCAAAAAAGGAGAAGACGAAATGAAAGTCGTGTTATTTCATCATCTGCAAAAAGGCAACGCACCGGAAGTTGCCCGAAAGGTCTGTCTGGCACTGCACCGGAACGGCATGGAAGTCTGGGCAGATCCCGCTGTCTGGGACTGCTGGGGGATATGTCCTTTATCTGTTACGCTCCGTTTCTGGAGGCAGTGCAGGACGCAGATGTAGCAGTGGCGATCGGCGGGGACGGCACCATTCTGCACTGTGCCCGTCACGTGGTGGGCACAAAGGCAAAGCTGCTGGGCATCAACACCGGACGGCTGGGCTTTCTGGCATCTATGGAGCCGGATCAGATCGGTGAAATTGCACGGCTGCAAACGGGGGACTATCGGGTTTCCAAACGCATGCTGCTGCGTGGCAAGGTGCTGGACAAAACCGGCACCTGCCTGCGGGAACTGACGGCGTTGAATGACATCGTGATCTCCCGCAACTTTTCCCGTGTCATTGAGTTTACCGTTTCCCGCAACAACGTGGTGCTGGGCGAATATCGGGCAGACGGCGTGATCTTTAGCACGCCTACCGTCGACTGCCTACGCCCTCTCTGCCGGAGGTCCCATTATCGAACCGGAATTTTCCTGCATTGAGATGAACCTGATCTGTCCCCACTCGCTTTCTGCCAGACCGATCCTGTTTTCTCCCCACAACGATTTGCAGGTGAGCCTGCGGGTGCGGGAGGAATATGATGCCTATTTCTGTGCAGACGGCGAAAAACCGGAGCCGTTTCCGGAGGGACGAGTCATGGAAATTTCCGGCTCCGACCAGACGCTGGAAATACTGGATCTTAGCGGCAATACCTTTTTTGATTCGCTGAGCCGGAAGCTGATGCAGTCTTTGAAAGCGGGAAGGACGTGAGGAACACATGAAGAAAAAGCGGCAGGATACCATTCTTTCGCTCATTGCAGCAGAGGAGATTCCCACGCAGGAAGTGCTGCGGGAACGCATGGAGGAACACGGGTTTGCGGTGACGCAGGCAACGCTTTCCAGAGATATTCGGGAACTGAAGCTGACCAAGGAACGGCGTGGCAGCGGCAGGGCATGCTATACGGCACCGGTGCGGCAGGAAGTCAACGGCGGCATTTTGCAGAACGCTGCCCTGCGTACCGACTTTGCCGGAAATGTGGCAGTGATTCACTGCCGTACCGGCACGGCACAGGCAGTGGCGGCGGCGTTAGATGCCATGCATCGGAAGATGTGGTGGGAACCATTGCCGGAGATGATACCATTTTTGTATTGCTGCGGACAGAAATACAGGCAAAAGAATTTGCCGGCAGCTTCGCAAAGCTGATGGAAACAGGAGGGTTTTAATGCTAGCTGAACTGGAGATCGAGAATCTGGCGGTGATCGCCCATGCACGGATTCCCTTTTCACCGCATCTGAATGTGTTTACCGGTGAAACCGGTGCCGGAAAATCGATTCTGCTGCACGGGATCCATGCGGTTCTGGGACAGCGTGTCACGCGGGACATTGTGCGGACAGGCTGCAAAAAGGCAGTGGTGACGGCACTTTTCACGCATCTGGATCCGCTGGTCTGTGCCAGACTGGACGCACTTTCCATTTCTCACACCGACGATGAACTGCTGCTCACCAGAGAGATCGCCGCAGACGGCGGCAGTGCGGCACGGGTGAACGGCCATACCACAACAGTTTCGGTGCTGCGGGAGATCGGTGACGCTCTCATCAACATTCACGGGCAGCACGACAATCAGGTGCTGCTGGCACCGGAGTGCCACTTGCAGATTCTGGACGCTTTCGGCGGAGATGACACATTGCTGCACCAGTATCAGGACACATTCCGGCAGTTACAGCAGACGGCGAAGCGGCTGAATCATCTGGCAAAACAGGAACAGGACAAGACACACCGCCGGCAGCAGCTGAAAGCACTGGTGGCAGAAGTGGACGAACTGGGACTGGAACAGGGCGAAGAAGATGCACTGGAAGAAGAACTGAACCTGCTGCAGCACGCCGAGAGCATTGCCGCGGCGTTGCAGGCGGCAGCGGAGGCGATCGACGGCGAAGATGCCGACGGTTCCGCAGTACTGCTGACAGAGGCGGCGGCAGAAGAACTGTCGCCGTTTTCCGACATGCGTGCGGAGTTTGCCGTGCTGGGAGAACGGCTGGCGGCGGCAGGCATTGAACTGGCAGATATTGCTTCGGAGTGCCGCAGTCTGCGGGACGGCATGGACTTAGACCCCCAGCGGTATGCGATGGTGCAGAAGCGTATGCTGGAGATCCGGCGGCTAAGTCGGGAGTACCAGTGTACCGGTGACGACTGGTGGAACGCCGTGACCGTGCAGAGGAAGAACTGGCACAGATGCAGGGCGACACCGCAGAGATCGCTGCCCTGCGGGAGCAGAAGGCACAGCTGCTGGAAACGGTTTCCGCACAGGCGAAGGCTCTGTCGGAATACCGTGCACAGACACTGGAACGCTTTATCACTGCCGTGACGGAACAGCTGGCATTTCTGAACATGCCCAACGTGATCCTGGTGGGGAAGCATACCACCGGCAAGCTGACCATTCACGGCATGGACAGTCTGGAATTTCTGATTTCTGCCAACCGCGGGGAAGAACCCCGTCCGCTGGCAAGGATCGCTTCCGGCGGTGAACTGTCCCGCATCATGCTGGCTTTGAAGTGTGTCATTGCTGATCGGGACAGCATTCCCACGCTGATCTTCGACGAGATCGACACCGGTGTCAGCGGCAAGGCTGCCCAGAAAATCGGCATGAAGCTGCGGGAAGTGGGACAGCTGCGGCAGGTGCTCTGTGTGACGCATCTGTCCCAGATCGCCGTAATGGCAGATCAGCACCTCATGATCGAGAAGCAGACCGAGGGCACGCGGACGGAAACCCATGTCATGGTGCTGGAACCGGAGGGGCGTGTCCATGAGATCGCCCGCATCATGGGCGGTGAAAATCCCAGCGTGCTGCTGCTGGAAACTGCACGGGAAGAACTGAAACGCTGGCAGAAAGATCTGCTGGCAGAGGGAGAGGACGGTCAGGAAACATGAACCAGCCGGAAAAGCTGTTACAGCAATATTTTGGGCACGCATCATTCCGCACCGGACAGAAGCAGGCGATCGATGCGATCTTGTCCGGACGGGACGTGCTGGCGGTCATGCCTACCGGAGCCGGCAAGTCGGTCTGCTATCAGATCTCTGCCCTGCTGCTCCGTGGGGTGACCATTGTCATTTCTCCGCTGATCTCGCTGATGAAGGATCAGGTGGAGGCTCTCCGGCAGGTGGGTATCCCTGCGGCGTATGTGAACAGCAGTATTACGCAGGAAGAATTCTATCACACGGTGCAAATGGTACAGCAGGGGCAGTGCCGGATTCTGTACGTTGCACCGGAACGGCTGATGACGGAAAGCTTTTTCCGTCTGACACAGCAGGTTCCGGTGAGTATGATCGCCGTTGATGAGGCACACTGCGTTTCCCAGTGGGGACAGGATTTCCGGCAGAGTTATCTGGATATTCCGGTGTTTATGGAACAGCTGCCGGCACGTCCGATCTGTACCGCTTTTACCGCTACGGCAACGAAGCAGGTAGAGGCGGATATTGCACGGATTCTGAAATTGCAGGAGCCGGAAATCATACATACCGGATTCGACCGGAAAAACCTGTTTTTCGGGGTACGCCGTCCCAATAATAAGACGCAGGAACTGTTTCAGCTGCTGCGGGAAAACGACGGCAAAAGCGGCATTGTGTACTGCTCCACCCGAAAAGCGGTGGAGGAAGTCTGTGATGCTCTGCGGGAAAACGGCTTTCCAGCCACGCGGTATCACGCCGGTCTGTCCGACACGGAACGGGCACAGAATCAGGACGATTTTCTGTACGACCGTCAGCCGATCATGGTGGCGACGAACGCATTCGGCATGGGTATTGACAAGTCCAACGTGTCGTTTGTCATTCACTATAACATGCCTATGGATCTGGAGAGTTACTATCAGGAGGCAGGTCGTGCCGGACGGGACGGCTCGCCGGCACAGTGCATTCTGCTGTACAGCGGAAAAGATGTCCGTACCAACGATTTCCTGCTGCAACGCAGTCGGGAAACCACAGAGGTGGAGGACGAGGAAACGCGGCAGTTCCTTCTGGAGCAGGGCAAGGAACGGCTGAAACAGATGACGTTCTATGCCACCTCCACCACCTGTCTGCGGCACCGCATGCTGCAATATTTCGGCGACCATTCACCGGACAGCTGCGGGAATTGTTCCTGCTGTCTGACCAATTATCGGGAAGAAGATGCCACCACGGCGGCGAAAAAGATCATCTCCTGCGTGTATCGTGCCCAGAAAGGCGGTTATCACCTGAGCCGCACTATGACTGCCGATGTGCTGATGGGCAGCAAAAAGGAATCGCTTCTTCGCATGCGGCTGGATCAGCTTTCCACCTATGGCATTATCGAAAAGCTGTCGCGGCGGGAAGTGATGCAGCTGATCGATGAACTGATTCAGCGGGAAGATCTGGCACTGCGGCAGTTTCAGGAGTATCAGGAATTGGTGCTGACTGCCGGCTCGGTGGAGATCATTCGCGACCAGAAAACGGTCATGCGGCGTGTGCCGGTAGTGCGGGAGAAGCTGGCGGCTCCGGTGGGAACAAAAGATCCTACGCTGTCCGCGGCAGACAACGACCTGTTCCAGAAGCTGCGGCAGCTGCGGGCGGCACAGGCAAAGCACGAGGGAATACCGCCGTATTTCATCTTTTCCGATGCCACGCTGCGGGACATGTGCCGGAAAAACCCCAGAACCTCAGCGAGATGCGGCAGGTTTCCGGTGTGGGTGTCATCAAGGCACAGAAGTACGGGAAAATGTTTCTGGAGGAGTTGCAGCAGTTTCTGGCTGGGGTACAGCAGTGAGTGGACAGTGCTCTACAAAATTTGTATAAGTACAAAGGAAACACTGAATAAAAAACGCATGCTCCGCACGGGAAACCAATCCGTGCGGGGCATGTTCTTTTTGTCCGGTGCATATGTTTCCTTAGGGCATCTTACGCACATGCTTTGTGCGGTGTTGCCTTGAAGGAGGCATACAGATGCGAAAACGCAGTGTAATTCGGGATACCATTCAGATGACCGTGATACAATTTTTTCTGGAGTGTCTGGCGTTGTGGTTCAACGCGTGGATGACGCGGCGTGTGGGGGCGGCAACGGTGGGAACGCTGGCACTGGCAGGTTCTTTTTTCAACCTTGCCGCAATGGTCGCCGGCGGAAATGCTATGCTCTGTGCCAGCCGTTTTGTGTCCGAGGAACTGGGAAAGCCCTGCGGCTGTCCGGCACGTGTCCTGCGGCATGGTATCAGCTTTTGCATGATGCTGTCCCTGCCGGTGACAGCAGGAGTCTGCATATTTGCCCAACCTCTAAGTCAGCAATTTTTGCAGAGCGATTCCATGGCACATGCGGTGCGGCTCATGGCACTGCTTCTGCCGCTGGGCAGTCTGAGTGCCTGCCTGAAAGGCTACTTCAACGCAGTGTGCCGCGTGACAGTGACAGCCGCCTGCGATGTGGCGGAATTTCTGCTCCGTGCGGGTATCCTCACCGGACTGCTCCTGTGGCGTGGGGACACCAGACCGGAACAGGTCTGCACGGATCTGGTGTGCAGCATGGCGTGCGGCACACTGTTTACGGCGGTCACACTGACAGTGCTGTACTTTCAGAAGCGGGAACCCTGCGGCGGAACGTGCAGCCTGTCCCTGTGGCGGTATATCCGGCTGGCAGTTCCTGTGGCAGTGGGAGGCTGTCTGACTGCCGGACTCAGCACTGCCAATGATGCCCTGATTCCCGTGACACTGCGGCAGTTCGGGGACAGTGCCAGCAATGCCCTCCGGCAGTTCGGCACTTTTGAGGGCATTGTGATTCCGGTGCTGTTTTTTCCGTCCACCATTCTCTGTGCCTGTCCGGAATCCTGATTCCGGAAGTCGCCCGTGCCAATGCCGCCGGCAATCGGGAACGTGTCTGTCGGCTGACGGAACAGGTGATCGCACTGACACTGATTTTTGCGGTGCTGATCAGTGCAGTCCTGTTGAAATTCGGCGGCGTGATCGGGCGGTGCATGGACGGCGGGGAACTGTCGGGGAAAATGATCCGGATTCTGGCACCGGTGGTGCCGTTTATCTATCTGGAAATCGTGCTGGAAGCACTGATCAAAGGCATGGGCAGGCAGAATTTTTCTTCTCTGAACTATCTGGCGGAGTACGTGATCCGCATCTGCGTGGTGCTGGTCTGCATTCCGCTGTTCGGATTTTACGGCATTGTGGCATCGTACTATACCAGCAACGTGTTCGGAAACTGCAATCGTCTGCGTATGGCAGTAAAAACGGCAAACCTCCGGTTCCGATTCGGAAAGCTTATCGGAAAGCCGGTGTTTGCCGCGGGATTTTCGTTTACGGCAGCTTCTCTGCCGGAATGGTTCTGCCCGACTTTGCGGGAAACGCCGCAGGGAATCGTGCTGTTTCTGGGAATCGCTCTGGGGCTGTACGGGCTGGTGTTCTGGCTGCTGCGGGAAAAAGACGAACAGGTGTTACCGGTGCTGCAATGAGTTGTGTGAACGCAGCAACGTGTGCATGGTGTGGCGGTGCTGGTGACTTTCCCCGTGCATGCCGTGGAAGTGCGGGTGGCTGTGGGTAATGGTGTGGGTGTGTGTCACGCCGTCGTGGGTATGCGTGAACGTGTGAGTGTGGGAATGGGTGTGTTCCGTTTGCAGCGTGTCCAGAACCACCAGAACGGAACCCAGCAGCATTACCGCCAGTGCCAGAAAATACTGTACTGTCAGGGCATCGTGCCAGATGATGCAGGAAAGGGCCGTGCCGATAAAGGGGGCGATGGCATAGTAGGCACTGGTTTTGGCGGCTCCGAGGGTGTTCTGGGAACGGACGTAGCAGAAAATACTCAGCCCGTAGGCAACAAATCCCAGAAGCAGTGCCGCAGCAGCAGCGTGCAGTCCGGGGAACGGCTCGCCGATGCACAGAGCAATGAGAAACGAACCCAGTCCGGAAAAGATGCCCTTGAGAAAGACGATCTCGAAAGTACTTTTGTCGGAAATATTGCGGGTGCAGTTGTTTTCCAGTCCCCAGCAGGCTGCCGCCGCCAGCACCAGCAGGGAACCTCTGGAAAAGTGCAGGCTGGACATATCCTCGAAAGACAAAATGCCGCTGGACAGAGTGATCAGCAGAATGGCAGCCCACAGCCGCTTGGAAACTTTTTCCCGAAAGAGCAGCAGGGCGATCAGCGTAGTGGCAACGATTTCAAAATTTCCCAGCAGAGAGGCGTTGGCGGAAGATGCACTTTTTAGTCCCAGCATCAGCAGAATCGGTGCGGCAATATCCAGCAAGATCATGCCGAGGGTATAGGGCAGGTCTTTGCGTGTCAGTTTTTTCTCGCCGCGGTGGCTTTGGGGTTGATGCAGTACAGCAGTCCGATGCCGATGCCGGCACCGAAATACAGCAGTGATGCCAGAAATGTAGGCTGATCTCCTTCAGCAGCAGCTTCGAAACCGGAACGTTTATCGCGTAAAATGCCGCCGCCAGAACGGCAAGCAGAATGGCTGTGGTCTTTTTGTGTTGCATGATCGGTTTCCCCTTTCAAATCCCCAAAATTGTAAACACCGCGTGATCCCGAAACGTATCCTCTGCCCATTCATTCACTTCCAGTGCGACCAGCTCCGCACCGCCGCCCTGTGCCAGGGCATGCTGCAAGATGCACTGCCACTGTGTCCAGTTGACAACGGTGATGCCGTACTGATTATACGCGGGCAGTGTTTCCTGCAAGATTTTTCCGAAACCGGAACGCTGTAGAATATTGTCGTGCAGCAAAAGAGAATCGGAACTCCAGTGGCTGGAGCCTTGCCGGAAGCTGCCCTTCCGGAATTCGTGATAGCAGGTCCCCACCCGCTGGAACACGGTACAGCAGTATCTCATTGTGCTTTCTCCGCGATGATGTCCGCCAGCTGAAAGGGCACGACCTGCTGCAAACTGTCCAGCGACAGTTCCAGCTGGTGCCCGATCTTGCCGGCACTGCACAAGATCGTGGGAAAATTCTGTGCGGACTCATGAATGGTAGTGCGGAACAGTTTTTTCATGCCGATAGGGGAACAGCCGCCGTGAATGTATCCGGTCAGGGCAAGCAGATCCTTGGATTTGCACATAGAGATCGCCTTTTCTCCCACTGCGGCAGCCGCCTTTTTCAAGTCCAGTTCTTCCGCCACCGGCACCAGAAAAACGTAGTGTTCGCCGGACTTTGCCACAGTGACCAGCGTTTTGAATACCTGTTCCGGATTCTGTCCCAGTGCCGCCGCCAGTTCTACGCCGGTGTGCTGTCCGGTTGCCTGTTCCCAGCTGCGGTGTACATAGGGGACTTTCGCCTTGTCCAGCATGCGGATCGCATTGGTTTTGATGACTTTTTCTTTTGCCATAACCGTTATTCTCCTTTGAGTGTTACGATGGTGTAGGGGTGATGCAGGGCGGTTGTCAGCTTGTCAAAGACGTCGCCGGTCTGCATGCGGATCGTAGAAGTATTTATGCAGGGGTGACAGCCGAAAGTGGCTTCCTCCAGCAGGTCGCGGTCTACGAGAAGCTGAACGCGGTTTTCGGTATCATGCATCAGCCGAAGATCGTGCAGAGCCGGGAGTCAGTTGCAGCAGCTGTTCCATGGCATCTTCTGATGCAAAGGAAAGTCTGGCACAGCCCAGCTGGCTGGTGATCTCCTTGGTGCGAAATGGCTTGTCGGCGGGCATGAGCAGCAGATAGAAGTTCGTTTTCTGCCGGTTGCAGAGAAACAGGTTCTTGCAGACAGGCGTTTGCAGTGCCGCAGAAATGCTTTCGCAGGCTTCCATGGTAAAGGCTGCCGCATGGTCAGCCCGTGCAAAGGGAATGTCGAGCCGTTCCAGTAAGTTGTATACGGCGATCTCTTTTGGCAGTCTGCCGCTTTCGTCTGCGGGTCTGCCGTTTTGGATTTCCATTCAGAATTACCCTCCTGTCAAAAAAGCACATTGACTATGCCTGATGCCGTCAATGTGCTTTTGTTTCGTTTAGGCAATACCGCACAATCTTTGTGCGGTATTGCCTTTCAGCAGCGATGCTGCCTCGATATATTTGTGGAATTACAGGCTGAACATGATCTCGTTCATGATTGCTTCCAGCATTTCCTGACGGCCGCTGGTCAGAGAAGCGGTCACTTCTCCCTTTTCCAGAGCGTACTTTTCCAGATCTGCCATGGTTGCCTTGCCGGAGATGATGTCTGCACCGATGCCGGTATTCCAGCTTGCATAGCGATCTTCTACGAACTTGTCGATTCTGCCGTCGGTGATCAGCTTGTCCGCGATACGCAGACCCAGTGCAAAGGTATCCATACCTGCAATGTAGCTGTGGAAGATGTCCTCCAGTTCGAAGGAGCGCGTCTTGCCTTGGCATCGAAGTTCAGACCGCCGTTGGTGAAGCCGCCTGCCTTCAGTACTTCGTACATGCACAGTGCTGCATCATAGACGTTGGTCGGGAACTGGTCGGTATCCCAGCCCAGCAGCGGGTCGCCCTGATTGGCATCGATGGAACCGAACATGCCGTTGGTTCTTGCCACACGCAGTTCGTGCTGGAAGGTGTGCTGTGCCAGTGTTGCGTGGTTTGCTTCAATGTTCAGCTTGAAGTCCTTGTCCAGACCGTACTTCTGTAAGAAGCCGATAACGGTTGCAGAGTCAAAGTCGTACTGGTGCTTGGTGGGTTCCTTCGCTTCGGTTCTACATAGAAGTCGCCGGTGAAGCCAATGCTTCTTGCATAGTCTACAGCCAGATGCATCAGGCGAGCCATGTTGTCCAGTTCCAGACCCATGTTGGTGTTCAGCAGGGTTTCATAGCCCTCACGGCCGCCCCAGAATACATAGCCCTGACCGCCCAGCTTTACAGTGGCATCAATGGCACTCTTGATCTGTGCAGCAGCATATGCGAAAACGTCCGCACTGGGAGAAGTGCCTGCACCGTGCATATAACGCGGGTGATCGAAGCACTTTGCGGTGCCCCACAGCAGCTTCTTGCCGGTAGCGTCCTGCTTTTCCTTGCACAGGTCAACGATGGCTCTCAGCTTTTCGTTGGTTTCGCCCAGACTGCCGTATTCCGGAGAGAGATCTCTGTCGTGGAAGCAGTAGTAGTCAATGCTCAGCTTGTCCATGATCTCGAAAGCAGCTTCTACCTTTGCCTTTGCACGTGCAGTGACATCATCACAGCCCCATGTCTTGTTGGTGGTGCCGCAGCCGAACATGTCTGTGCCGTCACCGCCCATGGTGTGCCACCAGGACAGTGCGAACTTCAGCTGTTCCCGCATGGTCTTGCCGGCGATAACCTCGTCCGGATTATAAAACTTGAATGTCAGCGGATTCTTGGAATCCTTGCCTTCATAAGCAATCTTCGGAATGTTGTTGAAAAATTCACTCATCAGTAGTTCCTCCTGATTAATAGTAAGGTGTGGTATATGGAAAGCGGATTCCGCTTTGCTCAACTTAATTGAATAATGAAATTTCGCGGTTATCCTTGGCGAAATAATCCTCCAGCACGGCAATGTAAGACCGGAAGCAGACCTTTCCGGAGAACGTCAGAACGTCATTTTCTGCCGGCACACCCAGCTGTTCCAGCTGTGCATCGGTCAGGTCTTTCAGATAGACGGTTTCCGTATCTGCCGGAATGCCGATCACGGACTTCTGTGCCTTGGTCAGATCCAGTGTTACATCATTGGAGATCTCCAGCAGCTGTGCAGTGATGTCTGCACGGGAAGCTGTCGTCCACTCTGCACTGCCGACTTCAGAGGGAACGGGGCGTTCTTCATAGACGGTACGGTCATAGCCGTTGGAGATAAACGTCAGGAACGGCAGGTGAATGTCCCGATCATTTGGCTCTACGTGTACTGCCACATTGCCGCCGGAGCTGTCGTCCGTCTGAATGATCTCATACCGGTATGCTCCGGAGGGAGAAGTGCCGTTTTCCAGTACAGTCTGCTGTGTACTCGGCGTGAAAAAGGACATGAGCATAAAAAATGCCAGTGACCCCAGAATATACAGCAACAGGTATATGACACCGAATACGGTCTTGACAGTTTCCCCTGCACCGGACAGGAAAAAGATGATCAGGGAAGTCACTGCAATTGGCAGGATCAGTTCCCATTGCCCGAAACAAAGCAAAATCTGGGGCAATATCGCCGGCAGCAGCAGGATCCCCGTTAGGCGTGTCAGGATCTGAAACCGGCTGTACAGCATGGCACTGAGTGCCGCAAAAGATACCACACAGAGGGTCAGACAAAAACAACATGGAGTTGGTGACGGAAAATTCGTAAAAGATCGCCAGATAAGAAAACCAGCACATCAGAGCCAGATACCCGACGCTGATCAGGGAAAGGAAGCGTTTCCGCCAGATCGAACCGGCAGAAGTCGTTTCCGCAGAAGCAGTAGTTGCACGCATGTATATTCACTCGCCTGCCCTCAGGCGGCAGACGTTTTCCTTTCTTTGCCCGAAGTGATTCCGGCAGAAATGTTCTGCACACGGCAACAAGGAAAAGGGAATTCTTCTGCTTTGTTTCACGCGTGCTTTGCAATCCTATTATAGCATTTTTTTTGCGTTGTGGCAAGTACTATTGCAAAAATTACAACAATCGTATATAATCCTACCGGTTTCAGAGAAATCCCCTGTCATTTTCCATTTTCCGCATTTTTTGACTGCACTTTTGCAAATACAGCACTGCCTGCCGGATTTACGCGGCATTGCCCAAAGAATCTTTCACTTTTACAATTTATCAATATAAAAAAGTGGAAACCAGCTTGCAAGTCTGGCAAATTTATGGTACAATTATTTTAATTGTGCAATATGCCAATCATGAAAGGAGATATGATTTGTGACAAAATCCGTAGTATGTATTCTGATTGCCATTCTTGTCTATATGGGCATGATGGTCGTGATCGGTGCTGTGTATTCCAAAAAGAACAGCAGCGTCGGCGATTTTTATCTGGGCGGCCGGCGGCTCGGACCGGTGGTTTCTGCCATGAGTGCAGAGGCTTCGGACATGAGCAGCTATCTGCTCATGGGTCTGCCGGGGCTGGCGTATCTGAACGGCTGTGCAGAGGTAGGCTGGACTTCCATTGGTCTGGCGATCGGCACCTATCTGAACTGGCTGCTGGTGGCGAAACGCCTCCGCGTGTATTCTCAGCGTTGCCGGAACTCCATTACCATTCCTGACTTCTTTTCCAATCGGTATCGGGACGATAAGCACGTGCTGATGGGCATTGCGGCAGTCATCATTCTGATATTTTTCGTGCCGTATACCGCTTCAGGTTTTTCCGCCTGCGGCAAGCTGTTCAATCAGCTGTTCGGTTGGAATTATCACATGGCAATGATCATCAGTGCGGTCATCATCATTTCCTACACCTGTCTGGGCGGCTTTCTGGCGGCAAGCTTTACCGACCTGATCCAGAGCATCGTTATGACTTCGGCTCTGGTGGTGCTGGTGATCTATGGCGTACATACTGCCGGCGGACTGGACAACGTATTGGAAAATGCCAAGGGTATTGAAAATTACCTTAGCTTTACCAGCACCCGCACCGCAGAGGGCGAAGCCGTTTCGTTCGGCGGACTGAGCATCATTTCCACGCTGGCGTGGGGACTGGGTTACTTTGGCATGCCGCATATTCTCCTGCGGTTCATGGCGATTGATGACAAGAACAAGGTCAAGATCTCCCGCCGCATTGCTTCTGTCTGGGTAGTGCTGGCAATGGGCGTGGCAGTATTCATTGGTATCATCGGCAACGCCTGACAGCAAACGGCACAGTCGCTCCGCTTGAAACCTCTTCCAAGGCGGAAACCATTGTGCTGGAAATGGCAACCGTATTGAGCAAGCACAGTGTGGGAGCTGCCCTGATCGCCGGACTGATCTTCGCAGGCATTCTGGCGTGCACCATGTCTACTTCCGACTCGCAGCTGCTGGCGGCTTCGTCCAGTATGTCGGAGAACCTGCTGAAAGGCGTGTTCCACGTTAAACTGTCGGAAAAGCAGTCCATGATCGCAGCACGTGCTGTCCTGTTGATTATCGCCGTGCTGGGCATTGTGCTAGCGTGGGATCAGAACAGTTCTGTATTCCGCGTAGTTTCCTTTGCATGGGCAGGCTTCGGTGCGACTTTCGGACCGGTCATGCTGACCTCGCTGTTCTGGAAGCGTTCCAACAAGTACGGTGCACTGGCTGGTCTGATCACCGGCGGCGTAATGATTTTCGTATGGAAGTTTGCGATCAGCAAGCTGGGCGGCGTGTTTGCCATTTATGAGCTGCTGCCGGCGTTCCTGTGTGCATTGATCGCGATCGTTGTAGTTTCGCTTCTGACTAAGGCTCCGGAGCAGGAAATTGTAGACGAATTCGAAGCAGTTTCTGCGGAGATGAAGCAGAAGTAAAACAGAATTGCAGGTTTTGTATGCCTGAAGAAAAACCGGTTCCTGTACCGTACAGGAGCCGGTTTTTTGCTTTTTGTGCGGCGGCATGGTTTTGCACAAACTATCCCTTGCAATTTTTGCAAAAGTTTGTTATACTATTATAACAGTCCGATTGAAATCACAGAAACGGAGGAAATTTATTTGAATATTCCACAGAAACTGGCTGCCGAATTTCAGTTGCGGCAGGAACAGATCGACAATACCATTGCCTTGCTGGACGACGGCAAGACGATTCCGTTTATTGCACGGTATCGGAAAGAACGTACCGGCTCGCTGGACGATCAGGTGCTTCGTGCCATTGATAACCGGCTGCAATATCTGCGGAAACTGGAACAGCGGAAAGATGAAATCTGCACGGCGATCGAAGCACAGGGCAAGCTGACACCGGAACTGGAACAAAAGATTCGCGGTGCAGAAACACTGGTGGAAACCGAGGACTTGTACCTGCCTTATCGTCCCAAGCGGAAAACACGGGCATCTATGGCGATTGCCCGCGGACTGGAACCGCTGGCACGAATCCTCATGGCACAGAATCCCCGGACGAATCCGGCTCAGGAGGCAGAAGCTTTTTTGCAGGAGGAAGTGCCGGACACCGAAGCGGCATTGCAGGGGGCAATGGACATTTTGGCGGAGGAAATGGCAAATGATGCCGACCTGCGAAAGCAGATGCGTCGGCTGGTGATGTCTGCCGGAACGATACAGTCCCGTGCCACAGAGGAAGATGCGGATACGCCGTACCAGAACTACTACGACTATGCAGAGCCGGTGAAACGCATTGTGGGGCACCGGATCCTTGCCATTGACCGCGGCGAACGGGAGGGTGCTCTGAAAGTGGCAGTTACGCTGCCGGAAGGACACGGGGCTTCGCTGCTGATTCAGAAGTTCGTGAAGAACCAGAGCCCCTGCGGCAAACTGGTGCAGACTGCCGCGGAAGATGCATTCCAGCGGCTGCTGTTTCCGGCGGTGGAACGGGAAACCCGCAAGGCTCTGACAGAGCAGGCGGCAACGGCGGCAATCGGCGTGTTCTCGTCCAATCTGCGGCAGCTGCTCATGGCGGCACCGCTGAAAAACCGCATCGTTCTGGGCGTAGACCCCGGCTATCGCACCGGCTGTAAGCTGGCAGTGGTGGACGAAACCGGCAAGGTACTGGACACCGGCGTGGCACATATCACCGTCAGCAAGGGGCCTTCGCTGGAACGGGAAAAGGACGTGATCCGAAAGATGCTGCGGAAGCACCACGTGACCGCGGTGGCAATCGGCAACGGCACGGCTTCCAGAGAGTCGGAAGCGGTCGTGGCGGAACTGCTGAAGGAACTGCCTTATTCCGCGGCGTACATGGTAGTTTCCGAGGCAGGGGCTTCGGTATATTCTGCGTCCAAGCTGGCGGCGGAGGAATTTCCGGAGTATGACGTTTCCCTCCGGAGTGCCGTTTCCATTGCCAGACGGTTACAGGATCCGCTGGCGGAACTGGTGAAGATCGATCCGCAGGCGATCGGCGTGGGACAGTATCAGCATGACATGCCCAAGGCGGAACTGTCTGCCGCACTGGACGGCGTGGTGGAGGACTGCGTGAACCATGTAGCGTAGACCTGAACACGGCTTCGTTCTCTCTGCTGTCCCACATTGCCGGCATCAACCAGACCATTGCCAAGAACATCGTGGCATACCGGACGGAAAACGGGGCGTTCACCGACCGGAAGCAGCTGAAAAAGGTGGCAAAACTGGGTCCGAAGGCATTCGAGCAGTGTGCCGGATTTCTGCGGGTGTCCGGAGCCAAGAACCCGCTGGACAATACAGCAGTGCATCCGGAAAGCTACGGGGCAGCAGAGCAGATCTTGCAGGAGTGCGGCTTCCGGCTGGCAGACATTGCCGGACAGGACCGCAGCGAGATCGGTGCCATTGCCAAGCAGCACGGCATTTCTGCCATTGCGAAAAAGGCAGGCGTAGGCGAACCCACTGTGCGGGACATTCTCAAGGAACTGGAAAAGCCGGGGCGTGACCCCCGTGACGAACTGCCGCCGCCGCTGCTCCGGAGTGGGGACATCATGGAACTGAAAGACCTGAAACCGGGCATGGAACTGGTGGGCACTGTGCGGAATGTCATTGACTTTGGCTGTTTCGTAGACGTGGGCGTTCATGAGGACGGACTGGTACACATTTCCCAGATCTGTGACCGGTTCATCAAGCACCCGCTGGAGGCTGTCAAGGTCGGCGAGGTGGTGAAAGTCTGGGTGCTGGACGTGGACTTGAAGCGGAAACGCATCGCCCTCACCATGAAGCCGCCGAAAAAGGGATAAGAGGTGTTACATGCGAAAACGGAAAAAAAGTCGTTTCTCTGCTGCTGGCAGGGGTGCTGGCGGTGTTGTCGTGCAGCTGCGGCAATTCTTCTAAAGAGGAGAGCAGCAAGGAGGAAGCCGACAGCAACCCCCGCACTGAAATGCGGGACGACATGACTACCAGCCAGATCGTGGAAGAAATGGGGCTGGGCATCAATCTGGGCAACACACTGGAAGCCTGCGGCGACTGGATCGACAGCAGCGGCGGGGTAAACAGCTACGAAACTGCATGGGGCAGCCCGACAATTACAGAGGATATGATTGCCGGCTATGCTGCCGCCGGCTTTGATTCGGTGCGGATTCCCGTGGCGTGGTCGAATCTCATGGCAGAGGACTACACCATTGCACCGGAACTGTTAGACCGTGTGGAAACGGTGGCACAGTATGTGCTGGACAACGGCATGTATGCGGTGGTGAATCTCCACTGGGACAACGGCTGGATCGCAGGATTTTCCACGGACTATGACACCTGTATGGAAAAATATACCCGTATCTGGGAGCAGGTGACAGACCGGTTTGCAGATTACGGTGACCACCTGATTCTGGAGTCTATGAACGAAGAAGGCTGTTTTGACGATCTGTGGAACCGCTACAGCGGCTCTGATGACGGCAAGGCGGAGGCATACGGCATTGTCAACCGCATCAACCAGCAGTTTGTGGATCTGGTACGCGGTTCCAGGGGAAATAATCCCAAGCGGCATCTGCTGATCGCCGGTTATGCCACTGACGTAGACCTGACCTGTGATGAAGCCTTTCAGATGCCACAGGACGAAGCCCGACGATGTGCGGTTTCGGTACATTATTATACGCCGCCTACGTTCTGCATTCTGGAAGAAGATGCCGACTGGGGAAAAGCCAAGACCACATGGGGCTCACCCAGAGATCAGAGGATTCTGGAAAACGACATGGACAAGCTGAAAAGCCGGTTTCTGGATAACGGCGTGCCGGTGATCATCGGGGAGTACGGCTGTTCCACCAAGAACAAGACGGAAGAAACTGTCCGGACATTCCTCACCGCGGTGGCACAGGCGGCGTATACCAAAGGTATGTGTCCCATGCTGTGGGATGTTACCGGTGTGTTCTATGACCGGAACAACTGCCGTATGCTGGACAGTCAGCTGGAACAGGATTTGCAGGAGATCGCCGCCGCACCCCGTGACGGCGTTCACAATGTTTCCGGAAATTGACATTTGAAAAATGCAAAATTCACCGGCGTGTCGTATCAGATTATCAAGTTATTTTTCACTGGCAATTCGAGATTTAGAAAAAATGCACAAAAACAGGGCATGCTTTTATTGTTGCTGTATAAAAATATGTGGAAAATGAAAAAAATACTTGCAAAATAACGATAAATATGCTATGCTGGTATATGGAGAAGTAGGGTGCAGGAAAGCACTGGGCGGATTTCAGAGGACAAATGGCACGGCTGTACAATTTGAAAGCGGAAAGGGGGACGTGAAAAACAGTGCGGCGGCATTCGTTTTTTGAAATGCAAAAAGCTTCTCTGCACACAACCAAGCGGCAATACGCCGCATCAATCAAGAAAGGAAGAATGATAATCATGAAGATGAAAAAGTTTCTTTCATCTCTGACAGCTGGCGTAATGGCGGCAACGACCATTCTGACAGTGCATTGGTGACCCCGATGATGTCCCTCGCTGCGACAGCGGCAGATGATGCAATCGGTACAGCATCTTTGATGGGTTCAGTTGGCTCTAATAGCAATTGGGATGACAATGGAGTAAGCATTACTGGTGACGGTGAATATACCGTTTCTTGGGACTTGACTTCTGCATCAGATTCCATTAGCTTCTTGATCGTTCAGATCAATCCGGCAGGAGATACAAAAAACTTTACCACTCATACATTTAAGGACCTGAAAGTATCTCTGGGTTCTGTTTCGATCAATGGCGAAGAAGTAACAGATGCCATAAAGGACGACAAAATTGTAGACACTGCTTTTTATGAAGGTAGTAAGCCTGGTACTACTCGTATCTATCTGAACGGCAGCTGGGCAAATAAAGCTGGTGCACTGGATAACTTCGATGCCTCCAAGGTAGAAAACGGTATCTCTACGATTTCTGTTACCTTTACTGTAGAAGCACTGGCAAGACCACTACCACAACGACCAGCGAAACCACCCTTGAAACTACCGTTGAAACCACTGCGGAAACTACCGCGGAAACCACGGTTGCTTCCAGCGAAACCACTA
>ENA-OQDW01000284-OQDW01000284.1-human-gut-metagenome-genome-assembly--contig:-NODE-284-length-22025-cov-2.290392_pt1 | contig 22025 bp, 20 predicted proteins | sample MGYA00242784_ERZ504613 | MGnify/ENA primary metagenome ERZ504613 (study PRJEB26092, sample SAMD00036330) | human gut metagenome | host: Homo sapiens | study: EMG produced TPA metagenomics assembly of...
CATCACATGCCTCCGCCAAAAAAGTGTTAAAAAAAAGACCAACAGAAAAAGAGGTCTGATATATAGAAAAAACCTATAACAATAAATAAGTGAGCAGAGGGTACTCGGCTTTTACTTATATAAAAATAAAATATAAAGGAGAAGATTGTCATGGGAAATTTACAGATTCTACTAAGACAACATGTAGGTGCACCTTGTGAAGCGATTGTAAAAGCCGGCGACAGAGTGGAAAAAGGAACTCTGATTGCAACACCAACAGGGCTTGGCGCTAATATTTTTTCCAGTGCATACGGTGAAGTTGTTGAAGTGACGGAAGACAGAATCATTATTAAACCGGACGAGGAACAGAAAGATGAATTCGTACCAATTGAAGAAGGAAGCAAGCTTGATATGGTGAAAGCTGCCGGAGTAGTTGGTATGGGTGGTGCCGGATTCCCAACAGGAGTAAAACTTGGCACAGACCTTGAAGGTGGATATATTTTGATTAATGCAGCAGAGTGTGAACCGGGACTTCGTCACAACATTTCAGCAGATTGAAGAAGAATGTGACAAAGTTAATCCGCGGTGTGAAATACAGTATGGAGATTTCGAATGCTGCGAAAGCAATTTTTGCAATTAAAAAGAAAAATACAAAAGCAGTTCAGACATTGAAAGAAGCTTTGAAGGATGAACCTGCAATTTCTATTCATTTACTGCCGGACATTTATCCGATGGGCGAAGAAAGAGCAGTTGTAAGAGAGTGTCTTGGAATCGAACTTGATCCGACACAGCTTCCTTCAGCAGCAAAATCTATCGTTATCAATGTGGAAACACTCGCAAGAGTTGCAGAAGCAATTGATGAAAGAAAGCCTTGCTTCAGTAAGAATCTTACAGTAATCGGTAAGCTTAACGGTTGGAAATCAGCCACATGTATTTATGGACGTTCCGGTAGGAACATCTGTGGAAGAGCTTATTGAAAGAGCCGGCGGTATTGATGGAGTATATGGTGAGATCATCATGGGCGGACCGTTTACAGGAAAAGCAACTACATTTGATGCGCCGATTACAAAGACAACAGGTGGAATTATCGTGACAATGGAATTCCCTGATCTTCACGGAGCAACAATCGGACTTCTTGTCTGTGCGTGCGGTGGAGACGAAGCGCGTATGCGTGATATCGCAGAAAAGATGAATGCAAAAGTTGTTTCTGTGGCAAGATGCAAACAGGCGGCAGAGATGAAGAACGGCGCTTTGAAATGTGAAAGACCGGGAAATTGTCCTGGACAAGTTAAAACAGCAATGCAGTTTAAGAAAGATAAATGTGAATATAATAGTAATTGGTAACTGCTCTGACTGTTCCAATACAGTTATGGGATCTGCGCCGAAGATGGGCTTGAAAGTATTCCATCAGACAGATCACGTGATGAGAACAATTGGACATCCGCTTTACAGATACTTAAGAGTGTCTAAAAAAGTAGAACAAGATATTTAGATAACGGTATAACTATCACCAGCCGAATCACGTGGAAAACCCCCGATTTTCCAGAACTTAGATGAATCATCTTTGCGGAGACGGAAGAGTGATTGGGATATATACACTGGGGAAACCCGAGGACAAACAAAATAAGGAGGTAAGAAATTATGTCAATTACAGCCGAAACATGTAAAGAACATGCAAAGGATCCTGCAGTATTATGCTGTAGAGCAGAAGCAGGTATTACAATTGGCCCAGAAAACTTAGAAGATCCAACAATTTTTGATGATTTGGTGGATTCAGGGCTATTAAATTTAGATGGTTGCTTAACTATCGAACAGATCTTAGGTGCAAAACTTACAAAAACTTGTGATTCTCTTACACCGGTTACAGCTGATGTTATCGATGCTGTGCAGGTAGAGGCAGCACCAGCAGAGGAAGTTGTGGAAGAAACAGCAGCTCCAGTAGCAGCAGTTCCAGCAACAGCTACAACAACAGTATCAGGTGGAACATTAAAGATTCATATTGGAGAAGGTAAAGATATCGATATCGAGTTACCAATGGGAATCGGTACAGGTGCAGCTCAGGCAGTAGAAGTACCAGCAGAAGCTGTAGCAGCAGTTGAAGCAGCTCCGGCAGCAGCAAACAATGAAGAAGTAAAAGTTGTTAGAACACTTACAAGAAAACACTTCAACATCACAGAAGTTAAGAGAGGACCAGAGACAAAGATCGAGGGAACAACTCTTTACATCCGTGAAGGAATTGAAGAAGAAGCAGTAGCTTCACAGGAACTTGTTAACAGCTTAAAGATTGATATTATTACACCAGAACAGTACCACACATATTCAGAAACAATCATGGATGTTCAGCCAATCGCTACAAAAGACGGCGATGATGAAATCGGTTCAGGTGCTACAAGAGTGCTTGACGGCGTTGTTATGATGGTAACAGGTACAGATGCAAATGGTGTTCAGATTGGCGAGTTTGGTTCTTCAGAAGGATACTTAGACGAAAACATTATGTGGGGACGTCCGGGTGCACCTGAAAAAGGTGAAATCTTCATTAAAACTGAAGTGGTTATCAAAGAAGGAACAAACATGGAAAGACCAGGTCCGTTAGCTGCTCATACAGCAACAGATGTGATCACTCAGGAAATCAGAGAAGCATTGAAGAAACTTGATGAATCTCTTATCGTAGATACAGAAGAATTCCAGCAAGTAAGAAGACCAGGAAAGAAAAAAGTTGTTATCGTAAAAGAAATCATGGGACAAGGTGCTATGCACGACAACTTAATCCTGCCGGTTGAGCCAGTTGGTATTCTTGGCGGAAAACCAAACGTTGACTTAGGAACGTTCCGGTTATGGTATCTCCATTGGAAGTATTAGACGGATGTATCCATGCATTAACATGTATCGGACCAGCTTCTAAAGAAATGTCAAGACATTACTGGAGAGAGCCACTTGTTCTTGAAGTACTTCATGATGAAGAAGTTGACCTTTGTGGAGTTATCTTTGTTGGTTCTCCTCAGATCAATGCAGAAAAATTCTATGTATCAAAACGTGTTGGTATGATGGTAGAAGCATTAGACGTAGATGGAGCTTTCGTTACAACAGAAGGTTTCGGAAACAACCACATTGACTTTGCAAGCCACCATGAACAAATCGGTATGAGAGGCGTTCCTGTAGTTGGTATGTCATTCTGTGCAGTTCAGGGAGCACTTGTTGTTGGTAACAAATACATGACTCACATGGTAGATAACAACAAATCTGAATCAGGTATCGAAAACGAAGTTCTTGCATGTAACACACTTTGCCATGAAGATGCTATCAGAGCTCTTGCAATGTTAAAAGATGCTATGGCTGGAACAGAAGTTAAGAAAGCTGAAAAGAAATGGAATCCAAACGTAAAATCTACAAACGTAGAATTAATCTCTAACGTAACTGGAAAACCAATCGAGTTAGTTGCTAATGAACAGTCATTACCAATGAGTGAAAAGAGAAAAGAAAAATACGACTAAAAGCTAGGTGACGAATTATGAAATATGGCGATAAGATAATTAAGATGGAAGGCGTAATTGTGGAAGTTCATGACGGCTGTGTTGCAATAGACTTAAAAGGTCGTCTTGGATACTTGAAGATTCCGATGAGAATGCTGATTACGGACTATCCGCTTGTGGTAGGACAGGAAGTTGCATGGAACATGAGTTTTATAGAGCAGCTTGGTCCGGAAGCCAATGATAAATATGTCAGTAACCTAGATGTCTACAATAGGCGCCAGGAAGAAATGCGTGCCAAAAATGAAGAGAATAACAAGGAGGTATAAGAAATGAGTTTAACAACTGTTAAAGGAATGCAATCAGAAATTTTCGTTCCGATACTCCGCCGATGGTATGGACTCCTGTAACAAAAGAGTTAAAAGACATGACAATTGCTCTTGCTACAGCAGCTGGTGTACACCACAAAGAAGACAAGAGATTTAACCTTGCAGGTGACTTTACTTGGAGAAAAATTACTGACCAGATGAAATCAAGTGAATTAATGGTTTCTCATGGTGGATATGACAATGGTGATGTTAATAAAGACATCAACTGTATGTTCCCAATTGATAGAATTCACGAATTAGCAAAAGAAGGATTTATCAAAGCTTGTGCACCTGTACACGCAGGTTTCATGGGTGGTGGTGGAAACCAGGAGAAATTTAAACATGAGACTGGTCCGGCTATTGCTCAGATGTTCAAAGAAGAGGGCGTAGATGCAGTTGTCCTCACCGCTGGCTGAGGTACTTGCCACCGCTCTGCAGTATTGGTGCAGAGAGCGATTGAAGAAGCTGGAATTCCTACAATTATTATTGCAGCTCTTCCACCAGTTGTACGTCAAACTGGTACACCACGTGCGGTAGCTCCGTTGGTACCTATGGGTGCTAATGCTGGTGCTCCTAACAATGTGGAACAACAGACAGCTATTGTAAAAGCAACATTAGAACAATTAGTAGAAATCCAGACACCTGGAAAGATTGTTCCATTGCCATTTGAATATGTAGCCAAAGTTTAATTTATTAGTAGATGAAGGGCGGATGTTTTTACATCTGTCCTTTTTCTAAACAGAGAGTAAAACAGTTGGAAAAAGAAAGATAGTACGGTATAATGGTACTAGATAACTGACTGGGAGGTGTGAAAGATGGCAGAGAAAGAAAAGGATTTACGTCGTTTGGTAATTAAAGCATACCACATGAATGAAGTGGATTGGGGAGAGCATAATCATATTACAACAGATGGTAAAATGACTGTCAGCAAAGAGATGATAGAAGAGCTAGTTGGGTCAGAGCCATTGATTGAAAAAATTGATATCCAGATTATTAAACCGGGAGAACATGATCGTTGGACGAATACGATGATGGATATTATACCGATTTCTACAAAAGTGCTTGGAAAGATTGGCGAAGGAATTACCCATACGATTACAGGAGTTTATGTCATTTTAACTGGTGTGGATGTTAACGGGAAACAGACACATGAATTTGGTTCTTCTGAAGGTAATCTGAAAGATATGTTGTATTTGAATCGAGCGGGGACACCTGGAGATGAGGATGTGATTATATCGTTTGATGTAACGCTGGCTGCGGGAATGGGGCAGGAAAGACCAGGACCGACAGCTGCACATAGAGCATGTGACAAATTTATTCAGAGTTATCGGGATCAACTAAAAAAATTTAAGGGGAATTTGTGTACGGAACGTCATGAATATCATGATATCGTAAGACCTGGTAAAAAACGAGTGCTTATTATTAAGCAGGTGGCCGGACAAGGCGCAATGTATGATACACATTTATTTGCAAAAGAGCCTTCAGGTGTAGAAGGTGGTAAATCAATTATAGATATGGGTAATATGCCGGTGATTTTGACACCGAATGAATATCGAGATGGTATTATCCGATCTATGCAGTAGGAGGTGTGCACTATGGGAATTGGTCCTTCGACAAAAGAAACATCATTGCATCATTTTAGAGATCCGTTGTTAGATGTTGTTTCAAAAGATACAGATGTAGATTTAATGGGAGTAATGTTGGTTGGTTCGCCAGATGGAAATGAAGATAAAATGCTTGTCGGAACGAGAGCAGCTGTATGGGCAGAGTGTATGAGAGCTGACGGTGTAATTCTTTCCTGTGATGGTTGGGGAAACAGTCATGTAGATTATACAAATACAATGGAACAGATTGGGTCAAGAGGAATTCCAGTTACAGGGATTACATTTAATGGTACAGTAGCACAATTTGTAGTTGTAAATGATTATTTAGATGGAGTTGTTGATATGAATAAAAGTGCGAGTGGTGAGGAGACGAATGTTGTAGGTGAGAATAATATGACAGAACGTGATTGTAAACTAGCACTTGCAAAATTAAAATTAAAGATACGTCAAAAAGAGCAGAAAGAATAGATAAGAGATGTCAATAAGATATAGAGTAAAAACGAAACATACAAAAGAACTTTTAAAAGATTTTGTAAAATTTTCTTTTCGTGTAAATCATCCAAAGGCTACGGCGCGTCTGGGAATCATCGGAGTAGGGTTTTTGATTATTGGAACTGGTATGAAACAAGGTTCATTGGCAATGTGGCTGTGTTTGGTGTTTGGAGCTGTGTTCTGTGTGCTTGCTTGTACAAGGGATCGCATCGGTGTTATGCAATTAAAGAAAAATGATAAAATTTATCAAAATGACTGGGAAGTAGATACTAGTTTTTTTGATGGAGAGATCAGAATCAAAAATAGTGGAGATTCAAAAGGGTTTTCGAAAAGTTATAAAGAAGTTGCTGCTTTGTATATGGATGAGAAAAATTATTATATTGGAATAGAGGGGGATGATTTGTATCCGCTTCCAAGAAAAAGTTTTGTGGAAGGCAAGCAAGAAGAATTTGAGAAATTTATCAAAGAAAAAACAGGAAAGAAAATGATGTATGTTCCGTTTAAAATGAAAAATAAATTTGCAATCATAAGAGAAAATATGAAGGCAAAAGAAAAGGAACACGATTTAAAACTAGAGAAAAAGAAAAAAGGGAGCATCGGCTCTGTGGATGAAAATTCATCTACGGAGCGATAGCTCCTTTTTATTTTATGAAAAATGCTGAAAAAATGAGAGGAAAACAGTGCATAAAGCATAAAAAAATATTTAAAAATTCCAAAAGGTTGTTTGTTGTATACAAATGTGTTATGATATAGAAATGTTATATACAATTTTCTAAAAAGGAAAAGGAGAAAGATTATGAAAAGGAAAAAAATACTTAGTTTTTTACTTGCTGGTGCAATGCTTGGACAGACATTTCCGCTTGGAACAATGATTGTTTCGGCAGAAGAAAAAACAATGGTAGGAGAGGAGCAATTAACGGATAAAAAAACAGCGGCTCCGGAAAAAGACAAAGCGGTTCCGAATAAAAATCAATATAAGTATCAAAAGGATGAATTGGCAGCGTTTTGTCATTTTGGTCCAAACACTTTCACAGGAAAAGAGTGGGGAGATAATTATGGGAATACAGATCCAAATCAACTTTTTACTCTGAAAGAAAATTTTGATGCGGAGACATTAGTTAAAACAATTAAAGATGCGGGCTTTAAAAAGTTAATTATTACAGCAAAACATCATGATGGTTTCTGTCTATGGAACAGTGATTATACTACATATGATGTAGGATCGACAGACTATGCTAAGAAAAATTATGATGGCATGGGAGGTGATATTCTTGCTGAAATTTCCAAAGCCTGCTCTGATGCGGATTTAGATATGGGACTTTATCTTTCGCCGTGGGATATTCATGAACCATCTTATGGAAACAATTCTCCTGGAGATTACAATGAATTTTATAACAACCAGTTGAAAGAAATTTTGAGTAATGATAAGTACGGAAATAAAGGAAAATTTGTAGAAATTTGGATGGATGGAGCAAAAGGTGGAGGAGCAGACCCGCAGGATTATAATATTAAACAGTGGTATGATACAATTCAAGAATATGAAGGGCAAGATGGGGAATGTATGATTTTTGGTGCAGGTCCATATGCAACAGTTCGTTGGATTGGAAATGAAGATGGTGCGGCGGCAGATGAGACATGGTCAAAATCTATATTGACAGAGGATAATAAGATTAAAAATGATCCTAGCCAAAAAGCGGATGATTTTAAAGGTGACCCGACAGACCATTATTCCAATGGATATGCGGAAGGAAACAAATGGACTGTTCCGGAAGTAGATGCTCGTATTACATCTGGTTGGTTCTGGGGCAATGGAAAACATTTGCCGAAGAGCATGGAGCAGTTGTCGAATATGTACTTTAATTCTGTTGGTCATAATGCACCGCTTCTTTTGAATATTCCACCGAACAATAAGGGAACGGTAGATGATGCAATTCTTAATCGAGTGAAAGAATTTGGAAGTGCAGTAAAAGAAACATTTTCTACAAATCTTGCAAAAGGAGAAAAAGTAACCTGCACAGCAAGCGAAGTGCGTGGAAATGATAAAGCATATTCGCCAAATAAAGTTTTGGATGGCAATCAAGAGACATATTGGACGACAGATGATAAAACGGCAGCAACAGAGGCAACGTTAGAAGTGAATTTAGGCGAAACAAAGCAGTTTGATGTTGTATCAATTGAAGAGGCGATTCAATTTGGCCAAAGAATTAGTGAATTTAAAGTGGAGTATAAAAATGGGTCAGAAGGATGGAAGCTCTTTGACAAAGGAAAGACGGTTGGAGCTAAAAGACTTTGTAGAAAGAACCCAGTAAAAGCAGATAAGATTCGGATTACAGTTAAGACTTCTGAAAAAGCAGAGCATAAAGCGCCAATCATCAGCGAAGTTGGTGTATACCGTGCGGCGGCAGATTTTGCACTTGGAAATGGAATCCCGGAAGGTCTTGGTGTTATAGAGGATACAGATAGCAAATTTGAATTTAAAGGAAGTTGGGGCAATGATTCTGGAGATGCATACACAGGAGGAACAGGACGCTGGGCAAATCCTGGATCGGGAGTGGAAGCAACCGTTAAATTCAAGGGAACAAAAATATGGCTTCTTGGAACAATAGATCCAAATCATGGTACAGCGGATGTCTATATCGATAATCAATTGGTGAAAACTATTGATACTCACGGTGATACAAGAAAGTTACAGCAAAGAATTTTTGAATCAGACACGCTGTCAGATGGGGAGCATACATTGAGAATTGTTCCGAAAAATAAGGCAACAGGACTTGATGCAGCTCTTGTATTAGACAATGAAGGAAAAGGAATGTTTGATTTGTCAGCAACTTCGTTTGAAGTGAATGAAGAGTCTATGGCAGAATTCACGGTGAAGCGTCTTGGTGGCTCTAAAGGAACAGCAACTGTAAATTATGCAGTGAATCCAGGAAGTGCAATTCAAGATCACTTTAATGCAGATGCAAAGGGAACGCTTACTTTTGCGGAGGGTGAGACAGAAAAGAAATTTGAAGTTCAGATTAAGACGGTAAATGTAGATAATTTGGCGTTTACAGTAGAATTAAACAGTCCATCTCAAGGATGTATTACAGGATTTAATACACCGGCAAGAGTAGTGATTCGTGATGGGAAAACAGAAGATAAAGGCAATTATGAGAGAATAACAGATTCCAGTTCCCAAGTAAGAAAGATGCATCAGCAACTTTAGAAGCAGAATTGATGCAGCTCACAAACAATACTGAGGGAGATAATAATTGGCCGTTGCAAGTAACAGAAGAACAGACAGCTAGCAATGGTAAGTTCTTGAATTGTTTGAATTCTAACGATCAGGCTAAATTATACTATAACGCACCAAAAGCTGGAACTTATACAGTGACAGTACGTTATAGAAGTGGTGATGAACAGAATGGATTCAAATGGACAGAAGAAAATGGTAAAGTGGAAGCTGGGAATGTTACTGCAGGTGCAAGCGATCAGGCGGCTGCTTATCATGAGAAGGCATTTGAAATGAAAGTGCTTACACCTGGAGAAGGTGTGTTGACTTTCGTAGGGGCAGAAGGACATAATGCACCACAGCTTGACAAGTTTGACATTGTAGCAAAAGAAGTACAGACAGTTGAGTATAATGTGACAAAAACAGCAGGAACAAATGGTTCTATCACAGGACCAGATAAAGTAGAAGCTGGAATGGATGCAACATTTACAATTACGCCAAATGAAGGCTATCGTGTTGCGGATGTAAAAGTGAATGGAGTTTCAGTGGGAGCTGTTACAACTTATACAGTGAAAAATGTAGCGGCAGATGTGAAGATTGAAGCTACATTTGTGGCAGAAGACTTCAAATATACAGAAAAGAATCCGTTTGAGTTCCCGACAAAGAAAGATGAAGTGAAGACGTTAGAGGCGGAGCATGCGACAGAATTAGTGAATAGTACGGATGCAGATTCAGATCCTAGTTGGCCACTTGAAATTGCAAAAGAAACTTGGGCAAGCAATGGTAAATATGTAAATTGTCTAGCTTATAAAGACTATATTAAATATGCTTACACAGCAAAAGCAGGTAAGTATGAAGTGAAATTAACTTATAGAAGTGGTTCGGATACAAATAAACTTGCGTGGGCAGAAAAAGATGGAAATGTTGTAGCAGGACAAACAGCTGTAGCTAATACAAACGTAAATGATTCATTGCAAGTAAAAACAACAACGTTTGAACTGGATGTGAAAAAAGATGGAGCGGGAATGCTTTCTTTCACAGCACCAGATACAGGGAAAGGACCACAGATTGATAAATTTGAGATTAAACGAATCAGTGAAACAGAGCCAGCGCCAGAAAAAGTAGATAAGTCACAGTTAAATGCGGTTATTAAAGATGCAGAAGGAAAAGACTTAGGAAACTATGAGGATGGAGCAGAAAAAGAAGCATTTAAGAAAGCATTAGAATCTGCAAAAGCAGTTGCAGGAAATGAAAAAGCAACACAGCAGGAAGTAAATGATGCAAAGGCGACACTTCAGACAGCGATGGACAAACTGGTAGAAAAGAAACCGGTAGAACCAGAAAAAGTAGATAAGTCACAATTAAATGCAGTTATTAAAGATGCAGAAGGAAAAGACTTAGGAAACTATGAGGATGGAGCAGAAAAAGAAGCATTTAAGAAAGCATTAGAATCTGCAAAAGCAGTTGCGGGAAATGAAAAAGCAACACAGCAGGAAGTAAATGATGCAAAGGCAGCACTTCAGACAGCGATGGATAAACTGGTAGAAAAGAAACCGGTAGAACCAGAAAAAGTAGATAAATCTGCCTTGCAAACATACTATGATAAGTGTGTGGAATCTTATAAAGAAGCTAAATATACAAAAGACAGTTGGAAAGAATATGCAGAAGCTTTAAACACTGCCAAAGCTGTATTGGCAAAAGAAGATGCAACACAGAAAGAAATACAACAAGCAAAAGCAGATTTGGAAAAGGCAGTCCAGAATTTGAAGAAGGTGGTAGTGGATAAGAAACCAGTTACACAAAATGGAACAACAACACAAAGTAAAGTTCCGACAACTGGAGATCCGGCATCAATCATGCTCTGGTTGGCAACAGCGGCATCTTCATTAGCTGTTTTAGGAAAAAGGAAAAATAAAGAAGATTAAAATACTTCTGTGAAAGAAGAGTGATATAGGCGGAGAGAAGAGCTTGTATCGCTCTTCTTTTTTTGGAAGAGCGGAGAAAAAATTGTGCAAAACAAACAAAAATATTGTTTAAAAACATATAAAGAAACGATTTTATAATACAAAACGATGAAAAAGTATATAAAAATCAAAGATATTGCAACAAATATTGTATTAGTGATAAAATAAGAAGCATATTGATATTAAAATTTCTGAAAAAAGAAAGGGGAACGTTATGAAAAAGAAAAAAATAGTTAGTCTTTTGATGGCAGCGCTTATGATAGGACAATTTTTACCATCGGAAACAATGACGGCGTTTGCGGGAGAAAGTGCGTTAGTGGGAAAAGAACAGTTAGCAGATCGTCATACAGTGGCGCCGAAAAAAGATAGTGTAGTGCCGAATGCAAATCAGTATGAGTATCAGAAACAAGAATTGGCGGCATTTTGCCATTTTGGTCCGAATACCTTCAATGAAATTGAGTGGGGGGAAAAATATGGAGACAAAAAGCCGGATGAGATTTTTAAATTAGAAGAAGATTTTGATGCAGATACGTTTGTAGAAGCAATCAAAGAAGCAGGATTTGAAAAATTGATTGTTACAGCAAAACATCACGATGGTTTCTGTATTTGGAATAGTAAACATACAGAGTATGATGTGGAGTCCACAAGTTATGCATCAAAGAATTATAATGGCTTAGGTGGAGATGTGTTGGCTGAGATTTCAGCGGCATGTACGAAGTATGATGTCGATATGGGACTGTATTTATCGCCTTGGGATATTCATGATGACAGTTACGGCTATAAAGATAAAGATGGAAAAGCGTTAGTTCGTCTTGTAAATGGAAAAAGTGAACCGATTGAAGGGTTAACTTGGGCTGATGTAAAAGAACGGGATGCAAAAGATTATAATGAATATTATAACAATCAGCTGGAAGAAATCTTGGGCAATCAAAAATATGGAAATAATGGACATTTTAAAGAAGTGTGGATGGACGGTGCAAAAGGAAGCGGAGCCGGATATCAGGAGTATGAATTTCAAAAATGGTTCGCTACCATTCAGAAACATGAAGGAAAAGAAGCAGGATTTGATTCAGACTGTATGCTGTTTGGGGCGGAAGCTTACACAACAGTAAGATGGATTGGAAATGAGCTCGGATATGCGAACGAAGAGACATGGTCAAAATCAAAAGTAAATTATGATAATAATACAATTGACAGTAAAAAAGTAGGCGCCTACACAGTTGGTTACGAAGACGGAAACCAGTGGACGGTTCCGGAAAGTGATGCGCGTATTACTTCCGGCTGGTTCTGGGGAACAACGAAGAATACGCCAAAGAGTGTGGAGGATCTTGCGGGAATGTATTTCAATTCTGTTGGACATAACTCGCCGCTGCTTTTGAATATTCCTCCAAATACACAGGGAAAGATTGATGAGGCAATCTTACAGAGAGTGAAAGAATTTGGACAGAACATCAAAGAAACGTTCAAATCTAACTTAGCAGCACATGGAACTGCAAAAGCAACAGAAGTGCGTGGTAATGATGTGGCTTATTCACCGGAAAATGTATTAGATGGAAAAGATGATACATATTGGACTGTGAACGATAATACGACAACAGGTCAGCTAGTAGTAGATCTTGGCGGAACGAAATCATTTGATGTTGTATCGATTGAAGAGGCGATTCAGTTCGGCCAGCGTATTAAACAGTTCAAAGTAGAGTATAGTAATGAAGGAAGTGACTGGAAAGTATTTGATCAGGGAACAACAATCGGTGCAAAGAGACTTTGCAGAGAAGGCGTTGTAAAAGCAGATAAAATTCGTATTACAGTTACAACGAGTAAAGAAGTGCCGATGATTTCGGAAGTAGGAGTATACAAAGCGACTTCTGATTTTGAGTCACCATCAGCAGCTCCGGAAGGAATGCAGGTCATTGATGAAAGAGATGAAGCATTTACATTCAGTAATGGGTGGACAAAGGAAGATGGAAGTCAATATTTGAATGGCACAAATGTGTGGGCAAAAAAAGGTGCTTCTTTTGAAATGAAATTTAAAGGATCAAAAGTATATCTTATCGGTACATTAGATTCCGGACATGGAAAGGCAACTGTGACAGTAGACGGAAAAGCAGTGGAGATTAATACGAATGCATCTAAGAGAGCGGTTGGTCAGATTATTTTCACGTCTGATGATTTGGAGGACGGAGAACATACATTGAAACTGGAAGTTACCAACAATGACAACAAAGCAATTGGTATAGAAGGTGCATATGTAATTAATAATGGCGGTCTTGGAATGGTAGGAATCGAGAAAGCAGAGTACACGATGAAAGAAGATTCTGAGATGAAGATGAAATTAGTTCGTGTCGGCGGAAGCAAGGGAGAGGCAACTGTGACAGTAGCGCCTAATCCGGGAACTGCAATTCAAGATGATTTTGATACAGAAGGAACAGCAACGGTAACATTTGCAGATGGAGAGAAAGAAAAAGACGTTGTTGTGATTACGAGACGGAATACAAAAGATACCGGAGACCAGTACTTTACAGAAGAATTATCTACAAAGAATGAAGGTCTGATTCTTGGATTTACATCGAAAGCAAAGATTACGATTTTAGATCAGGAAAGACAGCCGGAAGATGTGACAGCAGAAAAACTTCCAAAAGATGTATACAAGACAGTGACGGCGACATCGGAAGAAAAAACAGCAGAGCATAAACAGGGCATTGAGAATGCGTTTGATGAAAATCTTGACACATTTTGGCATGCACAGTGGGGGGATGCTGGAAAACTGAAAAATCATCCAAACGGAATCAGTGTTGAGATGACGCTGAAAGAAGCAAAAGAGATTGCAAAATTGACATATATTCCAAAAGCGGGAGATACTGGTACAGTTGGAAATTATATTATTGAGGCGGCAACAGGAACAGATGACGCCGGAAAGACTGTTTGGAAAGAGGTCTGCAGTGGAACATTTAAAAACCAAGGCAATTCAACAGCGGCTCAGGATGCTGTGTTCAAAGAAGTGATTAAGACAGATAAGATTCGTTTGACTGCAAAGACAATGGCAGGAGGAGAACATCCTACGGCGAGAGAGATTGCACTTTATGAAAAAGCAGAGCCGATTATGATTACAGTGACAACAAAAGCTGGAGAAAACGGTATGATTACACCGGTAACGGGCAAACTAGATGAAAATGGCACGATGAAAGTGCAGGCAGGGAAATTGAAAACATTTGCGATAAAAGCAAATGCAGGTTATTCTATCAAAGATGTGCTTGTAAACGGAAAATCAGTTGGCGCGGTAAGTCGTTATACAGTAGAATCTGATACAGATGTTACAATTGAAGCAGTATTCAAAGCATGCGAACATGAGAAAACAGAAATTCAAGGTGCAAAAGAACCAACTTGTACGGAAGATGGAGCTACAGGGAAAGTAGTATGCTTACAGTGTGGTGTAACAGTGAAAGAAAGCACAGTGATTCCGGCTTTGGGACATAAGTTTGGTCAGTGGGAAGTAGTGAAAGAGGCGACAGACAAAGAAGAAGGTTTAGAAAGAAGAGCTTGTGTTGCCTGTGGTTTTGAGGAAGAAAGAACAGTTGCCAAATTACCGACAGCAGTTGATAAATCGAAACTGCAAAAATACTACGATGAATGTATTGGATATTACAAACAGGAAGGTTATACAAAGGAGAGTTGGACGGTTTACGAAGGAGCACTTAAAAATGCAAAAGCAATGCTGGATAAAGAAAGTGCAACTCAAGAAGAAGTAGATGCTGCAATTCATCAATTGGCAGATGCGGCGGATAAACTTGTTGAGAAAACAAGTGTGACACAAAAAACCTGAAAATAATAATACCAGTGGTGGTAATAACAGCAATAACAAGCAGTGGGAAACAAAACCGGTTACGGGAGATTCCGCAACTCCGATTGTGTTACTTGCAGCAGTATTGGCATCTGTATTTGCAGTTATTCGTCAAATGAAAAAGAAAATAAGATAATTCAAAAAAAGGGAGGTGCAAACCTCCCTTTTGTAGTATGATAAGAGAAAGCATATATGTATATTTAAGGAGGGAGTCTTGTGGAAGAACTTACAAGGCTGATTCGGTCAGATATGAGACCCGCACTCGGAGTGACAGAACCGGGGGCGATTGCATTTGCAGCTGCGAAGGCGAGAAGTTATACAAGCGGCGAAGTTATATCTGTCACGGTGAAGTTGAATAGCGGCATGTATAAGAATGCATTTACATGTGGAATTCCAAACAGTAGAGAAGTTGGGAGCGAGTTTGCAGCGGCACTCGGAGCAATTGCTGGAAATGAAGAATTGGGATTGGAATCGCTTTCAGATGTAAAGCAAAAGGACGCAGAAAGAGCAGAAAAACTTGTGAAACAGGGAAAAGTGCAGGTTATACTTCAGGATATTTCTAGTAGAATATTTATAGAAGTGGAAGTAAAGACAAAGCTTGATCAGGCAGTTGTGACAATTGAAGATACACACACGAATATTACTGGAATTGTAGTAAATGGAGAAGTGCGTTTTGCTAACTCAAAAGAGAAAACAAAAGGTGGAGAGGCAGAAGAAAAACCGCAAATTCACAGGTATACATTTCGGCAGCTATGCGAGTATGCAGATATTGCAGATGTGTCGGAACTGGAATTTATATGGGAGGCATATCGTGTGAATTTGGAGCTGTTTGAAGCGGGGATGACCAGTGAAAGAACGACATTTGCAAAATCTTTGTTAAGAAAAAATGGAGGAATGGTTTTTTCTGGAGAGGAACAAAAGACAGCGTCACTTCTTTGTAATGCGGCGATTGAGGCGAGAGTGATTGGTTTGGATAAACCGGCGATGAGTATTACAGGGTCGGGAGCGCATGGAATTATTGCGACGATGCCGCTGTATGCAGCCTATAAAGTAAATGGATATTCAAAAGAACAGCTTCTGCGGGCGACCGCATTGAGTTATTTGATCTGTATGTATATCAAAGAATATTCCGGAAAACTGTCTGCATTTTGTGGCTGTGCCATTGCGGCGGGGACCGGAATGGCTTGCGCACTTGTGTATCTGCGTGGAGGAACCGTAGAGATGATGGAACATACGATTAATAATATGGCAGGAAGTATTACGGGAATGATCTGCGATGGCGGAAATCAAGGGTGCACGATGAAAGGGATTGCGGCTGTAGATGCGGCATATCAATCGGCGGAGCTTGCGATGGACGGCGTCTATATTGACGATGTGCATGGAATTATCGGAAATACACCAGAGGAGACAATGCGGAATATGGGAGAGATTGCCTCGCCGGGAATGATAGGAACTGAGAAAACAATTTTGGACATTTTACAGAGAAAGGGAAACAGGTGATTCAGATGTATCAGGCAGAGAAAAACAGATATGAAACGATGAATTATAATCGATGTGGTAAGAGTGGGTTGAAACTTCCAGAGGTTTCGCTCGGTCTGTGGCATAATTTTGGAGATACCGGAAATTTTGAAACGATGAAACAGATGTGTTTTACGGCATTTGACAACGGAATCACACATTTTGATCTGGCAAACAATTACGGACCGGAACCGGGAAGTGCAGAGAAAAATTTCGGGCGTATTTTGAAGAAGGAGATGAAAGCGCATCGAGATGAAATGATCATCAGCACGAAGGCAGGGTATTTGATGTGGGACGGGCCTTATGGCGACTTTGGAAGCCGCAAATATATGCTGGCAAGTCTGGATCAGAGCCTAAAGAGAATGGGGCTTGAGTATGTCGATATTTTTTACCATCACCGTATGGATCCTGAGACGCCGCTTGAAGAGTCGATGGGAGCGCTTGACACCGCTGTTAAGAGTGGAAAAGCTTTGTATGCGGGAATATCTAATTACGATGGGGAGACGATGAAAAAGGCATGTGCGATTTTGAAAGATTTGAATTGTCCGTTTGTAATTAATCAAAACAGATACTCTATTTTTGACCGTACGATTGAGGAAAATGGATTGAAAGCGGCAGCGCGAGAAGAGGGAAAAGGAATCATCGCATTTAGCCCGCTGGCACAGGGAATGCTGACAGACCGCTATCTGAATGGGATTCCACAGGACAGCAGAATCCGTACCGATGGAAGATTTTTACAGGAGAAGACAGTGCAAGCGAAGATGCAGAAAATTCAGCAATTGAATGAAATTGCAAAAGAGCGCGGAGAAAGTCTTGCACAGATGGCGCTGAAATGGGTGCGAAAAGATGAGGATGTGACAAGTGTTCTGATTGGTGCATCGAAACCAGAACAGATTTTGGAGAATTTAAAAGTGCTTGAAAGTGCAGCGTTTACGAAGGAAGAGTTAGAAAAAATAGATGAGATTGTATTGAAGGAGAATTAGTATGAAACTTCAGGAATTTTATGAGGGTCAGGCATTTGACGCATATGAATATTTTGGAGCACATGAAGAAAAAGACGGAGTGATGTTTCGGACTTACGCACCGGGGGCGTCTAAAGTTACGGTGTTTGGAGAATTTAATCAATGGACGGAAGAGGAAATGATTCCGCTTGAAAAAAGCGGAGTTTATGAACTGAAATGTGAGTGGGCAAAAGTCGGGATGATGTATAAATATGTGATTTATACGAAAGAAGGGTGGAGAGTAGAACATTGTGATCCGTATGGTTTCGGTATGGAACTTCGACCGAACAGCGCTTCTTATATTGTGGATTTGTCGGAATACAGATTTCACGATGAAGTGTGGATGAAAAACAGAGACAAAAATTATAACAGACCGCTTAATATTTATGAAGTGCATCTCGGTTCATGGAGAACAAATGAGAAAGATGAAAATGGCTGGTATCGCTATCATGAGATTGCAGATAAATTGATTGCACATGCGAAAGAGAATGGGTATACACATCTGGAATTTCTTCCGCTCAGCGAACATCCGGCAGACTGTTCATGGGGGTATCAGAATACAGGATATTTCAGTCCTACATCACGTTATGGAACTGCAAGAGATTTGATGGAGCTGGTGGATAAATGTCATCAGGCGGGAATCGGCGTGATTATGGATTTTGTTCCGATTCATTTTGCGACGGATTATTATGGACTGGCAAATATGATGGAACAGAGTTGTATGAGTATGTGCAAAGTGATGTGACAGACAGTGAGTGAGGAACAAGAAATTTTGATTATTCCAGACGGGAAGTCTGCTGCTTTTTGCAGTCTGCCGCAAATTACTGGCTGAAAGAGTATCATTTTGACGGAATACGAATGGATGCAATCAGCCGTGCGATTTACTGGCAGGGAGAGCCGGATCGGGGCGTGAATCCTTGTGCGCTTACATTTATGAAAAATATGAATGCAGGATTGCAAAAACTGCATCCGACTGCGATGCTCATTGCAGAAGATTCGACAACGTTTTTGAAAGTGACGGCTCCTGTAGAATACGATGGACTGGGATTCGATTATAAATGGGATCTTGGCTGGATGAACGATACGTTGAATTATTTTAAAACTCCGCCAAAAGAACGACCGGAGCATTATTACAAATTAAAATTTTCAATGGATTATTTTTACAATGAACTTTATCTTCTTGCACTGTCGCACGATGAAGTTGTCCATGGAAAAGCGACAATTATACAGAAGATGTGGGGAGATTATGAAGATAAATTCAGCCAGTGCCGTGCATTTTATTTGTATATGATGACCAATCCGGGGAAAAAGTTGAATTTCATGGGAAATGAGATTGCACAGTTCCGAGAGTGGGATGAAAAGCGGCAGCAGGATTGGGAGTTACTGAAATTTCCGATGCACGATGGATTTTATCACTATATTCGGAAGTTGAATGAGTTGTATTGTCAGGAGGAACAGCTTTATAAAGATGAGTATGACAGAGAGATGTTTCGTTGGCTTGTGGATGATGCGACGGAGCAGTCTGTGTATGCTTACGAGCGGGGAAAAGGAGAGAAGACGCTTGTGGCAGTGTTTAATTTTTCAGATGAAGAGCAGGAATGTGTCATAGAAGAGGCGGAAAACCGAATACTTGAGGAATGCATGAACAGTGACTGGCATATTTACGGCGGAAGTACAGAGAAGAAAATAGAAGTGATTCGGGACGGAGAGATTGTATTGGCACCATTTAGTGGAAGACTTTTTTGGAGTGAAAAAGAGGTTTGATATTAATAAACATTATAAGAACTTATTAGTAAATTGTAATACAATAAGAAGAAGTTATAAGTTATAATGAAAAGGAAGAAGTTAAGAAACGATTATCACAGAAATCAAAGGAGAATATTCATGGAAATGTTATCAATCGAAAAAGAATTACAGGGAAACGCTTATCCGGGACGTGGAATTATCATTGGAAAAACTCCAGACGGAACAAAAGCAGTGACTGCGTACTTCATCATGGGAAGAAGTGAGAACAGTAGAAATCGTGTATTCGTAGAGGAGGGAGAAGGAATCCGCACACAGGCATTTGACCCTTCAAAATTAACAGATCCAAGTTTAATTATTTATGCACCAGTAAGAGTTTTGGGAAACAAAACAATTGTAACAAATGGTGATCAAACAGATACAATTTATGAGGGAATGGATAAACAGCTGACTTTTGAGCAGTCTTTAAGAAGCAGAGAATTTGAGCCGGATGCACCGAACTATACACCTCGTATTTCCGGAATTATGCACATTGAAAATGGAACATACAATTATGCAATGTCCATTTTGAAAAGCATAATGGGAATCCGGATGCATGCAACCGTTATACATTTGCATATGAGAATCCGGTAGCAGGAGAAGGACATTTTATTCATACATATAAATGCGATGGCAATCCGCTTCCAAGTTTTGAAGGTGAGCCAAAATTAGTTGGGATTTTAGACGATATGGAGGCATTTACGGAGATGCTTTGGAACAGTCTGAATGAAGACAACAAAGTTTCGTTATTTGTGCGTTATATTGATATTGCAACAGGAAACTATGAGACAAAGATTGTAAACAAGAATAAGTAGGAGCGAGACAGATGAAAGAATTAGAATTAAAATACGGATGTAACCCAAATCAGAAACCATCTAAGATCTATATGGAAAACGGAGAACTTCCAATCAAAGTATTGTGCGGAAAACCGGGATACATCAACTTTTTAGATGCATTTAACGGCTGGCAGTTAGTGAGAGAATTGAAGAGGGCAACCGGACTTCCGGCAGCAACTTCTTTCAAACACGTATCACCTGCAGGAGCAGCCGTTGGACTTCCATTAGATGAGACATTGGCAAAAATCTATTGGGTAGACGACATGGGAGAACTTTCACCACTTGCGTGTGCATACGCAAGAGCAAGAGGTGCGGACAGAATGTCTTCTTTCGGAGATTTTATTTCTCTGTCAGATGTGTGTGATGTTGCAACCGCAAAATTAATTAAACGCGAGGTATCAGACGGTGTCATCGCACCGGGGTATGAACCGGAAGCGTTAGAACTTTTAAAACAGAAGAAAAAAGGAAATTATGCGATCATTGAGATCGATCCAAATTACGAGCCGGCTCCAATCGAACATAAAGAAGTGTTCGGAATTACATTTGAGCAGGGAAGAAATGAGCTTGTGATTGATGATGAATTATTATCGAATGTCGTGACAGAGAATAAAGAAATTACAGAACAGGCAAAAATTGACCTTGCCATTGCTTTAATTACATTAAAATATACACAGTCAAATTCTGTATGCTATGCAAAAGATGGCCAGGCAATTGGTATCGGTGCCGGACAGCAGTCACGTATCCACTGTACACGTCTTGCTGGACAAAAAGCAGATAACTGGTGGCTTCGTCAGTCTCCACAGGTACTGGGACTTCAGTTCGTAGACAGCATCGGAAGAGCAGACAGAGACAATTCAATTGACTTATATATCGGAGATGAATATGAAGATGTACTTGCAGAAGGAACATGGCAGAATATCTTCAAAGTAAAACCGCCGGTATTTACAAGAGAAGAAAAACGTGCATGGTTAGATAAGCTGGAAGATGTAGCATTAGGCTCAGATGCGTTCTTCCCGTTTGGAGATAATATCGAACGTGCTCACAAAAGCGGTGTGAAATATATTGCGCAGCCGGGAGGATCCGTTCGTGACGACAATGTAATCAGCACATGTGACAAATATAATATGGCGATGGCGTTTACAGGAATCAGACTGTTCCATCACTAAATCGAAACAAAAGCTGCAGTAGAACGTGTTTCCACTGCGGTTTTTTATTTGTTCTTTTATGTGATTAGAAAAAAATATTTGTGCAAAAAGAACAAAAAACAAAATATTATTTGAAATAATATACAAAAGCGATATAATAAAACTTGAAGCAAAATAATTGTTGGTTGAATTGCTGAAAAGGAGGAGAAGGGAATGCAAAAGAGACGAAGAATTATTGCAATTGTGTTAACGGCAGCCTTGAGCGGAACGATGCTCCCGGCAAACAGTCTGACCATGTATGCAGCCGACAAACTATCGCCGGCAAAATCTATTAGGGCAGATGTGGATAAGACGAAGTTCACACACAAAGAGTGGACAGGAACGGACTACACAGATGTAGAGGGCAAAAAAGTAACTGGAGAGGACGTATTTGGAATTAATCGTGAGGATTGCAACGACAACATTGATTCCATATCAGGATATTGCCTCTGCATCGGCGGCGGTTTGGGATTATAATGCCAGAGAAGGATCGGAATATTTTAAACTTCTCACAGGAGACAGAGAAGACTGGGATTTAACTGTCGTGCAAAATCAGGAACAGGCTCAGAAATTTATGGGAGCAAACGGATTCATGACGAAAGAATTCCAGAAAGACGAGGCAGACGGATGGAAGACTGTTCAATTGCCTAAGAGCTGGACAAGGGACGATTTTGACTTTTCTATCTATACGAACGTACAGATGCCATGGCAGTCAAAATATGATCAGAATGTGTCTGTGCCAAATGCGCCGACAAATTACAATCCGGTTGGTCTGTATCGG
>ENA-OQDW01000285-OQDW01000285.1-human-gut-metagenome-genome-assembly--contig:-NODE-285-length-21984-cov-9.932562_pt1 | contig 21984 bp, 24 predicted proteins | sample MGYA00242784_ERZ504613 | MGnify/ENA primary metagenome ERZ504613 (study PRJEB26092, sample SAMD00036330) | human gut metagenome | host: Homo sapiens | study: EMG produced TPA metagenomics assembly of...
CGTGGGTTCGAGTCCCACCTTCCACCCAACTATTTTTGAAAAAGCAAAACATAACCAATATGGTGGACGTAGTTCAGTTGGTTAGAGCGTCAGATTGTGGTTCTGAATGTCGTGGGTTCGAGTCCCACCTTCCACCCAAGATAAACCCTGCAAGATTCATTTCTTGCAGGGTTTCTTGTTATATATCCGTATTGAGCGGAATTCTTTTTTTGTCATATAAACGAATTACAATAGTACTTCTTAAAGTATATTATAGACTGAAAACATACAAAAAAGCCTGCTAAGGGAAGAAAATATCCCTCTAGCAGGCATTCATATAAGGATGAATTGAAAACTTATCTGATTACTTTCACTTCACCATCCTTAGCAATCTTAACGATGCTGGAAGGCTGATGAGGTTTATGCTCCTGACGGCGGCTCCAGCAAACATAATCTACAGCATTGAGGATTTCCTCGGAGATGTCGCAATAATTCTGTGCAGCAGGCTCACCACTCACATTAGCACTTGTACTTACAATAGGCTTCTGAAAACGGTAACAGAGTTGTTTGGAGAAAGGCTCATAGGTTATACGCATCGCCAGACTTCCATCCTCTGCTACCAGATTATTAGCCACTCCACTCGCATCATCAAGAATAACCGTAGTAGGCTTTACAGGCATGGCAGCATCGATGAAATCCCATGCCACCTGTGGCACATTGCGGAAATAACGCGCCATGCGGTCAGCAGAATCTATCAGGCAGATAAGCGCCTTAGAATCGTCACGTTTCTTTATTTCATAAACTTTCTTTACCGCTTCAGGTTGGTGGCGTCGCATCCTATGCCCCATACGGTATCTGTAGGATAGAGTATCACTCCACCCTTTCGCATGCACTCTACAGCACGCTTGATGTCTTCATCCACAGTCATAATACTATAAAACTAAAAATCAAAAATCTTTTGAATCTTAAAAATCGTCACTAACATCTTTCTTCAAACACTCATAATAAGCTATGTCCTTCATACCATTGAGAAAAGCAGAAGCATCCATGCGTTTCTTGCCACTGAGCTGCAACTCCTGAATAATGAGCCATTCGTCAAGGCAGGCTACTTGTAACGACTTCCCCTCAACGCGGAGCATCCCACAGGCGCATCACCACGCTTCATACATGAAAGACGGGTAGAAAATATCTTAAGTACCTGAATTTTCTGTGTACTCTGCTTATGGGATGGATGAGCAGTAGGCTCAGGGAACCTCACGTAATCATCATCGCCCTTAGGATCGTCAAAGAATACTACTGTCTCCTTCTTCTTAATTTCAGTCCATGCACCAGGGTATGGAGAAAGACCGCGGATGAAATCATACACCTGCTTGGCAGGCTTGTGGAAGTCGATGCGGCAAGTATCCTTGAAGATTTTCGGAGCCGGCTTAAGTTCGGCACCCTGTCCTATCATTTCGCTCTGAGGAATGGAACCGATATTGCCATCGGTAGCGATGAGCGCATCAATGGTTTCCAGCGCCAATTCAGCACCAAGATGCATCAACCCGTCGTAAACATACTCCACATTTGCCGTCTCCGGAATAGGAAAACGTTTCTGCAGGATGATGCGACCGGTATCAATATCGTGGTCGAGGAAGAAGGTGGTAACACCCGTCTCCTTCTCGCCATTAATCACTGCCCAGTTGATAGGCGCCGCACCGCGATACTGCGGAAGGAGGGCTGCATGTACATTAAATGTACCATATTTCGGCATCGCCCAAACCACCTCTGGCAGCATGCGGAAAGCAACTACCACCTGCAAGTCAGCCTGATAAGAACGCAACTGCTCCACAAAGTCTGGGTCCTTCATCTTTACAGGCTGCAGCACCGGTAAACCATGCTCTACGGCATACTGCTTAACCTGCGAAGGTTGCAGCGTATCCTGATGTCTGCCCACCGGTTTATCAGGCTGCGTAACCACAGCCACAACATTGTAACCGCCCTCTACCAGGTGCTTGAGGGATTCCACCGCAAACTCCGGTGTTCCCATGAAAACAATTCTCAAATCCTTCTTCTCCATAAAACACTAATATTTTAAAATAAAACCAGCAAAGCCGTTGAATTCTTCACTCTTCGGTCTTCACTCTTCACTTAAAACTCCTACTCTGCCGACATATCCGCTACAATCTGCCTGTACATGGAATAGATTCTAGTACGGCTGATGTAACCCTTAAGTACGCCTGCCACATCAACCACTGGCAGCTGGGCGGCATCGGTTTTATCAAATTTCTGCATCACCTCGTCCATACTGTCATGTTCGGTAAGAACTGCAGAAGGCTGCATCATCAGCTGACGCACGGTGAAATGCTGATACAGTTCGGTGCGGAAGATGATGTGGCGAATCTTCGTAATATCTATTACTCCCAACAGCACACCCGCCTGATCCAAAACAGGCAGAAAGTTGTTGTTACTGCGACTTATCTCACTCACCAGCTTGCTCATCGGCAGATCCGGACCTACCGGATGATAGTCTTTCTCAATGACATCCTGCATGCCCAGCAGGGTGAGCGCAGCCTTGTCAATATGGTGGGTGAGCAGCTTGCCCTCTCTAGCCAGACGCAGGGCGTAGATGCTGTGACTCTCGAAGATGCTGATGGTGAGCAGCGAAGAGATACACACTATCATCAGCGGCATGAAGAGCTGGTAGCCGCCCGTGAGTTCGGCAATGAGGAAGATGCCCGTAAGCGGTGCATGCATCACGCCCGTAATGAGGCCCGCCATCCCCATCAGTGTAAAGTTCTGCTCAGGAACATAGACACCTACCTGATTCACATTCCAAAGGCGCGCAAAGAGGAAACCGGCAAAACCTCCGATAATGAGCGAAGGAGCAAAGGTACCACCGCATCCGCCACTACCATTGGTGGCCGAGGTGGCAAAAACCTTGGTAAAGGTTACCAAGGCGATGTAGAGGATGAGCAGCTGGTTGTGCCCGTAGAAGAGCGAACGGCTCATCACCTGCCCCCAGTCTTCCACATTCTGTCCCTTCAGCAGCACGTTGACAGCCGAATATCCCTCGCCATAGAGCGAAGGGAAGAGGAAGATGAGCGAACTCAGAATCAGTCCACCAAAGAGCAGCTTTACGTATGGATAAGGCGAAAGCTTGGCAAAGAAACCCTCGCATGCCGACATGGTGCGCATGAAATAAAGGCTCACCAAACCGCAAAAGATGCCCAATAACAAGCAGGCAGGCACGCGGTCGAGCGCCCACGGACTGGTAAGCGTAAAATCGAAAAGACTCTTGGAGCCCATCAGGATGTAGGTAAAGCAAGTAGCTGTTACACAACTGATAAGGATAGGCAGCAAGGAAGCCATGCTCAAGTCTACCATCAGCACCTCAAGCGTAAACACGAGTCCGGCAATAGGCGCCTTAAAGATTCCAGCAATGGCTGCAGAGGCGCCACAGCCACCAGCAGAATCATGGTTTTCTTGTCCATGCGGAAGATTTGTCCCAGGTTAGAGCCGATGGCCGAACCCGTGAGCACAATAGGAGCCTCGGCTCCCACGGAACCACCGAAACCGATGGTGATACCTGATGCCACCACCGATGACCAGCAGTTGTGGGCCTTGAGCTTGGAATTTTGGTAGAGATGGCGTAAAGCACACGGGTGATACCGTGGGAAATATTATCTCTGACCACATATTTAATAAAGAGCATGGTGAGGTAAATGCCCACAATCGGGAAGAGCAGGAAGAGCAGGTTATAGGTGCCCTTGTTAAATCCCGAAGTGAGCAGCAACTGTATTTCGTGCACAATGCCGTGCAGGAAATATCCTGCCACCGACGCCAGAAGGCCGATGATAAAAGCCAGGATAAGGGTCATCTGGCGGTCAGAAATATGTTTTTTCTGCCAATCCACCATCTTACTGACCCATCCCCCTTTCTGCTCGTTGTAATCTAGAATTTCTTCATCCATCTTTTTTACATTGATTTAGAATTCCGATGTGAAATGGAACTTGATGTGTTCAAAATCCTGCTGCGCCATGCTCAACACGTAGCCCGAATCGGCAAGAAAGACATCGCGCCCCTCAATATCCTTGGCCATGTACTGGTACTTGCGCTTCTTGAAGCTCTCGAGTTCCTTCTCGTCATCTGCCTCTATCCAGCAAGCCTTGTGAAGATGCACGGGCTCCCAGCGGCACTTGGCGTTGTACTCGTTCTCCAGGCGGTACTGGATAACCTCGAACTGCAGCTGACCAACCGTGCCCACGATGCGGCGGCCGTTGAACTGGTTGACGAAGAGCTGCGCCACACCCTCGTTCATGAGCTGCTCCAATCCCTTTTGGAACTGCTTGCTCTTCATCGGGTCATCATTCTCGATGTACTTGAAAAGGAGTGGAGAGAAGCTTGGCAAACCGCGAAAATGCATCTTCTCTCCCTCCGTCAACGTATCTCCTATCTTGAAAATACCGTTGTCTGGCAAACCTACAATGTCACCCGGATAAGCCTCGTCAATGGTACTCTTGCGCTGTGCCATAAACTGGGTAGGCGAAGAGAAACGCACGTTTTTATCCAAGCGCACGTGGTAATATGGCTGATTTCTCACAAACTTACCCGAGCATATCTTACAGAAAGCGATGCAGGAGCGGTGGTTTGGATCAATATTGGCTGTAATCTTGAAGATGAAACCACTGAACTTAGGTTCTTCAGGCTTCACCAGTCGCTCCTCTGCCTGGGTGGGTCTAGGAGATGGAGCAATATGAACAAAACAGTCGAGGAGTTCCTGAACACCAAAATTGTTCAGTGCCGAACCGAAGAACACAGGTGCTACCTCGGCCGAACGGTAGGTTTCTTCCTCAAACTTAGGGTAAACACCATCTACCAGTTCCAGTTCCTCACGCAGCTGTGCAGCCTCACGTTCACCAACCCGCTCGTCGAGTTCTGAACTTTGGATATCTACCTCTACCTTCTCGGTAACTCGCTGTTTGTTAGGGGTAAAGAGGTTCAGCTGATGCTCGTAGATATTGTAAACGCCCTTGAAACGGGCGCCCTGACCGATAGGCCAGCTCAGCGGGCGAACCTTGATTTTGAGCTCTTCTTCCAACTCGTCGAGCACATCAAACGGGTCGCGTCCCTCACGGTCCATCTTGTTGATGAAGATGATTACCGGGGTATTTCTCATGCGGCACACCTCCATGAGTTTACGGGTCTGTGCCTCCACACCCTTGGCAGAGTCAACCACGATGATGGCTGAATCTACGGCTGTAAGTGTGCGGTAGGTATCCTCGCAGAAGTCCTGGTGACCTGGAGTATCCAGGATATTCACCTTATAAGGTTCTCCCTCCTGTCCGGCAGGGAGATAATCAAATTCCATTACAGATGTAGATACCGAGATACCACGCTGTTTCTCAATATCCATCCAGTCAGAAGTCGCAGTTTTGCGAATCTTGTTATTCTTTACGGCACCTGCCACCTGAATCTGTCCACCGAAAAGCAGAAACTTCTCGGTCAATGTTGTCTTACCAGCATCCGGGTGAGAGATAATGGCAAATGTTCTTCTTCTTTCTATTTCGTTCATCCTGTTGTAAATATATAATAATGTATATTCTTAAAAAGTAATCACTAATAACTAATCCCTACATGTCGTCATCATCAAACTTGAGGCCCTCGGTTCGGTCTTTGATGTAATAATCGCTGAGCAGACCTATGAAGACGGTAATCTCCTTGATGGCCCTTTCGGTTTCGGGCGTAATTTCCTTCTTCTGCAGGCGCAGCATCATCACACCATAGAGGGCATCAAGGCAGGTTTCAATCTCGTTGAGATCCTTGTCGCCCCGCTGGCGCAACTCTACGATGAAAGGCAGCACCTTGTAATATTCGGCATTGTAGATAGGAAACTTGGTGCTCTGCAGCAGCATGCCGTGCAGGTCAATGACATCCTTTAGTATCACCTTATTAATATTAAGGTGTCCTCCCTCGCGCTTTCCCTCCTCGTTCATCATGCGAATCAGGTTGCCAAACCAGTCGAGTTCTTCTCGCGCTGCTCGGGTGTAAAGTCGAACCGGTCTACATAATTCTTTTTGATGACAGGCAGCGAGCATCCGTAAGCTCGAATGATGTCCTCAATCTGCCACATATATAATAAGTATTCTGCGATACTTTTCTTTCTTAATTCTTGTGCTACAAACATAAACTTTGAACTGTTAACTTTTGAACTTTATGCTTTGCCTTCTTCTGATTGAAGGGGTGTTTAAAAACCTGTTTAAGGACTTTTAAAATTCCGGCAGATGATACAGATTGAAAATCGTGCCGAAGAGAGCGATGATGGAGAAGATGATGACCACGCTGCCTATTACCTTATTGATAATGACGATGCCGTTGGTATCAAACTTGTTCCTAATCTTGTCGACGAGCCAGGTGAGTCCGAACCACCACAGCAGGGCTCCGAAGACGATGCTGAGATACCCTACTCCCATTCTACCGGCATATCCGGTACGACGAAAGCAAACTGCGCGAAGGTGGCCATGAAGAGGAACACGATGAGCGGATTGGAGAGTGTTACGAGGAACGCCGTGATGCCATTGTGCATCAGGGTACCCTGCTTGTTGCTCGACTTGTGCATGTTCTTCATCGGGTCGCTCTTGAAGCAGTAGATTCCGAATACGAGGAGCATCAGACTGCCGAAAATCTGAAGATAGAACTTGTTCTCGGAGTTACTCACAAAATCCATTACAAAACTCATGCCCAAGCCTGTAAACAGAGCATATACAATGTCGCTGCATGCGGCACCCACACCTGTTACAAACCCATACCAGCGACCCTTGTTGAGTGTACGCTGGATGCAAAGGATGCCTACCGGACCCATAGGGGCTGAGGCAAGAACACCGATGACAATTCCTTTGAATATGAAGTCAAGGATGTTTATCTCAATTGGAAATGCTAAATTCATCTTAGTATCGTTACAATTTCTAACAGTCGGCAAAGTTACAAAATTTTGGGCACAAAGCACAATTTTTTTGCCTAAAAGTTCATTTTATATCCGTTTTTTATATTTTCGGGCACGGATTACACGGATTACGCGGATGTTCTGCATGAATATAAACAGGATTTAGGGCAACAGAGAAATTTCGGACAGCAAATCATCTGGCAGAAAAAAAAGAAAATTAAAATTTTTTATATTTAAAAATAAACGAGATTCAAAAGTTTTCAGTATCTTTGCCGAGAAATAAAATAATTCTAACTAATTTTAAATAATTAACATGACAGATAATACACTTAAACCGTACGTAATAGGCCTTGACCTCGGCGGTACAAATTCAGTTTTCGGCATCGTAGATGCTCGCGGAGAGATCAAAGCAACAACTGCCATCAAGACAGGCGGTTACGAAAAGGTTGAAGACTATGTGAAGGCAGCCGTAGAAGCTCTCCAGCCTATCATTGATACGGTAGGCGGCATTGACAAGATTAAGGCAATGGGTATCGGTGCGCCAAACGCAAACTATTATAATGGAACCATTGAATTCGCTCCAAATCTTCCTTGGGCACACGACGGAGTGGTACCATTGGCCGACTTGTTCAGCAAAGCCCTCGGCGGCTTGCCTGTAGGTATGACCAATGATGCCAACGCTGCTGCGCTCGGCGAGATGACATACGGTGTAGCAAGAGGCATGAAAAACTTCATCGACGTTACGCTCGGTACAGGCGTTGGCTCTGGTATCGTCATCAACGGACAGATGGTTTACGGCTGCGACGGATTCGCAGGCGAATTGGGTCACGTTACCATGGTACGTGGCAAAGAGGGTCGTATCTGCGGATGCGGCCGTACAGGATGTCTCGAAGCTTACTGCTCTGCCACTGGTGTGGCTCGCACAGCACGTGAGTTCCTCGAGAAGAGCGATGAGCCTTCATGCTCCGCGAGTTGAATCCTGAGGATATTACATCTTATGATGTGAGCGTTGCTGCAGGCAAGGGCGACAAGCTGGCACTGCGTGTATACGAGTTTACCGGCAAGATGCTCGGTGAGGCTTGTGCAGATTTCGCAGCCTTCTCTTCACCAGAGGCTTTCGTCTTCTTCGGTGGTCTGACCAAGGCTGGCGACCTCATCATGAAACCTATCCAGAAGGCTTATGATGAGCACGTGCTCCGCACCTTCAAGGGTAAGGCTAAATTCCTTGTTTCTACCCTTGATGGTAGTTCTGCTGCCGTACTCGGTGCGAGTGCAGTGGCATGGGAAATGTAAATATTTTGAAAGATTAAGAAGGTTATTAGTGACCTTCCCTCCAGTGGGAAGGTAAGATTTAAGTTTATACAAACTCGCGAAACTCGTGAGAGGATTGTAGCGAGGGTATCAGAAAAGCCTGGCACTCGAGAGAGCGTCAGGCTTTGCTTTTTCTTATCATAAAACAAAAAAAAACTCAACAACCACCATGCGGTCATGGTGGTCATTAAGGTCATTGGTCATTAAGGTCATTAAGCTTTTTCCAACCAGTTTCTCACCATCTTCTTGCCGTCTGGCGTCAGCACGCTTTCCGGATGAAACTGTATACCATGAATATCATAGTTCTTATGCTTCAGACCCATGATGCAACCATCATCGCTTACTGCCGTAACGTCCAGGCAGTCAGGGAATCCCGAGCGGTCTATCACCCAAGAGTGGTATCTGCCAATCTCTATGCGCTTGTCCAACCCGTCGAAAATAACATCGTTGCCAAACTGGGTGCAAGGGGTTGCCACTCCATGATACACCTCAGAAAGATTGGTAAGCTTGGCTCCAAACGCCTCGCCTATGGCCTGATGACCCAGCATACGCCCAGCATCGGCTTGCGGCCTGCATACTTGCGGATAACATCCATCAGCAGTCCCGCCTCCGACGGAATGCCCGGACCCGGACTCAGAATGATCTTGTCGAAGCGCTCCAGCTCCGGCAACTGGAACTGGTCGTTGCGGAACACCGTAACGTCAGCTCCCAACTCCTTTACCAGATGGGCCAAATTATAGGTAAAGGAATCGTAATTATCTATGATTACTACTTTCATCTTTTGTTATTTATTATTGATTAGTGAGTACAATCAGCGAGAAATAATCACTAATAATTAATCACTATTACAACTCTTCAGCAATGTGAATCGCCTTGGTCAGCGCACCGAGCTTGTTGTTACACTCCTCCAGCTCATACTCATCATTGCTCTTTGCCACTACTCCACTACCCGCCTGGAACCAGAGTTCGCCGTTTCGGCTAATGAAGGTACGTATCACGATGGCCTGATTCAGGTCGCCGTTCAGACCGATGAAACCGATACAGCCTCCGTAGGCACCGCGGTTGTGAGGCTCCAGCTCTGATATAATCTGCATCGCTCTCACCTTAGGTGCACCGCTCAGCGTGCCGGCAGGGAAGGTATCAATAAACTCCTTGATGTGGTCGGCATGCTCATCCAACTCTCCACTCACACGGCTCACGAGATGGATAACATGACTGTAGAACTGCATGTCCTTGTAGAAATCTACTTTCACCCCATGACAATTGCGGCTCAGATCATTGCGCGCCAGGTCTACCAGCATCACGTGCTCGGCATTCTCCTTCGGGTCGTTGCGCAGGAATTCGGCAGCCTTGCGGTCCTGCTCCATATCTCCTGTGCGTCGGGTGGTTCCGGCAATCGGGTCGATGAACGCCTTATTGCCCACAATGCGGTTATGGGTTTCAGGCGAAGAACCGAAGATGCGGAAACCGCCGAAGTCGAAATAGAAGAGGTAAGGCGAAGGGTTGATGCTGCGCAACGCACGGTAGAGTTTGAAATCATCGCCCTCATATTTCTGTACGAAGCGGCGACTCACCACAATCTGGAATACATCTCCGCGCAGGCAGTGCTGTATGCATCGGCGTATGTTTGCCTTGTGCTCCTCATCGGTGAGAGTAGAAAAGGTTTCGCCCACAGGGTGGAAATCATAAGGCTTCACATTTGCCTTGTTCACCGCCTTAAGCAGTTCGTCGAGCTCTGGAAGTGAAGAGTGAGGATCTTCACTTTCCTGGAGCGCAATGAACTCCATGGTGTTGTTGAAATGGTCGAAGACGATGATGTCCTTATACATGATGTAATAGATGTCGGGCGCATCATTCTTCTCCATGGTGGTATCCTTGACAGGGATGTTCTCAAAATATCTCACCGCATTGAAGGTGGTGAATCCGTAGAGTCCGCAGAACTCCTTGCTCTCGCCCTCTACATGGAAGGAAGAGATGAAGTCGTTGATACTCTTTGAGATGGCGAGTTTGCACTCCTCACCCTGACCGGCACCGAAGGCCGGAAGCTGCTCTTTCTCTACTCTTCCGTCGGGATAGGTCTTGATGACCTCACCATGACTCACGGCGATGCTTGCCAGCGGATGCACACCGATAAAGGAGCGCGAATTCTCGGAGCCATGATAGTCGGAACTCTCCATCAGAGCCGACTGCGGATAAATATCTCTCAGTCGCATGTAGACTCCCACCGGCGTATAGAGGTCGGCGAGAATCTTGCGGGTAACTGTCTTGTAACTAAACTTTGCCATTTTAAAAATTAAATCTTTGCTATTAGAAGTTTCCGTACTCTCCCGCCATTTCCTTGTGCGCGAGATAGGTTTCTACATCCTTGTCGCCACGGCCTGATACGGTGAGCACCACCACATCATCCTTCTTGAACTTCATCTTCTTCAGGCTGCCACGGCGTGCGCACTCTCAATAGCCGGAATGATGCCCTCTATGCGGGTGAGCTCGTAACCGGCGTAGATAGCCTCATCGTCCTTGATAGCGAACACATGACTCCTGCCCGATGTGGCAAGGTCAGCGTGCATAGGGCCAATGCCCGGATAGTCGAGACCGGCACTGATGGTAAAGGCTTCCTCTATCTGTCCGTCCTCGGTCTGCATCACAAGGGTGCGTGCTCCGTGGATGATGCCTTCTGTACCGCAGTGCATGGTGGCAGCGGTATAGTCGGTATCTATTCCGTGACCGGCAGCCTCAGCTAGGTAAATCTTCACGCGGTCATCATCAATGTAGTGGTAGATGGTTCCGGCAGCATTGCTTCCGCCACCCACACAGGCGATGAGGTAATCAGGATAGTCGCGGCCAATCTTCTCCTCAAGCTGCCATTTCAGTTCTTCAGAGATTACGCTCTGCATCTTGGCAACAATGTCTGGATAAGGGTGCGGACCCATGGTAGAACCTACGATGTAGAAGGTATCCTGTGGGTGGCAGCACCAGTCGCGTATGGCCTCAGAGCAGGCATCGCTCAAGGTCATGTTGCCGGTGCGCACAGGTTTCACCTTGGCTCCCAGCATCTTCATACGCTCTACGTTGGTATGCTGGCGCTCTACATCGGTGGCACCCATGAAAATCTCACACTTCATGTTCATAAGGGCGCATACCGTAGCTGTAGCCACACCGTGCTGTCCGGCTCCGGTTTCGGCAATGATGCGGGTCTTGCCCATCTTCTTTGCATGAGAATCTGACCGATGGTGTTGTTAATTTTGTGTGCACCGGTATGGTTCAGGTCCTCGCGCTTCAGATAGAGCTGGCATCCGTACTTCTCGCTCATGCGCTTGGCATAATAAAGAGGTGAAGGACGGCCCACATAATCTTTGAGCAGCGCACGGTATTCCTTCTTGAACTCCTCGCTCTCAATGATTGGCTTGTAAGCCTGCTGCAACTCGGTTACACATTTATATAATATCTCAGGAACATAAGCTCCTCCGAATTTTCCAAAAAATCCTTTTTCGTCAACTTGATACATAATACTTAGTTTATAATTTATTATTTATAGTTTATAGAGCAAGCCTGCTATACGGCGAAGCCGCTGTTACCAATCAACTACTTTTCGAGGCACTCAAAAAGCCCATCTAAAGCCTTATCCGGATCACCGGTTTCATTGAGCAGGGTTACAAACTTGCTGCCGATGATGCTCCCGCCGCATTATCCTGCGCACTGGTAAGGGTCTGCTTGTTGCTGATGCCGAAACCTATCATGCGTGGGTTGCGCAGATTCATGCCGTTGATGTGGTTGAAATAAGCCAGCTTGGCATCGCCGAAACTGCTCTGGGCGCCGTGATACTTGCCGAACTGACCATGTAGATGAATCCATCGGTATGCTCATCGATGAAACGGATGCGCTCCTCGCTGGTTTCAGGGGTAATCATCATGATGACACGGATGTCATACTTGTCGGCTATGGGTTTTACCACCTTCAGATAATCATCAAAGGGAAGGTCTGGGATGATGGTGCCGCTCACTCCGCTCTCTACGCAGCTCTTGAAGAAAGCCTCTATGCCGTAGTGCATGATAGGGTTCAGATAACCCATCAGCACGAGTGGAAGCTGCACTTCATCCTTGATTTCCTTCAGCTGGGCGAAGAGTTTCTTCACCGTCATTCCGTTATTCAGAGCCACGGTTCCGGCACTCTGGATAACAGGACCATCAGCCAACGGATCACTGAAAGGGATTCCTACCTCAATCATATCTATCCCCTTGTGCTCCATCGCCTTAATTACATCACCGGTACCTTCCAAAGTTGGGCATCCGGCGCAGAAATACAAGCTCAAAAGCTTGCGGTCTTTATTGTTTGCAAATAATGCATTTATCTTATTCATTTTTTTTACTTTTTTATTTTTTTACCTTTAAAAGGAATTCCTTGAGTTTCTCTACATCCTTCAGTCCCGGTTCTATCTCAAACCTGGAGTTGAGGTCGATTCCTACGCATCGGGGATGATGGAAAGACAGGATACGGGAAGCATCTTCCGGACCGATGCCGCCACTCAACAAGAATGGAACATCGCCATCATATTCATCCAGTACCTGCCAGTCAAACTGCTGACCACTTCCGCCCACCGTCTTACATTTGGTGTCGAAAAGGAAATAGTCAACAGCGCCTACATACTCCTTATATTTCTGAATGTCCCCGGCAGTGGAAACACTAATGGCTTTGATTATCTTCATATTCCCCTTTGCTGCACGCAGCTGCTCACACAGTTCCCTGCTCTCGCTTCCATGCATCTGCACCGCATTCAGAGAGAATGAATGAATCTTATCCAACATATTGGAAATGGAATCATTTACGAAGACTCCCACTCGGCACACATTGCGGTCAGCATCAGAGCGAGCCACCACATGACTGGCATACCGTGGAGACTTAGGATAGAAGATAAATCCCATCATATCAACGCCGAGTTGCGCAACCTGCTTTACATTACCAGGTTCACGCATTCCACAAACCTTTACTAACATTTTCTTTATTGTTTCAACTGCTTAATAAACTCTTGAAGCGCCACGCCCGGGTCAGCCTGTTTCATGGAACTGTTCGCCCATCAGGAAACCTCTGAAGCCGCCTTCTTACTCTCAACCGGAGAACCGTCTGCGGGTTGGAGATGCCACTCTCGCTCACCCTGCACACATCCTTCGGAAGTTTCTCTGCCAATCTGAAGCTGTTCTCCACATCAGTAAAGAAGGTTCCGAGATTTCGGTTGTTGATGCCGTACATATCCGGTTCCAGTTCAGCATACTCGAAGTCGCGCTCATTATGCATCTCGAGCAGTACCTCCATGCCCAGCTGGTGTGCCATGTTCATGAGTTGCTTACACTCCTCCTTGGTCAGGCAGGCCGCAATGAGCAGCACGGCAGAAGCTCCGCAGTATCTCGCCTGCAGCAGCTGGTATTCCTCTACCACGAAGTTCTTATATAAGATAGGTAGGGTAACGCCCACATGGCGCGCCTCCTGAATATACTCATCATATCCTCCGAAGTAATCAATGTCGGTGAGGATGCTGAGCGCCGAGGCTCCGTTCTGCTGGTAGGCGAGCGGGATGATGCTCGGCTTACCTTCCTGTTTGATCCAGCCCTTAGAAGGCGATTTGCGCTTGAATTCAGCAATGATTCCTGTTTCCGAGTTCATCAGCGACTCCTTCATGCTTCCGCCCGGCACCTTTCCCCCATCTTCCTGCATTTTCTGCTCGGTGAGGGTTATCATCTGCCGTGGCTGGATAAAGCGCTTGCGCTGCTCAATCTCTATTCTTTTATGAGCCACAATTTCCTCTAAAATATCAGCCATTTTTTTCGTTTTTTTATTTAAGATAAAGACTTGGGGAACCAGCGATGGAATCGCTGGGAACGGGGGAGGGGGGGGACAAAGGGGTTAAGGCTCTTTTTACCTTTTTACCCTTTTACTTTTAAAAGCCCTTTTTACCTTTAACTGTTGATCTCTACGAATTTCTTGAAGGTAGCGAGCGCCTTACCCGAGTCAATGCTCTCTCTTGCTATCTCCACACATTCCTCTATGCTCTTCTGTCCCTTCTCCATTACCTGGATGCCGAAGGCTGCATTGGCGAGAACGATGTTCTTCTGGGCTGGGAGGGCACGGTTTTCAAGTACTGCATCAAAGATATCCTTAGCCTCTTCCTCGGTTGCTCCGCCTCGCACCTCTTCCGGTTTGGCTATCTCGAAACCGAGACCCTGAGGCTTGAAGATCTTCTCATAGTTGTTGGTGGTTACCTTGAAGTCGCCGGTGAGTGAAATTTCATCATATCCGTCGATGCTGTTAACAATGCCGAAATCAATGCCTAGTTTCTGGTAAACCTGATTGTAAAGGCGCATCTGGTCGAGATTGGCTACACCCAGCAACTGGCACTTAGGCTGACTAGGATTAACAAGAGGACCTAACAGGTTGAACACGGTAGGAAACTGCAAAGCCTTGCGGATAGGACCTACAAACTTCATTGCCTTGGCGAAGAGCTGGGCATGAAGATAAACGATGCCTGCCTCGTTGATGCTGCGGTTCAGCTTGTCTATATCATCGGTAAACTGGACACCGTGGTTCTTGATGACGTTGCTGGCACCGCTCACCGAAGTAGCCGCATAGTTGCCGTGCTTTGCCACCTTGTAACCCGCACCCGCAATGACGAAGCAGGAAGTAGTAGAAATATTAAAGGTGTTCTTGCGGTCGCCACCGGTTCCCACCACGTCAATGTAGCGGTCGCAATCCAGGATGGCTGGCACGCCTGTGGCAAGAATTCCGTCACGGAAACCGAGCAGTTCATCTACCGTTACGCCTCTCATCTGCAAACCGGTGAGCAGGGCTGTAATCTGTTCCTCAGGAAATTCACTCTTGGTGATTCCTACAATGATGTCTCGGGTTTCCTCACGGGAAAGTTCCTCATGGTTCAACATTCTGTTCAAAATGTCCTTCATTTCCATAGTTTAATATCTCCTATATTTTTTTGTTTTTTATTTTTCGTTGTAAAAGAAAAGGGGCCTGTCGTAAGTTACGGCAGACCCCTAGTATATTATGTTGTTCACATCCACATACAGCGTCTCGACTCACGACTTCTGGAATCTTGAGTTACGCCACCACCATGATGTAGATACGAATGTATTCATATTGCTTTTTCTTTTAATTGTTTGTTACTACCAAAAACGAGGCGTTTCTTTCTTTTTAACGAAAAGATTCTCCTTCGTTCTTCCTTCATTTCTACTGCAAAAGTACAGTTTTTCTTTTAAACTACAAACTTTTTGTCGAGAAATTTTAAGATTTAACACTATTTTATCATCTAAATCACCATTTCGCCCACTTTTTCTTCCCCTTCACTCCCCTATACCTTATTATATATAGGGAGAAAAGAAAAAAATATTTCGCCGAAATGTAATAATCTGCCAGACGTGCCGTTATTTATCTAGAGGACAGGTAACAGGCGGAGGAAAACTCCACAGAAAGAAATGCCCGTTCTTGAAAGCAACAGATAAAAGTAGTATTCATTCAAAAAAAGATTCATGCCTATGAAGCAAGTTTTTACACCAAAGAAAATGAGACCTTCGGCTCAGACCATCTACTTCATCAAGCAGATAGCCTACTCCTATCATACCATGGTGCAAAATGGGAAGCTAAAGGTGTGCTATCCTAACTAAAAGAAGAAGAAAGATGAAAACAATGATATCCCCTTCGTTGCTCTCAGCCAACTTCATTGACCTGAAGAGCGACATAGAATGATTAACAAGAGTGAGGCCGACTGGCTCCACCTCGACGTGATGGACGGCGTCTTCGTGCCTAACATTTCGTTCGGATTCCCTGTGCTCGAAGCCGTGAGCAAGGTGTGCACCAAGCCCCTCGACGTACACTTCATGATTCAGCATCCAGAAAATTATATTGAACAGACAGCCAAGCTCGGCGCCATGATGATGAATGTGCACTACGAGGCTTGCCCCCATCTGCATCGCACCATCCAGCAGATTCATGCAGCAGGCATGAAGGCAGGAGTTACCCTCAACCCTTCTACCCCGGTATGTGTGCTGGAAGACATCATCTGCGATGTAGACATGGTACTTTTGATGAGCGTTAACCCAGGCTTCGGCGGACAGAAATTCATCGAGAACACCATCAAGAAGATAGGCCGTCTGCGCCAGCTCATCAAAGAGAGCGGAAGCCAGGCACTCATCGAGGTAGATGGCGGCGTGCAGGCAGAAACTGCTCCAAGACTGGTAAAAGCCGGAGTAGACGTGCTGGTAAGCGGAAGTTATGTATCAAGAGCACAGACCCTTATGCTACCATCCATGCTCTGAAAGAACTCCACTAATCAAGATTCAGATAGATATTGTGCTCCTTAGCCATCTTGCGGAGGTTAAGGAGCGCATAACGCATTCTTCCCAGACTCGTATTGATACTCACATTGGTACACTCGGCAATTTCCTTGAAAGACATCTGCTGATAAAAACGCATATAAACCACTTCGCGTTGTGGAGCCGGCAGAAAGTCTACCAGTTTCTTCACATCACGGAGCACCTGTTTGCGTACCATCTCCTGCTCAGCACAGTCTGCCTGAAAATCTTCGCCTCGCAGACAGGAAAGATCATTATCGTTCCCCTGTTCTACCATGCGGAACACACACTGACTGCGATAACCGTCGATGATGACATTATGCGCTATGCGCATTAACCACGAAATAAATTTGCCCGAACTGGAATACTGGCCAGCATGTAAACGACTGATTGCCTTCACGAATGTCTCCTGGAAGATATCATTCGCCAGATCCTCATCGTGAACCACGAAAAGGATATAAGAGAACAGTTTCACCTCGTTGCGGGAAAGCAACTGATCAAAGGCTCTGTTGTCGCCCCCGACATAAGCCAAGGCCAACTCTTCGTCTGTCATTTCATTGAGTTTACTCATTTTCTTAATCTTATTTTATTCATTAAGTAAATGTCTATCTAATAGGCTACCCAGTATTTATTGCGTTAATAATGTTAATTATCGTTGCAAAGGTAACATTTTTTTTCAAAACGCCAAACTTTTTTCCAAAAACATTTAATTTTAACATCACCCGTACTTGTTTTCCAAATAAAATTCGTAACTTTGCACCGATGTGTTAAGCATCAAACCCAACAAACGAATAAATACATTTAAAAATCATAAAACTAGAACAAAGACAATGAAGAAATTCTTTAAGACCCTACTCGTTGCTCTGCTCCTCATCCCTACCTGCGCTTGGCAGATAATGGATGGAACGATGCTGAATATCAGCGCATTGAACAGAGCATACAGTTGCCTAACATCAAGCAGGCAACCAAGAAGTATGTTATTTCTGCCTATGGAGCCAAGCAGAACGCTTCGGCTGCACAGAACCAGAAGGCAATCAACAAACTCATCGCTCTCGTTTCTAAGAAAGGTGGCGGTACCGTAGTCATACCGAAGGGTACTTGGCGCACAGGAGCCATTGAGATGAAGAGCTTCGTAGAACTGAATCTCGAAGAAGGTGCCGTACTGCAGTTTGCCTTTGAGCCAAAACTCTATCCGCTGGTTCGCACCGCATGGGAAGGACTGGCATGCTGGAACTACTCTCCATGCATCTATGCCTACAAGGTTTCCGACATCGCCATTACCGGTAGAGGTACCATCGACGGAGGCGGCAACAATGATACATGGTGGCAGTGGAACGGCAACCCTCACTTCGGATACAAGGAGGGCGTAACCAAGGAACACCAGAAGATGGGCTCCCGCGCCAGACTGCAGAAAATGGCAGAAGACGGCGTGCCTTTTGATGAGCGTAAGTTCGGTATGGGACAGGGTCTCCGCCCTCAGCTCGTCAACTTCGTACGCTCTGAGCGCATCCTCATCAAGGATGTAAAGATGATCAACTCGCCTTTCTGGGTGATGCACCCTCTGCTCTGCAAGGACATCACGGTAGACGGCGTAACTGTTTGGAACGAAGGACCTAACGGAGACGGATGCGACCCTGAGGCATGCGAGAATGTACTCATCCAGAACTGTATCTTCCACACCGGCGACGACTGCATCGCCATCAAGAGCGGACGAAACAACGACGGTCGTCTCTGGAACAAACCATCCAAGAATATCATCATCCGCAACTGCCGCATGGAAGACGGACATGGTGGCGTAGTCATCGGTTCTGAGATTTCAGGCGGATGCGAGAATGTATACGCCGAGAACTGCGAGATGGATTCTCCTCACCTGGAGCGCATCCTCCGCATCAAGACCAACAACTGCCGCGGCGGACTCATCCAGAACATCCACATGCGCAAGGTTACCGTAGGACAGTGTAAGGAAGCCGTGCTCAAAATCAACCTCGACTATGAGCCAAGAGAGGCTTGCTACCGCGGATTTGAACCTACCGTGCGCAACGTGAGCATGGAAGATGTTACCTGCCAGAAGAGTAACTACGGTGTGCTCATCATCGGTGGAAACAAGGTAGAAAACGTATACGACATCCATGTAAAGAACTGTAAGTTCGACGGTGTCATCAAGCAGCCTACCAAGGTTACCGGCAAGACAAGAAACGTGAAGTTTGACAACCTCATCATCAACGGCTCCCTGGTTCTCAACAAGGAAGACCGTCCTTACCAGACCTACTCAGAGTGGCTCACTCACAGCGAGATGCAGCGCGTACCTCAGTCTTACCTGCTCGACTTCAGCAAGAAGCCAAAGTGGAGCTACGTAATGGGCATTGAGATGGAAGGTATGCTCGACACCTACCTCCATTACAAAGGCGGAAAGAGCACCTTCAAGGGAGCTGATGCCGAAGCCAACAACGAGGCAATCATCAACTATCTGAAAGAATATCCAGCCAAGATGATTGACGAAAAGGGAAACATCACAGGCTACAAATATGAGGATTTCAACCTCGACAATGTGCGCACTGCGAAGTTCATCCTCCGCATGCACAACCTCTTCCCTAGCAAGAGCAGCGAACTGGCACTGAAGACGCTCTTCAAGCAGTTGCAGAACCAGCCTCGCACCAAGGAAGGCGTTTACTGGCACAAGGCAATCTACGCCAACCAGGTTTGGCTCGACGGCATCTTCATGGGACTGCCTTTCTACTGCAACTACGCCGTTCAGAACCTCAAGCCTAAGAAGGCGAAGAAGATTCTCGACGATGCGGTAGACCAGATTGTGAAGACCGACCTGCGTACCTACGACGAGAAGACTCAGCTCTGGAAGCATGCTTGGGACGAAACCCACAGCCAGTTCTGGGCAAACAAGGAAGATGGAAAGAGCCAGCATACCTGGGCAAGAGCCTCGATGGTACGTCATGGCGATGACCGAATGCTTGATGCCATGTCTGAAGATTATGCTCGCCGCGGCGAAATCATCACCTTATTAAATAAGGCTATGAAGAGCGTGGTGAAATATCAGGATAAGAAGACGGGTGTATGGTACGATGTGATGGACGTAAAGGATCCTCGCAACTACCTCGAGAGCACCGCTTCAAGCATGTTTGCCTATGTTCTCCTCAAGGGTTACCGCAAGGGATACCTCGGAAAGGAATATCAGGAAGCAGGTATCAAGGCTTATGAGGGTATCCTGAACAACTTCATCAAGGTAAACCCAGACAAGACCATCAGCCTTACACGCTGCTGTGCTGTCAGCGGACTCGGCCCTGGCCCTGGTCCATACGTCAAGAAGCCAAACTTCAAGCGCGATGGAAGCTTCGACTATTACATGAGTGAGCCTATCCGCGACAATGATGCCAAGGGCGTAGGTCCTTTCATCTGGGCTAGTCTGGAAATGGAAATGCAGGGACTGAATAAGTAAACTGCTAAGATTTGAATACATCATTTTTAAAATGAATAACAAGAAAATATTAACAAGTATGGCAGCAGCGCTTATGAGTGCTGCTGCTTTGGCACAAGCTCCAGCCTTTCCGGGCGCAGAAGGTCACGGAAGATACGTAACCGGCGGAAGAGGCGGAAAAGTAGTACACGTAACTAACCTCAACGACAGCGGAACGGGTTCTTTCAGAGAGGCTGTCAAGTCGGGTAATAGAATCATTGTCTTCGATGTGGCTGGCGCCATCGCCTGAAGTCTGATCTCAAGTTTGCTGACAACATCACCATTCTCGGACAGACAGCCCCATCTCCGGGCATCACCCTGCGCTATTATACAGTTCAACCGGGCAACAACAATATCATCCGCTTCCTCCGCATACGCCGCGGACAGGAAAAGAACATCAATGACGGTGCGGATGCTACCTGGCAGCGCAACAAGACCGGCATCATCTTCGACCACTGTTCCTTCAGCTGGAGTATCGATGAGGTGGCTTCATTCTACGACAACAACAATTTCACCATGCAGTGGTGTACTGTAGCCGAAAGCCTCACCAATCCGGGCCACTCCAAAGGAGCACACGGCTATGGTGGTATCTGGGGCGGTAAGCTAGCCAGCTTCCACCACAACTTCGTAGGCCATCTCATGAACCGCGGTCCGCGTTTTAATGGTGCCAGATACGGATGGACAGGATACACCAGCAACAAGGATTACGATACCTATAAATGGGAGAACCCCGTACAGGCAGAAAACGTTGACTTCCGAAACTGCGTGATGTATAATGCGCAAGGTACCTGCTACGGAGGTCCTGGCGGCGGACAGATCAACATCGTCAACAATTACTACAAGGCTGGTCCTAGCCAGAGTTTGAAAGAAACAACCCAGAACGGCATCAAGGTAGATGTAAGCACAGGCAAAGAAAGAGAAAACCAAGAGCGAATTACCCTGGTAACCGTATCAACCAGCAGTAATTCTGACAAGAACCATCCAGAGTTCTACGAAATGACCAGCCGTTACTTCATCAACGGAAACACCACCAAAACCACCAAGGGATCTGTTACAAAGAACAAAGACTGGAAGGGCGTAACCTATGACAAGGGTACTTATACTTTAAATGATGAGATTTATTCAGCCGACAAGAAGAATCTTTATGGTGATGCGGTAGAACATAAGACCATCAACGGAGTTTCCTGTGTCAAGATCAAGATGGACGCTCCTGCTCCAACAGGAGAGGTTACCACCCACTCTGCTGACGAATCCTTCAGCAAGGTACTGGCATACAGCGGAGCCTCACTCTACCGCGATGAGATTGATGCGCGCTACATGGAAGAGGCTAAGACCGGTACAGCCAAGTATAAGGGAAGCATTACCCAATCACCTGGCATCATCGACAAGGTATCAGATGTAAACGGCTACACCGAGGCAAACTTCGGCACCGCTACTCGCCCAGCCGACTTCGACACTGATAAAGACGGAATTCCAGATGCATGGGAGATTGCCAACGGCTTAGATCCAAACGATGCCACTGACGCCCTGACCTACTCGCTTGACAGCAAGGAGTACTACACCAACCTTGAGGTTTACGCCAATTCGCTGGTTGAGGACATCATGAAGCAGGGCAATGCTGATGCCGAAAGCAATGTAGATGAATACTATCCTGCATGGAAGAATCCTACAGGCATCTCACAAATCACCGGTTCCAATCCAAGTGAACTGGTCAAAGTAACGTATTACAGCCTCAACGGCACCCTCCTTTCTGCTCCTCAAAAAGGCATCAACATCCGCAAGATGCTGTTTCAGAACGGAAAGACCATAGTGGATAAGGTAACAAAGGAATACCTCAGTTCGGGATAAGAAATAGTGCCTAAAAAAGTTGGTAATCTCCGATGTTTTTTGTATCTTTGTAGTTGAAATCCAATTAGTTACAAACATAAAAAGATATCATTATGGAGATTACCAAG
>ENA-OQDW01000286-OQDW01000286.1-human-gut-metagenome-genome-assembly--contig:-NODE-286-length-21965-cov-1.791877_pt1 | contig 21965 bp, 22 predicted proteins | sample MGYA00242784_ERZ504613 | MGnify/ENA primary metagenome ERZ504613 (study PRJEB26092, sample SAMD00036330) | human gut metagenome | host: Homo sapiens | study: EMG produced TPA metagenomics assembly of...
GCACCGGGCCAATGGGCCATCCGGCGGGCCTCCCAAACAACCGTTCCGGCAAGCCGCGCAAGCGCAGGATCAGCAAAAGCAGCAGGCCATCTATCGTCGTCGGCGTATCGTGGCCGGTACGGTGCTGCTGCTGATAATCGCGCTGATTGTATTCTGCGTGTATAGCCTTGGCCGGGGTATCGGTGCCGTGAACTCGATGATCCACCATGACGAGGTGTATGCGATTTCCCGCGACGCCACGCCGGCGCCGAAGAAAGTCAGCAACGTCAAGGATTGCTCGGCCAGTGATGTGACATTGCAGCTTTCCGCGGCCTCCCAATCCGTGCCGGTAGGAGGATCGCTTGATTTCACCGCGACCATCGTGCACGAGGGGTCAGGCAACTGTTTAGTGGACGGGTCCGATTCCGGCCGTGTGCTCACCATTACTTCCGGTCAGGAAACGATTTACAAGTCCGATGTGTGCCCGGCGGATTCACGTCTGCTGCTGATGGCCAAGGGTGATAAGGACGTTCAGAAGGTCACGTGGAATACCAATGCGAACGCCACGCTCGCCAAATGCACGGATGAGTCAGGTTGGGCCAAAGTCAATGCGGGAACGTACGTGGCGCAGCTGAGTTTGAAGGATCATCCGAAGGTGAAGAGCGATCCGGTGACGTTTACGGTGCAGTAAAAGTCTTGCCTTAGCGCTATTCTTTTGACTTTGCATGAGGTGTGTCATATTGCGGGCATGCCGTCGACAATGAAGCGTCCGCATAGGCATATGGTGGCCATGCCGGCGCTCCCAGGGGAATTACCACATATTAGCGAGCGATAAGGAACGTCCATTGGCTACTGATCTACGACGAACACCACCACCATCATCGCACGCGCCGACCAGCATGATATTGACCTGCACAAGGCGTCGGATCGCGTGAACTTCGGTTCCATCAAGGAACCCATCGATGTGCCCTACCTGCTGGGCGTGCAGACCGACAGCTTCGATTGGCTGATCGGCAACGAACGCTGGAAGGCGCGCGTCGAGGAGGACGAAAAGAACGGCACTAACACCGTGGCCCACACCTCCGGCTCGATGAGGTCTTCAACGAGATCTCTCCGATCGAGAACTTCGCTCAGACCATGAGCCTGACCTTCTCCGATCCGTACTTCGAAGAGCCGCGTCACACCGTGCAGGAATGCAAGGAGAAGGATTACACCTACTCCGCACCGCTGTACGTGAATGCCGAGTTCGAGAACGGCGACACCGGCGAGATCAAGTCCCAGACCGTGTTCATGGGCGATTTCCCGCTGCAGACCCCGCACGGTACCTTCATCATCGGCGGCACCGAGCGAGTCATCGTCTCCCAGCTCGTGCGTTCCCCGGGCGTCTACTTCGACCGCCAGCAGGATCGCACCTCCGATAAGGAAGTCTTCGGCGCGAAGATCATCCCGAGCGTGGTGCATGGCTCGAGTTCGAAATCGACAAGAAGGACCAGCCGCAGGTGCGCGTGGACCGCAAGCGCAAGCAGTCCGCCATCGTGTTCCTCATGGCCATCGGCATGACCAAGTCCGAGATCGCCCAGGCATTCAAGGACTACCCGCTGGTGCTCGACGCACTGGAGAAGGAAACCCTCGAGACCCAGGACGAGGCCCTCGTTGACCTCTACCGCAAGATTCGTCCGGCCGACACCCCGACCCCCGAGGCCGGCAAGAATCTGCTGGACTCCTTCTACTTCAACACCAAGCGCTACGATCTGGCCCGTGTTGGCCGCTACAAGATCAACCGCAAGCTGGGTGTCGAGGCCGATTTCAACGATCGTTCCCTCCACCAGGAAGACATCATCGCCACGATCAAGTACCTGGTGGCCCTGCACGACGGTGCGGCGACCTTCCCGGGCAAGCGCAACGGCGAAGACGTTGACCTGCGCGTGGACGTCGACGATATCGATCACTTCGGCAACCGTCGTATCCGCCAGGTCGGCGAGCTGATTCAGAACCAGCTGCGTACCGGTCTGAGCCGTATGGAGCGCGTGGTGCGCGAGCGTATGACCACTCAGGACGCCGAGGCCATCACCCCGCAGTCCCTGATCAACATCCGTCCGGTGAACGCCACCATCAAGGAGTTCTTCGGCACTTCCCAGCTCTCCCAGTTCATGGATCAGAACAACCCGCTGTCCGGTGTGACGAACAAGCGTCGTCTTTCCGCACTGGGCCCCGGCGGTCTGTCCCGCGACCGCGCTCCATGGAGGTGCGCGACGTGCACCCGTCCCACTTCGGCCGTATGTGCCCGATCGAGTCTCCTGAAGGCCCGAACATCGGTCTGATCGGCTCCCTGGCAACCTTCGGCCGCGTCAACCCGTTCGGCTTCATCGAGACCCCGTACCGCAAGGTCGTCAACGGCCACGTGACCGACGAGGTCGAGTACATGACCGCTGACCGCGATCTTGACCACGTCATTGCCCAGGCCAACCAGGAGCTCGACGAGAACGGCAACTTCGTGCAGAAGTCCGCCCTTGCCCGAGTCGGCGAAGAAGAGGCGGTCGATGTGCCGGTGAGCTCCGTGGACTACATGGACGTCTCCCCGCGCCAGATGGTCTCCCTCGGCGCCTCCCTGATTCCGTTCCTGGAGCATGATGAGGGCCACCGTGCACTGATGGGTACCAACATGCAGCGTCAGGCCGTGCCGCTGATCGAATCCGAGCGCCCGCTGGTGGGCACCGGCTCCGAATGGCGCGCCGCCAACGACTCCGGCGACGTCATCAAGTCCGAGAAGGACGGTGTGGTTACCTACGTGTCCGCCGACCTGATCCGCGTGATGAACGACGACGGCACCACCAGCTCCTACAAGCTGGCCAAGTTCCAGCGCTCCAACCAGACCACCTGCTACAACCAGCGCCCGATCGTCCACGACGGCGAGCGTGTGGAAGCCGGCTCGGTTATGGCTGACGGCCCCGCCATCCAGAACGGCGACCTGGCCCTGGGCAAGAACCTGCTCATCGCCTTCATGCCGTGGAACGGCTACAACTACGAGGATGCTGTGATCATCTCCCAGCGCCTCGTGCAGGACGACACCCTCTCCTCCATCCACATCGAGGAGTACGAGATCGACGCCCGCGAAACCAAGCTGGGTGCCGAAGAGATCACCCGCGACCTGCCGAACGTCGGCGAGGACGCCGTGGCCAACCTCGACGAGCGCGGCATCATCCGCATCGGCGCCGAGGTCGAGGCCGGCGACATCCTGGTCGGTAAGGTCACCCCGAAGGCGAGACCGAGCTGACCCCGGAGGAGCGCCTGCTGCGCGCCATCTTCGGCGAGAAGTCCCGCGAGGTGCGTGACACCTCCCTGCGCGTGCCCCACGGCGAGACCGGTACCGTCATCGGTGTCAAGGAGATCACCCGTGAGGATGCCGAGGAGGACGGCGACGAGCTGCCCAACGGCGTCAACCAGATGATCCGCGTCTACATCGCCCAGCACCGTAAGATCACGGTGGGCGACAAGCTCTCCGGCCGCCACGGCAACAAGGCTGCATCTCCCGCATCCTGCCGGAAGAGGACATGCCGTTCCTGGCTGACGGTACTCCGGTCGACATCATGCTGAACCCGCTGGGTGTGCCTTCCCGAATGAACCTTGGCCAGGTGCTCGAACTGCACCTTGGCTGGATTGCTCACTCCGGTTGGGACATCTCTTTGGATCCGAATCTGGAAGCCGAGTGGAAGAAACTGATTCCGTCCGGTGCCGAGAAGGCCGAGCCGAACACCCCGGTCGCCACCCCGGTGTTCGACGGTGTCAAGCCTGAGGTCCTGAAGGGCCTGCTGTCCACCACGCTGCCGAACCGCGACGGCGACCGTCTGGTCGGCCCCGACGGCAAGGCACCCTGTTCGATGGCCGTACCGGTGAGCCGTACACCAAGCCGATTTCCGTTGGCTACATGTACATGCTGAAGCTGCACCACCTGGTCGACGACAAGATTCATGCTCGTTCCACCGGCCGTACTCCATGATCACCCAGCAGCCGCTCGGTGGTAAGGCCCAGTTCGGTGGCCAGCGCTTCGGCGAGATGGAGGTGTGGGCCTTGAGCTACGGCGCCGCCTACACGCTGCACGAGATGATGACCACCAAGTCCGATGACGTCGACGGCCGCGTGCGTGTCTACGGTGCCATCGTCAAGGGCGATAACCTGCCGCCGGCAGGCATCCCCGAGTCGTTCAAGGTGCTCCTGAAGGAAATGCAGTCCCTGTCCCTGAACGTCGAAGTGCTCAACGCCGAAGGCGTGGCCATCGACATGAAGGATGAGGATGACGATCCGGCCAGCTCCGCTGACGACCTCGGCTTCAACATCGGCGCCCGCCCCGACGCGGCCGCCAAGGAAGACCAGAAGGCCGAAGAGCCCGAATACCAGTGATCCCTCGGGCTGCATGCGGTCAATACGCCGCGTGTAGCTCCGCCAACGTGAAATAAATAACGTACAGAGACCTTTCCGGTTTGCACTACCCCTCAGTCAGCCTTGGCTGACAGCTCCCCTGACAAGGGGAGCTTGGGAAGGTCTCAAGAACAGAAAACGGATTAACAAGTGCTGGACGTCAACGCATTTGACAAGATTCGCATCGGCCTTGCCACCGCCGATGACATCCGTGGTTGGAGCCACGGTGAGGTCAAGAAGCCTGAAACCATCAACTACCGTACGCTGAAGCCTGAGAAGGACGGTCTGTTCGGCGAACAGATCTTCGGCCCGACCCGTGACTGGGAGTGCGCCTGCGGCAAGTACAAGCGCGTGCGCTTCAAGGGCATCGTCTGCGAGCGATGCGGCGTCGAAGTGACCCGCAGCCGCGTGCGCCGTGAGCGCATGGGCCACATCGAGCTCGCCGCCCCGGTGACGCACATCTGGTTCTTCAAGGGTGTGCCTTCCCGCCTCGGCTACCTGCTGAACGTCACCCCGAAGGACCTGGAGCGCGTGATTTACTTCGCCTCCTACATGGTCACCGAGGTGAACGAAGACGAGCGTCACAACGATCTGCCCGGCCTGCAGGACGAGTTCGATTCCGAGATCAAGCGCCTTGAGCAGCGCCGTGACTCCGACATCGAAGCCCGCGCCAAGAAGGTCGAAGAGGATCTCGCCGCCCTTGAGGAGGCCGGCGAGGCCAAGGGCCCGGCCCGCACCAAGTTGCGTAACGGTGCCGAGCGTGATATGGCTGCCATCCGCACCCGCTACAACGACCAGATCGCCCGTGTGGACGCCGTCTTCGACAAGTTCAAGAAGCTCAAGCCCGGCGACATGGTCGACGACGTGGACCTGTGGCGCGAGATGCAGGACCGCTACGGCGATTACTTCGACGGCTGCATGGGCGCCGAAGCCATCAAGAAGCGCCTGCAGTCCCTCGACCTGGAGACCATCTCCAAGGAACTGCGCGAGGAGATCAAGGACGCTTCCGAACAGCGTAAGACCAAGGCCCTGAAGCGCCTCAAGGTCGTCAACGCCTTCCTGACCACCGGCAACAAGCCGGAGGCCATGGTGCTCGACGTGATCCCGGTCATCCCGCCGGACCTGCGCCCGATGGTCCAGCTCGACGGTGGCCGCTTCGCCACCTCCGACCTCAACGACCTGTACCGCCGTGTGATCAACCGTAACAACCGTCTGAAGCGACTGATCGAGCTCGGCGCCCCTGAAATCATGCTCAACAACGAGAAGCGCATGCTCCAGGAAGCCGTCGACTCCCTGTTCGACAACGGCCGTCGTGGTCGCCCGGTCACCGGTGCCTCCAACCGTCCGCTGAAGTCCCTGTCCGACATGCTCAAGGGTAAGCAGGGTCGTTTCCGTCAGAACCTGCTCGGTAAGCGAGTCGACTACTCCGGCCGTTCCGTGATCGTGGTCGGCCCGTCCCTGCGCATGCACCAGTGCGGTCTGCCGAAGCCGATGGCCCTCGAGCTGTTCAAGCCGTTCGTCATCAAGCGCCTCGTGGACCTGAACTATGCGCAGAACATGAAGTCCGCCAAGCGTCTTGTGGACCGCGGCGACGCCGAAGTGTGGGGCGTGCTCGAGGAGGTCATCTCCGAGCACCCCGTGCTGCTCAACCGTGCACCTACGCTGCACCGTCTGGGTATTCAGGCATTCGAGCCGATCCTGGTGGAAGGCAAGGCCATCCACCTGCCGCCGCTGGCCTGCGCCGCCTTCAACGCCGACTTCGATGGTGACCAGATGGCAGTCCACCTGCCGCTCTCCGCCGAAGCCCAGGCCGAGGCCCGCTCGCTGATGATGGCTTCCGACAACATCCTGAAGCCGGCCGACGGCCACACCGTGACCATGCCGAGCCAGGATATGATCCTCGGTTTGTACTACCTGTCCACCGTGCTGGAAGGCGTCAAGGGCCAGGGCCGCGTGTTCTCCTCGCTGGAAGAGGCCGAAATGGCCCTCGACCGCCACGAGATCGACATGCAGGCCAAGGTGCTCATCCGCCTGCCCGAGAGCTTCGTGCTGCCGAAGAACTGGGAGCCCGGCGAAGTCAAGGTGCTCGACCCGCGCGAAGGCGAGGACGAGGTCGTCAAGGAAGAACGCTTCCACGACGGCACCGTGCTGTTCGCCACCTCCTACGGCCGCATCCTGTTCAACGAGACCCTGCCGACCGACTACCCGTTCGTCAACGAGCAGGTGGCCAAGGGCCGTCTGTCCAAGATCGTCGATGACATCGCCATGCGTTACTCCACCCAGCAGGTGGCCGCCACGCTGGATGCCCTGAAGGATCTCGGCTTCACCCGCGCACCGTGGTCCGGCGTGTCCTTCGCGTTCTCCGACGTGAACGAGCCGCCCGAGCGCGACGAGAAGATCGCCGAGTACGAGGCCAAGGCCGACAAGGTCAACGCCAACTACGAGATGGGTCTGTTGACCGAGGAAGCTCGCCGTCAGGAACTCATCGACCTGTGGACCGAGTGCACCGCCGAAGTGTCCAAGGAAGTCGAGGAGAAGTTCGACCCGACCTCCAACCTGGCCATCATCGTGCAGTCTGGTGCACGAGGCAACATGATGCAGATCAACCAGATTGCAGGTATGCGAGGCCTCGTGGCTAACCCGAAGGTGAGATCATTCCTCGTCCTGTGAAGTCCAACTACCGCGACGGCCTGTCCGTGCTGGAGTACTTCATCTCCCAGCACGGTGCACGTAAGGGTCTGGCCGATACCGCACTGCGTACCGCAGAATCCGGTTACCTGACCCGTCGTCTGGTCGACGTCTCCCAGGACGTCATCGTGCGCGAAGAGGACTGCGCGACCAAGGCCGGTCTGCCCATCCGCGTCGCCGAGCGCGACAACGACGGCAACCTGGTGCTCGTCAAGGCCGCCGACGGTGGCCCGTACTCCCGTCTGCTCGCCGCCGACGTCATCGACCCGGCCGACGGACAGACCGTGCTGTACAAGCGCGACGACGCCCTGTCCATGGACGTGCTCAACGACCTCGTGGCCCACGGCGTCGAGGAAGTCAAGTGCCGTTCCGTGCTGACCTGCGAGTCCAAGCGCGGCGTGTGCGCCAAGTGCTACGGCTGGTCCCTGGCCACCAACAAGCTGGTCGATGTCGGCGAGACCGTCGGTATCGTCGCCGCCCAGTCCATCGGTGAGCTGGTACCCAGCTGACGCTGCGTTCCTTCCACTCCGGTGGTGTGGCCGCGGCCTCCGATATCACCCAGGGTCTTCCCCGTGTCACCGAGCTTTTCGAGGCCCGCACCCCGAAGGGTGAGGCCCCGATCACCGAGTTCGCCGGCAGCATCAAGATCGTGGAGAACGATCGCGGTCGCCAGATCATCCTGACCCCGGACGCGATTCCGGCGCACCGAAGGAAGACGGCGTGATCAAGCCGATCACCTACCAGGTCTCCAAGCGCGTGCCGCTCAAGGTTGCCGACGGCGACCACATCAAGGTCGGCACCCAGCTGGTCGAAGGTTCTGTGGACCCCAAGAAGATCCTCACCATCCTCGCAAGCGCGCCGCCCAGGTCAACATCGTGGAGGAAGTGCACACCGTGTACCGCTCCCAGGGTGTGGATATCCACGACAAGCACATCGAGGTCATCGTGCACCAGATGACCCGTCGCGTGACCATCATCGACTCCGGCGACACCGACCTGCTGCCGGGTGAGCTGGTGGACAACGCCCGCTTCCGCGAGATCAACCGCAACATCGTCAAGAACGGTGGCCGTCCGGCCGTCGGTCGTCCGGCGCTTATGGGTATCACCAAGGCGTCGCTGGCCACCGACTCCTGGCTGTCCGCCGCATCCTTCCAGGAGACCACCCGCGTGCTCACCGAAGCCGCCCTCTCCGAGAAGGTCGACGACCTCAAGGGCCTCAAGGAGAACGTCATCATCGGTAAGCTCATCCCGGCCGTACGGGCCTCGCGCGCTACCGCAACGCCGTGTCGAGCCTGACAAGGCATCCGCGACACCATCTACCCGAACTTCGGTCTGGGCGGCGATGGCGATCTCGGCGACGCGAGCTTCTCCGACGCGACCTGTCTGACCTGAACTTCTCGAACCTCGAGTTCGGCGATCTGAAGCTCGGCGACGACTTCAACCCGGATGATTTCTACTCCGATCAGGGCGGTCAGCCTGACATCGAGGAGTAAGTGAGAAGGTCCTAGAAAGGATGCCCCTTCTAGGACTCAGATCTTGCGTTAATCGCAATAAGATGGCCCGGAACTATATCAGTTCCGGGCCATCCGTATATTTGCCATTGTGATTTTCCTGTTGAACAAGAGCAGGCAGCCGCTCGTTGCTTGATTACTCAAGCCTGTTTTTCGGTGAACTGGAAGAACTGGTCTCCGATACGCACCGTGGCAGGCGCGCTGAGCTTGAGCGGTGTGCCCTTGGTGACTTGTGTCTCTTGGCCATTGGTGATGATGTAGGTGCCGTTCAACGAGCCGTAGTCCTCGATCCACAGCGCGCCATCGGTGTCGATGCTGATGGCGGCGTGATTACGGGACGTGGTGCGGGTCGGGTCTTCGATACGCTCCGCCTTGGCATCCTGCGGCACATTCATGGAAGGCTTGCGGCCCAGCAACGTGCTCTTATCGATCACAATGGTCTGGCCGGTGACATCGTTATGCAGCAGGTACGTCTTCTTCGGTGCCTTGGACGTGAACGAGGAGGAGAGCACGGTGCTGTCCCAATCCTCGATGTCGTTTTCGGCGGCGTGCGGTGTGGTGTCTGCCGGAGCGGTGGCAGCGGGCTCAGCGGCGGCGGCCGTGGCGGCAGGCTCTGCGGTAAAAGCGGTATTGGTTGCCGCTTCCGCGGTACTGGGCTGCCCGTAGTCGTTCTGCGGTTCGCTGTGCCAACTGTGGAATCCGGGGTGCCTTCCACCGGATCGTCAGAATACCAACCAGTTCAGGTGCTGGAGGGTAGGGAAGTTTGGCCATGATGATGCCGTCCTTTCACTGACGGGAAGCCAGAGCGGCGTTGATTGCCGGGTCGCCGAGCTGGCCCAGCCATTCGATCAGTGCCGGATAGGTGTTGGGATTACGTGCGATGCAGGCGCGTAGTTCAGGCGCGCACTGGGCAATCTGGGCGATTTGCATCTGGTCGGTGGTGGTCAGGGCCTGTTCGGCGGTGAAACCGTAAGGTTGGTGGCCACAGGCTCCTCGAATGCCGCCTGAGCCGCGGGCTGCTGAGCCTGTTCGGCGGCGGGCTGCTGGGCCGCCTGTGCCGTGGCTTTCTGATCCTGAACCGGGCCGCCGAATGCCTCGGCAGTGAACCGTATTGCGCCAGGGTCTCGCGGGCGCGATCGTCACCGAACTCGGCGATCCAACGCTTCAAGCCGGGATAACAGCGCGGATTCACGGCGACATTGGCACCGAATTCCGGATTCTCGTAGGCGATTTTTGCCAGCAGAATCGGATCCGCGTTCGGATCCTGAACGGCAGCGACCGCAGCATCATAATCAACCATGGGATTACCTCCTTATGTTCGCTCGGTTATGCCGAACGTATGGTCCGTAGTGTTTGTAGTGTTGCGTCTTCAATGGCGCCGATATCCTCACCTTCGTCCAGCCTGAATGCGCTGAACGCATGATGTTCGGGTTCGGTCAATGGCATATCGGCCACAATCACAGTGATATTGTCGGTTCCGCCCGCATCAAGAGCGGCCGCCACCAAGCGTCCACGGCTTCCTGCGGACTGGAATGCGCCGCGGCGATGGCCGCGATCTGTTCGTCCGGCACCTCGCCATGCAATCCATCCGAACAGATGATGAAGCGGCCGGTCAGATCGGCGACATATACGTCGGGCATGATGCCATCCGGATCACCCAGACATTGGGTGATGATGTTGCGTGGAATGGTCGCCTCCGCCTCTTCCGGCAACATCTGCCGGAATCGATGGCTTCTTGGCGCTGGGAATGGTCTCGCGTGATGCGGGTCAGCGAAGCGGCGTCCCACACGGGAATGATATCCGTGGCGGGAGCATCGGCATGCGCCAACGGACTGAGATGGTAGGTGCGGGAATCGCCGACATTGACCACATAGGTCTGGTCCGAGAAGTCCTGATCATCGGCGTCACTGAACAAAGCAGCGCTGCGGGCGCTGGCGGAATCCGCATGATCTTGGGGCAGTACCAAACCGGAGCAGGTTGTGCCGGCCACGCCGCCAAGGCGGTCTCCCAGATCGAGAATGTCGTGCTGGCCCGTGCCAAGGTGTCGTCGATATCCTGACGGGTGCGTGAAGGCATGGCGGCCAATTGTGCGAAATGCTGGGCAGCCAACTGGCTTGCCTGCTCGCCGCCTTTGCCGCCGCCCATGCCGTCACAGACCATGAACACGCCTTGTTGCGCGAATCCGGTGTCTTGGTTGTTTTTGCGCCTAAGACCCACGTCACTGGTCATCGCGATACGGATGGAGCCTGCGGTCATGACGCCTTCCCCTTCTTACGCGTGCGCTTGACATGCGTCGTGTGCGGCTTTGCTGCGTGCCATTTGACAGTATAGCCACGCTTTTCAGGGAAAGTCGTGTACGTATCCTCCTGAAACGCGGCAAAGAAGCGAGCATTGCCTTGCGTAATTGGTCGACTCCTGTCCAATATGTGGTGGCTTGGCCCGATTCAATGTCTTGCCCCGAGAACGTGGCGTAGTCGGCTTCCCGGCCAAGCTGGATCAAAGCCTGGTCATCTGTGCCGAGTTGACGGGCGATGGCACCGGCCTGATCTCGACGAGTGCCCTTGGCTGTGATGCCGCTTTGCTCGGCAAGCATGCGTATGGCATTCCAACCTGCTGCCACACGGGTTTTCGGACTGCCGTGCCGCCGCGCTCGTGCCAGCAGTATGGCCTTGAACATCAGAATCAGACCGCAGGCGATGAGTAGGGTCCACAATGGGCTGCCGTACAGGGCCACCTTGCGGGTCACTCGCCAGAACCGCGCCCAGAACAGGTTGGTCGGCGAATCATCGGCGTCGGCGCCGGCCAATGAGCTTTGGCCCTTGGCTTGCGTCTGATCGCGCAGCGGATCGGTCAACGGCACTGGTGGTTGCCGGACCAGCGTCTGCGGATTCGGCGGCGTCAGGTTCTGGTTTTCATCAGGCATCTTGGTCTCCTTGGGCGTCGGATAGAACGCCACCCATCCCAGGCCCTGCAATTTGATTTCCACCCAAGCGGTGACATCGTTGCCGGTGAATTCGATTTTGGTGCCATTGCCTGAGGTCTTCTCCGTGCGGGCATCGGTGATTTCGCCATCCTCGTTTTTCGGCAGGAAGCCCAGGACCACACGGGAGGCAGTCCCAGATCACGAGCATCAGTGCCATGGCGGAGGCATATTGCTCGGAGTCGCCCACCATGGCCGTGCCTGCCAGCAGCTTGTTGATGCGGTAGTTGCCATGGCCGGCATCGGAGGGATAGTCGCCTTCAAGTCCATGAGAGAACCATCCGGAGTCTTTCAATGTGTCGGCCAACGCCGTGGCTGCGGCACCGCCCGAGGACTGCCCGCCGGCAATGGACGTGGCCAGTTTGCTGGCCGAATCGGGAACATCCTGGGCTTCTGGTTGGGTGATGCGGGCCGCAGCCGCACTGCTGATCTGCTTATCGGTGGGATTACGGGCGATAATGCGGATTCGGTATAGGTGAGGCCTTTACGCGTGCCGGCGGGAATAATGGCGGAATCGGTATCCGTGTTGTAGTAAAACGTGTCATTGCCGTTGTCGGCATCGTTGGCGAAGCTCACGCCAGTGGCCGCTCCCGCCAGCGGCAGCCAGGTGTCGGTCAGTTCCTGATCGACGGTGAAGGTCGCAGTGAAGGATTTACCCTGCTCATCCGCCTTGATCGTGGTGCCCACGCGATGATAATTCGAGGAGTCCGTGGCTTCGGAAGAATCGGACAGGTTCCATACTGTGCCATCGAATCGATCCATCACCGCAAGTTTGACCGGTGTTCCGGCCGGCAGATTATGAACGGTCAGCAACACGTCTTTTTTGTGGTCCTTGATATAGGATCGCATGCCGCTGAGCGGGCTGGTGTAATCGTAGGGGCTTAACGGCGGATCGTAGCGGTCACGCAGCACGAAACGGTCCTGCGGCACCAGCAACGTGCCCCCGAAAGCAAGGCCGGCAGCGAGCACGACGATGATCAGCGCGGATATCCAGCGCCCCCATTCCAGCAGTTCAAGACGCCAAGACAGCCAGATAATCAGCAGCAAGGCAAAGGCAATACCGCAGATGGCGCGTTGCCAGCCGCTGTCTGTGCCCAGCAGCACATACGGCCACGGCCGCCGCAAGGGGCAGCACTCCCACCAGAGACAACCATGCGTTGGCATTAATGGCAAACACGCCGGTGAAGAACGTAAGCCACAGGCCGATGGTCCATACCGCCATCAGCACGCCGTCTTGCGTGCCCAGAGGCGGATCGACGGAAATAATGTACTTGAACGAGCCAAACGTCATTTCCCAACCTGAACTCAAGGTCTTCAAGGTGGGAATCACGTAATGGACGTGGTGGAACTCAGCGTTACCACCGGGCCGATGATGAATTGGGCAAACGCCAGAAACACGATTTGCCACCACAGTCGCAACGCCGGCAACATGCCCGCCAGAGCGATGATCGTGCCCAGCAAGGTGGCCGGTACAGCGGCAATCGCCCAAGTGGCCACGCCGCCGTACACGTCGATGAGATTGGCTTGCGCCAGCAACATCATCGCCGCTATGAGTACGAGGCTGGCGATTCGTTTGCCCCACGGCTGGCGACTGAGGCCCATGCCGCGAAGCACATTGCCTCTGGTCATCCAGATAACCGAATGTGTGGAGTCGGCCCAGGAGCCGGTGGTGGTGGAGGTCCCGGTGTACGTGCCGGAGGAAGTGCCGGTGTATGTGCCGCTCGATCCGGCGTACGCAGCGGTATTGGTATTGGTGATACTGGACTGGTCGAAGGTCATGCGAGCACCCCCATGATCAGCGGGAGATCATCGAGGTCGCCGATGGTGGCCAATGTGAAGTTGGCGAATCTTCTGATGCCGCGATTGGCGCCGGCGCTGGCCTGCAATACCACGCAGCTGGCCGATCGGGGCAAGGCCAAGGTCATGCGCTTGATTTGCTCGATGTCTTTCAGCGATCCAACAGTGAAAAAATAGAACGAAGCATCAGGACTGTGCTTCAGCGTGCCCTCGGCGAGATTCGGATTATCCTCACGATCAGGCTCTATGGCACTGGCGTTGTCGAGGAACTCCATGGCGTTGCGCGGCTGGCCGTGCGTGTTGCCCGCGTGGCAGAACAATGGACGATCCTGCAGCAGGCATTTGACGCCGATGGAGGAGTGGATGGACACCGCCATCTCGAATTCCTCGCCGTTGACGTATTCGTCCGGGTTCACGCTGATGGTCACCGAGGTGTCGGTGCGGCGCGTGGCTCATATTGGCGAATCATCAACGTGCCGGTTTTCGCGGAGCTCAGCCAGTGGACGTTACGCACGTCGTCGCCCGGCTCGTATTCGCGCAATCCGTAGAAGTCGAGATCATCATCCACGATCTGGCCGGATGGTTGGCCTTCCAGGTCGCGGGGCACGCCGGCATTCAGAGTATCGAGACGCACGGTACGAGGTGGATGAATACGGTGATGCGGTCGGCCAGCTCCTTTTCGTGACGCACCAGACCGAACGGGTCTCCCTTGCGGATGCGCAATGGGCCGATGGGCAGTATTGCGCGCGATACGGTACGGAACTCCACATCGGTTTGCTTGGATTGCCCGGGAGCCAGCATGGGGATGTTGAATCGTTCATGCGCATCGCCGATTGGCAGATATCCGCGTGCCGTGGTCGTCGGCGTTCTGCCGGTGTTGTCGATGCCGACGATAACGGATACGGTGTCTCCCACGGTCACGCGATGATTGGATACGACGATGGACGCGTGGAAGCGTGTGTTGCCGAGGGAAAGCACGATTGCCGCGAGCATCATCACCATCGCCACGATGCCGAATACGAGCAGCTCATACCAGCCCAGAAACGGGAACGCAATAAGGCATGCGATGCCTGCGCCCGTTACCGCCCAGCCCAAGGGCGAGACGTAGGATGCGAAGAACCGTCTGATGCGTCTTACCGCGCGCTTGAACATGCGTTCAGCGCGCCGGCGACGGCGTAATGCGGCGGATGTAGATGCCATGGTCGGATACCTTTCCGGGCCCTATCAGGAACCGATGGTGGGGGAGGGAACGTCTTCGAGCACCTGTGCGATCAGGCTTTCCGGAGTCGCGCCATCGAAGGTGGCTTCCGGAGTCAGCGTGATACGGTGTGCGAGCACGGCCACTGCAAGGTCCTTGACGTCATCCGGCACCACGTAGGCACGGCCATCGGCCGCGGCCCAGATACGGGCGCATCGGGTCAGTGCCAAAGCGCCACGCATGGAGGAGCCGACCGTGATCTTCTCGTTGTGGCGGGTCGCCTCGACGAGCCTGACGATGTATTCACGAATCGCATCATCCACATAGATTTCGGTGGCCACCTGACGCAGCCGCATGACATCGTCACCGCTCAGCACCGGGGAAATGGTCTGCGCACGGTCGGTGATATCGACCTGCTTGAGGATATCGACGGACACATCATGGCCCGGGTAGCCGATTGACGTCTTGATAAGGAATCGGTCCATCTGCGCCTCAGGCAGCTTATAGGTACCGAGCTGCTCGATGGGGTTCTGGGTTGCGATCACGATAAACGGCTGCGGCACATCATGTGTGACGCCGTCAACGGTGACTTTCTGCTCTTCCATAACCTCCAGAAGTGCGGACTGCGTCTTCGGCGATGCACGGTTGATCTCATCGGCCAGCACGATGGAGGCGAAAATCGGGCCTTCGCGGAACTCAAATTCTCCGCGCTTCTGATCGTAGAAAGTCACACCCACCACATCCGAAGGCAGCAGATCGGGCGTGAACTGAACACGCTTGAAACCGGTGGAAATGGAATTGGCCAAGCCTCGGGCCAACTGGGTCTTACCGGTGCCGGGGTTGTCTTCAAGCAGAATATGCCACCGACCATCAGTGCGGTGACGCATTGCTTGATAGGGATGGTCTTGCCGATAACCACCTTGGAGACATTTTCGACCAGCGCATTGAAGGACTGCTGGAAATCCCGGACCTGAGCCGTGGGCTGGGGCAGTAGTCCGGAATTGATGCTGGCGGGCAGTGCCGATGCGGCTGCTTGCGCGGCTTTGCTCGACTGACGCTGCGGCTGTGATTGCGGCTGGGATTGCGCGGTGGCCTGCTGCGGGATGGCTGGCGTCGATCCCTTGCGCGGCTTGAGCACGGTGCTGTCATCGCCCGCAGGAATGGAGGCGGCATCAGTAGTAGGAGACGGCTTTTCTGACGGCGCTTGTGACGGCCGCTGCGGCAGGTTAGGCAGCGCAACGGACTGCGGCGCCGACTCGGTGCTTGGGGTCGTGCCGGTGTGTGGTGCGGATGCCAGGTGCGTGGCGTCGGACAAGTGCGTGCTGTCGGATAGCTGCGTGCTGTCGGACAGACGGGTCGTGTCAGACAACTGCGTCGCGTCATCGATGTTCTCGCTCATGGATGTTCTCCTACTGCTTGTGAATGGTGGTTGACGATATTGGGGTATGCCGAAACCAAGAATCCAGGGGTTCTTGGCCAAAGTGGTGACATCGGTACCGGATTTGAGCGACTTGGTCCCCTCCGAGGAGTCAGAGGGACGTGTGCCCGCGACGCTGCCTCCGTCCGCAGTGTTGTCGAGACCGGAGTATCCCGGCCCGCCGGTGACTTTGACGCTCCACGCGTAGTTGCCATCGGCGGCCACGGCCAAGTCGGTGACATCCAATGGCTGGCCGGAGTTCCACGTGAACGGTTGGCCATTGATGATGATTTGTACAGTGGCCGACTTGCCATAGACATCAACCGAACCGCCGGTGACGTTAATGACGTGAGCGTTGTCTGACCAGCGCAGCTCCTGCGGTTTGTTGATTACAGCCTTCTTCTCATAGGTGTAAGGAGCGCCATTGTGCGGGCCTCCGGTGACGGCGTCGCTGGTAGCGCCGTTGAACACCTGTTGCACCGATGCGGTGTTGCATTTGGCCCAAGGACTCATTCGGAAGTCGAGTGAGTTCCGGTTAGTAGCTGTACCGGAATCGATGCCATCGGCAGTCACGCTGTAGGACTGCGCATGTCCCTGCTTGGTCCAATGCACGGTGCATGTACTGCCGGATCCGGTGGTGTAGACGTCAGTGGGCGGCTGGACCTTGTACTGCGGGACAAAGCTGCTCTTGCCCGTGCCGGAGGAAGCATCGCGCTGCGGCACCACGGTGGCCGTTACGGTGATTTCCCGGGTGTTCAAATCGTTCTCATTGATATCGAACGTAGCGCCACTGTCACTGCAATCGATGGTGTCCTTGACGTCTCCTCCCAAGGAAATTCGCCGGCAGCCGGCATTGCGGTTATTGCCGAGAGTGACTTTCGCCGTTACCGTGGTGTCGTCGTTCGACAACGCAATGTTCGGCGCATCCGGGTCTCCCCAGATCTTCTCTGACGGCGATGCGGCGGACTCGGCACTCCAATTGATTTTGTTATGGCTTTGACGGTCGCCGTAATGGCGGTGCCATCGGAAATGTCGTTGTTGTTGAACGTAAACGACAGCTCGGTGGCCGTATTGCCGGTTTCCTTGGTCTGCGGAGCACCTGCACCGGTGACGGTCACTGAATAGTTGTCGACGGCGCTGAAATCACCGCTCGGCGCTTTCCACGTCACCTTGGCGGTTTTATTGCCACCTGTGACCGTAACATCGGTGGGAGCGGACGGCACCTTGTCCGGTGTGGCTTCGACGGCGGTGGACGGCTTGGACCAGCCGACGTCATTTCGCGCGGCGACGGTGAAGGAATAGGTTTTGCCGTTCTTCAGACCAGTGACCTGGCATGAGGTGACGGTACCGCAATCCTTCTCTCCGGTGACGGCACCGGTCCAACTGACCTTGTAGTTGGTGATCGGGCTGCCATTGGCGGCACCGGGCGTCCATGTGAGGCTGACCGCGCTGTCCTGCGGTTCCCCGGCTACGGGAGAGAGCAGTGGCGGCTCGGGCTTGTCGATCACGGACACGGTAATCGATGCGGTGACTTCACGATCCTTGGACTTGGTGCCGTCTTGCACGGTGACGAGCACGGTGTTCGTGGAAGCACCTACATCGGATGCGACGGCGATGGTGATGTTTCCGGAGGCATCGCATCCGGCGATGGTGAGTTTGGCGGCGTCATCCGCCTTGCAGCTGATGACGGTCAGCGAGGAATCGGGGAACGGATTGTACGCGCCGGTAAGCACGTTCACGGCATCGCTGGCACCGGCCTTGATCTTCAACGTCTTGTTGCCGACGCGTGTCAGCGGACGGGTCGAAGACACTACGCGCACGGTCACACCGGCATTCACGGTGCCCGCGCCGTATGCGATTTGCACGGGAATGGACGCGGTGGTGCCAGGAGCGGCATCCTTGGTGGCGGAAACCTGCAAGCTACCGGAACGGGACAGGTTTGCGGTGATTTGCCTGGATGATGAGCTTCCACCGGAATACGTGTATTGCTTTTCGTCGTCATACACGCCGGACGGTGCATGGGTGAGCGCCGTCAGATCAACGGTCTTGGGGTCCGCGCCCGCCTCGACATCAATAGTGGAGGACGAGAACGTGGGCGGCGGCACATCGCGGCCTATCACCGTGATCTGGAGAGTGATCACTGCGGAATTGATGATCTTGGTCTTATCCGATCCCTGCTTGCCATCCACAGCGGTAAAGGTAATGGAGGCGGGGCCTGCGTAGTCTTTTGCCGCAGTGAACTTCAGGGTCTTGTCGTTCACGTAGAAATCGGAGTTGGAAGCCTTGGTGGCGCTGACGGAATCAGCGCTTTCGATATACGGTTCTGCCGCGCCGACGCGGACGATAGTCATTGATGTTGATTTCAATGGTCTCGCGCGAGTTGACCTTCAATTCCGGTGCCTTGGGACGCAGCGTGGGCGGAAAGACACCATAGGCCGGTACCTGGATGAACGCGGTGGAGGTGATGTTGTATTTCGTATTGGTCACCGTGTAAGGCACGGCTCGCGCCTGTGACGTCAGGTCGACGGTGATGGTGGTCGAATGCTCGCCGCCCTTGACGTGAGCGTGAGCGCTGGCGGAGGGATGCACGCCGACCTTGAGCTCATTGGCTGTGCCGGAAGGATTGGCGATCCACTGGGAAACATCCACATCCACGGACTTCTTATCGATGGTGGCGGCGGACGGCACACGATAGTCGTAGGCGGTAGGCGGCTCGATGGCGGCACTCGGATCCACGTTTACCGTGAGGGTGGCCGTATCGGACAAGCCGGCCTTGTCTTTGACCGTGTAGGCGATATAGTCGGTGGTGGCGCTGCCGGGCGTGGTGAAGGAGATCATATTGTCTTTCACGCTCACCCCGTCGAGACCTTGGACCTCGACATGCTTGTCGACGGTCAGATTGGTGTTGTCGCCGGAGATGTCGTTCTGCGCGACCGGCACGGTTGCGGCCGTATTGGGCCTCAACGTGATTTCGTCATCCCTGGCGTATACGCCGGAGTCGGACGATCCTTGGAATACGCCCACGCGGATCTGCGCCTGTGCGCGCTGACCGGTCCAATCCTCCACGGCATAGGAGAAGGTGTCGGTGCCGGACGAATCCGGATACGCTTCATAGACCAAGTAGTCGGAACCGACTTCGGATATGCGGCCCAGCGTGGGTGCCTTGTTGCCCAGACCCAACAGCTGATCGTCGTCGCCATCCGTGTCTATGCCGGTCAGTGTGATGGGGATGCGGACCTTCTGCCCGGCGGCAACCTGCGCTTCGGCGTCATGCGGGGTTGGCGCGGCCTTGCTCGCTGCGTCGCTCTTATGCACGGTAATGGTGATATTGGCGGAAGCCACATTACCCAGATTGTCTTCAACCGTATAGGTGATGGGGAAGTTGCCGGTCTCGCTGGATGCTTGGTAGCGGACCGTGTCTCCAGAGACGAAGGCCAGACCCTTGAACGTCCCCTTGTCGTATTGCAGGTTGTTCTTGAGTTTGACCGTGGTGCCATCCGAGTAGGCCACATGGTCAAGCACATCCACGGACACGATGCCGTCGGTACGCACCTGGGCATTGATATTGCTGGCCTTGGGCACTGAATTCGAGGTGGCCAGAGCCGGCGGCTGCAACACGATGGTGCCCTTGGCGGTTCCGGAGCGTTGGCCACGGTGTAGGTAAGGGCGACGGGCTTCGTGGGCACCTGACGCGCGGTGATATACACGCGCTTATGGCTGACGAGACCAACCTTGATGCCAGAGTCGGCCGGTGCGCTCACCGTGGTGACGGACAGCACACCGCCCATCGGATCGACGTCATTGGTGAGCGGCTCCACAATGGCGGTATTATCCGCGCCAAGCAGGGCGACATCGTTGGCGGCAACCGGTTTGGCGGCCTCGCCGGTGGCAGGCTGCACCTCGACTCGAGCCAATCCGGTGGCCGGAATCGAACCTTGAGTAATGATGTAGGGCACATAATAGGTGCCGGGATTGGTGGCCTTGAACGTCAACGACATATCCGCCGCATTGGTGGTCGTCGAAGCGCCGTTGGGCGTATCCACCTGAGTCAGCTGTGCCGGCTGCAAGGAAGTGCCATGCACGTAAGAGGACAGCTTGACGACGGTATCCGTGTTGGGAACGGTGGTTTTCGCTACCGGGTCGATGACCGCGGCCAAGGTGTTCGCGGGCTTGACCGAGAAATACACCATGCCGGTGCCGGTCGCCGTGCCGTCGGAGACGGTGACCTCGACGCCACGCGTCCCGACGCCAGCGCACCGGTGTTGAACGTAAGCTGGCCGTCGGCTCGGGTGGACACCTGCACCTGGTCGGTGTTCTGGGCCACAGCGGAGACCAGAGTGAGCGGGTCTCCATCCGGATCGTTGAAGCTGCTCAGCGCATTGGCGGTATAACTGGCTCCCTGCTCACATCGATCTCGGGAGGAGTGTCGAACTGTACGGGAGCGTGGTTGCCTCCATCATTCAGGGTTACGGTCACCGTGGCGGAAGAGGTCTGGCCGCGACCATCGGAAATATCGTAAGTAAAGGTAACGGTGCCTGCGGATGCGGCGGAGGCATCGAGTTGCAGATACCGGCCGTCGTAAATCGGTGAAATGGTGACGTCTTTGTTGTTTGGTGCGCCAACCTTGGTGATTTTCAGTACGGAACAATCGGTCTGCTCGTCATTGCGCAGCACGTCGAGAATCTGTTCCGAACCGGCTCGTGCGCCGATTTCATCATCCTCGGCTTTGATTTGGCCGGATTGTGCGGAACAGGTCTTGGAGAAGTCGTGGTGGTTGTTGGCCGAGTCGTTGTTCTGCTGTTCTTTCTCGGTCTGCTCGGTCTGTATTTTGTTCCACTGTATTTTGATGACTTTGGTGGAATCCTCAGGGTTCCACACATTGCCGTTAACCGTGTCGTTGAGCACCACAAGGCGATGGTTGGTGCGGAACACCAATTCGGAAGTAGTATTGACGGATTCGAGGGTTTGCGGCTTGACGCTGGTATCCGTGGGGGAGCAGACGCGAATGTAGTTGCTGGCTTTCTGGCTCCAAGCCGAGTACACGCAGCCCTTGGACGATACCGGTCGTGCCGGATTCGCCTTGCCCCCGTTGGCTATGAAATTCGCCTTGGCATTGGACTTCAACGGGATAAGCGCAAGGCCTCTCGGTGATGCCGCGGCCACCCAATCGGACTGTACGTCATCGGTGGGAGGCTCCTGAAGGGTGAGGGTGCCCGGTCGTGTCGACATCGACGCGGCCGCCCTTGAATATGACGGTTTTGCCGGTTGCGATTACCGGCGTGCTCCCGATGACGGTAAAGCTTTCAACGGTCTGCTGCTTGCCGTCGGTCAGCGATTCGAGGGTTTTGGCCTTGGCGCTGCTGGGATTGTCAAGACGCAGCACCATACCGTCGGATGGACGGTATCCGTAGACCTTGCCATCGTGGGTTACTGCGATGCGCCCGCCCTCGCCCAGCTTCATTTTCGGATCGGAAGTGGTGGGGGTCACGGAATCAAGGTTTTCCGACAAGCCGGTCCACACATTGCCGGTCTTCTCGTTGATCAGGCTACGGTATCCCCGCCGACCACAGTGGTGGTGTTGGCTTTGATGTCGGTCTTGACACCGGTGCTGACCGTGGATGCCTTGATGGTGGAGGCTTTGGTCGTTTCGGTCAGGATGGTGTCGCCATTATGCTGTGCGATGTCGAATCGTGGGGCGGAGGAGGAGACGCCGGCGTCGGCCTCCTTGTTCTTTACGTTGAATCGTACGGCCTTCTGGTTCTTCAGCGAAGTGACCCATACGGTGCCATCGTCCAGTTGCACATGGCGGCGCGTGACGGTGCTCATGATCACCGCGCCGGCAACAAGTCCCAGAAGCAGCAGGAGCGTGATTACGGGAACCGTCCACGTATGCCTCCGGAGGGCATAAGGCGGCGCAAAGCCGCGCTGATGCGTCGGCGACGATCGTATGACTGGGACGATGTGGCCATCTGAACTCCCT
>ENA-OQDW01000287-OQDW01000287.1-human-gut-metagenome-genome-assembly--contig:-NODE-287-length-21949-cov-6.881129_pt1 | contig 21949 bp, 18 predicted proteins | sample MGYA00242784_ERZ504613 | MGnify/ENA primary metagenome ERZ504613 (study PRJEB26092, sample SAMD00036330) | human gut metagenome | host: Homo sapiens | study: EMG produced TPA metagenomics assembly of...
CGCTCGGGGAAGCGCTCGGCCATGGCGTCCATGGCGGCGTTAAATGCGTCGGCAGCGCCGCGGAACTGCTCGTCCAAGCCCTCGACCTTAACAGCCTCGGTGGGAGCGGCGGCAAGCTCGTCAGAGAGCTCGAGCTTGGTCTGGTTCATCTTCAGCCAACCCCAAGTGGCAGCTGGCATCGCATTGACCTGCTCAAGGGTGGTAGCAGCGGTGTTCGTGGTCTGGTTCATTATCCGATCGCTCCTTCCATCTCGAGCTTGATCAGGTTGTTCATCTCGACGGCGTACTCAAGCGGCAGCTCCTTGGAGACCGGGTTGGCAAAGCCGTTGACGATCATGGTGCGGGCCTCTTCCTCCGAGATGCCGCGGCTCATCAGGTAGAACACCTTGTCGTCGCCGATGCGGCCGATGGTGGCCTCGTGGCCGATGTCGACGTTCTTGGCGCGGATGTCCATGGCCGGAATAGTGTCGGAGCGGCTCTGGTCGTCGAGCATGAGCGACTGGCAGCTCACGGTTGCCTTGGAGCCCTCGGCCTTGGGCGTGGCCACGATAGAGCTACGGAAGGTCTGGATGCCGCCGCTCTTGGAGATGCCCTTGGTCTCGACGGTTGCCGAGGTCTCGGGCGCGTTGAGTACGACCTTACAGCCGGTATCGAGGTTCTGGCCGGCGCCGGCAAAGGTGATGCCGGTAAAGCTCGAGCGGGCGCCGCGGCCGTTGAGCACGCTCATGGGGTAGAGATAACCCACATGGCTGCCGAAGGAGCCACTGATCCACTCGATGTCGCCGTCCTCGTCCACGCGCGCACGCTTGGTGTTGAGGTTGTACATGTTCTTGGACCAGTTCTCGATGGTCGAGTAGCGCAGGTGTGCACGCTTGCCCACAAAGAGCTCGACAGCACCGGCGTGGAGGTTGGCCACGTTGTACTTGGGTGCGGAGCAGCCCTCGATAAAGTGCAGGTCGGCATCGTCCTCGACAATGATGAGCGTGTGCTCAAACTGGCCGGCGCCCTTGGCGTTAAGGCGGAAGTAGCTCTGCAGCGGGAAGTCCAACTTGGTGCCCTTGGGAACGTAGACAAACGAGCCGCCCGACCACACGGCGCCGTGCAGGGCCGCAAACTTGTGGTCGGTGGGCGGGATGAGCGTCATGAATTTCTCGTGGATGAGCGGCTCCCACTGCGGATCGTGCAGGGCTTCCTCAATACCGGAGTAGACGATGCCCATCTTGGACGCCGTGTCCTGCATGTTGTGGTAGACCAGCTCGGAGTCGTACTGCGCGCCGACGCCCGCCAGGTAGCTGCGCTCGGCCTCGGGGATGCCCAAGCGCTCAAAGGTGTTCTTGATGTCGTCGGGCACCGACTCCCAGTCGTGCTTTTGGTCGGTGTTGGGCTTGACGTAGGTGACGATGTTGTCCATGTCCAGGCCCTCGATGGAGGGGCCCCACGTCGGGTCGGGAAAACGATTGAAGATCTCGAGGGACTTGAGGCGCAGGTCGAGCATCCACTGCGGCTCGTCCTTTTTGGCGCTGATCTCGCGCACGATGTCGGGCGTGATGCCGGCGTCGAGGCGCTCGAATCCCTCCTCGCCATAGGTGAAGTCGTAGAGGCTGCGGTCGATGTCCGCGACCTCGGTGCGGTTCTTGGTCATTGCGTCGCCCCTTTACGCCTGCTGCTCGGCAGCGGCAGACTCGGCCTGGGCGCGCTGCTCGGCGGCCTCGCGCTCGAAGGTCTCAAAGCCGTTCTTGTCGATCCAGGGGATGAGCGAGGCGTCGTCCTCGCGCACGATGTGGCCCTTGACCATAACGTGGACGCGGTCGACATCCAGGTGCTCCAAAATGCGCGTGTTGTGCGTGATGATGAGCATGGAGCCGTCGCAGCTCTTGCGATACGCGTCCATGCCGTGGCTGACGGTGGACAGGGCGTCGACGTCCAGCCGGAGTCAGTCTCGTCCAGGATGGCGAGCTTGGGCTGCAGCAGCAAAAGCTGGAGCATCTCGACCTTCTTCTTCTCGCCGCCCGAGAAGCCCACGCCCAGCTCGCGGTTGAGGTAGGCGGTATCCATGTTGAGCTCGGCCGCGAGCTCCTTGACGCGGCGGCGGAACTCCTTACCCTTCATCTCCAGGCCGGGGCGGCCGGCGATGCTGGCGCGCAAAAAGCTCGACAGCGGCACGCCGGGGATCTCGACCGGTGCTTGGAAGCTCAGGAACAGGCCGGCGCGCGAGCGCTTGTCGGTGGTGAGCTCGGTGATGTCCTGGCCGTCAAAGACGATACGGCCGTCGTTGACCGTGTAGACGGGGTCGCCCATGACCAGGTGGCCGAGGGTGGACTTGCCGGCGCCGTTGGGACCCATCAACACGTGGGTCTCGCCGGCGGCGACGTTGAGGCTGACGTTGTGGAGGATGGTCTTCTCGTCCACGGAGGCGGTCAGACCTTCGATGGAAAGCAGCGGATTTGCGCTCATGCTGTCCCTCTCTGTATATGGTGTACTCATAGGTGTACTAAACCCTAGGAATCTTCTCGGAATAAAGTTACTATGGGTTCGGCGTTAGTCAAGGGAAAACCCGACTAATCCACTCGACTTTTCAAATTCTGGGACAAAATAACCTGTTGTGTTTGTCCCACTTACTTTAAATTTGGGACAAACAAACCTGGTTATGTTGTCCCAGATGCGATGGGAGGGTAGGTATGCTCATTTCTTCCAAGGGCCGCTATGCCCTCCGACTGATGATCTATATCGCGGCGCTGGGCGACGCCGAGGGCAAGATTGCCTTGCGCGAGGTTGCCGACCGCGAGCGCATTTCGCAGAAGTATCTGGAGCAGCTGGTGCGTCCGCTTATGAAGGCGGACCTGCTTAAGAGCGTGCGTGGCAAGGGCGGCGGCTACATGATGGGCAAGGACCCGGCCGAGGTGCGTGCCGGCGACATCTTGCGTGCCGTTGAGGGCAGCACGGCTCCGGTGGCGTGCGATGGCATCGACAACAGCTGCGCCCGCAGTGACTTGTGTTCCACCGTCAAGTTCTGGCGTGGTCTGGATGACGTGATCGAAAAGTACGTCGACGGCGTGACGTTGGCCGACCTGGCCGCCGTCCCCGAAATCAACTTTGACATTAAGCTGTAGGGGCTGGCTTTCGTGAAGTCGTACGAAGCCTTTGATTCGCGTCTGGCACTGCTAGAGACAGCTCGATTCCAAGATTTCGAAAACGACTATGTTGTCTCCGGATGTGCGTATATCTATGAGCAGGTTTTTGGTATCTCAATTACGCTCCTTAAGCGTCTGCTCGAGTATAAGGGCGCCACGCTTGCCGCGTCGGGGTCTCCTCGTGCCATCTTGAAGGAGTCCTACCGATTCTACGACTTTATTGATGAGGCAGCCTGGCTAGACATGCTCAGAGACCGCAATACGAACGTCCATATCTACGACAACAAGCTCGCTCAAGATTTGATTCAGCGCATCTTGAACGTCTATATCCCGCTTTCTGTCAGTTGAGGGACGGGCTGATGGAGCGATACGGCGAGCTTCTGATGGCGCCCGACGACCAGTTTGTTTAATTCCTTAAGATTTCGCGGAAGGTTGTTGCCGTTTACCGAGGGGTTGTTGTGCAACAACGGACGAGCTGCAATACTGATTCTATCTTTGCAAACTGCACTTTAACTACACCAATGCAGGGAGGATCTTATGCAGCCCAAGCATTCTGCTATTGTCGCGGGTCTGACGCTGGCGCTTTCGTTTGGCGCCGTTTCCGCGCCGGCACCCGCCGCTGCCGAGGAGCCCACGCCAGGCGTTGCCTCGGATGCCACCGATATCGATAAGGGTCTCTACACCCAGCAGTCCTTCTCGGGCGTGCTGAGGTCGGTCCAGGGCGTTTCGTTTGTCAACGTGACTACCGAGATGAAGTACTTTACCAAGTACGAGAGCCATGGTAACTACAACCAGGGCTTTTCGTATGGTGACGGCTACAACGCGCTGGGCTATTACCAGTTCGACCGCCGTTGGTCGCTCATTCCGTTTATGAAGCAGGTCTACAACTACAGCCCCGAAAAATACAGCATGCTCAAGGATGCGATTGATCGCGGCAGCGAGATTTCCAACGCGAGCAATGCCATGTACGAGAACGACCAGCTTACCGAGCTGGGCCGTATTGCACAGGAGGCCTTCCAGGGTGCTTATAACACCGATCCTGCTGAGTTTTCGGCTCTGCAGGATGCGTATGCGTACAACTCGTACTATGCGGTGACCGAGGCGTGGCTTAAGAGCGCTCTTGGCATTGACATCTCCGGCCGCGCCGATTGCGTCAAGGGTATGGTGTGGAGCATCACCAACATGTGCGGTACCGGTGGCTGCAGAGACTTCTTCCGCTGGGCGAATCTTTCCAACGATATGTCCGACCGCGAGTTTGCGACGGCGCTCTCCAATAGCGTGGTCAACAATGTCGCCACCAAGTTTCAAGTCAGCCCCAGTATCATGAGGCTGGAAGAACCGCTACCGCAACGAGCTGAAGGACTGCTTGGTTTATATCGCCGAGGACGAGGCCGCTGCCGCTGCGACGCCCGTGCAGCCCGAGCCTGCGCCGGCGCCCTCGCCGACACCTGATTCGAATGACGGCTCGAGTGACGATGCCAACGATGACAGGATGGATGCGCCCTCGACCGATGCTGACGGTAATGGCTCTGCTGGTGGCACTACCAACGACGGCTCTACCTCGAACGGCTCCGATTCGAACGGCTCTGCTGCGAGCGATTCGCCTTCAAGCTCTGCCGGCAATACGGACAGCGACGCTTCTGGTTCGACCGACGCTGGCACCTCTAACTCATCTACCGGCTCGAGCGATTCGTCCGTTGACACCGGCTCTAACAACGGCTCCGGCTCTGACACGACCCCTGATTCCGATGCTTCCAAGGACGACTCGAATAAGGCGCCGGACGCTCCCGTTGCTTCGCCGGACAAGAAGCCTTCTTTCTCCGAGCAGCTTGGTTCTACGCTGGGTTCTTCGCTGATGGCTGGCGTCAATAACGGCTCGGCCCAGAACAAGGACAACTCTGATCAGGTTTCCACGGAAAAGACCGAAGCCGCAAAGGGCGACTCCAAGGACAAGGCTTCCGAGAAGGCTGAATCCGATAAGGGTCCTAGCTCTGATGAGAAGGGCGACAAGTCCGGTCAGAAGAAGGACGAGAGCAAGACCGAGGGCGAAAAGAAACAGCCCGAAGACGACGACAAGAGCGGTGCTGACAACCAAGTCCAAGAGCAAAATGACTCCAAGACGGTGACCACTACAACCACGACGACTACAACGACCAAGTCATCTGGCGGTAACATGCCCAAGACGGGCGACCTTATCGTTATGGCGAGCCTTGCCAGTGCAAGCTTGGCCACGCTGGGTGCCACGTCTATTGTGAGTGGCAAGCATAAGCTCGATCAGCAAAAGAAGGCTGCTGGGCAGAACGACTCCGAGGAGTAGTCCCTTTCGGTTGCCCGACAACTAAAGATTCGCAATGGGGGCCGGTGCAGTTGCATCGGGCCCCATTTTGTTGCACAACGATTTGTTATGCCCCCTCAAGGCCTTTGTTCCTACCGTTGCCCGATGCCTTTGCACGGATCCAGCGTTGCACTTGAACTGCTCGCTACAATGGGCTTCGTGCTGCGTTTTAGGGAGAAGTTACGGTGTCTGAACAGGAGTATTGCAACAGTGACGATACTTTTGGCGTACGGCTTGTCAACCATGTCGATGATGCGGTTTTGCCGGTCGGTGTGCATGATTTTGCCGATGCCATTGGTCGTTGCATGCTGGTTGACAAGACCATGTTTATTGCCGATGTGTTGGACTGCGACGCGTCCGTTGTGGTGTGCTGTCGACCCGAGGGTTTTGGCAAGAGCATGAACTTGTCGATGCTCAGGGCTTTTCTGGAGCGTCCAGCGGTCGGTCGCTCTGGTCAGCGTTTGTTTGCCGATGCTCAGATTTGGGATGCGAACGGCGGGCGCTATCGGGATGAGTATGCTTGCTATCCGGTGATATCGCTGGACTTTTCTGGCGCTGGGAGGCGTGGCCCCGCTGTTGCCGGCGTCGTGCGCGATGCCCTTTCGGGCGAGTGCGCTCGCTTGTTGGCGCTCTTGGAGGCTCCGGATTTAGCTCGAGATAAGGTGCGTCACATCGAACGTGTCGCGCGTGGCGTGGCGAGCGCGGACGAGGTTGACTCGGTGCTCGGTGTGCTCATAGAGCTGCTGGAGATTGCCTGCGATGAGCAGGTTGTATTGCTCGTTGATGGGTACGATGCGGCGTGGTCTCGCCGTGCGAGCGCGAGGGACGCTTCCGACGCCGATCCGGCAGAACTACTTGACCGTGCGCTGTTTGACGCCATTGCCACTGCGCGCGATTCGTTGCGGCTGACGTGTCTGATGGGGGAGTGTTCCGGTCCCGCCGAAGCGGCGCTTTCTTCGCGCGGCTGCTCGTATTGTCTGACGACGCCGCTGTCGGCGTGGTGTGACCGTTGGTTCGGTTTTTCGGATGCCGAGGTCGAGGCTCTGTTGAATCATGCTGGGCGCGAGGAATACCTGGATGATGCGCGTGAATGGCTCGAGGGATATCGGTTTGGCAGGGCCTATTGCTCGAGTCCAGAGCGTGTGATCGGTTTTCTGGGCCGAGGCTGCACGGCGCCTGTGCGTGCCGATCTGTATGGATATGCCGATTGTCTGAGTAGGGTAGTTGCCGGGTGGAATCTCGACCGCCTTTCGATCTTGTTTGATTTGCTCGAGGCCCATGGGTGCGCTGAGGTCCCGCTTTGTTTGGGCACTGCAGAGCCAGATGTCTCGCCTGACGATGGCATGTGGACAGCGCTGTATCTGTCCGGTTTTCTCACGACGGATATGACTGAGGAGCCAGAGCATGGCAATCGCCTCCGTGCTTTGCGATTGCCCAATAACGAGCTTAGACAGGCCTTGCGTCTAGTGATTGTTGAGTGGTTTGAGTGCGCTGCCGAAGACATTCGAGACGTCGATGCGTTTCGCGACGGGCTGTGCCGTGGGAACGAGGATACCGTGAGGCGGGCGCTAAGCCGCATCCTGGGGGATGCGGGAATCGGTGAGACCGACCCAGATAAGCCGCTGCCATATCATCTGCTCTTGCAGGGGCTCTGCTTTGGCTTACCGGGCTATGCCAATCCTGCCTCGAGGCGAAAGTGTGGCGCAGGTCGCTGGGACATCCAGGTTTTCCCTACGGGTGCTGTGTTCGACGTAGCAGATACGATTGGCATGCTGGACGAGCGCCCGCTGATAACGATTAACTTGATGTATGACCCCGATGTGGATGCGCTGGGACTGGAATTGCTGGCCGTGCAGTCGCTACTCGACATAGAGCGCGACGGCATCGACGAAATCCGTGTACCGCGCCCCGGCGTGGGTCGCATGCGCTGGGGGTTCGGTTTTGATGGGCAGCATGTGGCTACGGTGTGCCAGCGGCTTTAAGCGCCGAGGTGTTTCCGGCTTCCGTTACTCGGTGTCCTTCATGGGCGGCATGGGCTTCCAGTTGGGATCCTTGACGATCTTGCGGGCGTCCTTCATGCCTCGGCGCAGCGCCGGAATACCGGTCTTAAAGCACTTGTCAACGGCAGCCAGGCGAATGAACTCCTTGCAGAAGGTCGCGACGTTGCCCAGACGGAACAGCGCGGGGTGATAGTCGCCGTAAATCTGCATGTAGCGGGCCAGATAACCGCGGTTGCGCATGATGTAGTAGCGGTTGGTGTCGCTCGTAGAGTTGAGCTGGCGCTTGCCGGCGATATCCCAGTTAGAGACAGCGCGGGCACGCTTGAGCACCACGTCGGCAACAACGGCGGCGGGGAAGTGCTGGCTGGCCACGTAGCCGTAGCAGGCATCGTCGCCGTAGATGAAGAATCGCGCATCCGGCAGGCCGATCTTGTCGACCACGCGGCGCGAGAACAGGCCGCTTCAAAGCACAACTGGTTCATGGCGCGGTAGCCCTTGGGGCCCAGGTCCCACTTAGCGATGGGGTTGGGGATACCAAGCGAAAGGATGAGCTGGTACTGCCAAAAGAAGGCGCCGCCGTCAAAGTCCAGGCGCGAACCCTGGATGACATCGTAGCGGTCGGTCCACTTGGCAAGACGCTCGATGCCTTCGGGGATGACGAGCACGTCGTCGTCCATCACCCAGAACCACTGGGCGCCCAGGTCGTAGGCGCATTTGGTGCCGGCGGAGAAGCCACCTGCACCGCCGCCGTTTTCGAGCTGTGGTGCGTAGATGACGCGGTCGGTGCCGCCCTTCGCGTCGGGCTGTTCGATGTCGGTGCCCCACAGGTTGGCCAGGCGCTCGTTGAATGCGGTGCACATGGCCTCGGTCTCACGCGAATTCTCGTTATCGACGATCACGATGCGCCAGGGCGCTGCCGTAAGCTCGGTCATGGAGTCGAACAAGTTGGCCAGGAGTTCCTGGCGCTTGTACGTAACGACGACAATGGCGAGCTTATCGATGGGAGCGGGAAGGGTTGAAGGCATGGGGCAATATATCCTTTCACGCGCGGCGGGTGAGTGCAGCGCGGAAGCTATCGAATACGTCCTTGGGACTGTCCTATTGTAAAGGCTCGGCGCACCTTGGCGGCAAGCTTTGAATAAAACGCAGGAACCTGCCACGGCTGTAGCGGCTTTAGCGTCTGACGGCAGCGTGTCTATTGCCTCTTGAGCTTGCGTTCAATAAGACTTCTAGTTGCATCGATGATGAGAAGTGCCAGAGCAAAGACGATGCTAATGACGATACCCGTGACGATACATATAGCTGCCGGGCTGTTTTGGCTGATCAGTATGTTTGCGAGCAACGTATTGAAGACGGGACGCCACAGGCTACTGGTGAGCGACTGCATCACATAGAAACCAAGCGTGGCGGTCGATAAGGTGACGATGACACCTGCGGTCCGTGGATTGCCTGAGGCCCTGCGCCGGGTCGCCGCAAAGAGCAGAGAGGCGGCAGCGAGGGCAAACGAGATCAACGAGGTTGATTTGTAGGAGAGGACTGCCATCGCCGTGAGGTTGCCGGTGAAGGAGAGTGCTCCTTCCAGGATGGTGGCGAGCGCCAAAACCGTTACGAGCGAGCGCATGCCCAAGGCGCCCGCCCTGTCCGAATCCATGGCGTCGGTTACGTCGCGGAGCAGTCCGCCGATCAAAAACGCGACTACGTACGTGGTAGCGCTCATGAGCTTTTGGAGCCAAGAAAACTCGCCGGCGCTTGTCGCACTCATGGCGGCCAAATACCCGTTAACAACGAATACGAGGATTCCAACGGCGATGACCGTCGTCGTGTAGGTTTTCTGGGAGAGTCGGCTCTTGGCCAGTCCAAACCATGGCGCCATGAAAACTGTGGCGGCATAGACCCAGATAAACTCAAGCCCAAGCGTGTACCAATAGTGCGTATTGAGGGTAACATCGGGAATGGGTGAGACGACCGTGGACCACGCGAGCGCCACGAGGCAATAAAACGCAGTGGGCATAATGACCTTGCCAAGGCGCTGCGCCGTCCGTTGCATTTGCGACTTCCACGTTGCTCCACCGTCCCAAGCACGCGCGGCCGAAGCGATGAGAAAATAGCCCGAGATCATAAAGAAGACCTCGTTGGCCCAGCAGCCAAGCAAGTTAATAAAACCGAGTACGCCGGAATAGGGGAACATCGCAAGTGGGGCATATTCCACGGCGCCGACGCAGACGGCTTGGAAGGTCCACTGAAAGGTGTGGAACACCGCGATGCCGGCGACCGCGACCAAACGCAGCGCTTCGGTGGGTATGTTGCGTGCGGCTTTGGGCTGCATGACGTCCTTTCGTATCGGTTTGCCTCTGCGGGCTCCATAGATTATATAAACGCCCGCTGGCGCGCTGGCCCTTTGATACCATGAAACGACAGGTATTTCCTAAGGAGCACATTTGTCTACTAACGCCTCTGGCAGCCCTGTTCTGTCGCTGCTTATTCCCATTTACAATGTTCAGCGCTACCTGCGCGAGTGTCTCGATTCCGCCCTGGCGCAGACGCTCAAGGATATTGAGATCATCTGCATTAACGACGGGTCGACCGACAACTCGCCGGCGATTATCCACGAGTATATGGAGCGCGATGGGCGCGTCAAGATGATCGACAAGGCCAACAGCGGCTACGGCGACTCGATGAACCACGGTCTGGAGATGGCGCGTGGCAAGTACGTTGGCATCTTGGAGTCCGATGACTTTATGGCGCCCGACGCACTCGAAAAGCTTGTCTCGGCCGCCGATAGCAATAATGCCGACTTTGCGAAGGCGAACTTTGATTTCTACTGGTCTAAGCCCGAGGAGCGCCGTTCGCTGCACGAGATGTTTAAGGCCAAGGACTGCGGCAAGCCGGTGCACCCGAGCGACACGACGCAGTTCTTTAAACAAAAGCCGTCGATTTGGTCGGCCGTGTACCGTCGCGATTTTCTTGAGCGCAACGGCATTAAGTTCCTGCCGACTCCGGGGGCATCCTTTCAGGACACGTCATTTGCCTTTAAGGTGATTGCGTGCGCCGATAAGGCTGTTTACCTGCATGATGCCGTGTTGTCGTATCGCCAGGACAACGAGAATTCCTCGGTCAATTCTTCGGCTAAGGTCTTTTGCGTCAATACCGAGTATGCCGAGATTGAGCGTTGGATTCGCGAGGATTATGCCCGCGACCACGTAAGCGTCGATGTCGCGCGCGTGCTCAAGTTCAATCAGCTCATTAAGTACGATTCGTACATGTGGAACTACGTGCGCCTGGCGCCTAAGTTCTATAAGGAGTTCCTGGTTCAGATGGCCAAGGAGTTCCAAGCGGCCTTGGACGCCGGGGACTTTTCGCTTGACGACCTCAAGCCGTGGAAGCGCGCAAATCTCGCTGCCATCCTCAAAGATCCTGAGGGCTGGGTTGACGAGCATCCGAGTTTTGCGACGATGGTGCCTTGGGGCGTGCTAAGTATTACGCCTCGGTTGGAGGCCCAGGCGTGGTTGCTGCCTTCCTCATCGAATCGCTGAGGGGGTAGGTCGACATGGGAGAGACTTTGACCCCCAAAGCGACCATTGTCGTTCCCGTCTACAATTCGTCGCGCTCCATTCAGCGATGCCTCGATTCGCTGTTGGCCCAGTCTGAGCGTTCGATTCAGGTTGTCTGCGTCAACGACGGTTCGACTGATGATTCGTTGAACGTGTTGCGCCAGATCGCGCAGGCCGACGATCGCGTACTGGTGATTGACCAGGAAAACGCGGGCGTCTCGTGCGCTAGAAATGCCGGCATCGATGCCGCCGAGGGCGAGACCGTCTTTTTTGTGGACGCTGACGATTACATCGATGCCCAGACGGTCGAGCGCGTGCTTCATGCCATGGAGTCTGCAGATGCCGAGGCCGCCGTCTTTGGCGGCATCTGTGAACCTGCCGACGCTGCCCCCAAACGCGTCCAGCAACTCATGAGCCCCAAAGCCGGTACCTTCGGCGCCCGTGATCCCCAACTGCTGTTCCATTCGAATGCGCAGCCCTATGCTTGCCGTGCGGCCTTTTCGCGCGAGCTGCTCAATCGCGAAGGCATACGCTTCGCCCCCGGTTTGGCTTTGGGCGAGGATGTCGTCTTCCAATTTGCGGCTTATGCGCTTGCCCGCAGGACCGTCGTCATGCCTGACAAGTTCTACCACTACGTGATGGAGAGCGAATCGGCGACGCACGAGTCAACAGTGCCGAGCGCGCGCAAAAAGCTTGACGCCCACATGAGGATGCTCGAGGAGGTCTTGGAGGACTGGGCGGCCTACGATTTTTTGGACCTGTGTCCCGGCGAGCTGATAACTTGGTTTTTGGACCTTATTGTGTTCGACCTGGCGCGCTTGGATGCCGATGGTTTCCGCCGCGTTGCCAGTCGCGTCAACAGGGCTTTCACGACGTTATTGGGAACGGAGTGGGCGGATATGCCTGCTAAGGGCGCCGTTCGCCGTGTTGCCCACAAGCTCGTTGCGGCGACCTCGGGCGTTTCGATGGCAGACGCCACGCTGTTCTATCTTTCGACTCGCGGTCTCAAAGCCTGCCTGGAGCGCTTTCTCTAATTCCAAGCGCTGCCGCCCGCCGCAACTCGGCTGTTAAAATAACCCTGTTACACGCTATTCAACAGGAGGTTCTCTTGCAGAACTCTGATACCCCTAAAGTTTCGCTGCTTGTCCCCATTTGCAATGTGGAGCGCTACTTGCGCGAGTGCCTCGATTCCGCCGTGGCGCAGACGCTCGAGGACATCGAGATTATTTGCATCAACGACGGCTCTACCGATAGCTCGGCGGATATCATCCGCGAGTACATGGAGCGCGATGGGCGCGTCAAGATGATTGACAAGGCCAACAGCGGCTACGGCGACTCGATGAACCGCGGCCTGGAGATGGCGCGCGGTGAGTACGTGGGCATCCTTGAGTCCGACGACTTTATGTTTGAGAATTCGCTCCAAAAGCTGGTCGCCAAGGCCGATGCTGAGCATGCCGATGTGGTAAAGGGCGACTTTTACCTGTATTGGTCCACGCCCAGCGAGCGCCGTGAGCTGTTTGGGATTATTGACGAGCATATGACGGACGCGGCGTATCGCCCCGTCGATCGCCCGGGGATCTTCTACCGCAAACCTTCCATTTGGTCGGCTATCTATCGACGCGAGTTCCTCAACGACAATCAGATTCGATTCCTTCCCACGCCGGGTGCCTCGTATCAGGACGCAGGCTTTAACTTTAAGGTTTGGGCTTGCGCCGAGCGCGCCGCGTTTATTGCGGACCCCATTTTGTGCTATCGCCAGGATAACGAGAAGAGCTCCGTTAATTCGCCCAACAAGGTGTTTTGCGTATGCGACGAATATGCCGAGATGCAGCGCTTTTTGGATGAGCGTCCCGAGCTCAAGGCTCAGCTCCAGGGCATTTTAATGCGCATGAAGGTCGATACGTACCGTTGGAATGATGAGCGTCTGGTCGATGAGCTGCGTGAGCAGTTTTGGAAGAAAGCCTCGTCCGAGCTCAAGGCCGATTGGGATGCCGGTCGCTTTGACCTGTCGCTGTTTGATCCGCGTGGCGAGACCGACTTGCGCCTGATGGTCAAGTCGCCTCGTGCCTATATCGATTCGCGCTTTGACTTTAAGAAGCCGGGCAAGCTCAATACGTTTAAGCATTACTTTAAGATCGGCGGTCTGCCGCTGGTCTGGCGTGTGCTGACGTATCAGCGCACCTACGGCGATAATCCGCACCCCGATGACGTTCCGGCCGCACAGTAGGAGCGAGTGACCATGGCTACCCCCAAGATTTCCGTTGTCGTTCCCATCTATAAGGTGGAGGAGTGCCTGGCCTGGTGCCTGGACTCCCTGCTTGCACAGGATATTCCCGATTGGGAAGGCGTACTGGTTAACGATGGCTCGCCGGACGGTTCGCGCGATATTGCGGCTACCTATTGCGAAAAGGACGCGCGCTTTACGCTGGTCGATAAGCCGAACGGCGGCCTGTCGAGTGCGCGTAATGCAGGCATCGCCGCGTCCACGGCGCCTATCGTCGCGTTTTTGGATTCCGACGACCGATTTACGCCCGATGCATGCCGTGTGATCGTCGATGCCTTTGGCGCGAGGACTGCGACGTTTTGACCTTTGGCGCGAATCCGTATCCGCTGGAGGCGGGGTATCCGTGGCTTAACTATGTGCTGAGCCCGCGCGATGTGTCGTTTGAAGGCTATTGCTCTGACCTGCTGTTTAAGGAAGCATCTCGCCCCTTTGCATGGCGCACCGCCTGCAAGCGTGAGTTTTTGCTGGGCAACGGGATCGTCTTCGACGAAACCGTTAAGTACGGCGAGGACCAGGTCTTCGATTTTGCCGTGTACGGTCGCTCGCGCAAGACCGCGCTTATTTCGAACAAGCTGTACGACTACCGCGTGGCGCGCAAGGGCTCGCTCATGGACACCATGCGCTACGACGACGAGACGCGACTGCTAGAGCACGTGAAGATTTACTCCGCGGTGCTGGCTGACTGGCAGCGCGACGGTCTCGATGTACAGCATGCCGATGACCTGGCGTACTTCCTATGCGATCTGGTGCTGTACGATGCGCTCAGGTTGCTGGGCTCGGACTGCGGCAAGGTGTTTGCTGCCGTTGCCACGGCGCTTGCCGGCTCTGCCGTGGGCAGCGATGCTGCGCTCGCACAATGCGCTCCTTCTGTTGCTGCTATGGTGCGTGCGGCGCTTACCAGCAAGGCCCCCAATGCCCGTGAGTGCAAAAAGCTCATGTTCGATTACGACGTCTTGAGGTTTGGGCGCTGGGTGCCTGCAAACGCATGGCAGCGAACGCCCTGGGAAAGCGAGAAGTGTAGATGAGTATCAAGCGTTTGGCACTTTGCCGCAGTCAGGGCCGTCTGTTTGTGCTGCTTCGTTTTGCCGGTCAGGATGTCGCCGCGCTTATTGAGCGGGAGGGTTCTCAAGCGTTTGCCCATGCGACTACGAGCGGTTCTTGTGTGCCGTCGCTGGTGCTCCCGGTCGATCATGGCCGTGTGCTGGCGCTTTGCCCTTCCGTTTCCGATTACGAGCACGAGCTCGCCATTTTGGTGCTTCCGTTTTTGGATGGTTCGTCGATGGATGTCGTTTTTGCATTCGGTGGCCAAAGGTTGGGCTCCATTCGCCTCGATAGCCGCGTGGCCAAGCTGGAATCCAAGATTAACTACAAAGCAAAGCCTGCGCTGTGCACGCTTATCCGCGACGCGCAGCGTGGCGAATGCTGCGGTCGCTACGAGATCGATGCCATTCGCTATCTGCCGGCAGACGCCGGCGCGGTGTGGCGCTATGAGGTTACCTGGGCGGGAGACTCCCAGTGCGCGCCTGAGCTCCAGGTCTTCGATACGCATATGAATGCCATCGATGCCACCGTGCATGTGTTTGAATCGCAGACCGATGTGCCGCAGCAGAACGGATGCCGCGTCAATAAAACGTATCTGAGCGTTGAGATGCCTCAGGATATACGAGATTTTGTCGCGATTGTGAGCGATCCCACAGAGCAGATCCAGAGCGGGTTTTGCGCCATTGATGGTCGCCTGTACAACGGCATGGTCGACGACAGTTGGAATCGCATGAAGGATGCACGCGCTGACGACGCAGCTTATCGACGTTGGTTTGAGCAACATCGCGCAAAGCCGGGCGATCTGACGTGCCAGCGTGTCGCTTCGGCGGCCTTTGCCTATAGGCCGCTCGTGAGCATTGTGGTGCCGTGCTACAAGACCGATCGAGTCTACCTGCGCGAGCTGCTGGACTCGGTGCTAGCCCAGAGCTATGACAACTGGGAATTGCTCCTTATGGACGCCTCGCCCGAATGGGATGCGGTGGCCAATCTTGCGGCTGCCGCCAATGACGAGCGGGTTTGTCGTATTGAGCTGCCTGGCAACGGCGGCATTGTGGTCAACACCAACGCAGGTATTGAGCAAGCGATGGGCGACTACATCGCGTTCTTGGACCACGATGACATTCTGGAGCCGGACGCGTTATTCCAGTATGTTTCCGCGCTGAATAAGGCGGCCGAGGGCGAGCGTCCCCAGGTCCTGTTCTGCGACGAGGACATGTTCCAGAAAACGGGGGAGTGGGGCCAGCCGGTCTTTAAGACCAAACTCAACGTCGACCTACTCTATAGCCATAACTGCGTGACGCATTTTCTGATGGTGGAGAAGGCGCTTATCGATCGCATTGGCATGTCGCCGGAAGACGTCGCGGGCGCCCAGGATTATGACCTGACGCTTCGCTGCCTTGCAGCCGGCGCGCGCTTTGAGCACGTTGCGCATGTGCTGTATCACTGGCGCGTGCATCCCGGTTCCACCGCCGATGGCTCTGCCGATAGCAAGCCGTATGCCATTGAAGCGGGTCGTCTTGCGCTGCAGCGCCACTTTAACGCGCTGGGCGTTCACGGAACGGTCGAGGAGACCGAGACGCCGTTTGTCTGCCGCATGCGCTATGCGCTGCCGGAGCCTGCGCCGCTGGTGAGTATTGTGATTCCCACCAAGGACCACGTTGAGACGCTCGATGCCTGTGTGATGTCGATCGCCCAGAAGGCCACGTATACCAACTACGAGATTGTCTTGGTGGAGAACAACAGCGAAGCCCCGGAGACGTTTGCGTATTACGAAACCCTGCCGGAACGCGTGACTGCGGCATCCGAAGGCAAGGGCGGCGCGCGCGTTGTGTACTGGCCGGGCGAGTTCAATTACTCCCAGATCATCAATTTTGGCGTTGAACATGCCAAGGGCGACTATCTGCTGCTGTTGAACAACGATACCGAGGTTATAAGCCCGGACTTTATCGAAGAGATGATGGGCTATCTGCAATGTCCCGATGCGGGCGTGGTGGGCGCCAAACTCTACTTTGCCGACCATCTGGTGCAACATGCTGGCATTTTGGTTGGCGTGCGTGGCGCACTTGCCCATGCCAACCAAGACTTCTCGGCAAAGCGCGAGGGCTATCTTGCCCGTGCTGTGCGCCCGGGCAACTTTAGCGCCGTGACGGGTGCCTGCCAGATGGTGCGACGCGACGTATTTGAGCAGGTCGGGGGCTATAACGAGGAATTCGCCGTCGGTTTTAACGACGCAGACTTTTGCCTGCGCGTGTGGGAGGCAGGCTACCGCACCATCTTTACGCCCTATGCCGAGCTGTACCACTACGAGTTCACCTCGCGCGGCAGGGAAGAGGCCAACGAGGAAAAACTGCGCCGCTGGAAGCGCGAGCAAGCGCTGTTCATGCAGCGCTGGCCAGAGTTCTTCTTGACGGGCGATTCATGGTTGGGGCCTAACTTGTCTTCCGACAGTGAGTACTTCTCGTTTTAGTGCGAAGTAATGCCAAGTTCCGGCAAAGTATCCTCAAGAGCTGCAAGGGCGGTGGGGTTCAAGTACTCCTCGTTCAAGCAGCTCTTGTCATATCGAAAACGTGCCTCAAGATTTTTACAGGTGGTTGTATTAAATCGGTTCGCTCATGCGCTAAGTTTGCCTTAGGAGCTATTCAGCGTAACGATTGAGGTGTGGCGACTCATATTTAAATTGCAGTCACAAAGACACCTTTTATCGATTTCCCGTTGAAATACTGAATTGATAGTTTAAAAATAACTTAAGAGAGCCTTAAATCTCGGAGAAAGGATGTCGTATGAAAAACCTTCGAGAAAGATGCGCGGACTAACAGTGCTGGGAGTTGTTGCATTTGCCGCTGCCTGCATGACGGTTGCCCCGGTGCCCTCATTTGCTGATATTGCTGGCGGTGGCGGAGACGGTGGACCGATTACGGAATGGTGTTCCGACGGTCGTCCGAAGACTGGACTCGTTCGGTGCGAGGACGGCAACCTTCGCTATTTCGATCCCGAAACTGGCGCCATGGTCACGAACCAGTGGCATAACGAATACGAAGCTGTCTGGTACTATTTTGGCGCTGACGGGATCGCGGTGTCGGGCTGCAGTCTATCGGTGGGGACAAGTATTACTTCTACCCCGAAAGCCATGATATGGCATACGGCCGAGTTCAGATTGACGGCAAGAACTACTTCCTGAACACCCCTGGTGCCAACGCCGATGGCCGCATGCAGCATAGCGGCTGGCTCTATGACTCCATCTATGGAAAGTGGTTCTATGCGACCTCCAGTGGCGAACTGCTGACCGGTTGGCATAATATCGGTGGAACTTGGTATTATTTCGACGAGTATGGTGTCATGCTGACCGGCTGGATCAACGTTTCGGGGACGTGGTACTACGCCAACGCTTCCGGTGCGATGGCCACTGGCTGGCTCAACATCGGCGGTACGTGGTACTACCTCGACGGTTCGGGCGCCATGGTCGCTAACAGCTGGCGCAGCCTCGGCGGCTCCTGGTACTGGTTCGGCGACTCCGGTGCAATGGCCACTGGCTGGTTCTTGGCAGGCGGCTCTTGGTACTATGCGAGCGGTTCGGGCGCCATGGCAACCGGCTGGCTCAGCAATGGCGGCACGTGGTATTGGCTCGGAGGTTCGGGCGCTATGGCCTCTAACTCTTGGGCTAACGTTGGTGGAGTTTGGTACTGGTTCGACGATTCCGGCGCGATGGCCACCGGCTGGCGTCAGGTCGGCGGCGCCTGGTACTACTTTAGCGGTTCCGGCGCTATGGCCCACGACGCCTGGGTCGGCGACTACTACCTCCAGTCTTCCGGTGCCATGGCTACGAATGCCTGGGTTGGCTCCTACTATGTCGGCGAGGACGGCAAGTGGATTCCGGGCTACGGTTTAGTTTGGTACAAGAGCGGTAGCCATGTTTACCATACGCATAAGTGCCGTACCGTTGGCAAGGACGCAAAGGGCTATTCGCAGATCTCTATCCAGGAGGCCCAGAGGCATGGCGCTTCACGAGAGTGCAAAAACTGCCAGCAAATTGGCTAGTACATTACTGAGCTAGTTTTGATTGAGGCCCCGTTGCCCTGAGGTGACGGGGCCACTGCGTGATTGGATACTGTGCTGCTATGAAGAAATGGTCATTCGGGGTGCTGGTCTTTTCGGGCCTTGTTTCTTTGGGGCTCCTTTTGGGTTCGCCCTCGATGTTATACGCCCTTGATTTGAATAACACTGACGAAGGTCCCGCATCTAACGTTGCTATTGCTTCTGTCGAGTCAGGCGTTGATGTTCAGCGCGAATCGACCTTCGCTGTCGAGCAGAACTCTCAGATGGATAATGAGATCCCTTCTGAGGTTTCGAATCAAATTGTTTGGCATCAGGGGTGGATATCACCCGAAGAAGGGGCTGGTTTTTGGCGTTGGGGCTTGTCCGACGGAACGATCGCTGTTTCTTCTTGGAGACATATAGACGGTAGCTGGTACTGGTTCGACGACGAAGGTCGAATGGCTCAGGATGGATTGGTCCAAGTCGGGGGTGCGACTTATGGATTCTCCTCTTCGGGTGCAATGCGTGTCGGCTGGTACCTAGATTCTACGGGCTCCACTTTTGCTTGGCGTTATTTCTCCAGTTCTGGCGCCATGGTAAAAGGCTGGCTTTCAGACGGCAACAACTGGTATTGGCTGGATGATGAAGGCAAGATGGTCCACGACTCGATGCTGCAGATCGGGGGAGCTACGTATGGATTCTCCTCTTCTGGCGCAATGCTTATCGGATGGCATCTTGATGCTTCCGTCTGGCATTATTTTTCCGGCTCTGGCGCCCTGGTAAAGGGCTGGCTCTCGGATGGGGGCCGTTGGTATTGGCTTGATCCTGCGGACGGTTCTATGGCCACCGGGTTGAATGCATGCAATGGAACCCCTTATATCTTTAACGGATCGGGGGCCATGCTCTCCTCCCAGTGGGCGCTTATTGACAACAACTGGTATTACGCTGACTCCAACGGCTTGCTGCATGGAGGCTGGTTACTTCTAGGGAATTCTTGGTATTACCTGGATCCAGGAAGCCATATTATGCTCACGGGCTTTGTGCAAGTGGGTACATCCTCCTATTTCCTTACGAGTTCAGGTGCCATGGCAACAGGCTGGGCACTTGCTGATAATACTTGGTACTACGCCGCATCAAGCGGAGCAATTCAACGAGGGCGATGGATAAAGTCCGGAAGCGCCTGGTATTACCTTGATGAGGTGTCCGGCGCAATGCGTACTGGTGAATATACGGTAGGCGACACGCGCTATTATTCTTATGATTCTGGTGCGATGGCATCTTCGTGCTGGATCAACTTGAGCGACGGTATGTCATGGGCGAATTCGTCTGGAGCACTGAGCGAGCCGTTGCCTACTTCATCTGATGGATCTCCCGTAATCGCCGATCGTGCCGACTTGTCTTCATTGCCAGGTGCAATTCATATTGGAGACGCAGTTTTCTATGCGGACGCAAACGGTGTCGTTAATGTGGCATCTGGTTGGATTATGTCGAATGACGCTTCTGATGAAAACGGTAATACTTGGTACTACGCATCTTCCAATGGTGTCCTTAAGTCTGGTTGGCAATATGTCAACGGTGCGTGGTATTGGATGGACCCTTCCACATTCAAGATGAAAACTGGATGGCTTAATGACGGCGGTACGTGGTACTGGCTCCAGCCTTCGGGTGCCATGTTTGCTAATGGGTGGCTGAAAATCGATGGCGTTGACTACTACTTCAATGCAAGCGGTGCATGGTTGAATACGTCTGGTTCTGTTTTGGGGGTCAATAGGTCCAGCCTGGTCAATTGGCTTATGAGCCACGAAAACGACGGCTATTACCGTGGAACACGCTATGATACGCATCTTAGCCAAGAATCATGCATGTATCCAAAGGGTGATCCTCGTTGGGACGGGTATACCGGTATGAACTGCGGCGGATTTGTATCGCATGCATATATGAAGGCGGGCGGTAATTTAGCTCCCATTGCCGCTGAGCAGAGCCATTCGCCTTGGAGTGGGGGTCCCGGAAGGGGCGGCTGCGTTAACGCGTATCGTTGGTATGGCTACGCTATCGATACATGCGCGAACGTGACTTATTTCAACTCTATTGATGAGTTGTTGCGTAGTGGTTTGGCTCGTAAGGGGGATATTGTATTTTTCAATCCTTACAATCCATATGCGGACGATAGTCATATCGGTTTTTTCTGGGGCAATTCGCCGAGCGAAAACTTGTTTTGGCATAGTGACGGTTATGGAAACCGTATTTCTGGTTTGACTGCTTTGGGTCCATCGAAAGTAATATTGATTCGTTAGAATTCCGAGTTGTAGGGGACTCTCTGGGCCCCCTGCCTTTTTGACATCTAGTTTGAAAGCTAACTGATGTCGGCATTCTTTGGGCAAAGAGTAGGGACCAGGAGTCCTTGGTTTCACCTTGCTGGGAAGTTCTTGTTTACATTGTGGTATTGCGTGCAGTTATTTGTCGTCCTAGATGGCGCCTTGTCCAGTTGGATGTTCGGAAATCTTTCACAGCCATGCTGTAAGCTAGACGCAAACAAGAACGAATGACGAGGTTTACATGAGCAAACATCTTAAGTTATTTTCGGCATTGTTGGTGCTGATGGTCCTTGCGCCCATTTCTGTGTTTGTTTTTCCCTCGAACGCGGAAGCTGCGCGGTCCCTAGTTGAGAATTCCTGGCGTTATGAGGATGGACAATTGGTCGCAGAGGATGCTTCTTCCGAAGAAGATGGAATAGCCTTATTGTCCATGGACATTCTTCCCGATGGGGCTACGGCGCAGGGCATCGATGTCAGTGAGCATCAAGGACGTATTGACTGGAATGCTGTTAAGGCTTCTGGTATCGATTTCGCTATACTGCGTGTTGGATTTGGCGCTCCATCTTGGGGCGGTCGAGTTGACTATCAATTTAATCGAAATATTTCTGAGTGCGAGCGACTCGGAATTCCTTACGGCGTCTATATCTATTCATATGCTTTTGATAATCAACAGGCAGCCGATGAGGCGTCCATGGTGATTGACTGCCTATCGGGGCGCAATCCTAGGCTACCGGTGTATTACGATCTTGAGGACAAGACAATTATTGCAGATGGCCGTCAATCCGGAATTGCATCTAGAGCTCAGATATTCTGTAATAAGATTTCTAGTGCTGGATATAAGCCAGGCATTTATGCAAACCTAAATTGGTTTAACAATATATTGACCGACCCTGTATTTAAGAGCGGTTCTTGGGATCATTGGATTGCTCAATACAACTCCCAATGTCACTATACCGGCAGTTACAGCTTTTGGCAGTATACAAGCCGCGGAAAAGTTTCTGGTATTAGCGGAAACGTTGATATGAATTACGCGTATGTTGATGTCTCTCTTTATTACTGGCAGTTAAAAGAGGGCACTTGGTATTACGCAACCTCTGACGGCAAAGCGTATACCGGATGGTTGTGCCAGGGTGGCACCTGGTACTGGCTCGAGCCCGACGTGGGCGGTGCCATGCTACCGGCCTTCACGAGTGCAACGGCTCCCTGTACTGGTTTAATTCGTCCGGCGCGATGTCGACCGGGTGGGTCCTCGACGGCGGG
>ENA-OQDW01000288-OQDW01000288.1-human-gut-metagenome-genome-assembly--contig:-NODE-288-length-21948-cov-2.680033_pt1 | contig 21948 bp, 25 predicted proteins | sample MGYA00242784_ERZ504613 | MGnify/ENA primary metagenome ERZ504613 (study PRJEB26092, sample SAMD00036330) | human gut metagenome | host: Homo sapiens | study: EMG produced TPA metagenomics assembly of...
CGAAGGTGTCGTTTCCGCCGCCTCCGCGTGGCCCTCGCGGCCCGCCGAAGAACCAGAAGAACGGAAATCCTCGCCCGTGGGAAACGAGCCGCAGGATCAGCAGAAGGATCACAAGTGCAATCGGTGAAATCAAGGTTAACACAGTGGAATATCCTGTCTGTTTCCAGTATTTTGGTTGTTGGAAGCCTCGTAACCAGAAAGCTCTGGGGCTTCAATCCCGTATTCCTGATAAATTTGGGACGCGACCGCCTTATAGCCCTCCAACATGCCTGTGGAATAGTCGTTTTGCCGCAGGGAGGGCGTCATGTATTCATCCATGATGCGCCCTGTTTTGCCATCCGGCAGGGCTCCTTCGAGCCCAAGCCCCACTTCCACGCGAAGCTTTCGTTCCTCCACGGCGATCAAGATGAGCACGCCATTGTCTTCCTCTGCCTGGCCAATGCCCCAGCTGTTTGCCAGGTCAATGGCATAATCCTCCACGCTTTGCCCGCCAAGGGAGGGCACCGTTACGGCAACGGCCTGCGCCCCCGTCTGCTGTTGCAGCGCCCTGCCGAGTTCCACGATCTCTTGCTCTGTCTGCGCTGAGAGCACATCCGCAAAATCATTCACAAAAAACTGCGCGGTGGTTGATAAGCAACCTCCGCCGCAGCCGCCAGGCAGAGCGTCACAGCCAAAACAATCGCGGCGGTGCAGGCTAGGACTCTTTTCAAAATCCGCTGAACGTTGTTCACCCCGTACCTCCTTTATACATCGCCCACATAGCCCCACAATCAATCGAAATTGACGGACGGAACCTCCTGCGCGCCTTCGTTTGCCTGGAAATAATCAAATGCTTCGAAATTGAAAATTCCTGCAATCAAAGAGGTGGGGAAACGTTGAATCTTTGTATTATAGGTTTTTACCGCATCATTATAGGCGCGCCGCGCTTGAGTAATGCGGTTTTCCGTCCCTGAAAGCTCGTCTTGAAGCTGGATGAAGTTTGTATTTGCCTTCAGGTCCGGATAGTTTTCTGCGATTGCCAGCAGGCGATTCAGCGCAGAGGTCATCTGCTCGTTCGCAGCGAGCTGGTCGCCCGTGTTGTTTGCGCCTACGAGCGCTGCGCGTGCATCGCTGACTTCTTTCATGATGGATTCCTCATGCGACGCATAGCCCTTGACGGTGTTGACCAAATTGGGGATCAGGTCGGCACGGCGTTGCAAAGTGGTCTGGATATCCGATTCCTTCTGCGTGACCTCCTGCTTCAAAGTGACGAGGCCGTTGTAGCTTTTGACCGTGTAGCCAACGAGCGCCACTGCGAGCACCGCCACGACAATGAGGATGATATGCCAGGGTTTCAACCGTTTGTTCATAGCTCTGTCTTCCTTTCACAGCGGGCAAAGGCCGCTGCTTTCCACATATATTCTAGCTCTGCGAAGCCCGGCAGCCGGATGCTGCCGGTTGCAGGCTATGAGATCATTATAATATAAGTATCCCCCGAATACAAGGAAAACCACGCGGCGTCATGCGATGCGCCTTGACAAGGTTTTCCTGGTTGGGTATGATGAAGAGGAAGAAAGGGGAGACGAAACGGATGCCGCTGAGAAAATACCTGAGCCTGGGGAAAAGATGGGTGCTGGAGCGCTGCAATTTGCTGCTGAAGGCGGTGTTCTCCCGGCTGCCCATTCAAATCGTGTCTTTTTTTATTCCATCCGCGCTGATGGGAAGCTGTTGGAAAACAGCCAATGTGTTTATGATGCGCTGGGGAATGTGCAAAAGGTGGTGGTGGCCCGGATGCTTCCTCACCCGGTGCTGCTCAAGCCTAAAATTTATTATTATCTTTTGACCAGCCGTGTGATCGTCACGATGATTATCTGCGCTATCTCCGCCATACCAAGCTGCGCGCGGGGCAGAAGGTGGTGCAGATCTGGCATGCCTGCGGCGCGTTCAAGCGCTTTGGGCTGGATGCGCCCTCTCTTTTAACGCCGCAGGAGGAGAGGCTGACTCACTGCCAATATACGGCCGTGTGCGTCAGCTCTGAGCAGGTGCGCCCTTTTTATGCGCAGGCGTTCGGGATTGATATTGCTCGGGTCCTGCCGCTCGGCACGCCTCGCACAGATGCACTGCTGCGGGATCAGACGCGCAGCGCCCTGCGTGAGGAGCTGCTTACTCGCCGCCCGGAGATGCGGGGAAAACGCATTTATCTTTACACCCCCACATTCCGGGAGCAGAATGGAAAGCCCTGTGCATATGATCCGCAGATCAACTGGGAGGCGTTAGATGATGCTCTGGCAGACGATGAGCTGTTCGTCATTCGCCGGCATCCGATTATGAAGGAGTCCTTCCTCGGCGGCCAGTCGTTCCGGCATATAGTGGATGCAACGCGCGAGCCGACGCAGGCCCTTTTAACAGTGGCCTCACTGGTTGTAACGGATTATTCCTCTGTGATTTATGACGCGCTTCTGTGCGGGCTGCCGCTGGTGTTTTACTGCCCGGACCTCAATGCCTATGAACGCGATTTTTACCTTTCCTATCCGCAGGATCTGCCCGGCCCAACCGTGCTCTGTGCAGAGAAACTGCTGGGTGTGCTGCGGGAGGCCTGCGCACATCCGCCGTTCGAACAGCTTGCCGTCTTTCGCGCCGCCCAGCTCGGCGCGTGTGACGGGCGCGCCTCTGAGCGTGTTGCACAATTGATATGCGGTTATCTGCAATGAGCAGAAGAGGGCTTGCAGTGGGAATGCGGATTTTGGGATATTGATATGGATGAGGCGGAAGCGCCTTGTAGGAAACGGACGATTTAGCCAATTGCGTTTCCCGTGTTAAGTAGCCGTCCCTGGCGGGGACGGTATTTTTTATTTGCAGCATTGCTCGCAGCCGCTGTGGCGGTTCATCGTCTGGCTGCATGGGCAAACTCCATAATAGGCCTGCCAGGCGGCAGAAATGGACCTACAGTCGTCGCGTGTGCAAGAACAGCCTGAGCGGGCAGCGCCTTGCCTGCCACAATTATTACAGTTGCACATTGCTCTCTCTCCCAATATTTAGTTGCGCCCTGATAAAGGGCGTTTGGTTGGGTAAAATTACACCCCAATTCAGAATATGCGGTGGATAAAGCTTGCGTGCGCATTATCTGCCCGTATTGGGATGGGAATGGCCCTGCCCATTTTTTTGTTTTTCATTTTGCAAGCCATGCTGAGCAGCCTCCTCGTCACTCGAAAGCGGAATGTCATAGATCGCGCTGTAAGAGTCAATCTCCGGCTCTGACACCGGGGCCGCAGGGATTAGCCCCGTGCATTCTGTCATGGAGGAAACGCTCATCGAATCATTGAACAATTCTTCGCCATCCTGCGCATCGTAGGGGAGCGGTCGTTTTTTTGGTTCATCCATATAAAATCCTCTTTTCTCGTTGGAAGATTGAAATGGTGCACGCGCCGTGGCACGGCCCGTTTTCTGTTTTAGTGTGTCGTAAAACGGGCCGGCTATGCAGGTGGCACTGGCCGAATTGTTTGATTTTGCGGTGGGCTGTGCTATAATAATACGGTATGAAAACGGCTTAAAACCGTTTGCTGAATTTACAAAAGTTGAACCATGTCGTTCTGGAACTATCCTGAAGAGAAAGGATCATTATTAGTATGGAAAAAACAGTGGATCTAATTGTGCCGTGCTTCAATGAGGCGAGGTGCTCGAGCTCTTTCACAGCGAGGTGAGCGCTGTGCTGGACGGGTGTGAAGGATATGCGTTTCATTTCATTTTTGTAAACGACGGCAGCAAGGATCAAACGCTTAATCTCCTGCGTCGTTTTGCAGCGGAGGATAAGCGGGTGCGCTACCTTTCGCTTTCACGCAATTTTGGCAAGGAATCCGCCATGCTCGCGGGCATGAAGTATTCTACGGGCGACTATGTTGGAATTCTGGATGCGGATTTGCAGCATTCGCCGGAGCTGATACCGGAGATGCTCAGCGCGCTGGAGGAGGGCTATGAGATCGCCGCGGCGCGCAGGGTAGACCGCTCCGGGGAGGGCAAGGTAAAAAGCGTGTTTTCTCGTGCGTTCTATAAGGTCATTAATCGCATGTCCGATGTGGATATTCAAGATGGCGCGCAGGATTTTCGCATCATGAAGCGGCAGGTCGTGGAGGCAATTCTCTCCATGCCGGAATACAATCGTTTTTCCAAGGGGATTTTTAGCTGGGTTGGCTTCCGCACTAAGTGGTTTGAGCATGAAAACCGCGAGCGGGCAGCGGGCTCAAGCAAGTGGTCGTTTGCAAAGCTTTTTCGCTATGCGCTGGATGGGATTATCGGCTTTTCCACTGCGCCTTTGAAGGTTTCCCTCTATATCGGCGTTGCATCGAGCGGGATTGGCGTGATCTATGCGCTGTATATTCTCATTCGCACGCTTATTCGTGGCTCCGATGTGCCGGGCTACCCCTCCATTATCTGCGCGATCTTCTTTTTTGGGGGGCTGATACTGTGCTCGCTTGGCGTGATTGGGGAGTATTTGGCGCGGATTTATCTAGAGGTCAAAAGGCGCCCCATTTTCCTGGTGGCGGAAACCAATATTATCCCGGGGCCCGCTGAAACAAGCGGCCCGTTGGAAGGGTGACCCGATTTGAATGAACAACTCAGACCACTGCGTGAAAAGGCAATGCGCCTGCCTCTTACGCCGGGCGTCTATATCATGAAGGATAAAAAGGGAAAAATTATTTATATCGGCAAGGCAAAGGCGTTGAAAAACCGTGTCAGCCAGTATTTCGGCTCACAGGAGCGCCACGCGGTTAAGGTGCGCCGGATGGTGGAGCACGTGGCGGATTTTGACTATATTCTGACGGATAGTGAATTTGAAGCGCTGGTGCTTGAATGCAGCCTCATTAAGCAGCACCAGCCAAAATATAATATTTTATTGAAGGATGACAAGGGGTATCATTACATCCGGGTCACCGCTGGGAACTGGCCCGTGATCAGCGCGGCGATGCAAAAGCTGGATGACGGTGCGCAGTATATCGGCCCGTTTACAAGCTCCTTTACCGTGAAGCAGTCGGTGGACGAGGCGTTGCGGATTTTTCGTCTGCCTCAGTGCGGCAAAGTGTTTCCACGTGATATCGGCCGGGGGAGGCCATGCCTAAATTATTTTATCAAGCAGTGTTCTGCGCCCTGTGCGGGCAAGCTCACGCAGCAAGAATATCAGGAGACGGTGGATGAGGCGCTCTCCTTTCTACGCGGCGGCAGCACAGAGGCGCTCAAGGAGATTCAGCGCCGGATGGAGGAGGCGGCCGAAAACCTAGAGTTTGAAAAAGCGGCCCGCCTGCGCGACCGGATGAACGCTATCCGCCGCATGCAGGATAAGCAGAAGGTGGTGTCGCTCTCTGTGAAAGAGCAGGATGTGTTTGCCGTTTCCAACAGCGCGCAGGCTGCCTGCCTAATGGTGCTACGGTTTGCACAGGGAAGGCTGTACGACAGCGAGTATTTTTTTATTGACAGCGTGGAGGATTTTCCCGCGGCGCGCGGGGAGCTGATCCAGGGCTATTATTCGATGCGCGATCATGTGCCGCCGCGCGTTACGGTTGATGGAGAGGTGGCGGACGAATCACTTTTATCCAGCTGGCTGAGCGAAAAGGCGGGCAGGCGTGTCCAGATCGCCGTGCCGCAGCGCGGGGAGCAGGCACAGCTGATGGAGATGTGTCGCTCCAATGCGGCGGAAAAGCTTGCGGAGCACCTCGGCCGAGCGGGAAAGCAGACGGCCGCGCTCGACGAGCTGGCCCGTCTGCTGGGCTTGGAGGCCCCGCCGGAATATATTGAAGCATATGATATTTCCCACACGGCCGGCAGCGATAATGTAGCGGGCATGGTCGTGTTTCGCGGCGGCGTACCCTATAAGCAAGCATATAAGCGGTTTTCGATTAAATCCTTTGAGGGGCAGGATGATTACGGCTCTATGAACGAGGTGCTCACGCGCCGCTTTACGCATTATGTGGAGGAAAAAGAGACTGGCGAGGGCTTTGGAAAGCTGCCGGATCTGATCCTGCTCGACGGCGGTCAGGGGCAGGTGAACGCGGTGCGCCCGGTGCTTCAGCAGTTCGGCCTGAAGGTGCCTTATTTGGCATGGTGAAGGATGACCGCCACCGCACCCGCGCAATCGCGGCGGATGGCGGGGAGATTGCTATCAACTCTAAACGGCAGGCGTTTACGCTTGTCTCCTCCATTCAGGAAGAGGTGCACCGCTTTGCCATCGGCTATCATAAGCAAAAGCACAAAAAAAACACGCTGGTCAGCTCGCTGACCCAAATTGAAGGCATCGGCGAAACGCGCGCACGGGCGCTGCTGCGCTCCTTCCAGACGATCCGCGCCATTCGGGAGGCGACGGTTGAACAGCTGCTTACCGTGAAGGGAATGACGGAGCCCGCCGCCAAAGCAGTGTTTTTCCATTTTCATCCAGAGGAAAGTTAAAAGATTTTTTTCAACTTGTTTGTGCGGACAAGGCGGCCCATGCGCATGAAATTTGTGCCAATTCATAAAAATTGGAATTATTTCTCTGCGAATGTTGACAAACACCGGCGCAAAATAGATAATAATTTAGATAAGATTTTAGGAAGAGAGTCCGTTTTCATTGATTGAGAGCGGCACGGGAGTTGTGCGTATGAGAGTCATCACCGGCTTTGCGAAAGGCCGTAAGCTGAGAACCCTATCCGGAGAGGATGTGCGGCCCACCACTGACCGCGTCAAGGAAGCGTTATTCAGCATTATTCAATTTGAAATTGAGGGCAGGCGTGTGCTTGATCTGTTTGCCGGTTCCGGCCAGTTGGGGATCGAGGCGCTCAGCCGCGGCGCGGCAAGCGCTGTTTTTGTGGATTCCTCCGTGATTCCATTGAAGTGGTGCGGGAAAATTTGAATACAACGCAGCTCGCTCAGAGCGCGCAGGTGATGCAGATGGATAGCCTCGCCTTTCTAGCCGGCCAGTGCGGGCCGTTTGACATTGCTTTGCTTGACCCGCCCTATGGCGCGGGGCTCGTGCAAAGGGCTCTACCCATGGCGGCGCGCCGCATGCGCCTGGCGGCGTAATGATCTGCGAAGCCCCGGCAAAGGAGGATTTGCCCGAGCAGGCGGAGGATTTTTGCCTGCTGCGGCGGTATTTCTATGGGCGGATTTCGCTTGCGCTTTATCGCAGAGAGGGGGAGGGAGCATGAGAATCGCAGTCTGCCCGGGCAGCTTTGACCCGGTTACGCTGGGCCATCTCGATATCATCCGCCGCTCCTCTAAGCTGTTTGATAAGGTAATTGTTGTTGTTATGGTGAATTATCATAAGAAAGACAGCAGCTTTACGGCAGAGGAACGGGTGCAGCTGCTACACCGCTGCACCGGCGATATTGAGAATATTGAAATTGATACATATAATGGCCTGCTTGCCGATTATATGCGCGAAAAGGGCGCTGTTGCAATTGTAAAAGGCCTGCGTGCGGTATCAGATTATGAATATGAATTCCAGCAGGCGCTGACGAACAAGCGCCTCAATCCAGAAGTAGAAACGATTTTTATCACCACCAGCGCTGAAAATATGTTTTTAAGCTCCAGCGTCGTTAAGCAGGTCTGTATGTTCGGCGGAGATATTTCAACGTTTGTCCCCTCGGAAATTCGGGAAGATATCATTGACCGTTTAAAACAGGGTTGAACCTGTCTATGATTTGGAAGGGAAGGATGTGTCAGTATGAGCAGTGTCAACATTGCCGAATTGTTGGATCAGATGGATGAAGTAATTGAAAACGCAACTGCCTCCATGTTATCAAGCAAGCGGTATATCGACATTCCCGCGATGCAGGAGCTGATCGCACAGGCGCGGGAAAATTTGCCCACGGAGATTGAACAGGCCACGCAGATTGTGCGTGACCGGAGCGCGATTCTCAAGGATGCAAAGCAGGAGGCGCATGAAACGCAGGAGGCTGCCATCCGCAATGCGGATAATCTGCGCGAAAACGCTCGCCGCGAGGCGGAAGCGCTCACGAGCAAGGCCCGTTTGGAAGCGGATACGATGATGGAAAAAGCCCGCCGCGATTCCAAGGCGATGATGCAAAAGGCGCAGGATGCGTCGGATGACATGGTTGCCAAGGCGGAGGAGAAGGCCAAAGCACTTGTTTCTGAGGATCAGATTACCAAAACTGCAACCGCGAAGGCTAACGAAATGCTCACCAGCGCCCGCCATCAGTCACAGGAGATGCTGGAGAACGCACAGGCCAAGGCACGCGAGGCGACGGAGACCGCTCAGACTCGAGCGACCGCCTTGCTGGAGGATGCGCAAACCAAATCAAAGGATATGGTGGAAACCGCACAGGCCAAGGCTGCTCTCTTAACTAAGACGGCAAACGAACAGGCGGAGGAGGCGATCTCTCAGGCACAAAAGTGGTCGCACGATATGCGCACGGGTGCGAGTGAATTCGTCGAGCGGATTATGCGCACGTCAGATGAGCAGCTCACCCAGTATGTCAATGAAATCCGCAGGGCGCGCCAAAGCCTACGCGCTTCTGGCAAAGTGGAGGAGGAGCCTCAACCCGAGCCAAAGCAGGACGCTCAAAAATAATCTGCTCTTTCAAACATATAATAAGACGGGCCGCAGCCGGGGGGAAGAAGCAATCACGGCTTGCGGCCCATTTTTTAAATGGGAGGAGTTCGTATCCGTCGTGTTACATTGCACATTTGGGGAAAAGCAAGCGGGCGCTTCCTATAGGACCAGGCCAGGCGCCTATTTGATTGCAGTGAGCGGCGTTCAAATCGCTTCAATCTGCACACCCAAAGGTTTCTTTCTGCCCGGCGGCGGTGTGGAGCCAGGTGAAACGCATGAGGCCTGTATTCTGCGTGAATGTTTGGAGGAAACAGGCTTTCTGGTTCAGGTAGGGGAATTGTTAGGCTCTGCGGAAAGCTATCTCATGCATGAAAAAATTGGAGCTTTTCATCCAGTGCAGCATTATTATGCGGGCGCCTTTTTGGAATTCGTTTGCGCTCCGGTGGAATTAGACCATACGCTGGTATGCTGCCCTGCGAAAAAGCCGCCGAGCAGATGAACGTAGAGCAGCAGGCCTGGGCTGTCCGTAAAGCGTTGGAGAAGCTAGCATGGATGAAGGAGCATATTGAATGAAAATATTGGTTTTATTCACCGGCGGCACGATCGGCAGCACAGTTGACGGCGCAACCGTCCATACGGATCCGGCTGCGGCCAGCCGTTTGCTATCGCTGTATCGGGCGCGGTTTGGGGAGGATGTTTTGTTTGAAGTGCGCAGGCCGTGCAACTTGCTCAGCGAAAATGCCACGCCCGGGCTGTGGTCCCTTTTGGAGCGATCGGTGCGGGAGGAGGAGCTGGCCGTTTACGATGGAGTCATCATCACACATGGCTCGGATACGCTGCCCTATACCTGTGCCGCACTCGCTTTCCTGCTGCGGGATGTGCCGATTCCATTGGTGCTGGTCGCAAGCAATTATTCCCTTGGGGATAGCCGCAGCAACGGCCTTGCAAATTTCCGCAGCGCAGTCGAGCTGATCGCTTCCCGTCAAGTTCGGGGTGTGTTCACCGTGTTCCAGGATGAAAAAGGCGCCAATCGTGTGTATCTTGCCGCCCGCATTCAGGAGGCGGACACGGCCCGCGATCAGTTTACAAGCTATGGCGGCGTAGATTTTGGGGAAATCCGGGGCGGAAAATTTGTGTGGAACGAACATCCTGACAATCCTTCGCCAAGTGAGATCAATCAAATCCCTGCACGCCTGCTGCCCGCAAATTGGGTGTTTCAGGAGCCGGTGCCCGCGTTGCGGCCCTATCCGGGGCTTTCTTACCAATGGATTCGCTATGATCCTCAGCCGCGCGCTCTGCTGCACTATCTCTATCACGCTGCTACTGCCTGCACACAGGGGAAAGCTTATGATTTAACGCATTTTCTACAGGAATGCCAAAGCAAGGGGACGGATTGTTACCTCGCGCCTTTTAAAACAGAAGGAGATGCGTTGTATGAAACGAGCCGGGCATTGCTGGCCACGGGGGCAATCCCGCTCTACCGGATTTCCTTTGAGGCGGCGTATGCCAAACTAACGATTGCGTATAATCAGGGGGAACACTCCTCAAAAAGGTTGATGGAGCAGTGCATCGCGTTTGAACGGCTTCCAGAGAGAGCGGTTTAAGATGCGAGATGTATAAAACAGCTTTATTGGCCGAAAAGTGTCATTATACTTCTCTGACCCTGATGCCCTGAAAAAGCACCATCAAAAGCCCCCAATTGCCTTACAGAGGCAAACTGGGGGCTTTACGTGCCCGGCGCTACGGATTTTCTCATAACCAGTTTTCGCAATGAGCGTTTTTCAATGCATCCATTTTGGGGCTTCGCCGTTTCTTATTTTTTCTGCCGTTGGAGTTGATCATTCCAATCCAATTCATAGCTCGGGTTGCCATATTGAAACAGAATCTGGCTATTGATCCTGCGGATCAGATTTTTGGCAAGGGCAACGCGGTTTTCTGCATAGTTTACACCAAAAGCATCCAAGATGGGCTTGAACTGTTCCCACCGCGCCAGGAAGCTCTTGAAATCCCGTTTTTCCTTCGGTGACCAGGCTACCTCGCTGAGCGCTTGCATGCGCGGGAAGAGGAAAAGCTCGAGACGACGGACCGAAGGAATGAACTCCGTCCACATCTCCGCCTCCACACCCAGCACATTTTTTACGCTTTCCGGGTGGATGCCGCCCTGTACGGGTTCGAATTTGTATGTATTCTGTAAAGGCCGCTGCGCATAGGTCATGTCAAAGTAAAAGGCTTGGTGGCGGCTCATAATCATTTCGCCGCCCTCATTGATGTATTTTTCCGCAAATTTGTCGCGCTGCGGCGTCCAATACTGGCCGATGACGGATTTGTCGAGATTTTCGGCCTGGAGCGCTTCGTTCCATACGATTAGCCGTTTGCCCTTCTCCTTGAGATGAGCTGCAATACGGTTGTTGAATAACCCCTGTAACTCCTCCACATCCTTGAGGCCATGCGCTTTGATGGCCTTTTGGCAGTGCGGGCAGGTTTTCCACTCGTCCTTCGGCGCTTCATCGCCGCCAATGTGGAAATAGGGGGCGGGAAAGAGGGGCAGAATTTCATCCAAAACATCGAAGATGAATTCGTAGGTGCTCTCCTTGCCTGCGCAGGCGGGGCGGTTCCAATCCTTCCAGCCAGCGTTTTTCCGGGATGGTGCTCCCGTAGAACCAATGCACCTCGCTTGGGATTTCACGGCAGGCGAGATAGGGGTAAGCGGCGATTGCGGCGGCAAAGTGTGCGGGCATATCGACTTCCGGCACAACCATGATAAATCGCTCGGCAGCATAGGCCACGATTTCACGGATCTGCTCCTGCGTGTAAAAGCCGGGTGCGTAGGGCTTTCCCTCCAGCCGTTTGCTTTTCCAGCCGTACAGCTGTGTATCCTTGCGTTTAGAGCCGATCTCCGTGAGCAGCGGATATTTTTTGATTTCAATGCGCCAACCCGCATCGTCCGTCAAATGCCAGTGAAAAACGTTGAGCTTGTGCATAGCCATAAAATCGAGATAGCGCTTCACATAGTCCACGCTCCAAAAGTAGCGGCTGGAATCCAGCATCATGCCGCGCCAACGGAAGCGAGGCGCATCTTCGATTTTGACACAGGCCATGGAGAGTGTTTCCGCGTTTTTGGAGACGTCTAGCTTCAAAAGTTGGCGTAGGGTTTGGACGGCGTAAAATGCGCCGGCGGGTGTGGAGGAGAAAACCGCGATGCCGCTTTGCGTGCAGTCGAGCTGATAGCCTTCTTCCGGGATACGAGTGTCATATAAGAAGCGGATGTCGGCCATTTCATTGCCCTTTTGGAGGGGAAAGCGGGCGGCTTTTTCAACGAGATCCTTAAAAAAATGGAATGTTTCTTGTAACTCCGGCGCAAAATAGCAGGAGGTATCCTGTGTGAGCCTGAATGTGCCGGTCAACTGGGATACTTTTTTGGGCAGGGGAATCAACTGGATCATAAGTCCTCCTCAAAACTACTGGATTGAATTTTATACTCAAAATTAGCGTTGTTGCTTTGCCACTGATTTTTTAACCTTAGCGTCGTCAATCAAATTATGCAGGCCTGCCCAGTGTAGCTGCCGGCGGTTAAACCAGAGGGAATAGCCCTTTGCGCGCAGGGCGCCCGGCATTGCCTGCTTGAGCGTTGCGGGGTGTTCCACGCCGTATACGGACAGCAGGCGGTAATAATCCTCAAGCTTTTGCTGAAAGTGCGCCCAGCTTCTGTTCTCCGGCGCTGTCCAGGCAATTTCTGCAATGGCGCCTAAACGTGGATATGTGCAGTAATCAGCCTTTTTCATATTAGGCACATATTCCGTCCAGAGCGGCGCTTCCAAGCCAAGCAAATTTTTGGCCGATGCTGCATCGATGTGGGGAATTTCCGGCGTGTTTTCATAGGTTGCTCGCAGGTTGAACCAGCCGTAAGGCAAATCAAGATAGTAGGGGAAAGATACGGAGTTTACCATGCGGCGGCCCGCTGTGATTTCTGCCTGGGTGTTTTTCGGCATGCCACACATCTGCCATATGATATCGCGGTCGAGCCACTGCGTGGCCTCCACAGAATCCCAGTTCCACATCATGGAAGCAACGCCTTTTTCTTTTAAATACCGGCTGACGCGGCTCATGAAGAATTGCTGAAGCTCCTCCTCATCCTTCAATCCGGTCTTTTTCATGAAGGCTTGGCAGTGGGGGCAGAGCTGCCATCGCATTTTGACAACTTCGTCGCCTCCGAGATGGAAATACCCATCCGGGAACAGCGGAATTAACTCATCAAGCACGTCAAAAATAATTGATAGGTGCTTTCCTTTCCAGCGCATAGAATATCATGCTTCACGCCCCAATGTGTTGCCACGGGCAGTGAGCGGTTAAAGCAACTCAGCTCCGGATAACAGGCGATGGCGGACTGCATGTGGCCGGGCATGTCAATCTCCGGGATCACCTTGATGTATTTGGAGTGCGCGTAGGCGACTACTTCGCGGATGTCCTCCTGTGTATAAAAACCGGAATGGGGGCGAAAGCAAAATTCGTGTGGGAGCGTTTGGAGCCAAACTCCGTCAGGCGCGGATGTTTTTTAATTTCCACGCGCCATCCTTGATCCTCTGTTAGATGCCAGTGAAAAATGTTGAGCTTATGTACCGCCATGAGATCTAGGAAGTGCTTTACCTCCTCAACCGGATAGAAATACCGGCCGACGTCGAGCATAAAGCCGCGGTAATGATAGAGGGGAGCGTCATTGATGCTGAGGCTTGGAATTTTGCAGCCATTGGTCAGCAAGATTTGCTTCAACGTTTGCAGCGCGTAAAAGAGGCCGGCCTCCCCGGCGGAAGAGATGCAGATCTCCTGCTCGGAAACCTCTATCCGGTATGCCTCAGGATCCCCTTCTTCCATTCGGGCGAGCACAAGCCGTGTTGCTCCCTCGGACTGAGTCAATCCGAAATGAAAATTTTTCTTTAAAAAAGATTGGAAGTCTTCCAGCGCAGCTTGCGCAAGCACAGAATTGACCAGTGCGGTTTCGGCGGAAAATGGAAAGCAGCCTGCGCCTTGGTGGATCGTTATATCCTTTGGTTCAGGGATGATATGCATCATTCGTTAAGCCACCCTCAAAAACTTTATTTTATACCATTATAGCAATGATTTGTGGCAGGTGCAAGCGGCGGAGCGCGGAAAGCATTCGCCAGAAGAGATTTTTCAATTGCTTCCATTCATAAATTCCTCTGTTTTGCTCAAACTAGGAGTGGACATCAATCGGTGCATAGGCCGCAATTGCCAGCCTGCCCGTTGTCCATGAAGGGAGGTGAACGGAATGTCCCAGCAGAACCAGAACAACCAGAACAATCAGTTCAACAACCAGCAGAACCAGAACAATCAGTTTAACAACCAGAATAACCAGCAAAATCTGAAGAACAACAAGGCGAAGCAGCAGGCGAGCAACAGCCGCAACCAACAGAACCAGCAGAATCGCCAGAATCAGAACTTCCAGAACCAGCGGCAGGAAAATGAAAATCAGTTTTAACCATTGATTTTAACAGCCTCTGTTTCAAACGCAACCATACGCTAATCCGGGAAGAACCGGCCGGTGCACATGCAGCGGCGGGTTCTTCCAATTTTTATCCTGTTTTTTATTGCAACGTTAAAATCTGCATATTAGAACATTGACTTCTTTCGATTTGTTTGGTATTATAAAAATACAGCATATTGCATATGAATTATTAAGAATAATATATTTTATTGTGATTAAATTTGGCGTTATCAAATAATAGAAATGGGGTTGAGAAAATGAAAAAACATGGGTTTCGATGGCTTTCCTTCTGCATGGCTATTTTCATGGTGCTCTCAATGGCAGCCTGTGGTGGCGGCGGGGAAACAGACACGTCATCCGGGGAGAGCGGTCAGCCTGTTGCCTCAGCGGCGGGCCAAGGCGAAACACTGGGCGAGGTGGAAAGCGGGTCGGCAGAGGAGAGCGCCTCTGTGTCCGATCCATCCACAGCTACTGTGCCTTCGGAGGAGGGCTCCGCAAAGCAGGAAGAACGACCCGGCGCCTCTCAGGCGGAACCGACCGGGGCGCCGCAGGCTGAAAGGCTGCCGTCCACAAAAGCGGAAATTCTTGCGCTGTATACGACTGTGATGAACAAGGCTAAGGCGGGAAAACCCGGCTTTAAAAAGGTGGAGTATCAGGAAATCACCAAAAAAGAATTTGACAGTAATGCTGTTAACTGGGTTTTAGATCAAGCGGGGAATTATATGACAAGCCCCGAAAAGGCCAATGCCAATCCGGCAATCAATCAAAAGGGCGGGGATATGACATGGTTCCCGGTATATAATGGAAGTGCTGGTTGTTTGATCGCGCAGGGTGATGCAGATAAAGCGATTCAAAGCGCGAGTTGCACAAAGCTTGATAACGGCAACTATAAACTCGTTATTAAGCTGAGGCCGGAAACAAACCCTGAGCCTTTGGCAAGTTACCATGGAAGATGTTCTCGCCGCTGTCGAAAAAAGATATTGACAATGAATTGGATAAATTATCAATTTTAATCCGGGTGGATCATTACGCCGTGAAGTACCGCGATTGTACGGCAACCCTGATTTGCAACCCCAAGACAAATCAAATCGTATCGCTGGAGCAGATCATGTATTGTGACATTACGGCAAAAGGGCGTATCAAGGTTTTGTTTATGGATATTGACGGAGGAGCAACGCTGCGCAATACCCTGAAGATAACAAACTTCCGGTATTAGCCCATATTCATTGGAAAGCGCCCCGCCTGCGCGGGGCGCTTTTATACTATCTATCAATAGCGGATATTCCATTTCTTTATCCACGAAGCGGCGTTTGTTTTGCCAATCATTTTCTGTTGACATCCAGAACATTTGCGCGTATACTAGCTGTGAACAAATGTTCTAATACGCTTTCAGGGATGTAATGACGATGGATCTTTTTGATAAACTGCGTATCCTTGCCGACTCCGCGAAATATGACGCCGCCTGCACGAGCAGCGGGGTAGATCGCTCCTCCTCCGAGGGGGGCGGCTTCCGTATCGGCAACGCGGCCTCCTGCGGCTTTGCCACAGTTTCGCGGCGGATGGTCGGTGCATCTCTCTTTTGAAAGTGCTTATGAGCAATGCCTGCGTTTATGACTGCCAGTATTGCGTTAACCGTTGCTCCAATGATGTGCCTCGTGCAACCTTCACGCCCAAAGAACTTGCGGAGCTGACGATCCATTTTTATAAACGCAACTATATTGAGGGGCTGTTTTTGAGCTCCGGTGTGATCAAAAATCCGGATTACACCTGTGAGCGCATGATCGAAACGCTGCGCATCCTGCGGGAGGAATATGGCTTTGGCGGCTATATCCACGCCAAGGCGATCCCCGGTGCGGATGACGCGCTGCTCTCCCGCCTTGGCCAATTGGCGGACCGCATGAGCGTCAACATTGAGCTGCCCTCACAAAAAAGTTTAAAGCTGCTCGCACCCAATAAATCAAAAACAGATATTCTCCGCCCGATGGGCCTCATCAGCACGCGCATTGCGGAAAACACGACGGACCTCGTGCGCTACCGTCACGCGCCAAAATTTGCGCCCGCAGGGCAGAGCACGCAGATGATCGTGGGCGCGACGCCGGAAACGGATTATACAATCCTGAACCTTTCCTCCGCGCTCTACAAAAAATATGGCCTCAAGCGTGTGTTCTATTCCGCTTATATGCCGGTTTCCAGCAACCCGCTTTTGCCCGCGGTGGATACCAAGCCGCCGCTTCTGCGTGAGCACCGGCTCTATCAGGCAGATTGGTTGCTGCGGTTTTATGGCTTTTCGGCCGGGGAGCTGCTCGACGAAGCACATCCAAATTTTAACCCTTATATTGATCCCAAATGCAATTGGGCGCTCAACCACATGGCGCTTTTCCCGGTAGAGATCAACACCGCGCCGCAGGAAATGCTGCTGCGCGTGCCCGGCATCGGCGTCAAAAGCGCCAAGCGGATTGTTGCCGCCCGCCGCGTTGGCAGGCTCGATTTTGCGGGGCTGAAAAAGATCGGCGTTGTGTTAAAGCGCGCGCAGTTTTTTGTGACCTGCAATGGGCGCATGGCGGAGGGACTCAAAGTAACACCCGATCGGGTGCTGCAATCGATGCTGTCGGAGCGCTCCCGGCAAATGCTACCGACGCTTTCGGATGAGCCGGAGCAGTTGAGCCTGTTTCAACACGAGGTCACAAGGGAGGATGTGATGAAATGCCTGACCGGGCAAATGTAGCCTACTGCTATGATGGTTCCTTTGAAGGACTGCTGTGCTGCATTTTTGAGAGTTTCGAGAAAAAGGAACGCCCTGTTTCCATTCAACCGGAAGGTATGGGGCAATTAACACTCTACCGCCGCGTGCGGTGCAGACAGAGCTTTCGAAGGCGCGTCGCGTGGAAGCGGGGCTTCGCCGGAAAGCCTCCGATGAATCCTACCGATTGGTGGAGCTCGGTTATTACTCCTGCCACGAGCAAAAGGAGCTTTTACTGCTTGATTTTACGCGCCTTGCGATGCACTATGGAAGAAGAGCGCTCTCCATGCTCGCGGATGATACGGTAAACGAGCTGACCCGCGCTGTGCAGAAGCTGACGAACGAGGCGCACCAGTTCAAACAGTTTGTGCGCTTCTCGATTGGGGACAATGGCGCGATGTCCGCTGTGATTGAGCCGAAGAATTTCATCTTGCCGCTGATCGCGCCGCATTTTTGCGACCGGTATCCATGTGAATCCTTTTTGATTTTTGACGAAACGCACGGTGCTGCGTTGGTTTCTACGCAGGGGCGGTACGCAATTGTTCCGGTAGACGGTTATGAACAGCCGAAAGCGGGAGAGGAGGAACGCAGGTTCCGTTCGCTGTGGAAGCTATTTTACGATACGATTGCCATCGAAGGGCGATATAACCCGAAATGCCGGATGACCCATATGCAGAAGCGGTTCTGGAAGCATATGACGGAGCTCAATGGGAGGGGAGATTCCTATCATAAAAACGCTGCCGATGAAATAGGGAATCTATTTATCTGGCGGTTAATCTGCGATAGGGGCACAAAAAATAGCCGGCAGCCAGTAGCGCTGCATGGTTTGACATCCTCTTTAACCTGCATTATACTATATTCTTCAGAAATGATGGGGATGTGTAAACGCGTGAAACGAGAAGAAACCACACAGGAAAGATTTAACCGTATGACGCAGACACCGGTGAAAAAGCTCGTCTGCACGCTTGCGGTGCCTACGATCATCAGCATGTTGGTGACCTCTTTTTATAATATGGCGGATACCTTTTTCGTCGGCCGCATCGGCACGAGCGCCACGGGTGCGGTGGGCGTGGTGTTTTCCCTAATGGCGGTGATTCAGGCGATTGGCTTTACCTTCGGCCATGGGTCGGGCAACTATGTTTCACGCGCGTTGGGGCGGCAGGATATGGAAAACGCCTCGCGCATGGTATCCACCGGCTTTTTCTCAGCGCTGTTTTTTGGTGCGGGCGTGAGCGTGCTGGGGCTGATCTTCCTTGACCCGCTGGTGCGGATCTTGGGCGCCACTCCGACGATCTTGCCCTATGCACGTGGTTACGCGGCTTATATCCTTCTTGGCGCGCCTTATATGACAGCCACCTTTGTGCTCAATAACCAACTGCGTTTCCAAGGCAGTGCCATGTATGCGATGGTAGGGGTCATCAGCGGAGCGGTGCTTAATATTGCGCTGGATCCGTTATTCATCTTCACCTTCCGCCTCGGTGTGAGCGGCGCTGCAATTGCTACAATCATCAGCCAGTTTATCAGCTTTTGCATTCTGCTTTATGCTTCCTCAAGGCGCGGGAATATCCGCATCCGCTGGAGGGATTTCACACCGAAATGGGCCTTTTACCGGGAGATCCTGCGCGGCGGCCTGCCTTCTTTCTGGCGGCAGGGATTGGCGAGCGTGGCAACGATGTGCCTGAATTTGGCGGCGGGCCCGTTTGGCGATGCGGCGATTGCAGCGATGTCGATTGTGTCGCGCGTCGGGATGTTCGCAGGCTCCGCGTTGATTGGATTCGGGCAGGGCTTCCAGCCGGTGTGCGGCTTTAACTATGGCGCGCAGCTTTATGGGCGCGTTCGCAGAGCCTTTTGGTTTTGCATCCGCGTGGCGACTGCTGTGCTCCTTTTGATCGCCGGAATAGGCCTTGTTTATGCGCCGCAGATTATTGCGCTTTTTCGCGATGATCCTGCGGTGATCGAAATTGGCGCTGCGGCGCTTCGCTTTCAATGCTTGACCTTCCCGCTTAACGTTGGATCATCCTTAATAATATGATGCTGCAAACGATTGGCAAGGCCGCGAAGGCTACAGTGCTCGCAATGGCGCGTCAAGGCCTTTTCATGCTGCCTGCTCTGCTGATTCTCACGCCGGTTTTCGGCCTGCGAGGAATTGAGTGCAGCCAGCCGGTCGCCGATATTGCCACTTTTCTGCTGGCCATACCGATGGGCCTGAGCGTCCTGCGGGAAATGCGTGTGCAGGAAAGCGCGATGAAGCTGGGGGAATAGAAAGGTTTGGCAGAGCGCTTTATAGGGGCTGCGCCACATAGTCATACCAAAAAACGCACCTTGAAGGGGCCTTTAAGGCTCCATTCGCAGGTGCGTTTTTCTATGTTTTGGGATAGTTCAGCAAGCCCTAAGCCGCATCTATTCCTTGCTGTGTTGGAACGCCGTTTCCCACTCGGCCGGCCGGAAGCCGGCGAGCACAAAATCTTTTCCTATTAGAATGGGGCGCTTGACGAGCATGCCATCCGCTGCAAGCAACTCCAGCTGCTCATCCTGCGCCATGTCCGGCAGCTTATCTTTCAAGGCGAGCGCCTGTAGGCAAGTCCGCTCGTGTTGAAAAAGCGCTTGAGGGGAAGATTGCTTGTTTGCAACCATTCCCGTAGCTCGGCTTCCGTGGGATTTTGTAGCTTAATATCCCGCGTTTCATAGGGGATTTCGTGTTCGTCTAGCCACTGTTTTGCTTTTTGGCAGGTGGTGCATTTAGGGTACCAGAGAAAGAGCATAGAAGCAGCCTCCTTGTTGCAATCGTATGATTTTGTTAGAGAAGAGAAGGTTGCAGTCAGCTAATCTTCTCCAGAATAATATTCAAAATTTCCTCGTCCGTTTCGCGCATTCCATCGCGCCCAATCCGGCCAACGCCCCGGATGGTATCCTCCACATCTCCGCGGACAATTCCGTCTCCGGGCCGGAAGCTGCGGTTTTGCAGCGCCATGCAGTGGCCTAGGATCGCCGCATCCACTGCGGAGGCAATTTTGGCCGCGCAGGAGGGTTTCGCGCCGTCGCACACAATGCCGGAAACATTGGCGATCGTGTTGGTGATCGTATCGCAAACGGCTCGTAGGAGCCGCCGTAGAGGTAGGTGATTGCTGCCCCGCTGCCCACTGCCGCGCTGACCGCCCCGCAGTAGGCGGAGAGGCGGCCGAGGCCCGTTTTTTGGTGAATGGCAATCAAGTTGCTTAGCACAAGCGCGCGGTAAAGCTGCTCCCGCGTTGCGCCGATGTGCTGGGCATATTTAATCACGGGCAGCGAGGCCGTCATGCCCTGATTGCCGCTGCCGGAGTTGATGACCACCGGCATCTCGCACCCGTTCATCCGGCATCGCTGGCTGCGGCGGCGTAGGCCCGCATCCGATAGGATAGATCCTCCTCATGCCCCCGCAGCAGGGTCTTGCCGATGTTGGCCCCGTAATCCGTGGCGCAGTCCCTCCTCAGCGATGGCCATGTTACACCGGATCTGCTGCTCCAGCACCTCCTCCACGTCCTCTAAAGGCGCAAGACCGCTCATAAGATAGGAACCGTCCTCCCTGGCTGTGATAAACTCTTCCTCCTCATCATACTCATCCAGGATATTTCCCACGATTCTTCTAAAATATCCTCCATGGTAAGGAGGCCTGCCGTCTGACCGTACTTCATCCACCACGATCTCCATATGTATCTTGTTGGACTGCATCTCCTTGAACAGCGTGTCGATGCTGCGCGTCTCCGGAATAAAGCTGGCTTCCCTGAGAAGCCCGGGGATTTCGATTAACTGCCGGTCCTTGTTCTCCGGCTTTTCAAAATACGCATGGCATCCCGCAGGTGCAGGATGCGACGATATCGTCGATATCCTCCCCATACACGGGATACCGCGTGTTGGTTCCTTCTTTCAGAATGAAGTCCACCGCCTCCCGAAGCGTGGTATCCGCGGAGAGCACCACCATGTTGGTGCGGTGGGTCATGATATCCCAGCTTCCTTGTCGCCAAGTTGGAAAATATTGGTAATCATTTCCGTCTCTCCGCCTCCAGAACGCCTGCTCATGGCCTTCATTTACCATGGACATGATGTCTTCTTCCAGCCCCGTGCCTTCTACAGCGTCCTCAAGGGCGTCGCGTTCGCGCGAGGTATCGTAGAGGCGGTTCACATAATTGAAGTCGCCCGTACGCTTCCGGCAGGTCATGGAAGAGGCACAGCATGACGGTGCGGGCCGCGTCCGCTCCTGTTTTTTGGGCCAATGCGTAACCGATGACGGCCGTCCGGTGCGAATGCTCGGCCACGGTTTCCCGGCCGGAACCGAGGAACTTATAGCCGCTCCGGGGCGTGTGGCGGAGCATCCCCACCTCGTTGAGAAAATCCGTGAGCCGCTGCATGGCGTCCCGTTGCTTGAGTTGTTCTGCTGACATGGACACACCCGGTGTTATCTGTTATTTTTTTGGCTGTGTTATAGAAAATGGTTGATGCTTTTTTCCTTGAAGTTCCAAAGGGATAACTGGAAAAATGCCTTAGCCGTAGATCCCGCCAAGGGAAAACCGGAGAAAAAGGCTGTATTTTTCACCGCACTGTGGAGATGAAACAACCACATACTGTAACAGAGCTTTTTTTATTTCAACAATATACTGAAAATATAGACTTTTTATTCATTTTTTCCAATGATGGCCCCCATGTTTGGGCTTATCCGTTATTCCTTTGGAACTTCAAGGAAAAAAGCATCAACCGTTTCCTATGACACGGCCTTTTTCAAAGGCAAACCACAAGGATTTCCATGTATTCCATCCCACAATCCGAAGCCGATTTTCTCCTCTCTTCCTACCGTTACGAACTGCCTCCCGAACGTATAAGCCCAGCCACCCCGGTGAACGGGGGGCATCGCGGCTTCTCGTGCTGGATCGTGATACGGGGAAGCGTACGCATACCTTTTTTTCCCATCTGCTCGAATACTTGCCGAAGGGGACGCTGCTCATAGCCAACAATTCCCGTGTGTTCCCGCGAGGATGCTCGGCCAGCGGCCATCGGGCGGCAAGATGGAGTTTCTGCTGCTTACGCCCATGCCCCTGCTGGAACGGCATGGGGAAGGGGACGGCTGGCATTGCGCGGAGGCCGACGGGCTGCTCAAGCCCGCCAAGAACGCCCGGATAGGGGATTTCCTTGCCTTCGGGGAAGATCTGCGTGTGGAAG
>ENA-OQDW01000289-OQDW01000289.1-human-gut-metagenome-genome-assembly--contig:-NODE-289-length-21931-cov-2.200560_pt1 | contig 21931 bp, 30 predicted proteins | sample MGYA00242784_ERZ504613 | MGnify/ENA primary metagenome ERZ504613 (study PRJEB26092, sample SAMD00036330) | human gut metagenome | host: Homo sapiens | study: EMG produced TPA metagenomics assembly of...
GTCAGGGGCGGCTATACGAGAAGTTGGATTACTGGTGATGAAGTGTATCAGATTATTATTAGCGATGATTATCACAGGGAAATATGGATAACGTATCCGTTCGAAGAACTTGGCGATGATCGAAGAAGTAATTTTGCAGCATTTATGGACAAGCTGGGTGTTAGTTTCGACAAGTGTAAGAAATCCTTTATTGAGAAGATTCTATCGCAGAAGCAGTCTGTGTTTGGTACTTATGAATCGGGAGGTAATGAATGTGACAGATTATATGGTAGATTTGACACTTTAGATAAAGATGGCGAAGTTGAATGTCCATATTGTATGAAAGTAGTTTCTTTTTCATATGGAGCATCGGGCAAGCAGAGTTGTCAGTGTGGTAATTGTCATAGATTTGTTCTTATAGATTATGACAGAATGAAAGCTTATAGGGTCAGACCTAGAAAAAAGTAAGTTAATAAATTGTGCTACATGAGCGCAGGGGCTACATAATGTAAGTCACCATTAAGCGGGGCATATCAGTATAAAGCAGAAGTATTGCTTTGTGCTGCTATGGCCCGGCTTTTATTATATGGCAAGTAAAAACGGAGAGACAAACAGCTGTTCGAAAAAACCTTGCAGATTTTCTGAAGTAGTCTTATAATAACAAAAGAACATACGCTCTGCTATTGAGCGATCAGTAAAGATGTGTGCAGTGGTTGATACGGACGTCGGTATTACGGAAACGGCCACTTCATTAGCCGATACGGATCTAACGGCTATGGCAACGTGCATTGTAAATACAAAATAACAATGCGGCCTGAGAGGTTTTTTCCCTTTACTCTCCAGAAATAATCAATTATTCATGGAGGTGAAACTCATGCAAGAGATCCCAATTCATTGTAGGTTATGTGGAAAAAGCTTATATGAAGCTTATACTCCCACTGGTAATAAGGATACAAAAGTATTACAGGGTATTACGAAGACGTGTCCGCATTGCCATAAAAAGAATCCGAGAGCAATATCACTTCATAATTATACATACGATAATTACTTCTTTTATATTAAATCGGAGCAAAATGCTTGATTTTTTGATAAAGGATAGAAAATGTCTGATACATAACGGTAATTGATAGTGTTTGAATTGTTTTTAGCGGTGAAGAAGAATGATTCTGGAGCTTTGGACTCCAATATACCTACAATAAAATCACTTTCCCCCTGCAGGTATGTCTTGCTTCAAGACATACCCTGCATTTGTGTTTTAAAAGCCATCATGCTAAAATGGGGTAGACAGTGACAGGCAAAAGGAGATTTTACCATGTATTATGTACCGGATGGCACAAAGCAGTGCGGATATTATGAATGTAAAAAGTGCGGGAATCGGTTCCTGTCTTTGCAGACGATGAATCGGATTCCCTGTCCGGATTGTGCATCGGAGGTTGATTATGAGATCGGGCCGGATGAAACGCTTGCGGACGTGACAGATACGGCAGTGCTTCTGCAGAAAATCGAGGGCGAGGAGGAAGTGGCGAAAATGGATGCGCTCTTAAGCCTTGCGATTACCGGCGGAGACTTTAACTGGATTTGAGAAAAGATAGAACGGGCAGTGGATGAAACAGATAAGACACAGAACAGGAGCGGTGACAGAGATGGAACGGACAACGGCAAAAAGAATAAATATGAGATCGATATGTGCAATGGAACGATTATGGACAAATTGATTTCCTTCTCGCTGCCGCTCATGCTGTCGGGCATTTTACAGCTGATGTTCAATGCGGTAGATATTATCGTGGTGGGCAGGTTTTCCGGCAGTCAGGCGCTGGCGGCGGTGGGATCGACCAGTGCGCTCATCAACGTGTTCACGAATCTGTTTATCGGAATTTCGCTGGGAGCAAATGTACTGACGGCGCGTTTCTATGCGGCGGGGCGTGAGAAAGAGGTGTCTGAGACCGTACATACCGCAATAACCCTGGCATTGGTCAGCGGAATTGTCATGGCGCTGGTGGGACTTGTTTTTTCCAGGGGAGCGCTGGCGCTGATGGGGACGCCGGATGACGTCATCGGACTGTCGGCACTTTATATGCGGATTTATTTTCTGGGAATGCCGTTTTTCATGCTCTATAATTATGGCGCGGCGATCCTGCGCGCTGTCGGGGACACGAAGCGACCGCTGCTGTTTTGGTGATTGCGGGCGTTATCAACGCGTGCCTGAATATGGTGCTGGTCATTGTATTCAAGCTCGGCGTTGCCGGTGTGGCGATCGCCACGGTCATCTCACAGATGATTCCTGCGTGCTGGTGCTGCGCTGCCTCTGCCAGTCAAGACCAGTTACCGGCTGCGGTTTTCCGAACTTGGCATGAAAGTACTACTTAAAGCAGATCTTTTCGGTCGGCGTTCCGGCGGGAATCCAGAGCACGGTCATTAACTTTTCCAATGTGCTTCTGCAGTCTTCGGTGAATTCATTCGGATCGACGGCGATGGCAGGTTACACGGCGGCAAACAATCTGCTCGGCTTTCTGTACGTGTCGGTGAACTCCATCACACAGGCGTGCATGAGTTTTACCAGCCAGAATTACGGCGTTGGGAAATTAAAGCGCATGGATCGTGTACTGGCAGACTGCATGATTTTATCGGTTGTGGTCGCCGTAGTTTTGGGATGCATCTGCTATGCTCGTACCGGACGATTTTACAGATCTACACGGAGGACGCCGAGGTAATTGCGTGCGGCATGGAGATTCTTGCATACACGACGATCACCTATTTTCTGTGCGGATGGATGGATCTGTTCCCGGGGGCGCTGCGCGGCATGGGATATTCCGCGGTGCCGATGGTGTTGTCGGTCATCGGAACGGTCGGCACGAGAGTGGTGTGGATTTTTGGCATTTTCCCATACCATAGATCACTGGCGATTCTGTTTATTTCATACCCGGCATCGTGGATCATCACGATTATTTTACAAGTCGTCTGCTTTTACTTTGTGAGACGGAGAGTGCACCGGAGAAGCCAGGCGCTCGCCGGACAGGAAGGCTGATTCCGGAATCCGACAGGAAATCCAGATCATAGCCCTGCCCATATAACTACACGGAGAAAACGATGGAAGCATATTATTACAGCAAAATGGACAAAACAAAGCAGGCGGCATATCATGCGATGCTGCAGGGACTATTGGCGTTGGAGGATGCCATTCCGATGCCGCGCCTTGAGGCGGAGGATCTCTATCAGGTATTTTTCCTGCTGCGGCTGGATCATCCGGAGATTTTCTGGGCGACCGGCTACAAGTACCGGTATTATCCGGAGTCGGCGAATCTTGTGTTCCTGCCGGAATACCTCTTTGAAAAAAGCAAGATCAGAGAGCATCAGAAGGCGATGAAGGCGCGGGTGGAAAACTGGCGCGCGCGGCGCAGAATCTCTCCGAGTGGGAGAAGGAAAAATACGTTCATGACTTTATCTGCGAAAACGTACACTATGATAAGCTGAAAAAGCCGTATTCCCATGAGATTATAGGGCCTCTTGGACAGGGCGTGGGCGTCTGCGAGGGAATTGCAAAGTCAGTAAAGGTGCTTTGCGATGCACTTGGCATCTGGTGCGTGATCGCACTGTGCGGAAACTGTCCTGAGAAGGGGATCAAATACCGCCATACGTGGAATATCGTAAAAATTGGCGGGCAGTATTATCATCTGGATGCCACATTTGACAACACGCTCGGTGCGGGAGCACAGATTCGGTACGATTATTTCAATCTCTGCGACAAGAGCATATTCCGGGATCATCAGCCCCTGATCGCGCCTGCGCCGGAATGTACGGATGCAGCGCATTTTTATTATCGGGAGAAAAAGCTTTCCTTCACGAAGGTGGAGGATGTCTATAAACGTGCGCTTCAGACAGCAAAAAAAGGAAAAACGTTTACCTTTCACTGGAGAGGCGGGTATCTTACCAGGGAGGTCTTTGGGGAACTGTTGGAACAGATTTCCGGGGCCGGCAGGGAGAGAGGAAAAAGCGCCAGAGTCAGCGTGAACTGGCAGCAGGCGGTGATCCGGTTTGATTACGTGGAGGCGGGCAGTGCGCCGGAGGCGCGTGTTGTGATGGAAGAAGCGAATGAGGGAGAAAAAGAATGACGGAAGACTTACTGGAACAGATTCAGAGAAAAGATGCGGCGGCGTTTACACACGGAGGAAAATTTCATGCAGACGATGTGTTTTCCGCGGCGCTGCTGCTTTACCTGAATCCGGAGATTGTAATCGTGCGAGGTAACAGGGTGCCGGAGGATTTTGACGGGATCGTGTTTGACATCGGAAGAGGACGGTACGACCATCATCAGAAAGACAGCCGGGTGCGGGAGAACGGCGTGCCCTATGCAGCGTTCGGGCTGCTGTGGGAAGAACTCGGGGAAGCAATCCTCGGGGAGGAACTGGCGGCGGAATTTGACGAGGCGTTTGTACAGCCGTTGGACAACAACGACAACACCGGGGAGAAAAACGAGCTGGCGACGCTCATCGGCAATTTTAACCCGGCATGGGATGCGCAGGGCGGAAGCGACGCCGCTTTTTTTCAGGCGGTCAGTGTGGCGGGTATGATTCTCGAAAATAAATTTGAACGCTATCGCGGAAATGAGCGCGCCGACAGTCAGATCGAGGAAGTGCTGGCGGCGCATGAGCGTGCCGTAGTGTCCGGGGAGACGGCGGAGCGCGATGCCGCGATTCTGATATTGCCCTATTTTATCCCGTGCCAGAAACGCCTGTCGGAGACCGGGATTGCGTTTGTGATTTTCCCGTCGAACCGGGGCGGATACTGTATCCAGCCGCAGAAGCGGGAGTATTCTCTCCATTATAAGTGCAGCTTCCCGGAACGCTGGCTCGGACTGGAAAAGGAAGAACTGGCGGAGACATCGGGATTAAAGAGCGCCGTTTTCTGCCATAAGGGAGGTTTTCTCATGACGGTCGGGGAACTTTCCGATGCGGTGGAGGCATGCCGGATCAGTCTGGACAGCTTTAAGGAAGAGAAGGCGCTTGTAAACGTGGGCGGCGGCGATGCGGCGGACGAACTTTTAAGAGAACTGCCGGGGATGGCGCAAGCACAGATCTATCATATCCCGCTGCCGGAGCTGCCCGGGCTGGAGCAGGACGGCAGTTACGGTGAAGTGGCGATGGAAAAAAACGACTGGAAGCTTCGGAACAAGGACTATGTGAAACAGATCCTGCAGTGCCGGCCGGAGGCTGTTTACGTCGAGGGGGATGTTCTTTCGGCATATCCGGTGGTGCATCTGCTTCGGAAAAAGCATGTGCCGGTGCTTGCATGGCAGAGCGCGGCGGGGAGCGGATTCTCGTGCGGATTCCGTCCGGTTCTTAGATGGGACTTGTAGAAGACGAGCGAAAAGTGCTATGATTCTTATGCAATGTGGAATATGCTTTAAGGAATTTCTGCTTCCGGCGAAGAGGCAGGAAAATCAGATAGACATACCAAGGAGGAATGGACAATGGCTTGTACAACGATTTTAGTGGGAAAAAAAGCATCCTATGACGGATCAACGATGATTGCGCGCAACGACGATTCGGGTTCGGGACATTTTACACCGAAGAAATTTGTGGTCGTGCAGCCCCAGGAGCAGCCGCGACATTATGAGTCTGTGATTTCACATGTGAAGATCGAGCTGCCGGAGCAGCCGATGCGCTACACGGCGGTGCCGAACGCGGTCGACGGGGAAGGCATCTGGGCGGCAAGCGGCGTGAATGAGGCGCATGTTGCCATGACGGCGACGGAGACGATCACCTCGAATCCGCGCGTGCTCGGCGCCGATCCGCTGGTGGTATACCAGAAGGCAGAGGACGGTCAGCCGGAGATCTGTGGAGGGATCGGCGAGGAAGATCTTGTGTGCCTTGTGCTTCCGTATATTCGCAGCGCCAGGGAGGGTGTCAGACGTCTGGGAAGCCTGCTGGAGCAGTACGGCACCTATGAGATGAACGGCATTGCATTTCAGGATCAGGATGAGATCTGGTGGCTGGAGACAATCGGCGGACATCACTGGATGGCGCGCAGAGTGCCGGATGATGTCTATGTGGTCATGCCGAACCAGCTTGGAATCGACCGGTTTGATTTTTCCGATGCCTCGGGGAGCAGAAGGAATATATGTGCTCGGCGGATCTGGAAGAATTCGTAAAGACGTATCACCTGGATCTCTCACAGGACGGCGCGTTTCATCCGCGCGACGCGTTCGGCAGTCATGACGATGCGGATCATGTATACAACACGCCGCGTGCGTGGTTCATGGAGCGCTATCTGAATCCGCACACGAAGGTGTGGGACGGACCGCATGCGGATTTCACACCGGTTTCGGATGATCTTCCGTGGTGCATGGTACCGGAGAAAAAGGTGACGGTGGAGGACGTCAAATACGTCTTGTCCTCCCATTTCCAGGGAACACCGTATGACCCGTATGCCGCTTACGGGGATAAGTCCCTGCGCGGTGCATACCGCTCGATCGGCATCAACCGGAACGATTTTCTCGCAGTGATCCAGATGCGCCCGCAGATGGAGCAGGAGAACGGCGTGATCGAATGGCTGGCATTTGCGTCAAACGCATTTAACGTGCTGGTGCCGTTCTATGCCGATGTGGAGGAGACGCCGGAATATCTGTCGAACACGACAGGCGAGGTGTCCACGGAGAACTTTTACTGGTCGAGCCGGCTGATTGCGGCGATGGCAGACGCGTCCTACCGGAGCTCGGTGTTCCATATCGAGCGCTATCAGGAGCATGTGATGGCAAAGGGACATGAGCTGATCCATCACTACGATGAGCTCCTCGTTAAGGAGACGGATGCTGTGATGCGCAGAAGACTTCGCGAGGAGGCAAACCGCAGCATTGCGAAGATGCTGCAGAAGGAGACGGCAGATACCCTGGACAAGGTTTTATTTGAACTCAGCAGTCAGATGAAGAATGCATATTCCAGATCGGATGCATAGGGAGGACTGCCATGGTAAAAATTGATCTGATCACGGGCTTCCTCGGATCGGGGAAGACGACGTTTTTGAAAAAATATGCGAAGCGCCTGATGGAGCAGGGGCAGAATATCGGAATTCTGGAAAATGATTTCGGTGCGGTCAATGTCGATATGATGCTGCTGCAGGAGTTAGAGGGGGAGCAGTGCGAACTGGAGATGATCTCCGGCGGCTGCGATCCTGAGACGCACCGCAGAAGGTTCCGCACCAAGCTGATCGCCATGGGAATGTGCGGGTATGACCGCGTGCTCGTGGAGCCGTCGGGAATCTACGACATGGACGAGTTCTTTGACGTGCTGCATGAGGAGCCGCTGGATCAGTGGTACGAGATCGGCAATGTGATTGCTGTGGTGGATGCGCGTCTGGAGGACACACTTTTACCGGAGGCGGAGTACCTGCTGGCGTCGCAGGCGGCAAATGCCGGCTGTATAATTTTAAGCAAGTGCGACACGGCAACAGAGGAGCAGCGGCAGAATACGATCGCGCATCTGAAGCGTTCGCTTGCGGCGCTCGGCTGCAAGCAGCGGGCGGATCAGAAAATTTTGTGCGAGGGTGCAGAATTGCTCTCAGATCAGGACTTTGCCGCGATTCTTTCCTGCGGTTATTATATCGCAAGCTATGAGAAGCCGGACTTTGCGAAGGGACAGGCGTTTGAGTCGTTGTATTTTCTGGATATGCATCTGGACGGAGATGCGGTTACGGCGGCGGTGAAGAAGATGTTGAAAGATCCGTCGTGCGGACATATTTTCCGTGTGAAGGGATTTTTGCAGAATCCGGATGGCACATGGCTGGAGATCAATGCAACACAGCAGGAGATCACGCGAAAGCCGATTGCAAATGGGCAGGATGTTCTGATTGTGATCGGAGAGAATCTTGTGGAAGACACCATCCGGGCGTATTGGAAAGGTTAGAGACAGACGATGATTTATGTGATGATGGCGCTCTATCAGGAGGCACACGGACTCATCCGGGAACTGGAATTAAAAAAGAACACGGCGTATGCGCCGTTTGAGGTGTTTGACAATGAGAGCGCAGGCATCCGGCTGGTTGTGACCGGTGTGGGGGAGATTGCTGCGGCTGCTGCGACCGCGGCAGTCTGTGCGCGGGATGGAGCAGATGCGGCAGACTTTCTCATCAATATCGGGCTGCTGCGCGGCTGGCTGCTGTAAACCGGCAGACCGGGGCATGGACAGCTGCTGCGCGGCGGCAGAAGGCGCGGCAGGTGGCTGTGAACCGGCAGACCGGGACATGGACAGCGGATACGGGGCGGCACACGCCGCACAGATCGGAGATCTGTACGTGTGTCACAAGATCACGGAGCAGGCAACCGGGAAAACGTTCTATCCGGATATTCTGTACCGGCACCCGTGGAAGGAACGTGAACTTGTGACCGGGATGCAGCCGCTGCAAAGAGCAGCGGCACACGGAGCTTTATATGATATGGAAGCGGCGGCCGTCTATCAGGCAGGCATCCGCTTTTTTTCTCCGGACCGGATGCTTTTTTTGAAGGTGGTATCGGATTTCGGAATTGCAGGGCAGGAGAGAATGACGGCGGAGGCGCTCACGGGGCTGCTGGAGCAGCATGTAAAGGAGGTCGCGGCATTTCTTACAAATCTGCGGGAGGCGGCAGACGAGGAGGAGACGCTGCGAAACGACGGTATTTTGCAGGAAGACGAGGCGGTGCTGGAGCGGCTTTTTGCGGCGCTGCACTGCTCGCAGACGATGCGGGCGTCGGCGCGGCAGTATATCACGTACGCGGCGCTTACCGGATACGACTGGAAAGTGGAACTGAAAGAATGGTATGCGCGGGGGCTGCTCCCGTGCAAAGACAGGCGGGAAGGGAAGGTGCGGCTTGAAGAACTTAAACAGGTCTTATTATAACCCGCCGTTTTCCCATATCTATGTGGAGCGGGAAGTGGCGGAAGACCCGGAGACAAAGCGGATACTCGCGCAGTTTCCGCAGGCAGAAGTGATTGTCATCGACCACTATAAGGACGTTTTCTGCCGGAGCAGGCAGGATTATGTCAGGCAGCATGCGGCGCAGAATCTGATTCTTGCGGCGAAGCACGGTGAGCTGCTTTATCCGGCGCGCAGGTCTGCCAGAGCTTTGGAAATGAACATTTTTACTATACCTCCTGTGTGATGAACTGCGTGTTTGACTGTGAATACTGCTATCTGAAGGGAATGTATCCGTCCGCGAACCTGGTGGTGTTCGTCAATCTGGAGGATATTTTTGCGGAAGTGGAAAAGAGACTTGCCGCGCACTCGGTCTACCTGTGCGTGTCCTATGATACGGATCTGCTGGCGCTAGAGCATCTGACCGGCTATGCGGCGCGCTGGATCGAGTTTGTGCGCAGGGTGAATGCCGACGGCAGCGGCTGCGCATCGAGCTTAGGACCAAGGGAACCGGAGGCTGCCTGTGGCAGACGGTCCGGCCGGAGGCAGGGGTTGTCTGTGCGTTTACCATCTCGCCGCAGCAGGTGATTGATGCATATGAGCACGGTACGGCTTCGCTCGCCGGGCGGCTGGCAGGAGCGAAGGCGGCGATGGAACACGGCTTTTCGGTGCGTCTCTGCTTTGACCCGATGATCTATTGCAGCGACTGGAAGAAGCACTATGACGCGATGTTTGCGCAGGTCTGTGGGACGCTGGACCTGCAAAAACTGGCGGATGTCAGCGTCGGAACCTTCCGCATCTCCCAGGATTATCTGAAAAAGATGCGGAAAAACGAACCGGACTCGGCGGTGGTGCAGTTCCCCTACCAGAATGACGGCGGGGTGTACCATTACCCGACGGCGCTCATGGAGGAGATGGAGCAGTATATGACGGAAAAACTTGCCGCTTATCTTCCGGCAGAGCGGATTTTCCGATGGAAGGAATAAGGAGAGAATACATGGAGCAGTGTAGAGAAAACGAGGCGGCGATTGTCACGGGGGCGTCCTCCGGGATCGGGGCGGCGATCAGTGCCAGACTGTGCAAAATGGGATATGAAGTGTTTGGCATCGGACGCTCGTTCGGCAGCAGTTTCGCGGAACAGTTTCCGGACGCTGCAGGCAATCCGCTGTTTCATGCGGTGGTCTGCGATCTTCTGGACACGGAAAAAATGTTGAAGCTGGTGCGGGGGATTGCGGCGGAAGCCGGGGTGACGCTGCTTGTCAACAATGCCGGCAGCGCGTACTACGGACTGCACGAGGAGTTAAGCCCGAAGAAGATTCAGGAGATGGTGCGCACAGATCTGGAAGTGCCGATGATTTTAAGCCAGCAGCTGCTGCGCGGGTTTAAGAAAAACAAGGGCTGCATTGTCAATATCGCATCCGTGACGGCGCAGCAGTCGAATCCGCACGGCTGTGCCTACGGCGCGGTAAAGGCAGGACTTGCGAGCTTTTCGCGCAGCCTCTTTGACGAGGCGCGAAAATACGGTGTGCGCGTGGCGACGGTATCCCCGGATATGACGAAGACGGAATTGTACCGCAATGCAGACTTTACGGTGGGGGAGGAGACGGAGAGCTATCTTCTGCCGCAGGATGTCGCGGACGCGGTGGCGTATATCGTGGAGCAGAGAGAGGGCGTGGCAGTGTCGGAGGTGACACTCCGCCCGCAGTATCACAGAATCCGGCGCAAGCCGGTGACGAAAAAGGAGAGACCGGTCGAATGAAAGATCTTACAAAAGGAAAACCGTCAACGCTGATTCTTGCGTTTGCACTGCCGATATTCCTCGGGAATCTGCTGCAGCTGACCTACAGCGTGACCGATACGAGAATTGTCGGCTCTTTTCTCGGGGAGGATGCACTCGCCGCGGTCGGTGCAACGACGACGCTCAGCAATCTCATCATCGGCTTTTTGCTCGGACTGGCGAACGGGTTTGCCATCATCACGGCGCAGCGGTTCGGCGCGAAGGATATCCGGGGCGTGAAAAAATCGTTTGCCGCTTCCCTGGTGCTCGGAACGGTGATCTCGGTCGTGCTGACGGTGCTAGGACTGGTGTTTTTACAGCCGATCCTGCGGTTTTTAAATGTGCCGGAGCATCTGATTCCGGTGGCAGGACCTTACATAGTTATCATCATAGCGGGACTTCTTGCGACATTCCTCTATGACGCGTGTGCCGCAGCACTTCGGGCGCTCGGGGATACCGTCACGCCGCTCGTGATTCTGGCAGTGTCGGTGGCGTTAAATATCGCGGGAGATCTTCTGTTCGTGCTGGTGTTAAAGGCGGGTGTGCGAGGAGCTGCCGCCGCCACGGTTCTGGCACAGATTCTGGCGTTTGTGATCTGCTGGATCTACATGCTAAGACGGTATGAAATGCTCCGTCTTGCACGGGAGGATTTCCGGGATGCGGATACGGCGATGGTGAAAAACATGCTCGGGTCGGGTCTGTCGATGGGCTTTATGAGCTCGCTGGTCAATATCGGCTCGCTGACACTCCAGACGGCGATCAATAAGCTGGGGCAGGACATCATCGTGGCGCACACGGCGGCGCGGAAAATTTCTGAGATTTTTATGACGATGTTCAGCGTCTTCGGACAGACGATGGCGACTTACTGCGGACAGAATCTGGGCGCAGGCAGGATCGACCGGGTTAAAAAAGGCATCCGGTTCGGCATTTTCTACACCTGCATCTGGTGTACGCTTTCCGCGGTGGCGAGCTACACGATTGGCAGATGGCTGGTATATCTTGTGACGGGAAGCACGAATGAGGTTGTGATCTTAAATGCGACCAACTACCTGAAATTCGACACGCTGTTCTACTATGTGACGGCGGTGATCTGCGTGCTCCGAAACGCCATGCAGGGACTGGGCGATCATATCACGCCGCTCATTTCGAGTTCGCTTGAGATGGCCGGGAAAATCGTGATCGCCGCCACGCTTGTGCCGATGTTAGGCTACACCGGTGTTATTGTGGCGGAGCCGCTCGTGTGGTTTATCATGGTAATTCCGCTCGTCGTGCAGATCTTCCGGATGCCGGTACTTCGGGAAGAAAACATGGGAAATCAAGGAAAATGATGCGTAGTTGGACGATAACAACGCTTGAAATGCCATAAAATCAAGCAATTACAGGATTTCACAAAAAGTTCACAGAAAATTAGCACTCAACACTTGACAGTGCTAATAAACGGTGCTATAACATAGTCAGAACAAAGGAGAGGAACAAAAGGAGAACAGGAAATGAGTTCTATGAGTTCCCAGAACATCCCGGTTCCAAAGAAACAAGGAAACAGCATGAGTGTATCTGCCGAAGGCAGGTACGAAGTAGAAAAGGAGAGATGACTTATGTTAACACCTAGTATTTTTGGAGAGAACTTATTTGATGACTGGTTTGATGATTTCCCATTTTTCGATGACAGAGATTTGCGCAAGGTTGACAAGAAGCTGTACGGCAGAAGAGCCGGTAACCTGATGAAGACAGATATTCAGGAGATGAAGGATGGCTACAAGATGGAAGTTGATCTTCCGGGCTTCAAGAAGGATGAGATTACCGTAGAGCTGGATGACGGATATCTGACCATCAGTGCCGCCAAGGGACTGGATCAGGACGAGAAGGAGAAAGAATCCGGACGTTACATCCGCAGAGAGCGTTATGCAGGTGCCTGCAGCCGGAGCTTCTATGTGGGCGAGGGCGTAACCGAGGAGGATATCAAGGCTGAGTTCAAGCACGGTATCTTAACGCTGGTTGTTCCGAAGAAGGAAGCAAAGCCTGCAGTAGAGCAGAAGAAATACATTGCGATTGAAGGATAAGGATGACAGAGAGAAAGGAAGCGTATGATCATGTCAGATAAGAATCCAAAACATCCATTGAAGAAGAAAAAAGTAGTAGCAAAGGTGAATATGGCAGACCATGAGGCGGTCGAGGAAGCGAGAGAAGCCCACAAGTCGAAAAAGCATGTTTACTAAGTGATACGCCTGTAGATGGCAGGAGAAAAGGGACAGGGAGCCGCACAGCACAAAGTGCTGTGCGCCCCCTGTCCCTTTTTGCGTCCAAAGATTACCCATTCGCTAATCTAACTGCATGGAGTTGAGTTTTTCTGCCAGCAGAGCCAGGAAACGCTTGCCGAAATTACTTAGTTCGTGATCCCTGCGGGAGATCCAGCCAAGTTCGATCCGTTGATGCGTGTCCAGATTCATGACCGCGTAATCTTTTTCCAGCAGATTCTCACCGGACATGCCGGAACCGATGGTATAGGTGTTCATCTCCATGCCGATGCTGGCATCTGCCATCTCGTCCGTGAGGGTGATTGTTTTTTGCGACGGTATTCTCCACAAGCTCCTCGGAGAAGAAGCGGTCCCTGGAACTGTCGATTCCCTGAAAATAGTGGCTGTAGACATAGGGAGCCAGGTCTTCCATCGATACCTTCGTCCTGCCGGCGAGCGGATGCTGCTTGGGAACATAGACTTTGGGGCGCATGGTTGCCAGCAGATGAAAATCAAGTTCCTGCTGCTCCATCTCCCAGTCGAGAACGCGGTTCTCACGGTTTTTCAGCAGAACGCCGATCTCACAGAATTCCGAAGCGACGTAATCTAAGATCTTGGTGCGCAATGGTGAGAGTCTATAAAGTGCCGGTGCTAAAGCCGGTTATGGATGTCCTTATGGCACGGAGCAAAGCGTTTCCGATGAACCTGGTTCTGCTCATCTTTTATCTGATCTGGACGACGCAGTTTTCCAGTATCGCGGCATTTTTTCATTCACAGAAGACGATCAAGGATGTCAGTCTGATGTATGTGGCGATTGCAGCTCTGGTGTTCTGCAGTCTTGCCAGTATTTCGGAAATCATAAGAAGCGGTCTGATCTCCGTGGACAAGGGACAGTATGAAGCGGGATATGCCTCGGGACTGACAAAAGCACAAACCTTTTTCCACGTGATCGTGCCGCAGGCGGTGCGGGCGGTCATTCCGCCGCTCACGAACGATATTCTCTCCTTGGTAAAGGGAACGGCGTTAGTGTCGGTCATCGGAGTGTCGGATATTCTGACGGATTCCATCAATGCGGCAAGCGCGGCGTACTCTTACCTGGAGGCGTATGTGGCGGCAGCCCTGGTATTCTGGGGCATCGGAATTGTGTTAGAGCGGCTGAGCCACTATGTGGAGCGGAAATTTTCAAAGAGCGTTAAGACACTGGCAGGCTGAGATGCGGCACGGCATCGTACATTATTATAATAGCAAGGAAACAGGGCTATGGCAGTATTAGAAGTGAGAAATGTAAAAAAGGTTTTTGGAGATAATGTGATTTTAAGAGGAATCGATCTTGATGTACAGAAAGGGGACGTCATCGTCATACTCGGGCCGAGCGGTTCCGGTAAGACCACCTTTTTGCGCTGCCTGAATCTTCTGGAAAACCGGATGAAGGCTCGATGGCCTTAAATGGAAGAGAATATAACTTAAAAAATGTAAAAAATAAGGAAAAGATGGAGATTCGGAGAAATACTTCCTTCGTTTTCCAGAATTACAATCTCTTCGTGAATAAGACGGTTCTTTCCAATGTGACGCTGGGGCTTACCGTGGGACGCCATATGAAAAAGGAAGAGGCCGAGAAGACCGGAAAAGACCTTTTAGACAAGGTCGGTCTTGCAGGAAAGTACGATTACTACCCGGCACAGCTATCCGGCGGCATGCAGCAGCGTGTCGGAATTGCACGGGCAATGGCAGCGAATCCAGAGGTCATTCTTTTCGATGAGCCGACGTCCGCACTTGATCCGGAGCTGGTGGGAGAGGTGTTAAATGTCATGAAACAGTTCGCAAAACAGGGAGTCACAATGATTGTGGTAACACATGAGATGCAGTTTGCAAGAGAAGTGGCAAGTCAGGTTATTTTTATGGCAGACGGTGTGGTTGTGGAAAAAGGAACGCCGGAGGAGATCTTTGACCATCCGAAGGAGGAGGCAACCAGAAATTCTTAAAACGTATTTTAAAGGAAGAGTCATAGCTGTGTGCGAAGACGGAGAGGAGAGAAAGATATGCAGAAATATGTGATTTCAATTTCAAGACAATTTGGAAGTCTGGGAAGACCGATTGCAAAGAAACTGGCAGAACTTCTGGAAATTGAATACTACGACAGAGATATTGTGGAGGAGGCGTCCAAAGTTCATAACATTCCGTTAAAGGAAGCAAGCAATCTGGAGGAGTCGGCAAAGTATCTGTTCATGAGTTTCCCACTCGGCAGCGGAACCACGGCGACGCAGGATGCCCTGTTTAAGACGGAGAGCGAGATGATAAAAAAACTTGCCGTGAAGGAATCCTGCATCATTGTCGGCAGATGCGCGGACGCAATTCTGGAGGATTGCGATCATCTGATCAGAATTTTTATCTATGCGCCGTACGAAGACCGCATTGTCAACTGTGTCAATGATCTCGGCATGGACACAAAGGCGGCGAAGCGGATGATCCGTGATGTGGACAAGGCGAGAGATGCCTACCATATGCGGTATGCGGGGTATCTGCCGAACGATATGAACCATATGGATCTGATGGTCAACAGCGCAACTCTGGGGTCGGATATGACAGCGAGACTGTTGGCGGAAGTGGTGCGTGATAAATTTTCATAAGACGGACAGTGTGCATAAGACTGCACAGTCCCACAGAGGATAAGGCATGGAAAAACACAGAAAAAAACTGATCAAAAACGCAGCGGTATTCGACGGGCACAGCAGCGGCTGGCGCAAGGGAAAAAGATTGTCATTGAGGACGATATTGTCACAGAGATTACTGCGGATGAAGTATCGGAAGAAAATTTTGACGAGGTATTTGACGGCACGGGCATGGTGGCGATGCCGGGAATGACGGACGCGCATGTTCACATGGGATGTCTGTTCGCAAAGGGAGAATTCCCGGTGGATTACGCCACGGTGCTGACCGTCGCAAAATGTAAGGATGCGCTGATGGCCGGGTTTACCACGTTCCGTGATGCGGGAAGTGTGAGCGAGGGATTAAAGCTGGCGTTTGACGAGGGTGTGCTTCCGGGACCGCGCATCTATCCCTGCGGTGCTACATCAGCCAGACGTGCGGGCATGGAGATTCGGAGTATGCGCATACCTATCGCGACATCCAGTACAGGCATCCGTCCAGCACCGTTTTGGCGGACGGGGTGCCGGAGATCATCCGGGCAGTGCGCGAGCAGTTCTACCGCGGTGCATCCCACATCAAACTGATGGCTACCGAGATTTTAAACCGGCATGAGGATATCAGGCTTTTGTTCGGAACGGATATGATGATCACGGGACCGGATTATCAGGTGGAGCAGAGCGAGGATATCCGGTATTACGAAAAGCGCTTCGGCACAATGCGGGCGCTGAGGGCTTTGACGGGCACTGCAAACGAGGTGTTTGCGCTTACGACCTACCAGAATCCTTACCCGAAGGGAAAGATCGGTGTGCTGGAGGCGGGATCCTATGCAGATCTGCTTCTGGTGGATGGAGATCCGACAAAACGTGTATCGGTTCTTGCAGACACCGATCATCTGCGCCTGATTATGAAAGGGGGAACGGTGTACAAAAATACACTGTGCTGAGATTTTATTCCGCTAATACGCTGACTTGCATGTGGCTGAGATTCGTAGTAATCTTATTCCAAAAACTAGAAGCAGGAGGTAATTATGAAAGAGCTGCTGTACTGGATTGTGGAATGGATTGCGAAGATTCACAGCCACATTCTTCGTCTGAATGATGCGTATGAATACAATTTTACAGATAAAGAACTGCATTTTCTCGTCATTGGTATGATGGGAATGGGATTCATTTTTGTCGTGTATCCTGTTTTTAAATGGCTTGCAAAGCATGAGCATGTCATGGTAATTGCGTGGATTTATGTGTTGACACTGATTATCGTGATCACGTTTGCCATAGAGATCGGGCAGAAAGTAACAGGCACCGGCAATATGGAATTTGCAGACATTGTGATGGGGGTATTCGGATTCATTGTAATGTTCCTTGTGTTCTCAGTTCTGCGGGGTATTTATAAGCTGATAAGAAATCTGATCAGAGGAGACAGGGAAGATGAATGAATTTTGGAAAAGAGTGCTCGAGACGTGCGTGGTGATTCTGGGAAACTGCCTGTATGCATTCGGCGTGGCGATGTTCATTGTGCCGGGAGGACTGATTACCGGCGGAACGACGGGAATTGCGCTGTTTGTGCACCACATGATGGGTTGTTCCGTCTCCGTGTTTGTACTGCTGTTCAATACGGTTATGTTTCTGATCGGATTTGCGGTATTCGGGAAAAAATTTGCAGCTAACACACTGGTCAGCACCTTCAGCTATCCGGTAGCGCTGGAGCTGTTTACACGGATTCTGCACGGATATGCGATCACCGACGATATGATTCTCTGCATGATCTTCGGAGGAATCTGTATCGGAGGAGCCATCGGCGTTGTGATCCGTGCGGGCGCATCGACTGGCGGCATGGATATACCGCCGCTTGTGTTGAACCGTTATTTTAAGATACCAGTGTCAAAGTCCATCTATGTGTTTGATATGCTGATTTTGCTGCTCCAGGCGTTTGACAGCACAGGAGAACAGCTTCTCTATGGTATTCTTCTGGTGATTGTCTACAGCGTGGTGCTGGATAAGTGCCTGATGCTTGGAACTGCAAAGATGCAGATCAAAGTAGTCAGTGAGAAAATTGATGAGATCAGAAAAGCAGTCTTAACAGATATCGACCGTGGTGTTACAATGTTAAAAAGTGAGACCGGATACATGGAGCGGGAGACGGAGATGCTGCTTACGGTGGTGTCAATACAGGAACTGGCGAAGACGGAGAAGCTGATCCACTCGGTGGATGAGGATGCGTTCGTTGTGATCAATCGTGTCAGTGAGGTTTCCGGCCGCGGTTTTTCAAGTAAAAAGCGCTATCTGGAAAAGGAGAATTCATGACATTACAGCAACTGAGATATGCACTGGCGATTGCCGACTGCGGATCGATGAATGAGGCGGCAAAGCGTCTGTTTTTATCGCAGCCCAGCCTGTCTGAGACAGTAAAGGAACTGGAGCAGGAGATCGGGATGCAGATTTTTATGCGTTCAAACCGGGGAATCATCATAACACCGGAGGCGAGGAGTTTCTGGGGTACGCCAGACAGGTGATCGATCAGTACGGAATCCTTAAGGCACGTTATGTGGAGAAGCAGCGCAAGGAAAAGTTCAGCGTGTCCATGCAGCACTATACGTTTGCGGTCAAAGCGTTTGTGGAGACCGTGAAGAAAGCCGGGATGGACCGCTATGAATTTGCGGCGAACGAGACGACCACCTACGACGTCATGGAGAATGTCCGCAACTTTAAGAGCGAAATCGGCGTCCTGTATCTGAACGATTTTAATGAGCAGGTGTTGATGAAGATTATCCGGGAGAAGGGGCTGGAGTTCGAGGAACTGTTTGCCTGCGATACCTATGTCTATCTGTGGTCGGGGCATCCGCTCGCGGGGCAGAGCGTGATCTCCATGGAAGAGCTGGACGAGTATCCGTGCTTGTCCTTTGATCAGGGACGGAACAGCTCGCTCTATCTTGCGGAGGAGATGAAGAGCACCTACGATTATAAGCGGCTGATTAAGGCGAATGACCGGGCGACACTGCTAAACTTTATGATTGGGCTGAACGCGTACACGCTGTGTTCGGGAATTATCTGTGAGGAGTTAAACGGCAGCGATTACATGGCGGTTCCGCTCAAGGAGACGGAGAAGATGCGGATTGGCTATGTGAAGCGCAAAGGGGCATCGATCAGTCACATTGGACAGATCTATATCGAGGAATTGAAAAAATATAAAGAAAAAATTATGTAGTGGTCGGCTATAGGTTTTCCCTATAGCGACTATCGGCTTCCTGTATTAACACTTTCCTAAACTGCCTGTTATAATAGGCAATGTAATCAAAAAAAACATGCAGATAACAGATGGCATGGAGCAAAAAGCAGGAAGGAGGAAACGGGTATGAGAGACACAGCGTGGCAGATGAGAACAGCGATGATGTGTGACAGGATGTGTCGGATGTCCATGTATGGTGGCATGGATGTGAATGTTGTGCGGCTTTTCCCGGATTCTTCAGACCTTTGGAAGAACAGATAGATACCGGCGCTATGGAGCGCAGGTTGGGGCAGCCGCAGGGCTGCTTTTTTTATTCTATGTTTTAGAAATAACATTTTAGGAGGTGGCAGTGCATGCCAGCAATTGCGATACGTCATTTATCAAAGACCTTCGAGCAGAAGGGAAACAGCGTGGAAGCGCTGCGGGATATCTCGCTCGACATTGAGGAGGGAGACATCTACGGAATCATCGGAATGTCCGGTGCCGGGAAAAGTACCCTGGTGCGGTGTCTGAATTATCTGGAGAGACCGACGAGCGGTGAGGTTATCATCGGCGGAAGAGATCTGGGAACGCTGACCGAGAAAGAACTGCGGGAGCAGCGGAGCGACATCGCAATGATTTTCCAGCATTTCAACCTTCTCATGCAAAAGAGTGTGCTGGACAATGTATGTTTCCCGATGCAGATTGCGAAGAAAAAGAAGGATGAGGCGAAGAAAAGAGCGCTTGAGCTGCTCGAGACTGTCGGACTTGCCGACAAGGCGGACGCTTATCCGGCACAGCTTTCCGGCGGACAGAAGCAGAGAGTGGCGATCGCCAGAGCTCTTGCGACGGATCCGAAGATTCTGCTCTGCGACGAGGCAACCAGTGCCTTAGATCCGCAGACAACGCAGTCCATTCTGGCACTCTTAAAGGAGATCAACCGGAAATTCGGCATCACGATTGTGATTATCACGCATCAGATGTCCGTGATCCGGGAAATCTGCAGCCATGTGGCGATTGTGGAAAAAGGAAGCATCGTGGAAGTCGGCCTGGTCGAGGAGATTTTCAACCATCCGAAATCCCGTGTGGCGAGAAGCCTGATCTTAAGCGACCGTGCTGCGGATGCCGCGTCATATTCCGGGGCGGAAGGTGATATTGCGGATGGAGCGGAGCTGACCGGATGGAGCGGTGAGAGCAGACAGCGGGACCGCATCGGCGACGATAAGAAGCTTCGTATTGTATTCTCAGAGAATTCCGCATTTGAGCCCGTCATTGCCAATATGGTGTTAAAGTTCGGTACGCCGGTGAACATCCTCCGCGCAGATACCAAGAATGTCGGCGGAGTGGCAAAGGGTGAGATGATTCTGGGACTTCCGTCAGACGCCGGGCTGCAGGAGCAGATGGAGGCTTATCTGGTGGAAAAGGGACTTGAGATTGAGGAGGTGACCGGAGATGTGGAATAGTCAGGTAATCATCATGCTTTTGGAGGGAATCCGGGACACCCTGTATATGACCTTAGCGTCCACATTGTTTGGATATATCATCGGACTTCCGATGGGAATTGTGCTGACTGTCACGGACAAGGACGGCATCCGTCCGAATGCGGCAGTCTACAAGGTGCTGGATGTGATTTCCAACCTGCTGCGCAGTATTCCGTTTATTATTTTGCTGATTGTGCTGATTCCGTTCACCAGATTTGTGGTGGGAAGAAGCTACGGATCGACGGCGACGATCGTCCCGCTGACGATTGCGGCGGCACCTTACATTGCCAGAATGGTAGAATCCTCATTAAAAGAGGTGGATGCAGGCGTCATCGAGGCAGCGCGCTCCATGGGAGCATCCGATTTTCAGATTGTGACCAAGGTCATGCTGGTGGAGGCGAGAACGTCTCTGATTGTCGGAGCAACGATTTCCCTTGGCACGATTTTAGGATATTCCGCGATGGCAGGAACCGTCGGCGGAGGCGGACTGGGAGATATTGCCATCCGCTATGGTTACACCAGATGGCAGACCGATATCATGGTTGTCACAGTGGTGCTTCTGGTAATTTTATTCCAGATTTTCCAGACGATCGGAATGAAGATTGCGAATCGGCTGGATCGCAGAAAGTAGCAATAACAAATTTGCATATATTTTTAAGTTTTAAGGAGGACACTATTATGAAAAAGAAGTATTGTCAACGATTCTGGCAGGCGTGCTCGCATTATCCGCATTCGCAGGATGCGGAAGCAGCACGGAGGAGAGCACAGACACCAGTGCAGCAACAAAGGAAGAGACGCCCGTAGCTGCAACGGAGGAGGCTGTGAGTGCTGAGAACACAGAGAGCACCGATACAGCAGCAGAAGGCGGCACCATCAAAGTGGCTGCATCCGCAACACCGCACGCAGAGATTCTTGAGGAAGCAAAGAAGATTCTTGCCGATGAGGGATGGGATCTGGAGATCAAGATTTTCGACGACTATGTAATGCCGAACGAAGTGGTAGAAAGCGGCGAGTTTGACGCAAACTACTTCCAGCACATTCCGTACCTTGAAAGCTTTAACGAAGAGAAGGGAACCCATCTGGTCAATGCAGGCGGCATCCACTATGAGCCGTTCGGCATCTATCCGGGAACAAAGTCCGATCTCTCCGAGCTGGCTGACGGCGACACCATCGCAGTGCCGAACGATACCACAAACGAGGCGAGAGCACTTCTTCTGTTACAGGATAACGGCATCATTACCTTAAAGGAAGGCGCCGGATTAGAGGCAACTGTTAATGATATCGCAGAGAACCCGCACAACGTCAAGATCGAGGAGCTGGCAGCAGAGCAGGTTGCAAGAGTGGCTCCGGAGGTTGCATTCGTCGTATTAAACGGTAACTATGCATTACAGGCAGGCTTCTCCGTTGCAAAAGATGCATTGGCTTACGAGGCATCCGATTCCGAGGCAGCGAAGACCTACGTGAACATCATTGCAGTAAAAGAGGGACATGAGAACGATCCTGGCATCCAGGCACTTGTAAAAGTATTAAAGTCTGATGAGATCAAGCAGTACATCAACGACACCTACGATGGAGCCGTTATCCCGTTTGAGGACTAGTTTAAAGAGGAAGAAATTGTCGCAATAAGCATAGACTGCTTTGGGGGATAAGTAATATTATTAGAAACACACTTGGGGATTTCATGTGGAAATGCAGAGTGGAAATTCGTTGGAGAAAAATAGTGAGCA
>ENA-OQDW01000290-OQDW01000290.1-human-gut-metagenome-genome-assembly--contig:-NODE-290-length-21930-cov-3.096088_pt1 | contig 21930 bp, 24 predicted proteins | sample MGYA00242784_ERZ504613 | MGnify/ENA primary metagenome ERZ504613 (study PRJEB26092, sample SAMD00036330) | human gut metagenome | host: Homo sapiens | study: EMG produced TPA metagenomics assembly of...
CAAGGCTCATGCAGCCTCATTGCGAGCCAGTGGCGGTGATGCTGGCTGAGGCAGGGAGAGATGCTCACGCGCGAAAAGGCCTATGAGATTGAACAGGCCGGCGTAAGCGTGGCTTATTTGGATGTGGAAGGCAAAGAGGTCAAAGTGATCTCCAATGGCATGGTGGATATCAGCGGATATGTTGATTTTCCGCAGGAGGAGCTTGAGGATATCGGCATCAATGAAAAGGTTCGCTTTACTGTTTTGATGGAAATCCTCGAAAAGTGCGGCGACGACCGTGACGCTCTTTTTGCAGAGTTGAAAAGCCGCTGTGACGACCTGATTCCGAAGCATATCACGATTGATGATATTTTTTCTTCCATCAACTACCTTGATTGCCTGGCGGACGAGATCGGAACAACGGATGATATCGACCATTTGGGCAACCGCCGCATTCGTTCTGTGGGCGAACTGCTGCAAAACCAATTCCGCATTGGCTTTACCCGCATGGAGCGCGTGGTGCGCGAACGCATGACGACTCTTCAGGCGCAGGATAGCGCAACGGTTACGCCCCAGGCGCTGATTAATATTCGCCCCGTGCTGGCTGCCATCAAGGAGTTTTTCGGCTCCTCGCCGCTGTCGCAGTTTATGGATCAGCCGAATCCGTTGGCGGAGTTGACGCATAAGCGCCGCCTTTCCGCCCTTGGCCCCGGCGGCCTTTCCAGAGACCGTGCCGGATTTGAGGTGCGTGACGTACACTATAGCCACTATGGCCGCATGTGCCCAATTGAAACGCCGGAAGGCCCGAACATCGGCTTGATCTCCTACCTTGCCACTTTTGCGAGGATCAATAAATATGGCTTCATTGAAGCGCCGTTCCGCCGTGTTGATAAAGAGACGGGCGTGGTGCTGGATGAAGTGGTTTATATGACGGCCGATGTGGAGGATGATTACATCGTGGCCCAGGCCAATGAGCCGCTCGATGAAAATGGCCGTTTTGCCCGCGCGAAGGTCAATGCACGTTACCGCGATGAATTTCTGGAAATTGAAAACTCCAAGGCGGATTTCATGGATGTTTCTCCGAAGATGGTTGTATCCGTCGCCACGGCGATGATCCCCTTCCTGGAAAACGACGACGCAAACCGTGCACTGATGGGCGCCAACATGCAGAGGCAGGCTGTACCGCTGCTCAAAACGGAATCGCCTATCGTCGGCACTGGCATGGAATATAAGGCCGCCGTTGACTCTGGCGTTACAGTGCTCGCAAAACGTGCCGGTACGGTAACGCACGTCAGCGCGAAAAAGATTGAGATTAAACCCGACGATCAGAAGAATGATCTGGATATCGACACCTATGACGTGATTAAATTCATGCGTTCTAACCAAGGCACCTGCATCAACCAAAGGCCGATTGTTGCCCGCGGCCAGCATGTGGAGGCGCACGAGGTGATCGCGGACGGTCCCGCCACCTCCAACGGTGAGATCAGCCTCGGCAAAAATGTGCTGATTGGCTTTATGACCTGGGAAGGCTACAACTACGAGGACGCCGTCCTGATCAATGAAAAGATTGTGCGCGACGATGTGTTCACTTCTATTCATATTGAGGAGTATGAAACGGAAGCGCGCGATACGAAGCTTGGGCCGGAGGAGATCACCCGCGATATTCCGAACGTCGGCGAGGATGCACTGAAGGATCTCGATGAATTCGGTGTGATTCGTGTAGGCGCTGAGGTGCACTCTGGCGATATCCTTGTTGGTAAAGTGACGCCGAAGGGCGAGACGGAGCTCACCGCTGAGGAGCGTTTGTTGCGCGCCATCTTTGGCGAGAAGGCGCGCGAGGTGCGCGATACTTCTCTGCGCGTGCCCCATGGCGAATACGGCATCGTTGTGGATGTGGAGGAATTTACCCGCGCCAATAGCGATGAGCTGAGCCCCGGCGTCAATAAGGTTGTGCGCTGCCACATTGCGCAGAAGAGGAAGATTTCCGTCGGCGATAAAATGGCCGGCCGCCACGGTAACAAGGGCGTTGTGTCCCGTATCCTGCCGCAGGAAGATATGCCCTTCCTGCCCGATGGCACGCCGCTCGATATCATCCTGAATCCCCTGGGCGTTCCATCCCGTATGAATATCGGCCAGGTGCTGGAAGTGCATCTTGGCTATGCGGCGAAAACCCTTGGCTGGAAGATTATGACCCCGGTGTTCGACGGCGCGCATGAGGCGGATATCCGCGATGCGCTGCGAGAAGCAGGCCTGCGTGAGGATGGCAAAACAATCCTTTATGACGGCCGCACAGGCCGCCAGTTTGACAACCCCATCACGGTCGGCGTGATGTACTTCTTAAAATTGCATCATCTGGTTGACGATAAGATTCATGCGCGTTCCACCGGCCCCTATTCTCTGGTAACGCAGCAGCCGCTCGGCGGTAAAGCGCAGTTTGGCGGCCAGCGCTTTGGCGAGATGGAGGTTTGGGCGCTCGAGGCTTATGGCGCCGCCTATACTTTACAGGAGATCCTAACGGTCAAGTCGGATGACGTAGTCGGCCGTGTGAAAACCTATGAGGCAATCGTCAAGGGCCAAAATGTGCCGAAGCCCGGCGTGCCGGAATCCTTCAAGGTGCTCATTAAAGAGCTGCAAAGCCTTGGCCTGGATGTGAAGGTGCTGGATAAGGAAGAAAATGAAATCGATCTCAAGCAGAATTTCGACGGCGACGAACCCAGCTTCAGCAATGCGGATGAAGAGGTATTCCGCGAGGTGAACGATATGGATACCGCCGAAGGCTTCAGCCTGGAGGGCGAGGGCATTGAACTGGAGAATATTGCCGGTGATGCCGCGGGCAGCGATGCTCCGGAAGAGGACCTCTTTGAAGAAGAGGAAGATGTCTTCGAGCCGGACGATATGCTCGACGATTACGACGACTAAACGGTTTTGACAGGAGCGGGGGTGCCGGCCGGAAAGGGCGGCAGGCATCTCCCAAGCAGGAAAAAAAGCCCTTTTTCAATTCGGTTTTACGCCCCACTTCCCGGCGTAGAACCAGAAAGAAAGGCATGTGATCGTTCTATGGAAAATATCACCTTTGAATCCATCAAAATCGGTCTGGCATCGCCCGAAAAGATCCGCGAATGGTCCTACGGTGAGGTCAAAAAGCCGGAAACAATCAACTACCGCACCCTGAAGCCTGAGCGCGACGGCCTGTTTTGCGAGCGTATCTTTGGCCCTACAAAGGACTGGGAATGCCACTGCGGAAAATATAAACGTATCCGTTATAAAGGAAAAATTTGCGAGCGCTGCGGCGTCGAGATTACAAAAAATAAGGTGCGCCGTGAGCGCATGGGCCATATTGAATTGGCAGCGCCGGTGTCACACATTTGGTATTTTAAGGGCATTCCGTCCCGGATGGGTCTGATGCTCGATATTTCTCCCCGTATTCTGGAGAAGATCCTCTATTTTGCGCTCTATATCGTGATTGATCCCGGCGATACGCCGTTGCAAAAAATGCAGACCCTGAGCGAAAAGGAATATGCGGATATGCGCGAGAAGTATGAGGATGAATTCCGTGCCGGCATGGGCGCGGAGGCAATCCAGGAGCTGCTCGCGGAAATCGATGTGGGAGCGCTCGCCAAGGAACTGCGCGAGGAGCTGGAAACAGCGACGGGCCAGAAGAAGGCACGCATCCTCAAGCGGCTGGAAGTGGTGGAGGCATTCCATCAATCCGGTAACCGGCCGGATTGGATGATTCTCAATGTGATCCCGGTTATCCCACCGGATATCCGCCCGATGGTGCAGCTGGAAGGCGGCCGCTTTGCAACCTCTGACTTAAACGATCTTTACCGCCGCGTGATTAACCGCAACAACCGCCTGAAAAGGCTTTTGGAACTGCATGCGCCCGACATCATTGTGCGCAATGAAAAGCGTATGCTTCAGGAGGCGGTGGACGCCCTGATCGACAACGGCCGCCGCGGCCGCCTGTGACGGGCCCGAACAATCGCCCCCTGAAATCTCTCTCCGATATGCTCAAAGGTAAGCAGGGCCGCTTCCGTCAGAACCTGCTCGGAAAGCGCGTCGACTATTCCGGCCGTTCCGTAATCGTCGTCGGGCCGGAGCTCAAGCTTTATCAGTGCGGCCTGCCCAAGGAGATGGCGTTGGAGCTGTTTAAGCCTTTCGTTATGAAACGATTGGTAGAAACCAATAAGGCGAACAACATCAAATCTGCCCGTAAGATGGTCGAGCGTGCGAAAAACGAGGTGTGGGATGCGCTGGAGATCGTCATCAAGGATCATCCGGTCATGCTCAACCGTGCACCTACGCTGCACAGGCTTGGCATTCAGGCGTTTGAGCCGGTTCTTGTAGAGGGGCGCGCGATCAAGCTGCATCCGCTGGTCTGCACCGCGTTCAACGCGGACTTCGACGGTGACCAGATGGCCGTCCACGTGCCGCTGTCCGCAGAGGCGCAGGCGGAGGCCCGTTTTCTGATGCTGGCGGCCAACAACCTGCTAAAGCCCTCCGATGGCAAGCCCGTCGCGGTGCCGACGCAGGATATGGTGCTCGGCTCTTACTACCTGACATTGGTAAAACCAGGCGAGCCGGGCGAGGGCAAGTGCTTCCGCGATGTCAGCGAAGCGATTATGGCCTATGACGCGGGCGCGATCGGCCTGCATTCTAAGATTAAAATCCGTATGACCCGCGAGGTCGAGGGCGAACTGCGTTCACAGCTTTATGAAACGACGCTGGGCCGCGTGATCTTTAACGATCCGATCCCGCAGGATCTGGCTTTGTGGACCGTAGCGATCCGGAAAATGCCTTCAAGCTGGAGGTTGAGTTCCTGGTCAATAAAAAGATGCTCGGCAAGATTATCGACAAGTGCATCAAGGTGCACGGCACGGCAGTGACCGCCGAGATGCTTGACCGCATTAAGGCGCAGGGCTATAAATATTCCACACAGAGCGGCATCACTGTCGCGGTTTGCGACGCGACCATCCCGCCGAAGAAGGCGGAATTCCTGCTGAGGCGGAGGAGAAGGTCGATAAGATCAACGCGAACTTCCAGCGCGGCTTTATCTCAAATGGGGAGCGCTCCGCCATGTCATCAAGGTGTGGGAGGACTGCACGAAGAAGGTATCCTCTGAGCTGACCGCAAACCTTGACCACTATAACCCTATCTATATGATGGTCGATTCCGGCGCCCGTGGTTCCGATAGTCAGCTGCGGCAGCTTGCCGGTATGCGCGGCTTGATTGCCAACACGGCGGGCCGCACGATCGAGGTTCCCATTCGCGCGAACTACCGCGAGGGCCTTAACGTTCTCGAATACTTTATCTCCTCCCGCGGCGCTCGGAAAGGCTTGGCTGATACAGCGCTGCGTACGGCAGACTCCGGCTACCTGACCCGCCGTCTGGTCGACGTCTCGCAGGATGTGATCATCCGCGAAGAGGATTGCCACTGCACAGACGGCCTTGAAATCTATGATATCAAAGATGGCAACGAGATGATCGAGGGCCTGACAGAGCGTTTGACCGGCCGCTTCCTGGTGGAGGATCTCATCGACGAAAAGACCGGCGAGCTTATCATGAGCAAGGATGTGATGATGAAGGAGTCCGATGCGGAGCGCATCGTTGCTTCCGGCGTGACAAAGATCAAAATCCGTTCCTTACTCACCTGTCAGTCCAAGCATGGCGTATGCATCAAGTGCTATGGCGCGAACCTTGCCACGGGTGATCCGGTTACCGTGGGTGAGGCAGTCGGAATCATTGCCGCTCAGTCCATCGGTGAGCCCGGCACACAGCTGACAATGCGTACGTTCCACACCGGCGGCGTTACGTCCTCTGCCGATATCACGCAGGGTCTTCCCCGCGTTGAGGAGCTGTTTGAGGCGCGCAAGCCAAAGCACCTGGCGATCATTAGCGAAATCGGCGGCGTTGTTTCCATGCAGGAAATCAAAAAGTCGCAACATGTTGTCGTCACCGATATGGAGAATCACGATGAGCGCAGCTACCTGATCCCCTATGGCTCTCGCTACGGTGGAGGAAGGCCAAACGATCGAAAAGGGCGAGATCATCACGGAGGGCTCTGTGAATCCGCATGATGTGCTTGCTGTGCGCGGTGTAGATGCGGTGCACAACTACCTCATTCGTGAAGTACAGCGCGTTTACCGGATGCAGGGTGTTGATATTAACGATAAGCATATTGAAGTGATCGTCCGCCAGATGATGAAGAAGGTCCGCGTGGCCGACGCAGGGGATACCACGCTCCTGCCCGGCGCAACGATTGATAAGAGCGAGTTAATCGCGCAGAATGAGGCAGTCCGCGCCCGCGCGGCCGAAACCGGTGAAGCGCTGCAAGAGGCAACCGTCCAGCCCGTGCTGCTCGGTATTACGAAGGCCTCCCTTGCGACGGATTCCTTCCTCTCCGCCGCCTCCTTCCAGGAGACGACTCGCGTCTTGACCGATGCGGCGATCAAGGGCAAGAGCGATCCGTTGCTGGGGCTTAAGGAAAACGTCATCATCGGCAAGCTCCTCCCCTCCGGCACGGGTATGAAGTGCTACAGCGATGTAGAGGTGGTGCCCGTCCCGCAGGAAACGCCGGAGATGCCCGCAGAGGTGGAAGGGGAAGCGGTCTAAGCCCGATCAAAAGCGAATTTTACAATTTAAACAAAACTTTTTGCCGTTTACCGGATTCTTCTTTCTGTGAAAGCCGTTTGAGCGCTTGACAAAGCTTGTCTCTGCGTGCTAGAATCTTCAATTGTGCGAATCTATTTTCTTAATTTGTTTTGGTGCTATGGGCGCGTTGCGCGCCCTGCACGATAGATTAGGCTTGATTTAATATCAGGAGGTGAAAGTAACTTGCCAACCTTTAACCAACTTGTCCGTAATGGACGGGAGACGTCGGAGAAAAAGGCGAAGGCGCCTGCTCTTCTCAAGGGGCTCAACTCCAAGAAGAACATCATGACCGATAAGGATTCCCCGCAAAAGCGTGGCGTCTGCACAGCGGTCAAGACGATCACGCCGAAAAAGCCGAACTCTGCGCTTCGTAAAATTGCGAGGGTCCGCCTGACCAACGGGATCGAGGTAACCGCCTATATCCCCGGCGTCGGCCACAACCTACAGGAGCACAGCGTCGTCCTCATCCGCGGCGGCCGTGTGAAGGATCTTCCCGGTGTGCGTTACCATATCGTACGCGGAACCCTTGACACGCAGGCGTTTCCGGCAGAATGCAGGCACGCTCCAAGTACGGCGCGAAGCGCCCGAAGGCTGCCAAAAAGTAATCCGGCACGCAGCCAGGAACCCAAACAGACAAATCTTCTTGCAGGCTACAGGCGGCTTGCCGCCTTGCAACCAGTGAGAGTGTATCAATAGATATGCCTCTCATTGGCGCCACGGGAATTTTGTCACTCGAGTACCGATGATATCATTTTTATGAAGGAGGGAAGCGAAGTGCCAAGAAGAGGCCAGATCGCAAAGCGTGATGTTTTGCCCGATCCGCTTTACAATTCAAAGCTTGTAACACGGCTTATCAATAGTGTTATGTATGATGGCAAAAAGGGTGTCGCCAGAAGATTGTTTACGACGCCTTTGAGATCATCCGGGAAAAAACCGGCAAGGAGCCCCTTGAGGTTTTTGAAGCCGCGATGGAGAACGTAATGCCTGTTCTCGAGGTCAAAGCACGCCGTGTTGGCGGCGCGACCTATCAGGTGCCCATCGAAGTTCGCCCCGAGCGCCGTCAGACGCTGGGCCTGCGCTGGATTACGCTTTACAGCCGCCAGCGCTCTGAGCGGACCATGAAGGAACGGCTTGCAAATGAGATCATGGATGCAGTCAATTCCACCGGTTCCGCATATAAAAAGCGCGAAGACACGCACAAGATGGCAGAAGCCAACAAGGCGTTTGCACACTTCCGCTGGTAAGCACACACCTGCGCTGCATTTTGCTTGGCGCGGGGGGCGGCGCTATGTGCGCTCCGGTTTGGAGCGCGCATGCAGCTGGCCACAGGTTTTAATTCTTGAGCGCCGTGCCGCGCGCATGGCAATTGGAGGTTTATATGCCAAGGCAGGTATCATTACAGCTCACCAGAAACATTGGTATCATGGCCCATATCGACGCCGGCAAAACCACGACGACGGAGCGCATCCTGTTTTACACGGGTGTGAACCATAAGATCGGTGAAACGCACGACGGCGATGCGACCATGGACTGGATGGAGCAGGAGCAGGAGAGGGGCATCACCATCACCTCCGCCGCTACCACCTGTTTCTGGAAAGGGCATCGCATCAATATTATCGACACCCCCGGCCACGTGACTTTACCGTTGAGGTTGAGCGCTCTCTGCGCGTACTTGACGGATCTGTCACTGTATTTTGTGCGAAGGGCGGCGTCGAGCCCCAGTCTGAGACCGTTTGGCGTCAGGCTGATAAGTACCATGTGCCGCGCATGGCCTATGTGAATAAGATGGATATTATGGGCGCCGACTTCTACAATGTTGTCGACATGATGAAAGATCGCTTGAAATGCAACGCGGTGCCCATCCAGCTTCCGATCGGCTCTGAAGCCGATTTTCGCGGCATCATCGACCTTGTCACCATGCGTGCGGAAATGTACTATGACGACAAGGGCCTCGACATCCGTGATGAGGATATTCCGGAGGATATGCGTGAGCTGGCGGAGAAATATCACACAGAGCTCATGGAGCATGTTGCTGAGCAGGATGAAGACCTGCTTGAGAAATATCTCGCGGCGAGGAACTGACGATTGAAGAGATCAAAAACTGCATTCGCAAGTCCACCATTGCCAATGAGATGGTGCCTGTTCTGTGCGGCACTTCTTACCGTAATAAGGGCGTGCAGATGTTGCTTGACGCAATCGTTGATTTTATGCCCGCGCCGACGGACGTGCCGGATATCAAAGGCACGAATCCGGAGACCGGCGAGGAGGAGGATCGCAAATCCTCTGATGACGAGCCGTTTGCCGCGCTGGCCTTTAAGATCGCAACCGACCCCTATGTGGGCAAGCTCTGCTTCTTCCGCGTTTATTCCGGCACGGTCGAGGCGGGCAGCACGGTTTACAACTCTGTGAAGGATAGCAACGAGCGCATGGGCCGCATCCTACAGATGCACGCAAACCACAGGCAGGATATCGAATGCGTTTACGCGGGCGACATCGCCGCTGCGGTCGGCTTAAAAAATACGACCACGGGCGATACACTGTGCGATGCGAAGCACCCGGTTGTGCTTGAATCCATGGAATTCCCAGAGCCGGTTATTCGTGTGGCTATCGAGCCCAAGACGAAGGCCGGTCAGGAGAAAATGGGCATTGCGCTTGCTAAGCTTGCGGAGGAAGATCCGACCTTCCGCTGCTATACGGATGAGGAAACGGGCCAGACGATCATCGCCGGCATGGGCGAGCTGCATCTGGAGATTATCGTTGACCGTATGCTGCGTGAATTTAAGGTTGAGGCAAACGTCGGCAAGCCGCAGGTAGCCTATCGCGAGACGATCACGAAGGAAGCCGACGTCGACACGAAATATGCGCGTCAGTCCGGCGGCCGCGGCCAGTATGGCCATGTCAAGATCCGCATTGAGCCGAATCCGCAGAAGGGTTATGAGTTTGTCAATGCTATCGTTGGCGGCGCGATCCCGAAGGAATATATCGGCCCGGCGGAACAGGGTATCAAGGGCGCTATGCTCTCCGGTGTACTGGCAGGCTTCAATGTGTGGATGTCAAGGTAACGCTGTATGACGGCTCCTACCATGAGGTCGACTCCTCGGAGATGGCCTTCAAAATCACTGGTTCCATGGCGTTTAAGGAAGCAATGCGCAAGGCGGCCCCGGTTCTCATGGAGCCGATCATGAAGGTTACTGTGATTGTGCCGGATGATTATCTCGGCGACGTGATCGGCGATATCACGCCCGGCGCGGGCTTATGCAGGGCATGGAAACCCGCAATGGCGCAACGCAGGTGAACGCTTTCGTGCCGCTGTCGAACATGTTCGGCTATGCGACCGATTTGCGCTCCAAAACGCAGGGTCGCGGCCAGTATGTGATGGAGCCCAGCCACTACACTGAGGTTCCGAAATCCATTGCGGATACGATCATCAGCTCCCGCGCGAAAACAGGCGACGAATAAATTTCGTAAAACGCTTGCAATCCCTTGTGGGAATTGATAAAATACCCCTGAGCACTGAACAGCCTGTTTTTTATAAACAGTAAAAGAATGAAGTTTCTAAGATAAAAGGAGGAACAATCCAAATGGCAAAGCAGCATTTCGACAGAACCAAACCCCATGTAAACATTGGCACCATCGGCCACGTCGACCATGGTAAAACCACTCTGACGGCGGCCATCACCAAGACCCTTGCAATGAAGGGCGATGCGGACTTCGTTGATTACGCAAACATCGATAAGGCTCCTGAAGAGCGCGAGCGCGGCATCACGATCAACACCGCTCACGTTGAGTATGAGACGGATTCCCGCCACTATGCTCACGTTGACTGCCCCGGCCATGCCGACTATATCAAGAACATGATCACCGGCGCAGCACAGATGGACGGCGCGATCCTCGTTATCGCAGCGACCGACGGCCCGATGGCGCAGACGAAGGAGCACCTTCTGCTTGCCCGTCAGGTTGGCGTGCCTTATATCATCGTTTTTATGAACAAGTGCGATCAGGTCGATGATCCGGAACTGCTTGAGCTTGTTGAAATGGAAATCCGTGAGACGCTTGACGAGTATGAGTTCCCGGGCGACGATACACCGATCATCCAGGGTTCCGCTCTGAAGGCTCTTGAGTATGCCGGCAATGATCCGGATGCGCCCGAACTGAAGTGCATTTGGGAGCTGATGGCGGCTGTTGACAGCTATATCCCGACGCCGGATCGTAAGGCGGACCTGCCTTTCCTGATGCCTGTTGAGGACGTGTTCACCATCACCGGCCGCGGCACTGTCGCCACCGGTAGAGTGGAGCGCGGCCAGTTGAAGACTGGTGAGGAAGTTGAAATTGTCGGCCTGAAGGATGAGAAGAAGAAGACGGTTGTTACCGGTATCGAAATGTTCCGCAAGATCCTCGACTATGCGAGGCTGGCGACAACATCGGCGCCCTGCTTCGCGGTATTCAGCGCAATGAGATCGAGCGCGGCCAGGTTCTTTCTAAGCCCGGCTCCATTCATCCGCACACGAAGTTCCGCGGCCAGGTTTATGTTCTGACCAAGGATGAAGGCGGCCGTCATACACCGTTCTTCAACAACTATCGTCCGCAGTTCTATTTCCGCACCACCGACGTAACCGGCATCATCTCGCTGCCCGAAGGCACTGAGATGTGCATGCCCGGCGATAACGTCGAGATGGATGTTGAGCTGATTACCCCCATCGCCATCGAGGAAGGCCTCCGCTTCGCTATCCGTGAAGGCGGCCGTACGGTTGGCTCGGGCGTTGTCATCAAGATCAACGAATAATTTTTTTCCACAACGGAACGGTTCAGGCAAAACGGAAATCGTTTTGCCTGGGCCGTTTTCTTTTATATGGATCCCTGCTTCTGCCTTGAATTTTTGACTCTGCTATGGTATGATAGCTTCAAACAAAGTTTGAAGCACTGAAAAAATGCCTGTCGGCGCGAAACGCCTCCTGCCGCGATGCGGCAACGCCATTTTTGTGGGGGATGGTTTGCGCGTATGGTGTGATAATTCTATTCAAAAAGGGAAAGAATCCGGATGCCTGCCCGCAAAGAGGGAAAAAGCATCCGGTTTCCGCATTCTGTGCGTAGGGTCGTTAAGCAGGGGGCCACAAAGCGGCTTGAAGGCAGTGCATATTTTTGCATATGGGGAGAAGGCGCGCTGTACAAAATGAAGGGCGTCCCTGTCTGGTAAAAAGGAGGTCATAGCGGATGGGAATCTTATATTTGGTCATTCCATGTTATAATGAAGAGGCAGTGATTGAGCATACAGTGGAGGAACTCACACCCCTTTTGGCAGATTTGGAGCGGAAATCAAAAATTGCCCCTGAAAGCCGGATTCTGCTGGTGGATGATGGTAGTAAGGATACCACCTGGGAGAAAATTGAAACGCTGCATCGGGAAAATCCTTTTGTATGCGGCCTAAAGCTTGCGCATAACCGTGGCCATCAAAACGCACTGATGGCCGGCTTGATGGAGGCACGTAAATATTGCGATTGTGCGGTATCTATGGACGCGGATTTGCAGGATGATATCCATATTCTTGAGGCATTTATTGATAAATTCAATGCAGGCACAGATATCGTTTACGGTGTGCGCAATAAGCGGGAGACAGATACCTTTTTCAAACGGACGACCGCACTCGGCTTCTATAAGGTGATGCATCTGCTTGGGGTGGAAACGGTTTATAACCATGCGGATTACCGGCTGATGAGCAGGCGGGCGCTGGACGCCTTGTCGGAATACAAGGAAGTCAACCTGTTTTTGCGCGGGATCGTTCCGCTGATTGGGTATTCTACCGACTATGTATATTATGACCGCAGTGAACGCTATGCGGGGGAATCGAAATATCCGCTGCGCAAAATGCTTGCCTTTGCGATGGACGGTATTACTTCCTTCAGCGTGCGGCCCTTGCGGCTTATTTCTGCGGCTGGTATCCTGATTGGATGCCTAAGTGTGATCGGGCTGTTATATGCTTTGATTTCCAAAATCTGCGGCGTTGCAGTCAGCGGCTGGACGGCAATTATCTGCTCCATCTGGCTGCTGGGCGGAATCCAGTTGTTCTGTTTGGGCGTGGTGGGAGAATATATCGGCAAAATTTATAGTGAAGTGAAGGCACGCCCTCGATATCGGATTGAAACATTTTTAAAAAAATAGAAGTTCATCAAAATAGGGTTCCATATTTACATAGTTTAGGCGGTGCATAATGACTCAGGAGCAATTGCAGGCCCTGCGCAGGCAGGTTATGGAAAAAGAATTTTCACGTATGAATCCGATGCAGAGGGAGGCTGTGTTTACCACAGAGGGTCCTTTGTTGATTTTGGCGGGGGCAGGGAGCGGAAAGACGACTGTGCTCGTCAACCGGATTGCCAATATTGTGAAATATGGATGCGCATATGGCGCTCGGGAATTTTCGGTATCTCTCACGGAAGAAGAAATCCGTATGCTGGAGGAATACCGCGACGGCACACAGGAATATACCGATGAGATCGCGGATTTATTGGCTGTTCGCCCTGCGAAGCCGTGGCAAATTCTTGCAATTACATTTACCAATAAGGCGGCCGGTGAGCTCAAAGAGCGGCTGGAGGCAATGCTCGGCCCGGATGGGCAGGATATATGGGCAAGCACCTTTCATTCCACCTGCGCCCGCATTTTGCGGCGGGATGGGGAAAGCATTGGTTATACCAGCCACTTTACGATTTATGATACGGATGATTCTAAGCGTGTGATGAAGGAATGCCAGAGGCTGCTCAACATTGATGATAAAATGCTCTCCCACAAAACGCTCTTGCATGAGATCAGCCATGCAAAGGATAGCCTCATCTCCCCAGAAGACTATCTGAACGATGCGGGCGACGATGTGCGCTTGCGCAAGATTGGCGAAGCCTACCGGCTTTATGAGAAGCTGTTGCGGGATGCAGATGCAATGGACTTTGACGATATGATTGTCAATACGGTGAAGCTGCTGGAGGAAAACGAGGAGGTGCGCACCCGCTATCAAAACCGCTTTCGCTATGTGATGGTGGATGAGTACCAAGACACCAACCATGCACAGTATCGGCTTACCAGCCTGCTGGCCGGAGGCAGCGGCAATCTCTGCGTGGTGGGCGACGACGATCAGAGCATTTACCGCTTTCGAGGCGCTACAATAGAGAACATTCTCTCCTTTGAGGAGCAGTATCATAAGGCAAAAGTGATCCGCCTGGAGCAGAATTACCGCTCCACTCAGAATATTTTGGATGCAGCCAATGCTGTTATTTCCCATAACACAGAGCGAAAGGGCAAAAATCTCTGGACAGCGAACGGCCCCGGGGAAAAAATTGTGGTGGATAACGCCTTTGACGAGCAGGAGGAAAGCACCTTTATCGCAGATACCATTATGGATTCCGTCAAGGGAGGGAGAAAATGGAGCGATCATGCGGTTCTTTATCGAATGAACGCCCAGTCAAACGCAATTGAGCGCACTTTTGTGCGTATGGGCGTGCCATACCGTGTGATCGGCGGCCACCGTTTCTATGAGCGCAAGGAGATTCGCGATGCGCTTGCTTATCTTTCTGTAATCAGTAATCCGGCGGATAATATCCGCCTGCGCAGGATCATCAACGAGCCTAAACGCGGCATCGGCGCAACTACCATCAACCATGCCGCACAGATTGCGGCCGGGCTGGGCCTGAGCCTCTACGAAGTGATTTCCCATGCGGATGAATATGAGCAGTTGGTGCGGGCTGCGCCGCGTTTGCGGGCATTCACCCAGATCATTGATGGGCTTGCCGAGGCGGCGGAGGAATTGCCGCTCAACGAGCTGTTTGAAAAGGCAATGCGAGATACGGGCTACCTCGACTCCCTTGCGTTGGATCGTGAAACCTATCAGGACAGGCTGGAGAATATCCAGGAGCTTTCCTCCAACCTTCTGCGCTACAGTGAGGATAACGAAGAGGGCGATCTCAATGGCTTCCTCGAAGAGGTCGCTTTGATGACGGATATTGATAATTATAATGAGGAGGCGGATACCGTTGTCCTCATGACGCTGCACTCCGCCAAAGGCTTGGAATTCCCGGTGGTATTCATCCCGGGGATGGAGAGGGGAATTTTCCCCGGTATCCAATCGCTCTACTCTGCCAGTGAAATGGAGGAGGAGCGTAGGCTTGCCTATGTGGGCATTACGCGCGCCAAAGAGCGGCTGTATCTGACGCACGCGCGCACACGTATGCTCTACGGCAGCACGAGCCACAACGCGCCCTCACCTTTTTTAGAGGAGATTCCAGAGGGGCTTGTGGAAGAGAAGCGCAAGGTCACGCTCTCCCAGCAGAAGCCCTCTGTACAGCGTGCCGCAAAGCCGAAGAAAACGTTTGACCATTCCTTTGGCCCGGCGGCGCCTAAGCCCTCTGCGCCTGCGGGCTCCTACCGGGTGGGCGATACGGTGGGGCACAAGCTATTTGGAACGGGCGTTGTGCTCTCCGCACAGCGATGGGCAATGATACGCTGCTGGAGATCGCCTTTGAAAAAGCAGGCACCAAAAAGCTGATGGCCAATTTTGCTCGATTGACCAAGGGGTAAGACCTGAGTGAAATCGCAAAAGTGATTCGGGCGAGACGCCGGTTTTACAAAATCTTTTACAGAAACATCGCCGCGGTATGCCAGGAAGATGCATCCGCGGTGATTTCTTTTACCGTCTTTATTGACAATTCAAATAAAATCATGTAATCTTTTCATGAGAGATTTGGGAAAGAGGGAGAGAATTATGAAAAAAAAAGTGTCGTCAGGTAATCTGTTTGCTTTTGGCTGTGCTGCTGTTGATGGGGGGAATACCGGCGGCCTTTGCTGTGGGCAATTGTGATACGGCGCCGCTGATCGTCGTCAGCGGAATGAATGCATGGCCGCTGGTGATGGATGCGGGCACGGAACGGGAAAAACAGGTGTTTGCACCTGACACGCAGGCGATTTTGGAGCTCGTGGGTAAAATTGCGGGCCCGGTTGCACGCTTTGCTGTTACAAAGGACTATGAAACGCTTGGCGACGAGGTGCTGCCTGCCGTGTATGCCCTGCTGGAGCCGCTCGCTTGTCAACCGGATGGGAGCAGCCGTTATGCGATTACCACTACGGTCTATCCGGAATCAATGGCGAACTATCCGGAGTTTGTCAATGAGGAAGGTTACCTGACCAACGAGCCTGCCATTGTGCGTGCGGCCGCTGCGAAAATAGGCGCCGATCACGTATATTATTTTAACTACGATTGGCGGCTCGACCCCATGGCTCATGCGAAAGAACTGCGTGGCTATGTGGAGCGAGCAAAGCGCGAAACTGGCCATGATAAAGTAAACTTGATTGGCTCCAGCATGGGAGGGACGATCATTGCCGCCTATCTTGCACAGTATGGAAGTGAGGATATTGATAATTATACCATGCTGTCTTCCGCCTTTACAGGGACGACCATCGTGGGGGATCTCTTCACGGGCAAGATCGAGTTCCATAAAGACGCCTTGATTCGAATTCTCAAGGAGGTTGCGGGGCAGCAGGTGGTGAATCTCCTGCTCGACGCGCTTGATCAGGCCGGTGTGATCGATATTCTACTCCCAGTGCTCGATGAGCTGGTGGCAAATCTAAAGGGCCGCGTTTATGATGAAGTATTCCAGGATACCTTTGTGACGATGCCGGGCATTTGGGATTTAATTGCCCTGGAGGATTATGAGGAGGCAAAGGCTTATTTGCTCGACGAAAAAACGGATGCACAGCTGATTGCACGGATTGATGCATATCATTATCAGGTGCAGGCGAAGCTGCCGGAGCTGTTTCGGGCCGCGATGGAAACGGGGACGAAGATCAATGTTGTTTCCCACTATAATTTGCAGGGTGTGCCGCTTACGCCCTCTTACCGGGAGCAAAATGATAACGTGATCGATACGAAATATACCTCAGGCTATGCAACCTGTGCATTCTTAGATGAAACACTGCCGGCCGATTATCAGCAGAAGCATACTTCCTGCCAAGATGCTACGCACAACCACCTCTCCGGAGATCGCGTGATCGACGCCTCCACCTGCCTTTTGCCGGAGCAGACATGGTTTTTGAAAGATTTAAAGCATGTGGGCTACATCTATGATACACAGGTGATGGAATTTATCTTGTGGCTTTGCCTCTCGGATACGCAGCGCACTGTGCAGGCGGCAGGGGATTACAGCCAGTTCATGCGGGTGGACCCGCAAACCGGCGCGCTGACTTTGATCCAAGCAGAGCGGCCGGAAGAGCCGGATTCTCAGGAGCCTCCTGCACAAGAGCCGGATGGGCCAGAACCCACTCCAGAGGGAACGCAACCGGAGCAGCCCACGCCTGCCCCAGAGGAAAGCGCCGCTCCTTCCGCAGAAGAGGCGCCCACGCCCTCTATTGCTGATACGGGCGAGCGGGTACTCGGCCTGATTCCGTTCGGCCTGGCGGCTGTTGCAGTAGCCGTATTGACGGTGACGCGGAAAAAGAATCAAATATCATAACAGGATAGAATAAATGGGCCGCCGCACAGTGATCTGCGGCGGCCCAAAACAAGGGCGGGGATTTTGATGGATTTTCAAAGGGCAGCGGAGCTGGTGCTGGAGACCAAAGCGATCGTGATGGATGAAAAAGCGGCGCGGCAGGTCACTGTGAAGGGGCAGGCAGATTATGTTACGCAGGTGGATTTTGCCGTGCAGTCCTATTTGAAGGAGCGGCTTTTGGCGCTTCACCCACAGGCGGGTTTTCTGGCGGAGGAGCAGGAGAATGTGGATTATAGCGGGCGCCTGCTTGGATTCTCGACCCCATCGACGGCACGACAAATCTGATCCACGGCTATCAGATGAGCGCGGTTTCACTGGCATTTTATGATGGGCAAGCGGTGGTGTTCGGCGCTGTTTATAACCCGTTTACCGAGGAGCTGTTTACAGCGCAGCGGGGGAGGGGAGCTTATTGCAATGGCGTTCCGATCCAATGCACGCAAACGCGGGAGATCGCCTCCTGCCTGGTGGCAATCGGCACTGCTCCCTATTATAAAGAAGAAGCTGCCCGGAATTTTGAGCGGTTCCAAACGGTATTCCTGGCCTGCCAGGATATCCGCCGTTCCGGTTCCGCTGCGCTTGACCTCTGCTATGTGGCCTGTGGGCGGATCGACGCCTATTTTGAGCGGCATTTGAAACCCTGGGATTATGCGGCGGGACAGCTGCTCATACAGGAGGCAGGCGGATGCGTGACGGGTTGGCAGGGGGAAATGCTGGCGGCCACGGAGATCAACGACGTGCTGGCGACGAACGGAAGATACATGAGCGGTTTTTAGAAGTGTTATGAATCGTCGTAACACAAGCAGCCTGTGAATTGCCAAATTCACAGGCTACTTGCTTTCATGGAAGGTGCAGCATGATTCCGGAATCTATAGATGATAAATTTTGTAATATAAATTTATGGAAAATGATTGACTTATTCCATACAAAAATATAGCATATAAAGTATATAAATCAACATGTTTATCGAAAAACACACCGTAAATTAGTATTCCATAAATTTTGAGCACATTAACCATTATCAAGAATGCTCACGTAATATTGCCGGATGATAATAGAATGTTTTAATGAAATGAAAAAGCGATATGAAAAAGGTTTTGCAAAATTTTCATGGTGTTTTTTTAAAAATGAACAATGTATCAATCTTTGTGCTGGGAACGTTGGGCCCTTATCGCCTAGGATGATAGCAACATTGGGAGGAAAAGCATATGAAGAGAATGCTTGCGGTATTTTTTGCGTTGCTCTTTGCCCTGAGCGCCTGCTCTATGAATCACCAAAGGCGAATCGAGCCGCTGGATGGCGCGCAGGTCAGCGAGATTGAGCAGAAGATCAATTATGGAGCCCCTACGGAGAACGGCTTTCTCAGTTTTACCTTAGATATCATTGGAATGGCACGCCTCAATCTATTTTTGCATGGTTTGAGATTTATGAGAACGGCAAGATGACTGAAAAAGGGGAAACGTCCAACACCAATGCCGTCGGCGATACGGGCGTGCTGCTCTTTTCCGCCCATGGGGAGGGATCGCTCTGGTGGGCAATCAATCTTATAGACGAGGGGAGTGAAAACGGTTTTGCGGGCGGCAAGACAACGCAAAACGATCCGCTGGAAAAAGACTTTGCTTTTACTGTGCCCGTTATAGCCGAAAAAGCTTGGAGCTCATCCCGAATCAGGATACGGTCGTAATGGCGCTGCTCTATGGCAACGGCAACAAAGATGCATTGCAAAAAATTACGCTGAAAGATTTACAGGACGGGCCACAACCGCTCTCAGAGGTTGAACTGGCGGTCGTGCTCAAATGTAATATTTTGTAAAAAGGAATGTCGCAGAAACCAAGCAATATCATGATCCATGATGATGAAAAGAAAACGTAAAAGATACATGAGCGATTTTTAAAAGCGTTGAGAATCGTCGTAACACAAGTAGCCTGTGAATTGCCAAATTCACAGGCTGCTTTTCTAATGCATGGTTCCTACTATCATAAATGAATTTCCGATCTATTTATATATTATTTTAAAACAATAATTGACTAATTTATGGAAGAGTGATATAAATAAGGGGAAGATAATTCTGTCATAAATTGAAAATGATCAGCTTTATGCAACGAAATGAACGATTCGGTTCAAACTGTAAATTTTTAGGCTGTGCATTTTCGTTGACCATAAATATAAAGAAAGAAGGGGAATCAATGAAAACCAAAAGATGGATGACTGGATGGATCGCAATTCTGCTTTTATGCACCTTTTTGCTGCCTGCTCAGGCTGTGGAAGCAGGAGGGAAGCCGCAGGAAAGCACAGAGACGGTTACCTATCAAAACGCCGACTACCGGGGATTATCTGCTATAGAAACCGCCGAAAAAAAGCTGGCGTCCCTTGCGCTTTCAAGCGAGATGATTCGGCAGCTCTCTGCGGATAAATTGGAGTTGATTCAAAACGCAACGCAGATCACGGCGAAATCTACTTATTATGTGGAATCCTCTTTGTTTCCCGGCCAGATGGATACAGTGGATGAGAACGCATATGCGCAAGAGGTCAAGGAGCGAAAGCTTGCGCAGCAAGAAACGTTTGAAACGATGCGGGAACAGGTTCAGGCCGCGCGCGCACCATTGTCCGACATCGTTATCCCTTCTCCGGGAAATAGCGGAAAACTGAATGGAGGAACCCTGCATCTGGTGATCCTTTTGATCTCGGCGGGCAGGGAATATGGTGTTGCGGGCATTTTTCAGTGGGAGACACTGCCGATTTTTAGAGCGACAGATGCCTTTGGCCTATCCAGAGATACGACGACAAGCGTAATCCCTCAGTCGGCGTCGGGCTGCTATTCCTATACGTATAACATAAGCTATACAAATGAAAAGCTACAGTATGTCACGGAGAGCAGAGAGGATGTTTATGATGTGCCATATAATGAATTAAAGCAAGATGGCAGCGGCTATGGGTATGCGATGGAGTTCGGGCTTCCTGTGAGTTCCATTTCTTCTCAGCCCATGGAACGAGCACGCATTATCTTTCCGCGACGGGGTTTGTATTTTTTGAAGGGAAAGTCAATAACTCCAGCACGACGTCGGTCAATCATTTTGCTACATATGCCCACAAACGAATTGCATATTTTTTTAACGGAATCGATTTCAGCCTTCCGTTTGGCATGGGGTTTTCCATTGATATGGGGGACTGGTCCTATGCACAGTTGAGAGAGGAACATCTTTGGACCTTATAACGACGTATAGAGGTGGTGTGGTTTGTCAATGAGATGGATCAGTATGTCTGTGTCCTTGGGCGGTTGGTTTTTTGGTTCGTTGATCGTATCCTCCTTCCTCGCTCTTGGCTTAGTATACGCATATAAAACAATCTGTGCTCTGCGCTATGGTGATTCTGACCTGCAAAAGTATGGAGCGGCCACGATAGTCTTTTTTGTGATTTACTCCATGATTATGATTGGATTAATTATTGGGAAATAAAGGTTGCTTTTAGTGTGCAGGCGGCCCCGTTCTATCGTTGCAGACCCGGCCTACAGGTTGTTAGGAGAAGGGCGCGTTGCGTCATGCATGAATAAACGCAGAATTAGAGGGCTGTTGCAAAACATTTCATTTTGCAACAGCCCCTTGCACAATTTCGTTATTTCCAAAAACTTTTCGCAAATGCCTCGATATCCCCTAGGGATGCATCCGCTTGGAGTGATGGATAAGCGTACTGCGCAAACTGCATCTTGCCATCCTTCCCTTGCAGGAAAAGGTAGCGCTCTCCATCCATTAATCCATAGGGTGCCAGCTCGCTCAAATCAATGCGTGCGCCATTCTCCTCCCAATAGGAGTCCACCGTGTAGGCAATGGGCATAAAGATGCCGGTCGTGCCTTCCCGCAGGAAGCGGCAAGCTCCGAACCTGTCGCCCATTCGCCCCGCCCGATAGAGCAGGGAAGCAGGATAGATACGGTACTGCCGGGCTCCACGTTGCCCAGATAGGCCTTGTTTACGCTCACATCGGCAATTGCCCGGTAAGAAACCGCGCCGTTGAGATCTACCCGGATATTTCGAATCCGTTCAACCGTTCCTAAAAATGGAGCGAGATTTTTTGTGTGGAACAGCTCTTCCTCAGTTCGATTCACCAGGCAATTCGCTCTGTTTACCTCTTTTGGAAAGAACGGCGTATAATGTGCAGAAACCCTGCCCTGTGTGTTTGTGAGCTCAATTTGAGTGGTATGCGATAGAATCAAAGCGCCCGTGGCGCAGAGCAGCATCACTGCGGCAGCCGCGGCGGCAATCCGCTTTGCCGGAAAGCCGCGCTTTTTATCTTTAGCGGATGAGAGCTTCTCTAGTGTACGGCCTTCCAGCCCATCCAACGGAAGCTGTTCCATTGCATGATGATATATGGTTTTCATTTGTTCAGTTTTCATATCAATGACCATTCCTTTCTAAATAGATAGGTAATTTTTTCGGTTTCGGTGAAACTGAAATTTCTGCCTGTGTGAGAAAAGCACGAAATTCTTTTGAGAGCAGTGCAAAAGTTGTTCTTTCAATCGATGTTTCCAATCATTTTTTTTAGCAGTGCACGCCCACGCGCAAGGCGTGTGCCAACGGTTGCGGGGTTGAGCCGGAGGATTTTCCCGATCTCTTCTATGGAATACCCTTCATAATAAAAAAGGTGGATTGGTATCCGGTATTTTTCATCCAGAGAAAGGACGCAGGATAACACTTCATTCTCCTGCGGAGAAAGTGCTGGCAGCGCCTCAAATAGAGGCTGCGTCCTTGTAAACCAGCCGTCTTTTGAGCGCATTTTTGCTTTTGT
>ENA-OQDW01000291-OQDW01000291.1-human-gut-metagenome-genome-assembly--contig:-NODE-291-length-21911-cov-2.748531_pt1 | contig 21911 bp, 29 predicted proteins | sample MGYA00242784_ERZ504613 | MGnify/ENA primary metagenome ERZ504613 (study PRJEB26092, sample SAMD00036330) | human gut metagenome | host: Homo sapiens | study: EMG produced TPA metagenomics assembly of...
GTCAGAAGTTGCCTTGTTCATCTCAGCCTCAATTTCAGCCTGTCGTTCCAGACGCTGAATTTCCTTGCCAAGGTCAACAATGGTCTTTTCCATTGCATCATAAGTCTTGGAATCCTCTTCAGAAAGGACACCGCTTTCAGTACGCTTGGAATCCAGAAAATTTCTTGCTTCGTCCCAAGCCTTGTTTCTCTTTTCTCTCAATTCCTGAATTGTCATTGCCATAATAAAATCCTCCTTAGTATTTCAAAAGTGCCAGCCTTTTTTCAAGCTGATTGATTGGTACACCTGTTGGTGCTGCTGCGGATATTTTCTGCATCAAAGATGCATTGGTCGCTGATGTGGAATATAGCATAGATTCCGGTGCTTTTTCGGTTTCTGCTTTTCATCAGGCTCTTTCGGCGCATCTTCTTCCGGTTCATCTTTGTCAGATTTCTTTTTCCTCTGTTTCTTTTTCGGAAAATAGTATTCCGTCCACAAAGCCAAGCTGTTTTGCCTTTTTCGCATTGATCCATGTTTCCTCGTCCATCATCTTTGCAATTTTACTTCTGCTGAGATGTGTTTTCTCCTCGTAGGCGTTGATGATGCCTTCCTTGATCTCGTCCAGCAAGGCAATGGCTTTTTCCATATCCGCCTTATTTCCGGTAGCACAAGTCATAGGATTATGGATCATCAGATATCCGGTGGGACTGATCCATGTTTCATCACCTGCCATTGCTACCACGGAAGCAGCAGAGGCAGCAATGCCGTCAATTTTTACGGTAACTTTGCTTTTATGATTTTTCAGCATGGTATAGATCTGACTTGCGGAGATGCAATCCCCACCGGGACTGTTGATCCAGACAGTCAGATCACCGCTGACTTTTGCCAGTTCATCACGGAACAAGGCAGGTGTGATCTCATCACCCAGCCAGCTTTCTGTGGAAATGGGTCCTTCAAAGTATAATTCAGTTTCTTCTGTCTCTTCATTTTTGATAAAGTTCCAGAATTTATCCATTTTCTGATTCCTCCTTTTTGTCTGCATACGCAATTCCCGCATCACAAAGGCGGCTCATCGAACCGTTACACAAGTACAGATTCCCTCCTTCTTCATCAGGAATCATATTCATATCTTCCATTTCACGAATATCATTGGCGGACATCCAGCCGTTTTGTCTTGCTGTGGCATAGCCTTGCATACGGCTTGCGTAATCTCCACGCAGAAGTCCGTCTACATTGAATTTCACAAAATACTGACCTTTTTCAGAATCAGAAAGAAGTGCTTTCTGTAAGGACTGTTCCCAGCGAACGATCCACGGATCAAGACTGTATTTCACAAAATCCAGTGACAGATGTTCCACATTGGAAAATGTGGCATGGTCTAAGTCGCCGATCATATGGAGCGGCACTCTGTACATTCTTGCGATTTCTTCAATCTGAAATTTACGGGTTTCCAGAAACTGAGCCTCATTGTTCGGAATTGAGATCGGCGTAAACTTTACGCCTTCTTCCAGAACAGCAACTTTATGTGCATTTCTGCCGCCGTAGGCTCTGTGCCATGCATCTCTTAATTTATCGGGATTTTTAATCACTCCCGGATGCTCCAATACACCGCTTGGATTTGCATTATTTCCGAAAAACGACGCACCATATTCCTCACAGGCAATAGAAATGCCGATTGCATTTTTCGCAAGTGCAATCGGCGAATATCCAACCAGTCCGTCAAATCCAAGTCCGGGAATATGCAGAACTTCATCGGCGTAAAGAACGATGTCGCCCTGTTCTTTCAGATTCGGATTTGCTTCATCGTAACGGCTGTAAATGTATATCAGGCGGTTTTTCTCATCACGGTCAACTTTCATCTTATCCGGCATCAAAGGTATAGTCCTAAAACATCACCTCTGCCGTTTCGGATGATCTGTGCATAGGCATTACCGTAAATCAGCAAATGGGACATTAAGGTTTCTCGGAAAACAAATGATGTCATTTCCGGATTTGGCTGATCGTGGAGCAAAAAATAGAGCGGATGCTGCGGCACTCGCTCTTTTCCATTATCGTTGTATTTGTATAAGTGCAGCGGCAGTTGTGCGATAGCCTCCGACAGAACCCGCACGCAGGCATAAACCGCAATATGCTGCAGGGCTGTTCTGTCGTTAACACGTTTACCGCTGTTGCTCGCCCAAAGAAATATGTGTAGGACGGGCTGTCGTAACTGTTGGTTGGCTTATCTCTGGACTTGAATAGTCCTGTGAAAATACCCATGAGAATCAAACTCCTTTCTTGACTTTAGGGACAAGGGTGTGGTATAATATGCTAAACAGAATGCAGAGCAGTTGCTCTACAAATCGAAATTTGATAAGGAGCGAAAAGAAAAATGTGTGAAGAATGTTACTCTGATGAAAATAGAATAACACCATTACTAAATCCCTTGGACTGCTTAGAAAACCACACTCAATATATTTGTGGAACTTGTGGACGTTGCATTTGTATTGAACATGACCCAAACAGAGGATTACAAAGATGGAATTTTCCTTTTAAGTCATTGGAAATTGCAAAATATTATTTACGAACAGCCGATTATACAACGAAAGGTTCGTGTGGTATTTATGAGATAGAGAACAGTAAAGGCAGAGTATCTTATAAAATATTCGCCGGGAATGAGGATTTACATCTATTCTTGAAAAAGAATAAAGACAAGAAATGCAAACAAATGACACCTGTGTTTAATGTTGGAGAGTATAAAGAATATCCACATGCAGAAATACGAAAATTGACTTCCGATGAAATAAAACAATATATGAGTGAACGTTAAATTCCAGTTTGCAAAGATAATCAAACTTATAACACCAGCATCTCCCTCGAATCATAAACAGACTCATCCGAAACACATCCACAGCGGATTGCACGGTCAAGAGCCATGATCATGCAACCGCACCGTCGATCTTCTCTGTGGATTTTTCTTTATCCGGCTTGATATTTCCGGCAGAGTCACGCCTGATGAAAATGTTATCCATCATCCACCGAAGAACAGGGTGTCCGTTGTGTGCAAGGGTCTGTTCCAGAGTCAGTTTCATCAGTTCCTTGGTAGGCGGTGACATATCTTTGTAACCCTGCCCGAACTGCACCATCGTAAAACCAAGCCCCTCCAGATTCTGTGACATCTGCACCGCACCCCAACGGTCGAAAGCAATCTCTTTGATGTGAAATTTCTGCCCCAGTTCATCGATGAAGTTTTCGATAAAACCATAGTGAACCACATTTCCTTCAGTAGTTTTCAGATAGCCTTGTCGTTCCCATATATCATATGGAACGTGGTCACGTCTTACTCTAAGGGGCAAAGTTTCCTCCGGCAGCCAGAAATAAGGCAAAATGTAATAATGCTCATCCTCTTCCGTTGGCGGAAAGACAAGCACAAATGCTGTGATATCTGTTGTACTGGAAAGGTCAAGACCACCATAGCAAACACGCCCGGCAAGCCTCTCTTCATCAAATGATACCTTGCATTTATCCATTTCTCCATTGGCATCCAACGCACTGCCTGCTTTACCCATTGATTGAGTCTTAGTTGTCGGAAAGCGTTCTCTTCGCCGGGAGTCTCCTTTGCAGAATTACACGCAGCCACCACCTTATCTATTCCGATGGTTTTGTCGAGGGATGGATTTGCCTTTTTCCAAACCTTCGGGTCAGTCCAATCTTCCGATTCATCAGCACCATAGATAACGGGATAAAAAGTTGGGTCATGTTTTCTGCCTTCCAGAATGTCCTTTGCCTTTTGGTGAACTTCATAGCAGATTGAATTTGTGTCTGTGCCGGCTGTGGTAATCAGGAAATACAAAGGCTGCATTCTGGCATCACCGGAGCCTTTGGTCATAACATCAAAGAGCTTTCGGTTCGGCTGCGTGTGAAGTTCATCGAACACGATCCCATGGATGTTGAAGCCATGCTTGGAGTAGGCTTCTGCCGAAAGCACCTGATAGAGCTGTTGGTCGGAATGTACACGATACGCTTTTGTGAGGTTAGAATTTTCACCCGCTTGGAAAGGGCAGGACACATTCGTACCATATCGGCAGCCACATCAAATACAATGGCAGCCTGTTGGCGGTCAGCGGCACAGCCATAGACTTCGGCACGTTCTTCGCCGTCACCGCAGGTAAGCAGCAGGGCAACCGCAGCGGCAAGCTCTGATTTGCCATTCTTCTTGGGAATCTCGATGTAAGCCGTGTTAAACTGACGATAGCCATTCGGTTTTAAGATTCCGAACAGGTCTCGTATAATCTGCTCCTGCCAGTCCAGCAGTTCAAATTTCTTTCCTGCCCAGGTGCCTTTGGTGTGGCTGAGGCATTCAATAAAAGAGACGGCATAGTCTGCCGCCTTTTTATTGTACTTGGAATCTTCCGCCATAAAGCGTGTCGGTTTAAATCTTGCCACCGTTCTCACCCCCCAACAAAAAAGACCTGCCAAAAAGCAAGTCTGCATCATTTATTTTAACGCCCTCATGGGGCTGTTTTTTAATCGAGATTCTATTCCCATTGTAACCATGTTACCATACAAATTCAAGGATAGCAAGCCGCTAAACATACAGAAAAAGCAATGGAATTTCGGCACTCTCTTGTGTATCATACACGAACAAAAATCAGGTGTACGACCGCCAGAGCCTTTCGGCTCCGGCTTGTGGGATTTGGTTTTGGAAAAATCAGTTGTACTGTTTCAGCAGGATCGCCAGTGCAATTTTGGTTTCTTCATCCTCTGGCGGAATATCCATGCCCCGGTCGAAATTGAACACCGTTTTGCCATTCCGCCGCAGGGAGATTTTCGAGGCTCTGCCTTCCTCATATCCAAAAATGGAAGGCTCCTCGTAATGTTTCACCCAGTAGTGAAAAGTGCTTGTTCCTACCTGAATTGTTCCTTCTGTCCACATTGTCTTTTCCTCCTGTTTTCGTTGTTTTTGCCTCTTGGCATGATGTATATTACCATACAATTTCAATTATAGCAAGTCATATCGGAGAAATATACTGCACAAACATAACAGCTGTATTTTGTGTACTATATTTCTTCGGTACGAGCCACAGCCCCCTTGAATCAGGGGCTGTTTGGAAAGTTGTTTTAGCGTTTTCATTTTAATGTCTAATGCAATATTAAAATCAATTAGACTTGCTATTTATTTTTAATATATTCAAATATTCCCGTGCTCTTGCGATGGTTAACAATCTTTTTACATATAATAGCAAAAAAATATAACAGTTAATGTTGACAATTGCAAAAATATCGATTATACTTATTGTTAACCAACAATTAGGAGGTGCATTATGCGTAAAGTTAGAGGACTGGATGCAAAAATTTCAAAAGACAGTACAGGTGGTTTTATCAGTGTGGACTGGCATTGCCCATACTGCGGTGGATACAATGCAGGTTTCTATTTCACATCAAATGTGGAAGCATTAGGCGATAGTTTTGAAGTTGATCATGAGTGTGATAACTGTGGTAAAACAGTTACCATTGAATGTGTCGACGTTGAAGACGATCTTTTTGATTAACAATTAGTAATAAACTGAAAAACATCTATCAAAGCAAGTCCTACGTTACCTCGTATGGGCTTGTTTTTGTGTAAGAAAGAAAAGTTCAGCTTGTTCCACTGCATATCAGATTTCAGCTTTGATTCATCATCGCAGACAAGTGCGACCTCATACTTCAAAAGGGTATATCGCCTGCAAATATCCGCCGACTGTTTTCTGCATGGATTCCAGACTTCCGTCAATTTCGGCTTCTCTTGGGTGTTTTCCGGGTTCAACGATCAATATTTTCATGGAGTTTCCTTTCTGAGGCAGTTGGTTCTGCCCCACGGTTCTGTTGTTTTAGTTCAGGCGGCTGTGATGAATGATACTGATGATTTTTTCTTGTTCTTCCTTGGAAATTCCCATGCTTTCCAAAGCCTCTCTGATTCCACAATCAGGGCAGATCAGCGTTTGGTTGTCCGTTCTGGAAAGTGCCGGCACACCGGAATACGGCTTTCCGCAGAGTGGGCAGACTGCCGAAACAGGCTTATCCGTTTTCATGGTGGTACACCTCCCGTTCGCTGATGTCCATGGCTTTCCGCAGGTGTTTCAGGTCAAAACCGAACTGGCGGTATCCGTCCACACAGGTGCGAATATAGGCAGAAGTGGGAATGCCCAGTTTCCGTTCCTCGTGCATAATGTACACAAAGGCGGTCAGCTTTTTTCCGGTTTCGGCAAGGGGAAGTTCCAGTTCCGTTTTGTAGTAGAAATGGGGATACCCCTCATAGCGGTCAAGAGCAAGTTCATCTCGTTCCGACACCGACCACACTGCCGCCGGAACGGTACAGCCTGTTTGGGCTCGATGGTCAGATAGGAGCCGGTCTTGCTGCCCTTGAACAGCAGCTGGTAATTTGGGATCTCCGCAGTTCCCACAATTCTGGCGTCCGGGCAACGGAACTGCATCTGTTTCACGTTCAGATTGCTGCCATAGGCAAGGTAAAACTTTTTCATGCAATCAAATCCTTTCTGAAAGGGATACCCTTTCACCACCATAAGACCGCTGAAGCGGTCTGGTGTAGCTGGTAGCAAAAGGCTGTCTCTTTATCGGCCGAACCGGAAAGCGGCATCGCCGTCAAGGTTCTTGGTAAGAAAATTTCTCGCTGTGGAAAACTCCTCGCCGACCAGTCCCAGCCGGATCAGCCATGTTCGCATGGCGAATTTCGGGTTTTCCGTTTGCTGTGGTTTTGGGCTGGCGGTTCGTAGTCCCTTTGCCATTTCGGAAAGGGCAAGGCAAAGCTGAATGTAACTTTTCAATTGCCCTGCATGAAGTCCATTTTTCTTTTCTGCTGTAGGCTTGTCAAACTGGAAAAGTCGAAATTCGATTGTTCCCTTTGTAAAGGTGGCATGGAAGTTCAGCATATGGTATCGGCTGTCGTTGTAGTGCTGATTTCTGCCGTAATTTGCCCCGTTCGCCGTATACCAGATGTCTGCAAACTGTGCCATGTTGGCGGGCTTTTTTCGGTTCAGTTGTTCGATGAATTGGGGATTGACCGTTCTGCAATATCGGTTCATTCTGCCTTGGTCGATTTTCAGGGCATCTGCAATCAGCCGTTCGTGGCTCGCCATAAGGTTGGCGAGGTTTCGCAGAGTTTGTGGTGTGTGTCCGTTGGCACCGATGTGAATGTGAACCCCGGCGCCGATGCCTGCATGGCTGATTGCTCCGGCTTTGCGAAGCTTTCTGACCAGTTCCTGTAAGGTTTCAATGTCCTCGTATTTCAGAATCGGCGTGACCAGTTCGCACTTTTCGGCATCGCATCCTGCAATGCTGACATCCTTTTGAAATTTCCATTCTCTGCCCTGTGCATCCCAAGCCGACCAAGTGCTGTAGCCGTTTCGGCTGGCGGTGTATTCGTATCTGCCTGTGCCGAAATGGTCGGCGGCAAGTTTGGCAGCTCGTTCTCTGGTGATGCGGTTCATCTCAATCTCCACGCCGATGGTCTGCTTTTTCAGGTTTTCAATCTGTCTTTCTGTTTTAGCGTTCATAATGTTTTCCTCCGTAGTTTCGGGCTTTGTCTCGCTGTCGCCTCGGTCGGTGCTTCTGCTTCGCAGAGGTGTCCACCGGACACCTGCACCCTTTTGTTGTAACCATATTAACTCTAAACGGAGGAGATAGCAAGCGGCTAAATCTACAGAAAATGAGGTCAAAAGATTGTGTAGAATACACCCTTGCAATTCTTGCGATTGTATGGTAACATACTGTACAATGGAGGAGGTGCCGCCTTATTTTTTCGCCTCGGATACGGTCTGGAAACTGTCGATTTCGGGAATCAGAGCAAGGGAAGAACCATTCTCCCACCGCATATGAATGCTGCCCACATCATCAATATGTGTGACCTCGCCGACTGTTCCGGGAAGAATCGGATATTTTTCATTTCGCATAGAAATCAGCTGTAATTTCGTTCCGACAGGGTACTTTTTTCGCAGCTGTTCCAGATATGATTCACTCGGAAACTGCATCAGTATCACCAACCTTTCTGAATGCGGAATTACCGGACAGATGCCGAAGAATGACCTTTCTTGCCGCCTTGAATTCTGCACCTATCATTCCCAGACGAATCAGGAAACACCGCATGGTGTACTTGGGATTGTCGGAGGTGTCCGGCTTGCGGTTGATGCGGCTCTGGTTCTTGGCAAATTCGCAAAGCATGGAAATGAAGGTGCAGTAGGCATCTGCATCGCCGTCCTGTTCGACCGTGAACCATGGAAATTCCACCTTTTCATCAGACGGAATGATGTCCAAACAGTCGGTTTGAAAAGCAGCATGAAAAAGGGCAACCTTGTTTTCGCAGATCTGCCGGAGATTGCCCAGTGTATGCTCTGTGAAGAAATCGGCTGGCATCTGCACAGTCAAGCCCATGGATTCCGGTTCTGATGTATCCGGAACAGCATAGCCCCGATTTGCCAGTTCGGCAAGAAGCCGTTCTGTTTCCTTATGGTCGGCTTGGTCACTGATTTCCAGATCACCTGCTTTGGTAACAGTGTAGCATTCCCCGATTTTGTAGGCACAGGTGCATATACTGATATTCTGCTGTTGTTCCAATGATCATGGCTACCGCCCACGCCAGTTTCTTTCGATTTTCTCCTGCAAGATGAAATTCAATTATCATATGTTTTCCTCCCGATTTTCGGTGATTTGCCTTTCGGCAGTACATATGTTAACTCTTTTTTCCACAGATAGCAACTGTGAGATGTGTAGAATGTTTCGGCTGTCATTTGTGAGAATCAGACAGATGCGATTCGTTCTTCTGCTTTTTTGCAATAGACTGGATTTAGTTCAATTCCGATACACTGCCGATGCAGTCGCTTGGCAACTGCACCAGTAGTTCCGCTTCCGAAGAACGGATCAAGAACAACACCATCTTCTGGACAGCCTGCCAAAATACAGGGTTCTACCAACTGCTCCGGAAACATAGCGAAATGTTCTCCCATGCGGTAAGAGTTGGTGCTGATATTCCAGACATCTCGCTTGTTTCGCATGGGTTTTCCCTGCATTCGTTCGTTGTAATCTGTCCCATTGATGCCCTGTTCCGAAAATCTGCCATACTTGTTTCGACCAGAGCGACCACGAGCGTATCGTTTTAGGCTGCTTTCCGCTGCGGGTTCCATAATTGCTGCTGCATTGTAGTAATACCGGCTGGATTTTGCAAACAAGAACAAATGTTCATAAGACTTTGTGGGACGATCTTTTACACTTTCTGGCAGACAGTTGATCTTGTTCCAGATAATGTCCGAACGGAGATACCAACCATCTGCACGAAGGGCAAACGCCAACACCCATGGAATTCCAATCATATCTTTTGGTTTGATAGCATTCCATGTAGTTGGCATAGCAGCCGCAGCACTGTCCGCTGGAATTTGATATGAATGCTTACAATGTGTAGGCTTTCGACCGATTCCTTTTCCACTTCCGGCATAGCTATCGGCGATGTTCAACCACAAAGTTCCGTCTGGGCGAAGCACTCGCCGTACTTCTCGAAATATGGCAGTCAGCTTTTGTATATACTGTTCTGGAGAATCTTCGATTCCAATTTGACCAGCATTGCCGTAATCCCGCAAGCATAGTAAGGTGGGCTTGTGACACACATGAAGACGCTGTCATTTGGAAGTGTTCGCAGTCCTTCCAAGGCATCTGCACAGAGAATTTTAATCATCGGGAAGTTCCACTTCCTTTACCAATTCAGAATATGCAATCCGCTTCCCATCCCGAATCAAATACACATCATCGGAATTTCCGTCGTGCAGCTTGATGTAACGTTCTACTGCCACATCCACAAATTTCGGTTCCAGTTCCACACCGAAGCACACACGATTTAGCTGCTCGCAGGCAATTAATGTAGAAGCACTTCCCAGAAATCCATCCAGCACCATTCCGTTTGTCTGCGTACACTGGGAAATCAGATAGGCGATCAGCGGCACCGGCTTACTGGACGGATGTCCGCAGCCGTCCTTTTTACTGTTTTTAATGCGGTCAAACTCAAATACCGTTTTCTGTTTCTGGTCACCATACCAGATATGCTTTCCGTCTTTTCTCCAGCCCCAGATAATCGGTTCATGGATATACTTCCAGTCGGTTCGGGTGAGAACAAGGCGGTCTTTCTTCCAGACAAGTCCTGCACCGACCTTGAAGCCTGCATCTTCATAAGCATCATGAAATACACGTGCCTTGGAGGTGGCATAAAACACATAAATGCTTGCATCCTTCGCCATGGCATCTTTGAATCTCTCAAATGCAGATTTCAGAAACGCATATCCTTTTTCATCGTCAAGGTCATCATTCTTGATTTTGCCTGACGTGCTTTCCAGATTGACAAGATACGGCGGGTCTGTGCAAACAAGATTTACTTTTGTGTCTCCAAGAAGTGCTGTATAGGTTTCCGGTAAAGTGGAATCACCACAGATAACGGTATGCTTTCCAAGATGCCAGATGTCACCTGTTTTGGATTTGCAGGGCTTTTCCAGTTCTGCATCTACATCAAAATCATCCTGTTTTGCTTCATCACTGTCAATATCGAAAAGGTCAGCAATTTCAGATTCATCGAAACCAGTCAAACCAAGGTCAAATCCGAGATTCTGCAACGCTCCATCTCAACAGCAAGCAGTTCATCATCCCAACCTGCATCCAATGCCATCCGGTTGTCAGCAAGGATATATGCTTTCTTCTGTGCTTCCGTCATATGGTCAACAAATACACAAGGGACTTCTGCAATACCTTCTTCTTTTGCGGCTTCAATTCTGCCGTGACCAGCAAGGACGTTATATGCCTTGTCGATAATGACAGGATTGACAAATCCAAATTCACGCAGAGAGGAGCGAAGTTTCAGGATTTGTTCCTTATTGTGCGTTCTGGCGTTGTTTGCATAGGGTACTAACTTGTTGATGTCAACAAGCTGAAATTCTGTAGTTGTGATCATCTGTAATTCCTCCTCTGCTGAATTCTGAGCATACCTTTTCGGGCGGCATCCATATTGCCTTTGACAGCCTGTCCTTTTATCGTGCGGTATTGCTGTTTGGTCATGTTGTTTCTCTGCTGTTTCAGTTCTCTCCAGAATTGAACATCTGCTTTCATGTATTTCTCACTTTCTGCTTCTCAGCAATTTTTCCATCATATCTTCCTGCGGATTGCCCTGAAATTCCACAGAGCAGTTTTCCCTCACAATCTGAAAAATCTGATTCCAGATTTGGTTTGCCTGTTTCATGTAATTCTGTGACATCGCTACATAGGGAGAGGCAATTGCCGCACCAGTTGTAGGGTGTTTGGAAATATATCCGTATTTGGTGACGATTTGCTCACAGTGAATCCAACGGGAAATGCTCATGGCATATTGTTCCACAAGCTGACGGCTGACAATTTTCTCACATGAGCGTTCTTTCAGCCATTGATAAGTTTCTGTATACACATCATCTGCAAGGAGTTTTGTGCCGTCACGCTGTAATTCTTTCATGAAATCTCTGACAGGCGGTGTTTCAGCGGATTCTATATCCGCAGGCTGCATCATAACTTCCGCCGATTTTCCCTCAGCAATTTTCTCCGTGAGTGCCTTTCTTGGTCTTCCTGCACCCGGTCTTGCACCGCCTCGGTTTGTACCGTCTTTCGCCATGATGTCATCACCTCCGAAAAATCAAAGAAATTCAAACAAAAATGTTAAATCGGGCATGAAAAATGCCGACTGCAAAAGTCGGCAAAGTTAGATGTTATCGGTATTTTTCAATATTTATATCTCTGAGGGGTCAATAGGGTGTTTGAATACCCGTTTTTGTGCGTGAGAGGGAACGCCGGTCTGTAAAAAATTCACAATTAGCGATTTTTATCCCCCCCACCGGAAGCATTTCAGACACAATCAATACCGATAGACGGGATTTCGGTCTTCCGTCCACGTCTTGCGGTCATGGCAGGACTTACAAAGAGCCTGCCAGTTGCTTTCATCCCACATCAGATGCGGATCACCACGGTGAGGAATGATATGGTCGACCACGGTCGCTGCCGTGAACCGTCCCTGTGCTTTGCACCGCACACACAAAGGATGCCGGCGGAGGTACGCCTTGCTGACACGTTGCCACTTGCTGCCGTAGCCACGCTTAGCGGCAGACGGTCGGTCTGGGTGCAGGGGCTGATGCTCTGCACAGTACAAGCCGTCTGTCAGATTGGGACAGCCGGGATGCTTGCATGGTTTCAGTGCCTTCCTCGGCATAAGGTTCACCTCCGGATACAACGAAAGCCCATGTGGAACACCACAGGGCTTTCGGTCAGTTTTCTATGATATTATTATATCATACCTTTTTGCAAAAGTCATCCTCAATTTTACTCATGCCTTACCATAGAGAAGCAACGTCAAGTGTTGTACGGCACGATTCTTTTTGTTGTATGCAGAAGAACGCTCAATACCGAAGTGCTCGCAAATGGTATAAATATTCTGATCCTCCTGCCAATAGAACTGTTCCAGCACATACCGTTCATCCTCCGGCAGGCTGTCCCATGCAGGCTGAAACCATTCCATGTATTCTTTTGCCTGACGATACCGTTCCCGCAGCACATCGATTTCGTCAATGGCAGTGATAATTCGCATTTCTCCGGACTGCGGGTTCGGACTGCCGCCCGGCATATCTGTAAATGCCGGACTGCCAAGGGTTGTGGTGTCTTCATGCACCTGTGCGATTTCTTCGTCTGTATGTGCAAGGATGTAAGCCATGCTGCTGTAATCCTTCAGTGCGTTCACAGCGGCACTCCGTTTGTCTAAGTACTGCCAAATGATATTCATCTGCCACCTCCAAGTTCTGCTTTGACTGCCTGCATCAAAGCGGTCTGGGTTTGTTCCTTCCGGGTCAGGGCTTTCAGGATACGTTCGTCAATCGTCCCTTTTGTGAGGAGATGTTGAATGACAACCGTTTCGGACTGTTGCCCCTGCCGCCACAGTCTGGCGTTGGTCTGCTGATAGAGTTCCAGACTCCAGGTCAGTCCGAACCAAATCAGGTGAGAACCGCCTGCCTGTAAGTTCAAGCCATGACCAGCAGCGGCAGGATGCAGCAGACCAACTTGCATCCTTCTAGCATTCCAGTTCCGAATACTGTCAGAGGACTGGATTTCCTGATAGGAAACATTCAGCTTTCGCAGTCGCTCTTGAATCCGCTCCAAATCATGCTTGAACCAGTATGCCACCAGAACAGGCTTGCCGTTGGCTGCCTCTATCAAGTCCTCCAGTGCATCCAGCTTTCGGCTGTGAATGGGAATCACTGCTCCGGTATCGTCATACACCGCTCCATTCGCCAGTTGGGAAAGTTTGTTGGATAGACTTGCAGCGTTGGCGGCGGTGATCTCAGTGTCCTGCATCTCCAGAATCAATTCGGACTTGAACTGCTTGTAGGTTTCTTGCTCCGTGTCGGACAGCTGTACGGGATATTCGTTGGAAAGCAATTCCGGCATGTACAGGTGTCAATGGCTTTCATCGAAACAGTGATGTCCGATATTTTTCGTAGATCCGTTCTTCTGCATCGGGCAGAGGCTTGTAGGAGTACACGATATAGCCGTTCTGCTTGTCGGGCTTGAAGTATTCGTTCCGATACTGCCCGATGAATCTGCCGAGCCGTTCTCCCATATCCAGCAGACGAAATTCCGCCCATAAATCCATCAAACCGTTGCTGGCAGGCGTTCCGGTCAGCCCCACAATGCGTTTCACATTCGGTCGAACGTTCATCAGGGCTTTGAAGCGTTTGCTTTGGTGGCTCTTGAAGCTGGAGAGTTCATCAATCACCACCATGTCGTAATCAAACTTCGTGTTGTTGACGAGCCAGTCCACATTTTCCCGGTTGATGATGTAGATGTCAGCATCTGCCTTTAAAGCTGCAATGCGTTCTTCCTCTGTGCCGACCGCTACGCTGTATTGCAGAGGTTTCAAGTTCTCCCACTTTTCGATTTCAGCAGACCATGTATCACGGGCAACTCGCAACGGTGCAATCACCAAAACCTTTCTGACCGCAAACAAATCAAACATCAAATTGTGGATTGCGGTCAGTGTTGTAATCGTCTTACCAAGTCCCATATCCAGAAAGAGTGCTGTGATTGGATGTTCTTCGATAAATCGAACAGCATATTTCTGATAATCATGTAGTTCCATCGCTTTTCACCTCCAAGATGATTTTTTCGATGTCCTCACAAGCGTCCAAGACGTAAACCAGAAAACCCAATCGCCTCAGAAGTTTATGCCGGGAAAGTTGAAGCGGTCTTGGTTTCTCTCCGGGTGCTTTCACTTCCACAAAAGCAATTCTACCGCCGGGCATCAATACGATGCGGTCTGGAACTCCTGCCGTTCCGGGAGACGTGAATTTCCAGCACACACCGCCATTTTGCTTTACTGCCTTTGTGAGTTTTTCTTCAATGATTTTTCTAGCATGGGAGTACATACACACTTTCACCGTTTGACACTGATTTTGCTATCTCATCAATGATTTTGGATGTCTGGTTAAAAAAGCCTAATCCAATTTTTCTGCCCTCTGTAACAAGCATGATGAGATCAGGCTCATTACTGTCCTGCATAATGACATCAAATTTTTCAAGATTAATCAAGGTGTTATTTTTCTTAATCCACATAATTTGTCCCTCCTAATTTTGGGGTTGGTGACAGTCTACGACAGTCGATTGCAAACCTTATATATAGAGAAAAAATTATACTTTTTTCTCGCCTGCGTAAAGTCTGTATATGACTGTCGTAGACTGTCACTTTCCCTATATTGCGTGTTTTTTTAGCTTTTTTGGTGACAGTCAAATCAAGAATATCGTTCTTCAATTGAAGCCCCATGATGTATCTAGCACTGTGAGTTCTTGTCTTTTTGAAGCCTGCTTGTTCCAGAGCCGCATAAAAATCAGAAGTACTTCTTGTGTATTCTCCGTTTTCATTGCAGTATTCTCTGTATCGGTTATAGAGGTCACCTGACTTTGCCTGATAGCTTTTATCTGCCTCACAACACTCATTGATGAAATTGCCAAGCCAGTCATTGCCATCCCGATAGGCTCCAATTGCATCTAAAACACACTGCGGTCGGTTAATCTGATAGTTTGCCGCAATGACCTTTCTTGCACCTTCAATCAGCCAGGAAAGCACTGCACCGCCAGCGTTATCGACCAAGTGCTGCGTATAGTTTTTGATGTCCTTAGAACCCTGAATTTTTGCGTGAAACGGGATCACAATCAATCTTCTCCACGTGCCATCATCCGATGCACCAACCTTCGGAAGATGATTGGTATAGAGTACAAGTGTATGAGAGGGTTCAAAGTGGAACGGTGCTTTGAATTTCTTTTCGGCAAAGATCGGGTCGGTGGAACAAAGCTGCTTGACGACACTGGTATTCAATCGCATACCTTCCTGCAATTCTGCTGCAATAATCATTCTTTTTCCTTTCAGTTCTGCCATTTCAGGCTTCACGTTTCTCTTGCAATTGACAGTCAGGGCATCTGCTGAAATGTTGCCGCTGTAACTGCCGAGAACCTTGTAAATGACATTCCAGAACGTTGATTTTCCGTTTCGTCCGTCACCGTAGGCAATAATCATCGCCTCCAAGTACACCTTGCCCACAATGCAAAGTCCGCAAATCATCTGCACATAATCAATTAAACTCTGGTCACCGCAGAAGAACAGCTGTAAGGCATCCTCCCACAAATCCTTACCAGCATCACTTGGAACGACCGCCGTCACTTTCGTTAAGAGGTCGGCAGGATCTGTAGGCTTCCAGCCATTCAATCCTTCGGGCAGATAATACGTGCTCCGGGGGTATTGAGGAGCATTGGATTGCTGTCGAGGGCTTCGGGATTGTGGAGAACCAGCGGCTTTGCAGCATCCAGTGCATTGGTCATACTGCGAACATGGCGGTATTTCATGACAAATGCCTTGAAAGTGGCATAGTACTGATACTCTTTGTATGCGGCGGTCTGTTCCTCGTCCAGACTATCCCGAAACTTTTTGCCGCCATTGATTGCTGCATCTCTTGCAACACCAAGACTTTCTAGTTTCAGAAGGGATGCTTCCACCTGTTTTTCCGCCTCTGCAAGCTGTACGTCTGTATGTTCGATCATGGCAAGGGTGACAGCGTGTTCCGATTCCTCCCAATACGTGCCATTGTAGCGAAGATAATCGGTCGCAACGGTAAATGCCACTTCATCGGCGTACTGTTCCACGAACGTGCGAGCCTCTCCAACGTCCGAAAAATCATCTGGAATCAGGGATTGTTTGCCATATGCCTCCGGAGCAACATAACCCTCTTGTTTGGCAACTTTTTTCCCGAATTTGCAGGCACTGTTCCAGATGGTTTCCAGTTCTTCATCCGGCAGCGGCGGTTCGCATTCTGCGGATTTTTCCAGAAACTTCTGATAACTTTCCTCGGTCACACCAAAACGCTTGACCAGTTTTGCAGCCATGCGAGATAAGGTGCTGTTTCGCTGTCCTTGCGGAATGCTGCGATTTGACTTCATCATCGTAAGCCAATCCTCAATGGATAAACTGCCTTCATGCCAGAACACATCACTCGGACAGCCAAACAGAAATCGTGCTGCATCCAGAGCATTTCCATCAAAAAAAGGCAGTTCCTTATGGATTTTCTGCTTTATTGCCTTATGGGAATTTGCATCCTTGCAGGGTGCTGTCGGGAAAAATACATGGAAACGTGGACGGGCAGATTTGCTGCCTTTTGTCAACATATGATGACGGCTGTAGGTCACTGCAAATGCAACATCTCCTAAGCTGTTCATCAGCATTTCAGGCGTGATCCAGTCTTTCGGGTCATCTGAATGGTCGTTGTCACAATCCATGGGTACTACATCAGACAGCAGGAAATTGGCATCACTGCGGGCAAAATTCTCATACTGAGCACAGACATGATCGTAGACAACGGCTTTTTTCAAATCCGCTTCTGAAGTAATGACCTTTTGGTTTGGATAAAGGATATTCTTTTCATTGCCGGTACAGTTTGCTGTATAGAGCGTAAATTTCATTCTATTTCCTCCAGTTCTTCTGTAAAATACCGAATGGTCATATGCCGCCGTTTCGCCCATTTGATTTCCTGCTGCATCCCCTCCGACCGCACAGAACCAAACACCCACAGCTGGGCACACTTTGACAGCAGTACCAAATTCATGAACATCGCTGTCTGACGATCTTCGCCCAGACTGTCATCCATGAATTGCGGAAACAGCAAATGGGGAGCGATAGGGACATAGTGGTATCTACTGCAAAGCGGCTGTATCGTCTGGCGTTTTCGATGTTGTCATTGATGCAGCGTGGGAATAGGGAGAACAGATGTATACCAGCGGTCGATAAGCGGCAGCCTTTTTCGCCCTGCGTTCCTCTCGTTCAATACAGCTCAGTGCTTCATAAGCAGTGAGATCGATGTACCCCTCAGCGTTATACCGATTCATGCAATACTCCTTTCAGCCGCTTCAGTGTGCAGGCATCGCAGTAAACGGCACTGCTGAAAATGTCAAAGTTTTCTGCTGTCCAGAAGATACTCAGATCAACCGGCACTTCTGCACCGCACTGCGGGCAATGGCAGTATACGTTTTCATTGTTGATCTCCACGGAGATACTGGTGGTGTCATTCAAGTTTTCTTTGATGTAAAACATATGGAATCCTCCTAATCTTTCTTGTAAAAGCTGCATTCATATCCGTCTGCCCGAAGCAGCAGTCCTTTTGCCCAGTCTGGCGTTCTCGCCATCTGCTGACAGATCTCATCCAGCTTTGTATCTTTTGGACATTCGATAATCATTCATCGTGAATATGACCGACAATGAAGTATTGTGATAGTGTCTGCATGGAATAGAAGAGCAGATCCGTGCGGTTGCCTGAACAATGTTTTCGACCAGCTTGCCGGAGTAAGTTTCCAAGCGTTCCCATTTTCTGCCCGTGCCAATGCCCTCATAGGTGATAGAATCACCGCCGAAGCGATTTTCACCGATGCGTGGCTTGACATATGCCAACCGTCTGCCGGACAGCAGCTTGATAAACAGAAAACCAGATTCATAAGAGAAGTGAATGCCATGGGTCTCTGTTTCGGTTTTATTCCGCACAGCCTTGATGGCCGCATTTTCTACATCCCACCACAACTGCACGATGTGTGGAGAAGCAGTTCGCCAGTCCGTCACAATTTGCTTCAGTTCTGCGTCAGACATCTCCGCACCGCCCATGGCTTTCATTGCTCCGACCGATCCGCCGTAGCCGCAGTTGTGGACAAGCTTTCCCGATACGGTAAAACGATGATGTCTTCCGGCATTTTGTATGTCATAAAGTCGAGCCGTGTGGCTATGAGTCTCCAGCATTTTCTTTTCTCCGCAACTGCATTTTCGGCATCCTGAATAATTTCTTCTCGTGTCATTCCGCTGGATAATTTTCGAATAGTGGTACTGTACGCATAAGGCCAGTAACTTTGCACGAACTGTGTTAAGACGGTCGTTCGCTTGTTCAGATTGTTTTCTGCATGGGTAACAAACCTGAGATTTTCCGGAGCATAGTTTCCATTGTCGTCGATCCTGTCGATTTCCATTGTCCGTTCTGGTACGCCAAACTTGTTTATCAGATACAAACCGACTGCTGTCACAGAAGGAAAGTCGAACCGAATTCCTCTTGCACCGTAATTGGAATATCCTGCATCTTTCGGGTTTTCGCAGCGTTGCTTTGCTGCGATTAGTCTTTTTTCGAGCCAGAGCGGAATTCTTCTGGGCTGAGAACATCTCTGACAACCATTTGATTTTCCACATGAAAGGCTGGAAAGCAATGTCCACTGCTTCGAGTTGCATCCGATGCATTCGGTCAACACATAGCAATGATTCCATGTTTTGCTCCAGCGTTTTTCCGCACTGATAATTTTCACCCAGCCGTATTGCTTTCCCACCATCTCCGGTTTGTACGAGATGTGAGCCGCAGGAGGCGGCGATTCCAAACTGTATCGGCTGCGATTGCCCTTCAATCCATACGAGATGATCTGGGGTTGCTGTAAGTCCTTCATAAGTAATCACCTCACGTTTGCCTTTGTAGATGACACCTTCATGGTGTACCCATTGTTCTCCATCCCACAAAAGGTCATCTGTAGTCACTTTCTCAATCGGAACCATCCCATGATTGGTAAGTACCAATTGTCCTTCTGCGATGCAAGCCAATTCTGCGACCTTACCTTTCTGCCGCAAGTGTCCATTGACGCCATGCTTGACCACAGGCACGCCGAAAATCTTAGATGCTGAGGCACAGTAGATGTCCTTGCCGTCTGCGAACGCCTGCATTCGCCACGTTTCACCGGCAAGCCATGCAATCACTCTTGCTTCAATCGCCGAGAAATCTGCCACGAGGAACTGATAACCGGGCTTTGGCACGAACGCCGTCCGAATCAGTTGCGAGAGCGTGTCCGGAACGTCTTCATACAGCAGTTCCACGGCTTCCAGGTTGCCGGACTTCACGAGTTCCCGAGCCGCTTCCAGGTCGGGAGATGGTTCTGTGGTAGGTTTTGCAGCTGAATGATACGACCAGCCTCTCGACCTGTTCGATTTGCACCATAGAACTGAAACATGCCTCTTGCACGACCATCCGAGCAGACGGCATTTTGCATGGCTTGATACTTTTTGACCGAGGATTTTGATACTTGTTGTCGCAGTAACAACACATCTCGCAAGTCCGGCGGAGCAGTTTTCAATTGTTCCTGTACTTCTTTTTTTCCCAATGATTCTAACTCCAGTCCATGTTCCGCCAGCCATTGTTTCATTTGCTGAACAGAATTCGGATTGTCCAAATCGGTCAGATTTTTCAGTAGATGCAATAGCTTGTCCTTTGTCAATGTGTCCATACGAATTGCTTGCTGCACCAACTGCAAATCCAGTTGTATTCCTCGATCGTTGACGGTCTGGTCAAGATCGTACTCTCGCCAAACAAATTCCGGCACAGGGAACCGAACAATTTTTTGTTCAATCGCTTGTTCGGTTTCCACATCCCGTTTGTTGTATGCCCGAAAGACATCCCACTTCTCTGGAGCATCGGTCGGAGCATGAAACTGCGGAATGCCGTTTACATGGTCATATGGTACGCAGAAATAGCGAATCAGGCTTTCCCCTCGGACATTTTTTGTTGCTGTAACTGTAGCACTGCCCCCACGCCGGCAAGGCTCAGCGGCAAGCCCAGATAGCAGCTGCCACCATCGTACACCGCCATGCTTTCGGGCTGAGGTAGTTGCCGCAGGCATCCTCCTGCAATCCATAGGAAATGAAGCATTCCGGATAGTTTCGCCGCAACCAGACCGACAGGCAGACCCGTTCAAAGCTGGCGTTGAAGGCATGTTTCTGGATGCGGTCATCCGTCAGAGCGTTGAGGATTTCTTCCGGCAGCTGTTCGCCGCAGGCAAGGTCAACTACCTTCACTGGGGCATCGTCCACGGAATATGCAAAAAGCAGAATATCAAAATACGGGGAATCCGCATAGCGGTAAACCCCGGCTTTTGTAATATCCACATCACTTTTTGTTTCTAAGTCAATCATCAACTTTTGCATTGTTACACCTATTACCCACCCGAACAGATACTCCGTCAGTCGCCCACCCGACATTTTTGCTTACTTGTGATTCTTGAAATGATCAATCAGTGCAGCAACGGAAATTGCTGCCCAACAGAACATTGAAATGTACCAAAGAACCGCAATAACAACGGAAAGAATTGCCTCCATTTTTCTCACCGTCCTTATTACTAAATTGCCATTTTAGTTAATCAAGGAAATCGTCACTTTCAAGAGCATCGAAATCATCAGCAGCATTGGTATGTCCACTAAGCGGTTCACCATCCGTACCTTCTGAATATTGCCCAAACCGCAGGCAATGCCCTTATTTCCGTTGCTGTTAAACGCATAGAATGTTACTGCAACTCTTGCATAGCAGCCACTGTAGACCTCATTCTGATCGAGAATCGGCTGTACCTGCTGGTCAACGATCTGCGGAGGAGTAGTGCTATTTGCATTGACAAAATAGCAGTCTTTGTACACTTCATCCTCCGGACGTTCTGCATCGCCATCTCTCAGCGGCAACTTCAGAGCAGCCTTACTCGGCTTCTTTCCTCCGAACTTTCCAATGCCATCTTCAATGGCAGCATCAATTGCAGTCTGAATTTTTGCAAGAGTTGCCTTATCAGACTTCGGAATCAGCAAGGAAACACTATACTTTGCAGCACTGCCGTTGATGGATTTCGGTTCCCAGATGTTTGCGTAACTCAAACGCACAGTTCCTGTAATCACTTTTGTTTTTCCATTTGCCATTTATTTTTCCTCCTGTATTGTTTCAAAATCTTTTTCTGCGGAATTCCAAGTCGGTCGCTTGTCCGAAATTGGTACAAGTGCCGGCTTACCCGGCGGTTTGTATGTGAAATCCCAAGAATTTCATCAAACTTTTTCTTTCCGCCAAGCAGCTTTGTCATTGCGGTAATTCCCAGCAGTTCCGGTTCATTGTATGGATTTTTCCCATAGGACTTGACCTTTTCAATGACTTTTGCCTCATCGGTATACTTTCGATTCGACCGACCTTCCACAACTTTGTACCCATTCCACTGTTTGCCGGAAATTGCTCGCTGCAAAGCATATTCCTTGATATCGGATGCCCATGAAACCAATTGATCGGCTTTTTCCAATACTGCCTCGATTTCAGTATCCACCAGCATTTCCGGGGGAGCAAAGTCATACTGTGCCAGCTGAAGATTGTATTCTGCACGTTTTCGGCAAGTTGCCTTCACTTTACAAAACCGACAGTGTTCACCGGCACAGAAATCTCCCTCGCCTTTGGCAGCAAGTTCGGCTTTTGGTTTCAGTTCGGTTTCCGCCCAGTGCAGCAGCTCCGACAGCGGCAGAGTGCATCGCTGAGGTTCTGGATTCTCGGCTGAAAAAT
>ENA-OQDW01000292-OQDW01000292.1-human-gut-metagenome-genome-assembly--contig:-NODE-292-length-21879-cov-1.967405_pt1 | contig 21879 bp, 35 predicted proteins | sample MGYA00242784_ERZ504613 | MGnify/ENA primary metagenome ERZ504613 (study PRJEB26092, sample SAMD00036330) | human gut metagenome | host: Homo sapiens | study: EMG produced TPA metagenomics assembly of...
ATGTGCAAGGAGGTACGCTACGGCGGAGCTGATGTTCCGAGAAGGGTTTCCCGACCATTTGAACCGCAGTTATCCGCTCTCGGCGGACAGCCTGAGACGGTGCAACCGGAAATGCAGAATTTATATGCAATAATAAAAACGCAATGAGTATGAAAACATTAGCAGACGTGAAACGGAAAATGACGCTTGCTCGAAGTGGCGGTGTGTCCGGCTGTTCGAGGGCGGAAAAGACCTCGGCGTGCGTGAGGTCGGGAAAGTGCAGGGTAATGCCGTGGCATTCCTCAAACCCGACGGGAAACTCTCGTGGCTATGGTGGCCAAAGGCAAAGGACGTGCAGGTGGAAGAAAACGCCTTCACCGTGCTCCAGAACGGAGTGCCCAAGCTCAAGTACATCTATGCCGGATAGGTGTTCCGGAAAAAATCATGCAAAATAATATGAATTAATAACAACTATGGGGGCGGAATGCCCTATGCTTTTATAAACGGATAAAGAAAATGACAGAAATAACGAGAAAGCAGATATCTGGTCTGCGGGTAAAGATGTATTAACGGCTATGGGAGAGGAACATAGAATCAACGAGATAAAAGGTGTCATCATCAGCCGTGCCCTGCTCAAGGAATACGGGTATGATGGCGATATGCCCACCGACAAACAGATGCAGGTCATCGGCAACGGGTTACTTGAATACTGGGGCGTAAGCGACGGTTTCAAGGAAGCCCTCGCCAGTACAATGGAGAACATGTTCGGTGTAAAAGCAAAAGATTAGGTCTATGGAAACGAAAGAACTTACTACCCACCAGCGTGGTGTTATTCTACGCGGCATCTGCGGCGGGGCTGCATTGAAAGACAAGTCGCCGCAAATATCTGAAAACAATACCGTCATAACCTGCGCCGGAGGGTTGGAGATTTGGGACATCTGCTGCATCAGCAGTGATGCCGAAGCCTTCGGCCTGAAACCGTCCTTCGGTTATGACGGGCACACGAGAATCACTTTCACCCCCAAAGAATAAGCGGAATGAAATCATATTACTACTTGGACTACCTGCACCGTGAAATCTTCCTTGAAGAGGAGGATATTCAGACCGTTCCGGAATCAGGCAGGGCGGACGATGCCTGTTCCGCCATTGCCGAAAAGCCGTATGTCGTGGAGCAGTTCATGGCGGACTCTTTCCGGACACTCAAAGATGTGGCCAGCCGCCTGTGCGATTCCCCTGATATTAAAAGCCGCCACGATACGCTGATGTATATCGTGTGGAGGGTGGCACTGGACATCAAGGAGTGGCGGACTCTGAGCCATAGCGAAGCCGCCGTCAAGGTAACCCGTGAGGACGGTTTCGTGTGGCTGCTTGTATCGGCGGAAAATGCCCGGAAGCTATGGGAGGCAGACGTATTCTCCCTGTACAGGCTTTATGCCGATGATTCGGAATCCCTGATCGAAAGCGAGGCGGAGCTGGAATCGACCATCAAGGGCGGATACCAGATAGGTATCGAGGTGGGGTTCGCCTCTGTAATGGACCATGCCGCCCGGATGAAGCAACAATAAAAATCGGAAACAATCAAATAACGAAATCAAGAAGAAAGGTATGGAAACAACATTATTGACAAAGGAAAATGCCATCGTGTGACCATGGTGCGGCGTGTGGATGCCCCGGAAAGCGAACCGGTAGCGTTTCTTTTCAGGGGAAAGAGACACGGGTATTGCAGCTATTCCCATCTTGTAGGGAATCCGGGCAAGGAAGAAATCCTCGCCCCGGCGGACTTTAAGGACTGGGAAGTTGTGGAAGTGGCGCACCCGGGCTATCTGGAAGAATATTTCAAGCAGGCGTGCAGCTCCTACAACCTCACCTCCTTCTCACCCGACGAGCGGGGTGAGTCAGACATCGCCTCGCACGAAAAGGAACTGCACGAGGATTTGCAGTCGATGCCCGAGCAGCAGCGGGAACGTTACATGGAAAACTACAAACGCTATTTCTCTGCCATGATCGCCGCCAACAGCCGTTGTGCCAGCGCGATGATTACGGGACCTGCACGCTTCAACACGGGCCGAAACGAAAAGGCCTGCAACAGCCACGCCAAGAGCGTCACGGCGTTCCGGGAATGGCGAGAACGTGCACTCGAAGCGATTCGCAAGGCTACCGAAGCGGCCAAGCCCGAAGAACAGCGTCTCGAGGAGGAGTGGCAGAAGGTCAAAGCCTTTATCGACGATGCCGCCTCGACCATTCACGGTATCGATACGGGTACGGCACGAGGCTATAGCCGGGCTCTCTTCGTCAGCAACCTCGCCGGGCGACTCTCCACCTATGTCAACCATGGCAACGTGGAAATCATCGACCGTGCCGTCGCTCGTCTGCGAGAGTGGAACGACAAAGTCAAGAAACCTGTCGTCACGGCACGCCATTCAATCTTCAAGTATCCCGAACTCGTCCGCAAGGTGCGGGAAAAGCAGCAGGAACGGGCAAGCCGTGAAAATCGTGAGATTCCGTTCGATGGCGGCAAGGTGGTCTACAACTTCGAAGAAGACCGCCTGCAAATCCTCTTCGACAAAATACCCGATACCGATATGCGTACAACCTTGAAGCGTAACGCTTTCAAGTGGGCGCCACGCAACCAGGCATGGCAGCGCCAGCTCACCCGCAATGCCGAATATGCCGCCGGTCAGGTGTTGAAAATAACCATTTAATCCAGTGCCCATGAGATACATCATCGATTCACGTTATTTCGACGGGACATGCCTCACGTCGATGTCGGATGACATGCACAGCGACTACGGCGGCGAGACGCTGGAAGCACTGCGCGAAAGGGAGAAGAACCCGTACCTGGTCGCTGTATCACCGGTACGCATGACACTGCTTGTGAAGCGTTATACCCGGGCACTTTGCAAGCCCTTCCATGAAATTACGGAGGAACGTTATTACGAACTGCTGGAATGCCTGCCTCCGGCCCGCATGCAGAGCGACTGGTTCTTTGTCGGGGAACCGTATTACCGAAACCTGTACGCGCTCTGTTTCGAGTCGGACGGCAGGTATTTCCGGGCGGAACGTCCCATACGTCTTTCCAATGCGGAAATCTACCGCCAGATTCGGGAACACATGGAGAAAGTAAACCTGCATCCCGCCATCGTCAAGAAGGCTTCCTTTGTCAAATATGTCAATTGGTACAAAAAGACGGTCACCTACATACCGTACTATTTCGAGTATGGAGGTAAAATATATTTCCTGAAGAACCTCGCCACTCGGACGGGATCCGAATTTGGCGACCGCCGGGAACGGAACGAGATGGCGGCATTGCTGAGGAACCTGCGCGGAAACCGCTACGAATACTGCACTTTCTACTCCCAAAAGAAGGACATCTTCGAGTTTTTTGACTGGCTACGGAAGAACAAATACACGCTGGAAATCCAGGGCGACTTGTTCGACTTTGCGGATGACCGCTCCCACGTGGACTTTCACGGCAATGTATGCGAGTATTCGGCTGTGTTCCATTACCGCATCTATTCACGCGAGCTTTTTGGCCATATCATTAACCAGCTACGCACCGTGAAACGGTATCACGCGTGGCATAAAAGGAGGGAAATACGATGAAAATCTCAAATGAACCTACCCCATACCTCCTGCTCAAGGCAGGAACTGACAGTGCATGGGATTGCTGCGACTTTGCAATCGTGTACCTGTCAAAAGAGTGGAGACAGACACAGTCCGGCAGGCTGGAAGCCGTCAAGCCATTCAAGGATGACATCAGTTTCCAGTCTTTGAACTTTTATGACATATCGGTTGGTTTTTACCAGCCGGACGAGGACGGGATACTGGGCAGCGAGGACTTGCCGGAAGACAATAACTGGTGCTTCGTGGAACTGACCGAAACGGAACTGGAAAGGTTGGTTCCGCCGGAACAATGTGCTGGTCAGCCATATCTTGGCGGTATTTGCAAACGGGGAAGCCAGATACCGGGCGTACGGCAAACATACCGACGAGCGATTCTGGACTGAAAAATTCCCTTTGCAACAGATTTTGGATATACTGGCGAGTCATGAATCTTAAAATTTCAAAGCAACTATGACAGAAATCATCAAAACGGACGGAACACGCCAACCCGTGCAGCCAGCCAATGGCTCAGACTTCACGCTGGAGGAGATGCAGGCGATTGTCGGCGGCTACATCGAACTGGTGGAACTGGACGGGAGCACGACAATGGTCGTCAACGAGGAAGGCAAACTTATCCCTCTGTCCCTCAATCTTGAAGCGAGCAGGATATTCCGTGCTCATCACCCGGCGTCGAAAGACTTCATCGTTGGGGACGTACTTGTGTGCAATAACAATCAAATCAGATAAAATTATGGATAAAGAGAAAGCAAAAGCGCTCAGCAAGACCCTCGCATGCTACAAAGAATTACAAGAGAATAACAGTGTAAACCTGATCGAGTTCCATACCGCTGACGGGCAGAAACACGGTATCGGCAACCCGGAAGCCATCAAGCTGTTGCTTTCGGTGGCCGTCATCGAACTGGAACGCCAGCTCCGGACCGCACAGTTCGGTGATATTCCGGAAAGCCTGGAGAACAGCCGCGAGTACAAGGCGGCCAAACAGCTGGAATACGCCATGAACGATTTGGGATTCAAGTCCGAACGTTTCGCCCAGGCTCTTCCTTATTTCCACAAGACACTGGAACAGACATTCTTCAGAACGGTAAAGGCTTCCATTACCGCTATGGCAGGGCGTGATTCACGCTGCATTGACGACCGCAACCGTGCTTCATACGAGATGTGTCAAATGCTGGCCTCCATGCTGGAAGATACCCGTCTGCCCTTTATCTAAATGCCATGTTCATAGACGAGAGGACACAAAACCGCCTCCATGCCGTGCCGGGAGAGAGTATCTCCCACGGCACGATGCGCACGCAGGACCTGATTCCGGCGTTCTTGGACGTTATCCGTGACACACCGGAGTACGTGCAGGTGATGAATGCCATCCCCGCCCATGCCATGGAGGACAAAGAAGCAGACTGGTGGAACAGCGATGACGCGGCGGGATTGCTGGAATCGCTGTTCGACACGCTCGATAGTTACTCACCGGAGGGTACTATTTCGGTGCTCATCTCGGTGACGGGTCCGATTACGGATTTTGGAAAATGGACAAGTGAATGTCGGAACATGGTACGGATTACAAAAGACAAGCGGCATGACATTCTCAAAGACGGGATTTGTATCGGGCAAATCTATCTTGCCCGTGCCGAAAGCAGGAAATTAAGATACTGGGCAATCTCTTGCATGAGTGGAATCGGCTTCAACACTTTCAATGAAGCCCGCAGTTATGCCAAGGATTTCCTTTAATAAAAGAATCGCATGAAAAATTGGATACAACAGATGCTTTTGTGGCGTAAAAAGACGGACAAGGGCAGAATGACACTCGGAAAGGTGCAGAAAGAGTATCGCGAGAATGACGTATGCATGGGAGAACTCCTTGATGCCCTTCCCGCCGACGGCCTTTCCATAGAGGAAGCGTTCGAGCTGGCTATCACCGCCAAGAAGTGGGCGGACGGAGACCGTTTCTACCGGAGTATCAACGATGGAGAACCGGAAGAATTGTAAGGTAAATAACAATAAACAATAATGACAAATGAGCAGATATGATTTTATAAGATTCGGCGGCTTTGTCAACTGGGCGGACGAGGACACGGACACGTTCCGGAAAATGAAAGTCTGCCTGCCGGTAAAGGAGCCTGTCGAAGATGACACGAAAATAGGACTGATTTCCACGGACGAGGACAATCCGGAAGAAATCGCGGTTTCTTATTCCGTCAGGGCAGCCGAACTCATCCCTTGGACGGACTCATTCCAGGAAGGATACTGGAAAGCCCTGATAGTGGCAGAGGCAAACGGAGCAGGCACGGACGTATTGCTGCCCATGCTCAAAGATGCCGGACTATGCCTGATGGAATGTGTCTTCCTGATGCTCCGGAGCGATGCCTGCAAACTGTTTCCGGTCCTGTGCCGGCTGTTCCCGGAAGTGGAGGAAATGTTTGAGATTATCACATGGAATGACAGGGAATATTTTGTCAGGGAACTGACGCTGTTCCGTGGAACGGGCGGGGAATACAAAACCCTGGTCTCTGTAACGGGTCTGCAAGACGTGCTGGTCGGCAAAGACGGCGCACCCATATCGGACGAGGCGGAGGCCGTGGACCGGAAAATCTGCTATTACTTCACGGACGAGGAGTTCCTGCTGCCGGAAGAGCGGCTTGTGGCCCTTGCGGAGGATGCGTGAGAAATCATAATGTATGTACAAAGACCAGAAAATGAATAAAAGAATGAACAAACAGCAAACCACTCCCGTTACCGACACTTTTAAGGGGATGCTACTTATGTCAATGGGTGTCCCTGTAGGAAACATCCGTCCCTACCGTTTGAAGTCGGCACCTTCCTGCCTCGGCGGTTTCGAGCGCATGAGCGTAGCGGCAGCACGAGCCTCGGGAATGGATATCCCGGAGACGGAGAAAGAGAACGATGAAGTTTACATATGCCGCTTGGGACCCGCCGTCTTCCATAAATGGATGCCTGTCTGGATGTTCGAAACCGCTTTCGAACCGGTTCCCGAGCAGAGACGCGGTGACCGCATCCGAACACTTACGGAAGAGATGAACAACCATCACGTGGCGGAGAAAGCCCTGAATGAAAAATGTTACGCCCTGTCCGTGGAGCTGCTTTCCGAGTGTGGCGGCAGCCTTGATGACAACGGTGAACAATCCTCGACCTATCTCCATGTTGTGGACCGTGACCCCGTGGAACTGGTCATCACGAACGCGTCGCTCCGGAAAGACGGGAAAATCTTCATCATGGGTTACAGTTACTACACGGGCGAGGAGTACGAGCAGGAATGTGACGTAGAATCCGGCATGGACATACTGAATTTTATCCTTTCCCAAAAAAGTTTTGAGTGCCATGAATGAAGACAAGATATTGCAAATGTTCTTCGACATAGGCCGGTGGACGAAGGCCATTGAGAAAGGCGTGCTGAAAGACATTAGGAAAGACCAACTTATTCGGCTGACCGACGAGCATACCCGTATGGCGATGGCCTATGCCATGCGACGGGGAAAGTACGAGATTTCCCCTCCCCACACGGCGCAGATACCCAAGGACAACGGTGAGTTCCGCACAGTGTACGTAAACGAGCCGATGGACCGCGTAGTACTGGGTATCGCCAACGACCTGCTCTTCGAGTTGATGCCGGAGATGCTGCACTCTTCGTGCAAGTCCTACCAGACCGGTATAGGGTGCGGCAAGGTAGTTACGGAAGTCAGCCACCGGATGACAGAAACCGGCAATAGCGGCTGTCTGGGCTGGAAGTCCGACCTTTCCAAATACTTCGACAGTGTTCCGATACGGTTCATCGACGAGGCGTTCGACAAGGTGGAGCCAAACACGGCCAGTCTGCCCTGATAGACGTACTTAGGAAATATTACCACTCGGACCTCTATTTCGATGAAGATAACCGGTTGCAAAGCAAGTATCAATCCTTGAAACAGGGTTGTGCTGTGGCTAGCTGGCTGGCGGATGTACTGCTCTACGACCTAGACAGGGAACTGTCACAAATGAACGGCTACTACGTCCGGTATTCCGACGATATGCTTTTTATCGGCAAGGATTATGAAAAAGCGATGGACACACTCCAAAAACGCCTGGAAGATAAATCCATGAAGCTAAATCCCAAGAAAGTGGAATACCTGGCAGCCGATGTCTGGTTCAAGTTCTTAGGATTCAGTATCAAGGGCGGCATGGTCTCGCTCTCGTCATCACGCATCAAGACCTTCCAGCACGAGATCGAGCGGCGGACAATCCGCTGCCGGGACACGACACTGGCAAAAGCCGTGGACGCCGTGAACCGTTACCTGTACAAGGGCGAGTTCAGCTGGGCGATACAGGTATTGCCGGTCTGTAATGTGAAGAGTGACCTCAACGAGCTGAACAAGTTCGTGATGGACTGCTTTAGAGCCATTCAGACGGGCAGGTGCAAGATCGGCGGTCTGGGATATGTCCGAACCAAACCGGATGGCTGCATCGTCCGGGGACGGGGACGCAACGTGAAGGCCAACCGCGATAAAACAGACCGGGACATACCGGGTTACCTGACTGTCGGCTGCATGCGTAACGCCCTTCTGACCAGCCGGGCGGTGTACAACACGCTGGTGGCATCGCTATAAGTTACGCCGGGCACACGGCAGAACGGGTGGACGGGCAGGCTATTCAACGTTACAGGCTTATAACCAGAATCCATATCGAGATTAACCGGTCTAACACCCGGTTAATCCCATCTCGATTCTGGCTGCGCCTGTAATGTATCGGGAAATTAAAGTCATGTGCCGTCTGTCCCGCACCCGTTACCGGAGCACACCGGGAAAGTTCAAGGAATAGGTTTGGGCATCCCGCGTACCAACGTCTTCTTTCCGAGTCTGAAGGCGGCTGACCGTCGCCTTCGGACTCCGCAGAAGACCCATACGCGGGATACATCGGAAGCATAAAGCCATGTGCCGGTATTATGAGAACTTTCAGTCTTTTCCAGCACGGGAACGTGCGGTTCGGGGGAATGGATTCAGCCTGCTGTCCCCGATAAGCCCGTCTCGCGCCGTCGTATCCCTAACGTTATACGACGGCGCCATTCCGGCTTCCGCCACAGCAGACATCGGACCTGTAAAGGAACGTGCCGGCATTCCGGGAACCGCAAAAAGAACAGCACAGGACAAAGGGGGCAAGGCCGGGATTTCAACAGAGCCGCGATTTACGCGGCTGGAACCTTTGTCATCTCCTGCTAACACGACAGATGACACAGGGGCCAGCCGTACTCGCGGCCCGTATCAGGTTTTTAAAGGGATGTGCCGTCCGGATGAGCCCCCTGAACAGAAGGGTAGCGCGACCGCATATGCACGAGGGACCCAAATTCAAGATACAGTATTCAAGCTTGGTCCTGAGCCAGGCTACTACCTGGTTCAGGACCGAAGTCCTACTGTATTTATCAGGACTATAAAGATACGCGCCAGGGGTTTGAGTGCCATTAATTGTAAACAGGTGAGAAAATGGAAGATATTTACCGAGAAACCGTCACCGCCATAGAGAACGGCGCAAATTTCCGGATTGATTTCCAGTCCAGAAGTTTAAAAGTAAACGGGAGACACATGATACGGAACGGCAGGTATGATGGCGCTCCGTGGTTGCCGGAGTACGGCTGCGGGGATTTTTTCACGGATGTGGAGGAGCTGTACCGCCGCTATAAACATTCGATACCATCGGAGCGCAGCCAGAGCAAGTCCCGCCGGTATTTCATGGCATTGCCCGAAAGTGACCTCGAGGACGGGGACATGCTGTACGGGCAACACCGGGATACCGCGCAATTCGAGCTGGAATTCTATATCCTCTGCCGGATTATAGGCGGGTTCACATGGAATCCCGAAACGATGGGCAAATGGTTCTGGCAAAGCGAAAAAGACAAGGACCTGGTGATACTCAGAAAATGGGTGGAACCCGGAAGTAATCAACTATTAACAAATTCACAATGAGCAGAAAGAAACAAGAAACAAAAGTCCTGTGCCCCGGATGCGGCACGGAATTCGCCATCGCGGACAAGGAATTTGCCGCCACGGGCACCGTTATCGGCAAGAATTCGGATTTGGGCACCGTCTATCCGGTGGTGGCCGGCCATAATTCTCCCGCCGGACTTCCCAAAGGGGCGCGGGAGCGTATCGAGGCACTCCGCGGTGCCGGTGTGGACGTGAGCTGCCTGTTCGCCATGCAGGGAGCCGAGGGCGGCGAGTATATCGCCTCCAACAAAGACGGGAAACTTACCATCCTGGATGACAACGACCCGATATTCGGCAGCATCATGGCACAGGGTACCGTTCCCAACAACCGACTCTTCCGCCGGTGGGTCATGGCACAAATGTTCCATATGATGTCATACACGCATTACCGTGAAAAAGAGCCGGCAGGGGTGACCGAGATGATTCACCGGAAAGGCTATGATTACCAGTGGAAAATGCTCTTGAACGAGCTGCACGCCCAGATGAAGATGGAACACAAGGACATCACGGGTTTTGCCGAGAGAAACCGCTGGTTCAACCGTGATGTGGTTTTGGCCATCGCGAGCGACTATGTCAACGCGCTGAAAAAACACGTGGGCAACCTGGAAACAAGAAAATGCAAGGGAGTTCCCTACAAGCGTATACACGGCCGTAATATTTTCGTGGAGGACCTGCAATCCAAACTGTACTACCCGCTTTCCATCGCGATAACCCACATCAGGCACGCGTTGGACGCCACACAGCTTTACAACGCGGTCAGACAGTTCAATGACCGTCGTATCCGGCTGCATGGGGCACTCCTCAAAGCAAGGCATGGATGGATGCCTATAAGGGAGCCGGGGCGTTCTTTACCATGCAGAACCTGATTCGTTTCCACAGTTGCACGGCTGTCAATGACCGGGGTCGGCGTCTGGACAAGTACCAGTCACTGGCGTTCCTGTCAGCCAAGGCGGAAGAGTATAAAAACGGAGAAGGCTGGCGGTTGCTGGCAGTCCTGAAAAAAATGCTGGCGGACAACAATATCAACATCAAAAAGAAGATGGCGGCATGGCGTAAGAAATAGGCCGTCATCTCCATCCGCCCGGTAGGCGGCACGGTGTGGCGGGTCAGAATAAATTAGTACTCCCTCCATTGAAATGATGCTCATCCCTGTTAACACAAGATGAGCATCTTTCAATGGAGGCATTACATCGAAAACGTAAAGAGATGCCCCTGTTTGACGACCATACCGCTATTCTAATCAAAACGACATAATCCTTTATACGATGAGCAAGAAACAACTACGACGCAGGGCCTACCTGCTGTACCGGTTACGAAAACAGGGTATCCGATGCCTGACACGTTGCCGGACCATCTTCTACCCTTACGGGAGGATCCTAAATCAGTACCGCAGATCTGCAGCCTGATAAGCGAATTCCATTTCCATGTCCAGTTTGAAATACCCGCCTGACATGAAACCGGGAGACATTGCAACGCTGAAAGTGCCCTACAAGGGCTATCGCCGTATAGAGCTGTTGGAACGGCTCCAATACACCTGGCTGGTACGCATCTGCGAGAGCGGGAAGGAGATCGAGGTCTATGAAGACGAGTTCGAAACGGATTAAAGGCACGGAACAATGAAAGGAGAACAACAGGAAGAACGCATACCGAACTTTATCGGCAATGCCGTCATTATCCTCACAGCCGCCCATCTGGCTGCGAGGTGGAGATGCTCGCCACCGCACAGGAGGTGTGGCGGACGAAACGCCTGCCCGAGGCGGTACTGCTGGGCATGTACGAAAAGGCCGCATGCGATGCCGTGTCGGCTGTCCGGAAGAGAGGTCTGGCGGAACAGGCTGACCGTCTCGGAGAGATATTTTACAGGACGGGGGAATTTCCCCCGCCGGAAGAAGACAATACATAAAAAGGAGTAACAAATGAAAACAAGGACTTTTCAGGAAATATATGATTTCTGCCGTACGGACGATACCTACCGGAGCTATTTCGAGGCATCGGACGAGTCCCGCATTACCGGAGCAAGGGCAAGAAAGTACTATTACGGCGACATCCGCCGAGGCCAGTGCCGCGTGGGGACATTCATCTACTGCCAGTCGATGCGGCAGCTTGAAAGGTTCCTCGAGGGCGCAAGGCAGGACCACTACATCCATGTTGACCCGCCGGCCTGCCGGGAAGTGAGCCTCAAGGACGATATGTTCCCCGGCCAGACCGCCTATATCGTGGTACATGTCAGGAGGCAGGGTGTGCAGATTGAAATCGAACACCCGTTGCATGGTGGATGGGTGCATTTCACGGCACGCTCCCACCGTCCCTTCACCAGGGAGGGAATCATAGCCGAGGCGAAGTCCTACATTGACAGCCACATCCTGCTGGCACCGGAAGATACCGGGACTTGCAGCTGGAACATATGGTTTCCAAGGAACAGTTCCCCGCATGGTACAGGCAGTATAAAATGAGGCTGCACGACCGGGCGGAAGCCGAACATCGGGATATGGTGGACAGATACAGGCACAGGAACGACCTTACCTACGGAGAAGCCCGTGACATGCTCGCGGCTTCGGGTATATTCTTCGACCTGAACTGCGACGAGTTCGAGCGGGACGAGATTACGGAACAATTTGTAAGACTTTGTAACAAAACATAATACCCAGGCAAATGAATCTATATAATCAAATCAAATATAACGGGTATCGCATCAACATCTATTATGATGATGACGCCCGAAGCCCGCGTGAAGCGTATGACAATCTCGGTACGCTTTATACGGCACATCGTCGCTACCGCCCGGAGAAGGAGTTTGATGACCACTTCGATATCGACAAGGTTTTTGAAGGGCATATCGGAAATTTCCGGGAATCGTTCCTGAAGGAATATATCGCCCTGCCGGTCTACCTCTACGACCATGGCGGCATTACAATATCCACCTCGCCGTTCAGCTGCCCGTGGGATTCCGGATTTTTCGGAATCATCGCGGTACCGTTGGACAAGGTGCGCCGGGAATACGGGTGGAAGAACATCACCGCGAAACGCAGGAAGCGGATCGAGGGATACCTGCAAGACGAAATCAGTACCCTTGACAACTACTATACCGGGGAAGTTTTCGGGTATCGCATCATGCCGGAAAGTGACGATGACAATGAACTGGACAGTTGTTGGGGATTCTATGGTACGGAATGTATGAAAGAACTGGAAGCCGAATGCAGGCATATTATCGACGGGCAGAACAAAGCGGCAGCATAAAATAGAAAAATACGCATAATAACTGGAAATACAATGAAGACATCATACGGACTTGAATTTGACACGGTAACAGAAATCAATCCTGAATGGAGCGACTATGACAAGACGATAGCAGGATGTCACCTGGCCAATGCAGGGTGGTCATCGTGGATACGGAATACGGGCAACCGATAGACAATTGAGCATGACCTTGAAGAAATCTAACCGGATTCTCGAAAAGAAAAAGACAGGCCATACTAAAAATGAACGACATGGAAGAAAAACGAGATAACAAGGAAATCAGGGTACGCCTGCACCATATCGACCGTGGAAACTGCACGGAAGTGTGGGAGGTGCAGACAGAGAAGGGTAAGCCCAGACGCTATCTGGGACGTGACGACGGTTATGGACCGAAGGAGTGGTACACGCTCTGCGATGCTCCCTACGGCTATTGCGAACGCGACTGCCATGTGAGGGAGGACCTCACCCTCATTGTCTGCGACAAAGATTGGAACGGGGTGTTGCGAGACGGAACGGACAGGGAACGCTTTCCTGAAAGTTTCCCTTCACTGGATGAAGCCTGCAACGAGGCATGGAGCAAGGTCGTGAAAGTGCTTCCGCATGTCACGCACAAAGGTTTCGGGCAGTGGATCACCAAACAGTCATTCCTCCCGCTCAGCCAGACCGAAGAATTGAATTGGCGGGATAGCTACTATGAGGAAGAAGCGAGTGAGATACTCTCACGTTTTACATGGATCGGTGAAGAGTATGCCATATTCAAGGTTACCCAGAGGCACACCAAGTGCGACGCCCAATGGTACGAGTATTACGCGGGGAAGACAAACCGGCAGGAACACGAGTGGTATACCCGTTTCTTCGGTTACGAGTACCATGACCGGCATATCAGCGACGTACTCCGGACACTCGGAAGGCGGTGCGACGACATCATCCGTACTGCGGTGGAAACCCGCACGGACCACTATTACGGGCGTACGGTTTCCTGTTTCATGGACGAGTTCATCGGTTACGACCTGTCCCATGAACAGGTCCGTGACGCCAAGGAATGCAGATTGCGCAAGGCACGGGAAGACTACGACGAAGCGAACGCCTACTATTACAAACTGAAAGAGAATGAGGAAAGCATCCGTGGTATCGAATTGATGCTGCACTGCATAAGACAACAAATCCGAAAAATGAAAAGATAATGGCCAGAAAACTACATGTAGCCAGAGTTTGGCAAATCGAATACAAATATCCGGGTATGTATGGCGGGGACGGTCAGGATATCTTTTATGATATCCTGACAATGTTCGAAGTTGATAACTCCGCAGAAGACGCCTATACCGATGACTTCGAAATAGCCCGTTCGGGTCTGCAGCAGCTAAGAAAACATATCTCAGAACAGGATGAAACCTTCCGGCAGAATGCCGAAGAATTTTATTCCTGCCTGGCAAAGGTCGGGATGGACCGGGAAAAGTTTATCGAAGTACTCGATTGTCTAATCAACGGCAGTGACCAAAGCGATGCCTATGTGCATGTCTCATGGTTTTAATGATATGCCATGAAGCGTTTCGAGCAAACCTGCCGTAACATCAAACCTGTATGAAACCTAAAGATAACGGGCTGGCCAACCTTCATGACCGGAAACGTGAGGAACGCGGTTTCTGCTGCATGCAACTGATCATATTCCTTACAGACAATGGAGTGAAGAGCTGGGATGAATGGCACCGGCGCATACCGACGCGGCCCGGGGCGAATGCAGATACCGCAAGCGGTGCCCGGTTTATGGACGTAGCAAACATTTAATGAACAATAAATAATATGGTACTTAATATTGTAAAAAACGACCTGCCTGCCTCATGCATTGCAGAATATGTAAGATGCGTATTTGACAATGCCAAAGTAAACATCAAAGATGAAAATGCAGTATCCGTCGACATCGAAGTGACCGGAAAGAACGAGCTGCACTCTTTGGAAGGATTAAAAGAGTTGGAATACTATTTTAAAGATTATGACATAAGAATATGGTGACCGCCATGCAACGGGCGGCAAACCGGAAATTGTTCAACTACAGATAAAAAACAAGCAACATGGAACAGGAAAAACCTACAAAGCCGGAAACAGACAGAACCTTTCCGGAAGACGATGACACACTTTACCGTGAAATGACAGTGCACATGCCCCGCTGCTATTTTCCGACTTCGCTAGGCGAGAACAGTATCCTCAAATTTGCCGGAGAGGAATTCCGCCGCGTCAAGAATATTGTCTGCCGGCGCTACAACTTTAACGAGGACAAATATATCCGGGAGAACGCCGGCGTATCCCCTTTCGACTCTGTTCGAGGCAACTTCGAGCAGGAAGTGTACAGACGTCTCCGTAAGGATTATGCGCACCTCAGTATCATCTCCATCAGAAGATCACTTATGGAGAAAATCCGCGACGCCGTGAAGAAGGAGAACAACATCATCGGCACGTTCTACCGCAACTGCGGCGTACATTACCGGGAGGCGGAATCAGCGGAGTATGAAACCTCCCCGATAGTGGTGGTCCACAATTCCGCTTTTTACGGATACGGCGGTTATGAAAGTGCGACCGTTTATGAACTTTTCATCGACGGGAACGGCAAACTGCTCTGCACGCTCAACGGCGAAGCCGGCGAGGATTTCGATGAGCCATCGGACAGGTACAGACCGAGGGATTGCTTGAGATTGCCCACTGGCTGGAAGAACACGGGTTCATCTCCGCTGATGTCAATGACGACGAGATTGTCGTATGCGAGGGGTGCGGTTCAGACAATATACAGACCCAGGCATGGGTGGATCCGAATGCCCGTACATTCATCGGTACCACGGGTATAGACCGCTATGATAACTGGTGCGACGAATGCGAGGACCATCAGCATTCTGTACTTTAAAAGAGTTCAAAGAACGCATGGAGGAATGGTGGAACTCGTTGGACGCAAATCAAATGGAACAGATCACGGGTTGCCGTCAGGACAAGTGTCCGGCCGGAGACAACCATCAGGGGTTTGCCGAAACCTGCAATGAATGGTGGGAAAACAAGGGCTATGACGAGAAACGTAAAATCTGGAAAGAACATAATGACTGCTGATTATGATTTACAATCTTCTTAAACGCATACAGAACCTGTTGGCTTCCAAGCCGTCCGGGACAAAGGAGGAACAGGAAATCCTGAGTCTGGTCAGCCAGGCGCTTCCTGCAATGCTCAATGGGCATGATACGGAAACACTTGCCGCCAATGAGCTGCTGGTACGGATATGCCCCGACACCAAACGGCCGATCCTCGTATGCCATAACGGCAACGGGCAGTGCTGTGCCTGCACAATGGGACGACGGAAGAGGATGCCGTCGACGTGGACTTATGGTTGCGTTCCAACGGTAGAGAGTGTAACGGCTACAACAAGTTGCAGGAGGCTGTCGTGGACCTTGCTACAATGCCGGGGCGGACAACCTGTGGGAGGACAGGGACTCCCGTGCCGTCAATGCCGAGATCGTCCAGTGGGCGGAAGAATTCGAGACTGAGCATGCGGGCACTGATTGGGATGCGGAGGACTACTTCCTTGCCATCGACAGGTTTTACAAGGAAAAGACAAAACAAATGAATCCGGTTACAATACCGGCGAACTGAAAAAATGGCAACCGAATGGACAAGGAAATTGCAGAAGAAATCATCCGGGAAAACCGTTATCCGTCCGGATATGACATACAAGTCTATCTGTTTGACAATGAGGATACTGTGCTTTCTCTGGAGGACGGAACGGAGCTCCTTGATGACTTCGACCTCTGGAAAGACCGTTCCGACCTCGAACTTGAAAAAATCATGGACCGGAACTACTGGATCCTCGACTGGTGGATATTAGATTAAAACAGGAATATAATTATGGTAAGAGAACTTTATCAACGGCTCAGGGAATATTTCAACAACTTACCCGAACCGACAGAAGAGGAAAGACAATTTATCCGGGAGCTGAACGCCGGGTATTTCCCTATCACGTCCGTCCACCGCGATGACCTGGAAGGACAAGGTTTCGATGTGGAAAAGATCAGCGATGACGACATGCAGAATCTGGCGGAAAAGATGGCCGACGATTACTGCGAACAGTTGTTCTGGCCCAGCATGGAAATCATTGCCGGAGAAATCCTGAGTTTCCCGAAAGTAAAAACAAAAGACAATTATCTGTCCGAAATGCAATTCGGAAAATATCCGTTATGATATTCACGAAAGTCGGTTCCACTGCGGCGAGTGTTCCCTGGCATGGGATGACAAGTTATATGCACTCGTGGAATTTCCCGAGGAAAGTGCTCCTTTCGAGGAAGAAGGAACCGGTTATCCGGCATGGGGAAGCGGGGACAACGGGGCGCTTTACGTGCCCGAGGAAGACTATATACGCCATACCGGCAAATCTCCCGAACGGGACAAGTGTTACCGTGCCGTGTGTTGGCCGGACTCCCAGAAATACATGGGAACGAAAGGTTGTGAACCCATACAGGATGAAAACGGGATACGGGATTTCGGCACATCGGCATACTGGGTGCCGCTGCTTCTGACGGAAGAAGCGGCAGAGCGACGAATGGACAAGAAAAAGGCACCGGTATGCCCCGAATGTGGGGGCACAGATATTGACATTCTGAGTGACGAGGGCGTGGCCGTATGCAATGACTGCTGCCTTGAATGGCCTTACGCGGAGGATTGAGAATGGAAACGGTAGATGTTTATACGGAACGAGGCGACCTGGTCATCTGTTCCGATTGCGGCAAGGTGATGCTCCTGCCGTATGGAGCGGATAAATGTCCCGCCTGCAAGAAAGAAGGTTGCCTGGTATGGACGGACGAAAGCTTGCGGGAAGCCGACATCGATCCCTGCTCGAGAGGCACTGTAACCTGCACCAGAAGAGCGAACTGCAACCGGAGGAGTATCTTTCACTTTCCATACTGGTGACCGAGTATATTCCGTATCTGGCCGATAAACCGCAGACAGCGCGTGAAACCCTGTTCCTACTCCTTGAAACCGGCTCTCTTTTCGAGAAATACTGGCGGGATACAAGATGCTTCCAATCCGAAAATATCTACACGCCCGCCATCAAGACACTGCTTGACAAACTGGACGTGAAACTGCGAGAGGGCGACACGATTCCGGTAGAATACCAGGATTGCCGCTCCCTGGAGGACTTCTTCAGGGTCGTTGCCGGCGAGCGTCCGGCAAAGGAAGAGGTATCGTTTTCTTCAGATAAGGAGGGAAACTATTATTTCAACGGACGCAAGGTCAAGGTGGAAAATTCTGACGAGTACGCCTACCGCCTGCTGAAAACCAAAATACAGACGAGCTACCGGCGTCCGGTAGATTTTTACTTCCGCTTCCTTGCCCGTTTCGGACCATACGGAACTTATGGCAACGTGTATTACCCGAGTATCACGGACCTGATATGCAGGCGTTACCTGCCTGAAACCGCAAAATGAATTCCGGAAAGGCGATGGACAACGGTTCACCGCCTTTCTTATTGTATAACTTTTTTAATATCAATCATTATGGCAACAGCATTAGCAACAACGGCCGCCCCCGTGCAGTTCGATTTCCAGAACAACAACGTCGAGGTGATGACGCTCGACACGCTCCGGCGCACACACAAGGAAAATGACATCTATGGCAACCCGCTCAAGGGAATCTACCATTACGAGGTGATAGAGCGCATGGCGGACATCTGCCAGAAACACAACCTGAATTACGAGGTGGAGGAAATCTTCGCCGCCCAGAACAAGAACAAGGCACAGCCCGGCGTGGTCGTCCTGCCCCAGGTGGAACAAAAGTACGGGGCGATGGCCGTCGAGGCGCATATCCTGCGCCGCGTTTATACGACCATCCGCATTAAGGAATGGGAAACGGACGAGCTGACCACGACGCTTGTCATCGCCTTCCATCAGGACGGCATCCAGGCGGCCATCGGCCCGTGCGTCAGGGTGTGCCACAACCAGTGCATCCTCTCCCCCGAACGCAGTGTGTCGAACTACGGGAAAGACAAAGTCACCACCGAAGAGCTTTTCGGTCGTGTAGACGAGTGGCTCTCGAACTTCGAGGTACAGATGAACGAGGACAGGGAACGCATCCGCCGCCTGAAAGCGAAAGTAATTACCCCGGTGGAGATGTACGCCTACATCGGATTGCTGACAGCATTGCGCGTATCGCATGACAGTTCCGACAAGCGTCTTTCGTCCAAGGTGGAGACCTATCCCCTGAACCAGTCCCAGATTTCCATCTTCACCGAGGACCTGCTCAAACTCACCGAAGAGAAGAAGACGCTCACGGCGTGGGATATCTATAACGTGGCAACCGAAATCTACAAGCCCGGACGTACGGACATTCCGGCCATGATTCCCCAGAACGGGGCGCTGGCCGAGCTGATGCTCTCGGAAGGGTTGCCGGAATCTTAAAAGGCTGCCACGTGACAAGAATCAAGGGACAACTGACGACAGCCGACTACCTGCATAGCGGAATATAACAGGCTGGTCCGCGGGCTTGAGAAGGACGGCGAGTACCTGTGGGAGACCTACTGCTGGCTGTCGTTCTGCACGGCATGCAGGGCCTCCGACGTGAGGACCTGCGCTGGAAAGACATCTTAGGAAAAAGCACCATGACCCGCATCGAGCAGAAAACAAAGAAAAACCGCCTGATCAAGTTCAACAGGGACGTGCAGGAGAAGAACCGTTTCCTGTACGAGATGCTCGGACAACCCGCCCCCGAACAGTACATCTTTCTCAGCCGCGTACCGGGAAACCTTACTCGCTGGAATACATCAACAGGCTGCTCAAGGTATTCAAGGTAAGGTACAGGCTGCCGATCAGGCATTCTCCACACATACCTTCCGCAAGACTTCGGGCGCTATGTCTACGAGCTGATGGGACGCTCGGCCGAGGGCCTGATCCTGCTCAACCAGATATTCCGCCATTCCAACCTGGAAACCACCCGGCGCTACATCGGGCTGGCGCAGGAGGACATCGACAAAGTGTTCGATTCCATACGTCTATGAGAATATTTTCAACGATGCCCGGAACCCGAGCGGGAGGTTCCGGGCTATGCTTATATAACATATCAAAATCAGAACTGTAAATGGACACACCGATATATATCGACACATACTTCCGCGTCGAGTCCGGCTATGACGGCGGTCGCATGCCGGAAGAGAAAGCCGGACGCTTCTTCGACGAGGTAAAGCGCCTTTTCACGGAAACAGGGTTCAGCATCAAGGAAAACAAATACAAAGACGGTTGTCCCGAGGTGTATCTCGGAAAGACATGCCTGTACTGTCATCCCCAATCGTTATCGGCCCTGTTCTTAAAGAGCACATGGAGCTTATCGAGAAGATTCTGGCACAAGGAACGACCTTCCGGTACCTACGTACTGACACTTAGGCGAGATTCTCGACCTGACGGAGGAGGAAGAACTCGCGTATTACCACAAGACTCATGACATGACTATCGGGGGTGTCTTTCTCGACGCCTTCCGCACCAAGCGCCGGAACCTGTACAAGAGCCGGGAGCAGGTGCTGGAAATACTCGTCGAAAAGCTGCGTGTCAAGACACTCCGTGGGAAGTCCGTTTATTCGAACACCTCCCCGGCATACCGTTATATCAGGGAAATGTACGGGAAAATGGTGTCCGAAGGACGGCTCGTCGAGGGATGCAAGCAAACCGCTTCCGGGAAACTGCCGCTCTGCCGCACGGCAACCGGCAGGGAACTGAAAATGAAAAGACGGGAAGACGACAGGACGGAATGACACGCGGTTCCGTACCGGACATGGCCGGATACCAGTCCGAAGACTTCTGTAAATCATAATTTTCAAGCCGGACTGTCAATCGAAAGAAGGACGACCCGGCTATACTTCAACAACAAGAGATAGCACTATTATGAGCATACAAATCGGAAAACTGTTGCCGGACGGCAGTGTCCGGCACATCAAGGCGCTCCATGAGACGCTTTCAAAAGACCTTGTGAGGAAACTCCGGGTGTTCTATCCCAATGACAGACGGGTAGATGCCCTGCTGTCGCTGGGCGACATACAAAAACTGGGACCGTCACCCTATGGAAAATGGACAGGAACCGGCGATACCGTCCACTGTTTTTCAAAGATCCGTGACGGACGGGAAACACCGTGGCAATCCGCATCACGCATCGCGGACAACGCAGACATTTTCGGCCGCATGGAGGACACGTGCCTCCTGTTCGATAACGGCAGATGGCATGTCATGGACAAGGGAGAATACTGTGAACTGCCGCTCTTCGTCGAAGATACGCCCTCCCATGACAGCATGAAACCGATCACGGTATATGTGAACAACCATGTCCGACTCGAAAAGATAAATACACCGCAGCACTGGCAGGGACTTGAGGAACTCGCCGAACGGGAATCCAGGATACTCTATGTCTACCGGGGGTGCCGCCTTGTGAGAATCGTCCGTTCGTCCAACCTTAAAAAGAAACTGTATGCGGCACAATAACATCGTATCGGCCATAGAATGGCTGCCGGAACACCTGTTCACGGAAGAGATCGTGGAAGCAGCCGTCGAAAGCAAGGAAATAGAGGTGCTGAGCCATATTCCGGGACGTTTCCTCACACCCGGACGTATAGAACGAATCATCGCGGGCAGCACGGAGAGCTGGCACAGCTTCGAGCTGCGCAATATTCCGGAGGCGTACCGTTCGGGAGCAGTCTGTGACTACGCCATGCGCAAAAAAACGAAGAATATCACGGCCGTTCCCGAAGCAATGGTTACCCGAGAAATGGCAGAAGCGGTCATCCGAAACGGACGCGGGGATTTCGACATTCTCGCCTTCATACCTGAACGCCTTTGGGACGCACAACTGGCATACCTGGCCTTGCGCAGCTATATTTACGACCCGTATTACACGGACAGCAGGACAGACGCGTCATGAAAACGGGGCTTATCCTCGGATATGTCCCCGTTGAGGTAAAGACTCAAGAGTTCTATTACGGGATGCTCGACGGATGAAAATATTGAGCACGGTTACCGATGCCGTCGTGCCGTCCCGTTTCAAGACTGCGGCATACTACCGCAAGATG
>ENA-OQDW01000293-OQDW01000293.1-human-gut-metagenome-genome-assembly--contig:-NODE-293-length-21857-cov-1.746802_pt1 | contig 21857 bp, 23 predicted proteins | sample MGYA00242784_ERZ504613 | MGnify/ENA primary metagenome ERZ504613 (study PRJEB26092, sample SAMD00036330) | human gut metagenome | host: Homo sapiens | study: EMG produced TPA metagenomics assembly of...
GAAAAATCAGAAACAAACAGCTAAAGCAGCATGATATGATTTTACTCACAGAATCAGAAGAGGTCATCAGACTTCTTCCGGAACGTCATGTCCTGTCGGATAGAAGTATGTGAGAAAGCACGGAAAATGACAATAAGAATGGCATATGAAATGGTCATGCCCTATCATCTTCATATGCATCTTATTTTTTAGAGACATTTACTGAATATCCCTAAAACAAGTTTTTTAGGAAAGAGCAGGATTTCCACCCGCCCCCTGTTATAACAAAAATCCAAATCAAATCTACAATTTCAGCCAACAGCCCCTAGTTTCATCAAGATCAAATTCAGTAGGATCAAAATTATACCCCAACCATTCTTTATATTCACGCGCAGCTTTAGAGCGAGGCTTTTCTAAAGCTTTCAGCATTTTCCTATACCCCCATATGCCATTACAATCTTCTGGCGGACAAGCATTTTCACCATCCAACAAGGCTATAACCGGAATTTCCTCTTTCTTATAGGACTGGCAGGATTCTAATATAATTTCATGTATCCAACTATCACCGAAATCATATTCATACTTAATTTTTGATCCCTTACGACTTAATAATTCACCTAAAGAAAGCATACCGGAATCAAAACTGTTTGGGTACACCTTCAAAAAAACAATCATCTGCCCGATCTTTGGGAGGAAGATAATAAGTGTTCCCCTTAATAAAACGATGCAAATGATAACCATCCCATCCCATTGCCACTTCTACCACCTCAGAAAATCTTTCCAAGCAAATATTCGAAGGGACCTCCAATATGCGCCAAACTAACGGTTCAGAATCTTTCAACTCTATTTTTATTCTAAGTTTTTTAGCAGGCTGATCTTCTATGTAAAGCGGATCATCGTAAATTTCCTCATCCTCGTCCTCATCAGTAGCAGCCTCAAAAACTTCAGCTAAATAATCTTCTACCCGCTCCATTTCCAACCCATGCATTTCCGCATAAGGCATTTTTTTCTTTAGTTCATTAATACTTGGAATACCATAAGGTTTAATATGATAAGTCCGATAAATCTTTTGCAAAATAGGTAAAGTTTCTACCCCGCGAATATCCATCATGCAAGCTGTAACATGATCAAGCAGCAAAGTAGAACAAATATCATTCTTCTGATCTTTCAGTATATCAAAATAATAACCCAACAAATTACCAAACCAATCCATCACTTCCTCTCTTCTGGCAGGATGAGTTATCACAATATGAGCAACCGCTTCAATCACTCTATATTTAGACATAGGAAGCAATCCAGGCTCTTTCATAAAGTCCATCAAAACATCTAATTGATTCTGTCCCAATTGATAGGTTATAGCAGACAACATTGCTTCATACAAATAACCGAAATAAAAATCATAAAAATCCAAATCTTGCCGCAGCACTTCCAAAACAATATCCAAACAATGTTCCATACGAAAATGCTCCATTATTCCTAATGCATACCACATTCTATATGAATAACATTTTTCGGGCATTTTCCGATATACGACAAAGATGTTAAAAATAAAATTACGGAGATCTCGTTCCAATGTTTCTTGTGGAATAACAGCACAAGAAGAGTAGATTTCAGCCGGTGACAGACTACTCATATCATCCATCGTCCACAAAGGCATCAGATAAGATGCGATCGGCTGCGCAATCAATCTATAATCGGGACACTGATGATGATAATAAATATGAGACAGTTCTTCATCTACCTGATTCGCTCCATCATTAAACAATTCAAATGCAATTTCTTGTTCTTCCGGGGTCAATAAAGACATGATATCCTCCAAAAGACCAGGCAGGAATTGGGAATTTTTCTTTTTAGCCATTAAGCAATGTTTTTATAGTTAAAATGAGCATGAGCGTTTTTACAAAGGTATTCTATTATTTTCTTTTACAAAAGAAATAAGAGAGCTAATAGTAGATATTACCTTGTTTTCAAATATAAAAAATGCGTATCCCTAGCTGGAGATACGCATCTTTTATTTTATTATGAGACTATCTTCTTAATCTACCTGTCCCAATGAATTCCCATATTCCATTTCCCCCTGGACTACAAAGAATACATCATTGGGGTCATAAGGCCCCATTCCGTCTTTCTTGGCTTCCTTGACTATGTAATTCACAATTTCATCTTGATCAATATTAATGTATCCCTCTTCATCAGGTTGTACATCAAGGCATCCGCTGGAGGTATAGTAATCCACAATCACATCAAGGATATAATACAAATCATCCTCCGTGAATTTATCTTTCAAATCCTGAGGCAGATAATTTTTGATAAACTCTATCGTTTTTTGATCATCCTCATCTTCCAATAAGAAATCGTCTTCCATTCCCATAGTCGTATATATTAAAGGGTGAATATTCTTTTTATTACAGTAAAGCTTTAATTTTTTCTTCCAGCTGGGCCTTGGTCACTGCACCTACAGTCTTATCTTTCACTTCACCATCCTTGATAAAAAGAACGGTAGGAATGTTACGTACACCAAATTTACCGGTCAGTTCGTCGTTATCATCCACGTCGCACTTTCCAATTATTACCTGATCCTTATATTCTTCTGCCAAAGCTTCAACATCCGGAGCTATTTTTTTACAAGGACCACACCATGTTGCCCAAAAGTCCACTACTACAGGCTTGCCCGATGCCAGCAATTCTTCAAAATTGCTATCTTTAATTTCTAGTGCCATAATTATTATACTTAGTTATTTAAAATGTTAGCGCAAATATACTAATTAATTTTGTAAGAGAGCTGTGGTTGGCTCTTTAAATAAGTCATGATCTCTTTTTGAACCGAAATCTTCATAGTACGTGACATCAGATTGACATACATTTGCCCATCCTCATCCATTACATGAAAATAAAGCTCTGCATTACCGGGATTTGCCTTGATTAAGGCTGAAAACTCCGTTATCAGCTCTTCATCCAATGCAGACAAAGGAGCTGAAACTGTAAGTTTCTCAATAATCTTTTCCTTTACTTCTGGTAATAATTCAATAGTACTTATCTTCACCTCCCATTCTTCCTGCCGCCATTGTTTTGGCTGACATTTCCCTCGCATAAATAAAAACATACCAGTCATAAAAAAGTTCTTCTTCTCTACCCATTCATTACCGAAGAAAGCAAATTCCGCTGAGCCCGAATAATCTTCCACTTTAGCAATACCGTATGGTTTTCCCGTCTTGGTATATCCCTCACGCACTGCACTCACAATCCCCCCCATGGTTAAGTCTCTGTTCTGCAAAGGGGTTAAATCGGCAAGTTCCGCCATGTGGACATTACATACATTCTCTAATATAACAGCATACTCATCCAACGGATGGGCAGAAAGATAGATACCTACCAAATCACGTTCTTTATTCAAACGTTCCAAATCCCCCATGCAGGAGACGGAATGATTTCGGGAGTAGCAATATCCACTTGATTCTCACCTCCAAACAAAGAATTTGCAGCTGCGGCTTTATCCATCTGATACTTATTTCCATAACGTACCAAAACTTCGGTAAAGGTTTCATCCTTAGCGTTCTTTACAAAGAAGTCTTCACGCTTTATTCCCGTGAAACTATCAAAAGCACCTGCCAAAGCCAAGTTTTCTATATTCTTACGATTACAAGCCGAAAGATTTACACGCTGTACAAAATCGAAAATATCTTTATATTCTCCATTTCTCTCACGTTCTTCAAGGATAGACTGCACAGCACTTTCCCCCACTCCCTTAATGGCTCCCAGCCCAAAACGGATATCCCCTTTACGGTTCACAGAAAACTTCAGATAACTTTCATTCACATCAGGTCCCTTGGTCATGATACCAGTCGCCTTACTCTCGTCCATCAATTTAGTAATTTCCGTGATATTCGAAATATTCCGGCTCATCGTAGCCGCCATATATTCCGCCGGATAGTTTGCTTTCAGAAAAGCTGTCTGATAAGCCACCCACGAATAACAAGTAGCATGAGATTTATTGAATGCATAAGAAGCAAACTTTTCCCAGTCCGTCCAAATCTTCTCAAGTACTTTGGGATCATGACCGTTCTTTCGTCCGCCTTCAATAAACTTAGGCTTCATATGGTCTAGTTTATCTCTTAGTTTTTTACCCATTGCTTTACGCAAGGCATCGGATTCGCCACGAGTGAAATCCGCCAACAAACGTGATAAAAGCATGACCTGCTCCTGATATACCGTAATACCATATGTATCTTTCAAATATTTCTCCATAATAGGAATATCATACTCAATAGGCTTACGGCCATGCTTACGGTCGATAAAGTCCGGAATATAATCCATAGGCCCCGGACGATAAAGAGCATTCATCGCAATCAAATCCTCAAAAGTACTAGGTTCCAATTCCCGCAAATATTTCTGCATACCGGCAGATTCGAACTGGAATGTACCAATCGTCCGTCCTTCACTATAAAGAGCATAAGTAGGAGGATCCGAAATGTCAACCTCGTCAATGTCCAAGATAATCCCCTTACTATGCTTAATATTTTCAATCGCCTCTTTGATAATAGAAAGAGTCTTCAGACCCAAAAAGTCCATCTTGATCAATCCAGTATCTTCAATAACTGAACCTTCATACTGAGTCACCAGCATTTTTTCACCGGTTTCCTTATCATCTGCCGTACTTACAGGCACCCAGTCCGTTATATCATCTCGACATATAATAGTACCGCACGCATGCACACCTGTATTACGGACATTCCCCTCCAACATCTTTGCATACTTTATCGTATCACGCAAAATAGGATCAGGTGAGACTTCCGCTGCCTGTAGTTCAGGAACATAAGCTATGGCATTAGTCAAATTCATTTTTTTATCAGGAATCTTATCCGGAACCAGCTTACACAAACGGTCAGACTCCGATAAAGGTAATTTCTGTACACGGGCTACATCCTTGATCGCTAGCTTGGTTGCCATCGTACCATATGTAATGATATGCGCCACCTTTTCCTGACCATATTTTTCAGTTACCCAATTCAGTACTCGTCCACGACCATCATCATCAAAATCCACATCAATATCAGGCAAAGAAATACGGTCGGGATTCAGGAAACGTTCGAACAGCAAATCGTATGCAATAGGGTCTATTTTAGTGATACCCAAACAATATGCTACGGCAGAACCTGCCGCCGATCCACGTCCCGGTCCCACAGACACATCCAATTCTTCACGCGCGGCACGAATAAAATCCTGCACAATCAAGAAGTAACCGGGAAAACCCATCGTCTTCATAATATGAAGTTCGAATTTGATCCGTTCCTGCACTTCCTCATTCAAGACTTCTCCATAACGCTTGTGCGCACCTTCCAACGCTAATTTCTTCAGATAATCAGCTTCCAGTTTAATACGATAGAGTTTGTCATAACCACCCAGTTTCTCTATTTTGGCTTTGGCGGCTCCTCACTCATTACCACGTTACCGTTTTCATCTTGAGTGAACTCATCAAACAAGTCCTTTTCTGTATATTTCTTCCGATACCCCTCTTCTGTCCCAAAATCTTCAGGAATAGCAAAAGTAGCATAATCGGTGCATGATCTATACTATAAAATTCCACCTGATCACAAATATCCACCGTATTTGAAAGAGCCTCGGGGACATCAGCGAAAACTTCATTCATCTCGGCACGTGTCTTCATCCACTCTTGCTTTGAATAGAGCATACGGTTAGGATCATCCAAATCCTTACCCGTACTCAGACAGATCAGCTGTCGTGTGCTTCAGCATTCTCTTCATCTACAAAGTGAACGTCATTAGTACAAACCAGCTTGACATTGAATTTTCTAGAATACTCTATCAACTTTTCGTTAGCAATTTGCTGCAATTTATAAGCTTCATGATTCGCACGAGGAACCGTCGCTTTATGACGTTGCAATTCCAAATAGAAATCATCTCCGAATACACGTTTATACCATTGGATAGCCTCTCTGCCTCTTCATATTTTCCAGCTATTATATTTCTAGGCACTTCTCCGGCAATACACGCTGTACAAACAATCAGCCTTCATGGTATTTTTCCAATTCCACACGATCAGTACGCGGACGCATATAGAACCCTTCCGTCCATGCCTTTGACACTAATTTTATGAGGTTGTGGTATCCTTTTTCATTTTTAGCAAGCACTACCAAGTGATAACCACTTTGATCGGGTTTTCCTTCTTTGTTAAATAAACGACGGCGTGCCACATACATCTCACAACCGAAAATCGGTTTAAACAATTTCCTCTTTGCCGCCTCCAACTTCTCCTTGCACGCCACAAGTTCCGCCTCGGGATTATCACATTCCACCGTACCTTTTTCCAGTCCGGCTATTCTTTTCTTCAAATCCTTTATCTCACCGTTAGTACTGCTATTCTTCTTATTCACATAATTGAAGAATTCCTTGATACCGAACATATCACCATGGTCTGTTACGGCTATACCTTTCATTCCATCAGCATAGCCTTGTCTACCAAACGTGGAATAGACGCCTGGCCATCAAGGATGGAATACTGGGTATGGACATGTAAATGGACAAAATCCTGCATAATCGTTACTCTCCTAAAAAATTGTCTAAAGATACTCCGCTTTCATAAAACCTGCAAAAAGATAAAGAAGAAGTTATCAACATTCGCTTTTTTTATCTTAAATGAAGTCGAAATAGGCATTTCTAACAACTTTTATTTGCAGGGTTTTCAAAATAAGTTTATTTTTGCACGATAATTGGTTTTATACAATCATGAACCGACTGAAGAAATTAAAGAAAATAAGACTACATAGAGAAGGAACAAGCATCTTAATTGTCAGTGCCATCCTATTAATTGGTATCAATGCCCTGTTGTTTTGGGGAATTGAGTGCAAAATTCCATTCTATATATTTGCCGCCGCAAGTATCGTTGTTTACCTGTTAATGGTTAACTTTTCCGTTGTCCCATTCGATTATTCGAGCACGACACCGAAAAAATCGTAGTAGCCCCGGCAGACGGAAGGATAGTAGTTATAGAAGAAGTAGACGAACATGAATATTTTCATGACCGCCGGTTAATGATTTCTATTTTTATGAGCATTGTCAATGTACATGCCAATTGGTATCCCGTAGACGGAGTAGTGAAACATGTAGACCATCATAACGGTAAATTTATGAAAGCATGGCTGCCTAAGGCCAGTACGGAAAATGAACGTTCTATGGTCGTTATTGAAACTCCCGAAGGACATACCGTCATGGCGCGCCAAATAGCAGGAGCAATAGCCCGTCGAATCGTGACCTATGCCGAAGTAGGAGAAGATTGCTACATTGATGAACACATGGGTTTTATTAAATTCGGTTCGCGTGTAGATGTTTATCTTCCCTTAGGAACCGAAGTCTGTGTCAAGATGGGACAAGCGACTGTAGGTAACGAAACCGTCATTGCTAAACTAAAATAAGAAAATCACCAATGGCAAACTGTATCACACGCCACATTCCTAACGCGGTAACTTGCTGTAATTTATTCTCCGGCTGTATTGCCAGTGTCATGGCTTTTAACGAAAACTATACCTTGGCCATCTCTTTCATTATACTAGGCGCTGTATTTGATTTCTTTGATGGCATGTTGGCACGTTTGTTCAAAGTATCAGGTCCTTTAGGAAAAGAATTAGACTCGTTGGCCGATGACATCACTTTTGGATTCGCTCCTTCCGCCATTGTCTTTTCCTTATTTAAAGAGGTACACTATCCTGATTTTCTATTGCCTGTTGCCGATTATATGCCTTATACCGCATTCCTTATTTCCGTATTTTCAGCTTTGCGTTTAGGCAAGTTCAATATAGACCCACGTCAGAGCAGTAGTTTTATTGGTATGCCCACTCCGGCTAATGCTTTATTTTGGGGATCATTGACTGTAGGAGCACATTCTTTTCTTATATCCGATTCTTTTAATGCGGCATATCTTTTCATTTTGGTAGTTATTATGTCATTATTGCTGGTGGCAGAAATCCCAATGTTCTCATTAAAATTCAAGAGTCTTGCCTGGAAACAGAACAAAGTCAGCTATATTTTCCTCATTGTATGCATCCCCCTGTTGATTTTTTTAAAATCAGCAGTTTTGCAGCTATCATCCTGTGGTATATCATTCTATCTCTTTTAACTAAAAAAAGAGCGTAAACAATAAACGTGGCACGCTTGTTGTACGTGATATATAAAAAAAGAAATTACTATGTTTGGATTTTTAGGCTTTCTACTTATTATTTTTCTGCTGATTGTTTTTATCGGCTTCACTATATTAGGTAACATTTTGCGTGTATTGTTCGGGATCGGCAAACGTCCCCCCTATCAAAATCGAACTTCCACCCACCAGAAACAAAATACATATACTCAGAATCAAGCGAATGAGAGAATGAGAATTTTGCAGAATCCTCTTCTTCAAATAGACGTTCTCATTCGTCGGGAAACAGAAAAAAAATCTTTGATGAGGATGAGGGAGAGTATGTAGATTATGAAGAGGTGAAATAAGAATCATCGTTTTTTCTTAAAGAAATCTTTCATCAATCGGGCACATTCATCGGCAAGTATTCCTTTCACCACGATCGTCTTTGGGTGCAAGGCATCGGGAGCATATTTTGATATCCCCTCTTTGGATCTTCAGCACCAAAGACAAGTTTTCCTGTCTGTGCCCAAGCTATAGCACCGGCACACATCACACACGGTTCCACTGTGACATACAAAGTACATTCATTCAGGTATTTTCCCCCCAATGTATTAGCCGCAGCAGTAACAGCCTGCATTTCGGCATGAGCTGTAACATCATTCAATGTTTCTGTCAGATTATGGCCACGGCCAATGATGCGGTCACGACAGACTACCACCGCCCCCACCGGAACTTCTCCCTGTTCAGCTGCTTTTACAGCCTCCATCAAGGCTTGTTTCATATAATAGGTATCATCTGCCATCTTATCTTCTCATATCATGTTCATTAAACAACGTAGGATAATCCTCTTCCATCTTCTGATGGATAAAAGTCAATACTGTTTCGCGTAACCAACGCGCCTTATTGGTTATCTTATATTTTTTAAGATAACAATCCACAATCCGTACCTCCTCTTCACTCATCAGACATACCATACGCTGCTTGCGTTTAGGGGTTGATGCCGGTACTTTTACCCTCTTTTTTACGTTGTTTGCCATATTCTCTGCAAAATTAGCTTTACTTCTGTAAATACAAAGCATAAAAAAGAGTATTTTGCGCAAAAGAAACAGAATGGCAGAACACAACGAATTTGGCAAGGAGGGAGAAGAAGAGGCCGCTGCATATCTCATAGATAAAGGATATTCCATCCGCCACCGGAATTGGCATTGCGGGAAAAAGAACTGGATATTGTCGCCGAATATCGAAACGAACTAATTGTTATAGAGGTAAAGACCCGCAAGAATAACTTAGATTCGGTAATCCGGAAGATGCAGTAACAGATAAGAAAATTCGCAGAATCATAGCTTCAACTGATGTATACTTGCGTAAGTTCTCAGTAGATTTACCTGTACGTTTTGATATCATCACCTTAGTGGGCGAAAAGGCTCCTTTCACTATAGAGCATATTGAAGAAGCCTTTTATCCTCCGATTTGGTAGAAATATATACATTATATATGGACATAGAAACAATACGCGATTACTGTATCAGAAAGAAAGGAACAACAGAAGAATTTCCTTTTGATAATGTCACCTTAGTATTCAAAGTCATGGGGAAAATGTATGCCTGCATCGGATTGGACAACCCGGAATGGCTATCTTTAAAATGTAAACCCGAATATGCCTTGGAATTAAGAGAACATCATTCCGGCATTGAAGGAGCCTATCACTTCAATAAGAAATATTGGAACCAAGTATCCTTACAAGGTAACATTGACGACAAACTTATTTTATCACTGATAGACCACTCATACGAAGAGGTTATCAAAAAATTCACCCGTAAACTTAAAAAAGAATATGATAAAATCCCCTAACTGGTTAAGCAAAATCTTAAAAGAAGAAACTTGTAACCTCTACAAACGACCGACTTGCAGAACTTTGTCAGGAAAAAGAAATCAAGGAATTCACCACGCTTATGGCAGAATATCAAACCGCCGGAAAAGGGCAGCGTGGGAATTCATGGGAATCAGAATATGGCAAGAATCTGACATTCAGCACTGTATTTTATCCCCAAACAATCGCCCCCGCCAGTCAGTTCATTTTATCTATGGCGGTAGCTTCTGCCATTCGTACCGCATTGGCCCATTACGTCCATGCAGATTGCCTGCAAATAAAATGGCCCAATGATATCTATTGGAAAGACAAAAAAATAGTCGGCATATTGATTTGAAAATGATTTAACAGGAAGCCAAATTTCACAAAGCATTGTTGGAATAGGAATCAATATTAACCAGGAAGAATTTCATTCATCCGCCCCCAACCCTGTTTCATTAAGACAAATTACTCAAAAGGAAACAGACAGAATGGAAGTTTTAAACAGCGTATTGGAACATATCATAAACCTCTATTCCCGGATAGAAACAGAGAAACTGATATCATCACCAAAATTCAGGAATACTACCTGAAAGCACAATATCGCAAGGAAGGTTATCACCCCTATTGCGATGCAAAAGGAGAGTTTACTGCCAAACTGATCCGTGTGGAACCCGACGGACATTTGATTCTGAAAGATAAAAACGGTCTCTTATGAAATAATACCTTCAAAGAAGTTAAATATATCCTTTAGTTGTCCTTCCCTTCAGGAACCATCAACATTCCTCCAGTGGCATGGCGTTCTGTCGATTGATACACAGATTCCCCCCTCATAATCGATTTAGATAACGTATTCATGCCTCTGGCTGATCGTTTTACTCCTGTAATCAAGGAGATGGCTTTACCCAGCATGAATTCATCCGGATCACCCAATGGTAATAAAGCGTCCGTCGGATTTTGAGTCAAATCATACTCGTTCCATTCTATATCCGGTTTAAAACCGGCACTGTAGTCATAATTCACCGCATTAGTCACTCTCAATGTAATAGGCCAATACATCCATTCATATTTATCATTTTTCTGCATCTCCATTCCTACATTTTTTCCTTCTGTCAATTCGCCAATAAGGATAACATCCATAAATGGGTTGAGGCTGTTAATAACGACTTCCGAAGAAGAAGCCGTACTTTGGCTTGTCAATATATAAATTCGATTGGAATTAAGTTTCAAGTAACCTGCCGTTCCTTTCGTCTCCACACAAAAATCATTAGAATAGGATTGTCCTTTATTGTCAGAGAAAACAGCAAATACTTTTTTTCGAGAAGCTTCTGGTATGAGGAGTCCTGCAAGCATATTAGCAGAATTCTCATATCCACCTCCATTATATCGCAAGTCCAACACAAATTCGTTCACACCTTGTGCCTGAAATCCGGCAAATATCTTCTTCATTTCCTCATCATAGGTACGATCCGAATACCCATTCGGTCCGGGAGTAAAATGATTATAAACCAAATACCCTATCTTTTTATCTCCCCGAGTATATACATTGTGATAGAATAAGGGATTGTCCTCCACGGCCCGGGAAGCTTCTATATCAATAGTTCTGACCTCTGTATCGCCACGTTTGACGAGCCATTGAGTCCTATCCCCATTTAATAAGATTCCATAATTATCGGAATTAATATTATTTTTCCCTTTAACACCCACGATCCAATCCCCTCTTTCCAAACCTGCACTTGATGCCGGACTATTAGGAAGAACATACAGGATACGGGCATAATAATATCCTAAAGGTTGATTACTATCGTTTACAACATTAAATAAAGTAAACTCCATACCATAAGTATCATCCGCATCAATGCTGGTACGTGCTTTATAATCTTTATTCTTCTCCATATAAGAATAATAATAAAGATGCTTTCCGTTTCTCGTCTTTCCATCTTTCAAACTGAGCATAGAGCTAAAAAATGTTTGGGGATCAGCAGAGAAATCCAATTTATCTTGAGCAGGAATGTCGTTATTCCACAAATAATCACTGCGCATGACACTCTCTATCCACTCATTGACTTCCAACTCCGTGTTGCCATTTCCCGGTTCATTTCCTTTAGCCGGAGTATCATCCGAACATGACATACCTAACAGACATAACAATAAGCCCAACCAAATATGGATTTGAAAATTCTCTTTCATAATTCTCCTGTTTTGATCATTTTAATAACCGCAAATATATCTATAATCCAATGATATATCATCTTAAACAACAACAAATTTCAGTTCAAATTTAAATTTTCATTGGTTATTTATGAGAAAGAGAGTACCTTTGTATCCATCTATCAATCTACACTCATGATTCAACTTAATAACGGAAACAAAAAAATACTTCAAATTGCCATCCCTTCTATCGTTTCAAACATTACAGTTCCTCTGTTTGGGTTTGATTGATGTTACTATTGTAGGTCATTTGGGCTCTGCCGCCTACATCGGAGCAATAGCTGTAGGCGGAATGCTTTTCAACATCATCTACTGGATTTTCGGTTTTCTGCGTATGGGAACCAGCGGCATGACTTCACAAGCATACGGCAGGCACGACCTGAATGAAGTCACCCGGTTACTACTCCGTTCCGTCGGAGTAGGATTATTCATTTGCATTTACTTTGCTAGCCTTGCAATATCCTATAGAAAGAATTGCATTCACCTTTATCCAAACGACTGAAGAAGTAGAACATCTGCCGGTCTCTATTTCCGTATCTGTACTTGGGGAGCACCGGGCTGTATTAGGCTTTACAGTTTTGCCGGCTGGTATATCGGTTATGCAAAATTCCCGTTTCCCCATGTATATAGCCATCACACAAAATATAGTGAACATTGCGGTCAGTCTTCTTCTAGTATATGGATTAGGAATGAAAATAGAAGGTGTCGCTATCGGAACATTAACTGCACAATATGCCGGGCTAGTCATGGCATATTTGTTGTGGTTACGCTACTACAGCACCCTGCGGAAACGCATAGAATGGCATTCCTTCTTTGACAAACAGGCCATGTACCGTTTCTTCCAAGTAAACAGGGATATCTTTTTCCGTACCATCTGCCTGGTGGCGGTTACTGTCTTTTTCACCTCGGCAGGTGCGGCACAAGGAGAAGTGGTGTTGGCGGTCAATACATTACTTATGCAATTATTCACTTTATTCTCCTACATTATGGACGGCTTCGCATACGCCGGAGAAGCATTGACAGGAAGATATATCGGAGCCAATAATCAGAAAGCACTCCACACGACGGTTCGCCAACTATTCGGCTGGGGAGTAGGATTATCGCTTGCTTTCACCTTATTATATAGTATAGGGGGACAATCCTTTCTCGGATTACTGACTGACGAAACAACTGTCATTCATGCTTCCGAAAGTTATTTTTATTGGGTACTTGCCATTCCTTTGGCAGGCTTCTCTGCTTTTTTGTTCGATGGAATATTCATCGGTGCGACAGCCACCCATCTGATGCTGAAAGCCATGATAGCAGCTTCTGTCAGTTTCTTTCTTATTTACTACGGTTTCCGGGGAGCAATGGGCAATCACGCTTTATGGATGGCATTCATTACCTATCTTCTACTTCGCGGAGTAATGCAAGGAGTTATGGGAAGAAATATTTTAGGATATAAAACAAGTAAAAAAGATTAATATTTTTATCTTTGCAAAAAACTAAAAAACAAACCAATATGGCAAGATTTAAAAGAATTCTACTAAAGCTGAGCGGCGAAAGCTGATGGGCGAAAAGCAATATGGTATAAGACGAAAAGCGTCTGGGTGAATATGCGCAACAAATCAAGGAGATACACGACCTTGGCGTACAAATAGGTATTGTAATCGGTGGTGGAAATATCTTCCGTGGGCTGAGTGGAGCTTCTAAAGGTTTTGACCGTGTAAAAGGTGACCAAATGGGAATGTTGGCAACCGTTATCAACAGCTTGGGATTGAGTTCCGCATTGGGAGCAGCCGGAGTCAAGGCACGTGTATTGACAGCTATCCGCATGGAACCCATCGGTGAGTTTTACAACAAATGGAAAGCGATTGAAGCGATGGAAAACGGAGAAGTTGTAATTATGTCTGCCGGAACAGGCAATCCGTTTTTTACTACCGATACCGGGTCTTCCCTACGTGGTATCGAGATAGAAGCCGATGTGATGCTGAAAGGAACACGCGTGGACGGCATTTATACAGCTGATCCTGAAAAGGACCCCACTGCTACGAAATTTGACGATATCACCTACGATGAGGTATTAAAGCGCGGTTTGAAAGTAATGGATCTTACAGCAACCTGCATGTGCAAGGAAAACAACCTACCCATTATCGTTTTCGACATGGACACAGTAGGTAACCTGAAAAAAGTAATGACCGGTGAAAATATAGGAACACTGGTACACAACTGATATTCTCATCAAGTTCATCCATTTGTCATTCCTTATTTCCTTCTAAATGACAATGGTGAACAGTTTTTCTCTGTCTTACCATTTTTTCCACAAATTCGTTCTTTATTGACACATATTCCTTAAAAAAGAGACTCAACCGATAGATTTTCCATCTAAATGAACAATTATTCATGGACTTATAGCGTTAATTAGCCTATTTTACATCAGCAAAAAATGTAAATCATTCAAAGACTATAAAAACGACAGGAAATACCATGAAAAATTACTGTTACATCTATTTATTGGCCGCCTGCATGGCACCCATGTCTCTCCAAGCTAAAAAAGCAATTCCGTACAGTGGAGAAGTATGTGTAGCCCCTCTCCCTACAGTTCCCACAACCCTTCCCGGCATATCTTCCGACTCGTATGCCCGGCGCTTTGCCGACTCTGAGATGCTCCGCTTTCCCAAAGCTTATCAGCTGGATCATGGCAAACGGCTCTTTTTCGGGTATTCACAAGGAGTAGCTGTTGCGCCATGCTGGATATGTGGAAAAATACCGGTGACAAACGTTACTTTACTTATGTTGAGGAATGGGCGGATAGTTTGATTAACGAAAAAGGAGAAATCCACCTCTATGATATGTCAACTTACAACCTAGATTACATCAATTCAGGAAAAGTTCTGTTTGACCTCTATAAAGAAACAGGCAAAGAAAAATACAAAGCAGCTATGGACTTACTGGTAGAACAACTCAAAAGACAACCACGTACGCTGGAAGGTGGCTTCTGGCATAAATTGATCTATCAACATCAGATGTGGCTGGACGGACTTTATATGGCTTCCCCTTTCCTAGCCCGCTATGGAGCGGAATTCAACCGTCCTGATCTGATTGATGAGGCGGTAAAACAATTCACACTTTGCCACAAACATACCTATTCACCGGAAACCGGATTATATCATCATGCCTGGGACGAGAGCAAATCCCAACGTTGGCAAATCCGCAAGACGGTACTTCACCTAACTTCTGGGGACGCAGTATAGGCTGGTGGTTCATGGCATGGTAGATGTACTGGACTATATTCCCGACAACCACCCCGGACGTGCCTCGCTTATCAGTTGGATTCAAGGTTTGGCAGAAAGCTGCCCAACTATCAAAGAGACGGTCTATGGTATCAGGTAATAGACCAGCCCGAGCGTGAAGGTAATTTTCCCGAAGCATCCGTAACCACCCAATGTATGTATGCTTATGCCAAAGCGGTGAACAAAGGATATATAGATGCCCAATACCGGACCATCGCGGAAAAAGCCTTCAACGGATTAAAGCAAACATTGCTTCTCGAGAACCCCGACGGAACTCTGACGCTGACCCGTTGCTGCCAAGTAGGCGGACTAGGCGGCACTCCTTACCGCGACGGAAGCTTTGAATATTACATTGGCGAAAAAATGCGTGACAACGATGCCAAAGCTACCGGTCCTTTCATCATGGGTTGCCTGCAGCTTGGCAAATAGAATCATATCGCATAAACAACAGAATTATCCATCTTTTTAAATTAGCTATATACAATGAAACACACCATTTATGCTCTGACAATGTTTGCATTGGCTGCTTGCACCCCTCCCAAAGAGAAAGCCATAGACCGCCATGCACTGGTAACACGCAATAATCCGGAAGTGACTGCCATGGATTCATTATCCTCCTGTCGGTAGGGAACGGAGAATTTGCCTATACGGTAGATGCTACAGGATTGCAGACTTTTCCCGAAGTCTATAAAAACGGAGTTCCACTGGGTACACAAAGCCAATGGGGATGGCACAGCTTCGGAAATCCCGAAAACTATAAACCGGAGGAAGCTTGGTGGAGTATGACTTCGGCCACGGCACAAAGAGCTATATGCCACCCAACCCAAAGAACCCGGCAGAGCAAAGGAAGCATCCGACTGGTATCGTGTAAACCCACACCGCCTGCATCTGGGTATCATCGGACTCGAATTAGGAAATGAAGTACGTCCCTCGGATGTGCAAAACATACAGCAATCACTGGATATGTGGAACGGTATTATCAACAGCCGGTTCACTCTCAAAGAAACTCCCTACTACATTCAGACAGTCTGCCATCCGGAGCGTGATATGATTGCCGCACGCCTATCGGCCCGACAACCTGCCGGCATCAAGTTTCACTTCCCCTATCCCACGGGCGGTCACTGTGACGATGCTTGTAATTGGGAGGCGAATGATAAGCATAGCACGACCCTGATCAGTGAAGACGCACAATCGGCCGTGTTAAAAAGAACACTCGACGCAACCACCTATTATGTAACAATCAGTTGGGAAGGCCCTGCGAAGCTAAGTGAGAAAAGTGCAAACTATTTCGTACTCACGCCAACGGACAGTATATTTACATTCACCTGCCAATTCACACCACAAGTATCCGCTTCTCCCATTCTGACTTTTACAGAAGTACAACAAGTCTCTTCCGGACACTGGAAAAATTACTGGACACAGGGAGCTGTTGCCGACTTCTCACAATGTACTGATGTCCGGGCCAAAGAATTGGAACGCCGGGTCGTATTAAGCCAATATCTGCTCGCTATCCAATGCGCAGGCTCAACCCCGCCACAGGAAACCGGACTAACTTACAACTCCTGGTTCGGGAAATTCCATTTGGAAATGATCTGGTGGCATCAGGCACAATTCGCCTTATGGGGACATCCCGAATTGTTGGACCGCACTTTATCCTGGTATGAAACCGTGGAACCCATAGCCCGCCAGATAGCGGAAAGACAAGGTTTCAAAGGCATACGATGGATGAAAATGACTGATCCCAGCGGTCTTGAAGCCCCCTCTAAAGTAGGCAGCTTCCTGATCTGGCAACAGCCTCATCTCATCTACCTGGCAGAATTGCTCTATCGGGCTAATCCATCGGAAGAACTGCTGAAAAAATACAATAGCCTGATACAGGAAACCGCCGAATTCATGTATTCATTCGCCACATACGAGGAAGAGCACGACCGTTATGTCTTGAAAGGCGCTATCCCCGCACAGGAAACGTTGCGCGCCGCCGAAACTGTCAATCCGCCTTTTGAACTTCGTACTGGCATTTCGCCATGCAAGTTGCCCAAACATGGCGTGAACGTACAGGGATGGAACGTGTACCCGAATGGGATGTACTGATAGAAAAATTATCTCCGCTGGCATACAACGACGAACAGCTGTATCTGGCAGCCGAGACCGCGGTGGATACCTATAAAGATATCCGTTTTACCTCAGATCACATGGCAGTGCTGGGCGCTGTCGGCATCCTGCCCATGAATCAGCTGATTCATGCCGGATATATGAAAAACACCCTGCACTGGATTTGGGATAACTGGAACTGGGACAAGACCTGGGGCTGGGATTATCCGATGACAGCCATGAATGCCGCCCGAATGGGTGAGCCTGAGAAGCAGTCAGCGCATTATTGATGGACAAACGTACCAACACCTATCTGGTAAACGGTCACAATTACCAGGACGGGCGTCTGCGTATTTACCTGCCCGGCAACGGTGGATTACTGACCACAGTCGCCATGATGTGCGCCGGATGGGACGGATCGGAAGGAAACAATCCCGGATTTCCGAAAGATGGCAAATGGAATGTACGCTGGGAAGGGTTACAGCCGTTACCGTAAGAACAGGAGTTAGCAGTTATTATCATGAAAACGACATATTTACTTCTATGCCTGTTGGGCATCGGTAGCGTTTCCGGCGCAGGACAAACCAAGCAGCCACAAAAGATAGGCGATTTCATAGAATCCACTTCGTACAACGAGCATCGCCGGAATGCCACCCGAAGCCTGCAATATACCCCTGACGGAGACGATTTTGTCTGCATCAACGGTAAGAATCGCTTTACCCGTGCCTTATACGGCAGCCACACAGCATTCCGGCTGGAAACAAGCGACCGGCCCGTATTCGCTGCTTATACCAAGAAGAACCCGAAACACATCTGCTTTAAACTGCAGACCTCCGGAGGACGGTAGCCCTTGATTCTACCGAACACTGCGAGTCCCGTTATACAGCGGGACGCCGCAGCTACAATTTATTCCACCCATCCTTCGAAGGTGGAAACTTATCTATTGCCACATTGGCACTTCCCGATAAAGAAGGGGCCATCTGGCAATTCACGCCCGGAATTTCAAGGGATCCAATCCCATTCTACTGACATCCATTTCAGAGATACGTAATTCCAAGCTAAACCGTAACGGAGATATGGGAGCCGACCCTGCCGACAGTTTCGAAGCTCCTCTCCAGCCTCAACAGTTACAATCCTGCCCGGCACAGATAGATGGAACACTTTATATTCTATTGGAAAACCAGGAACTACGTACACTGACAACTGCCGAAGGCGAAACCCTGTTTAAAAAAGCAGAAGCTGCCCGCTCCGAAACAGCCTCACGCATCCGCATTGAAACACCCGACCCTTATTTCAACACCTTAGGAGGCACTCTGGCCATGGCAGCTGATGGAATCTGGGACGGCGAAGTATGGTTACACGGTGCCATAGGATGGCGGATGCCACTCAGTGGTTGGCGAGCCGCTTATACCGGCGATGTTTTGGGATGGCATGACCGTGCCCGGACCCATTTCAACGCATACGCGGCAAGTCAGGTCACCGAAGTGCCCAACACCCTCCCCCATCCGGCACAAGATTCCGCCCTGCATCTGGCACGTTCCGTCAAGAAATGGGGTACCCCCCAATACAGTAACGGATACATCTGCCGTAATCCGCATCGCAATAATCAGATGCACCACTACGACATGAACCTTTGTTACATAGACGAATTGTTATGGCATTTCAAATGGACGGGGGACTTGGATTATGTCCGCCAAATGTGGCCTGTCATCACCCGTCACCTCGCATGGGAAAAGCTGAACTACGACCCAGATAACGACGGGCTGTATGACGCATACGCCTGCATTTGGGCCAGTGACGCCCTTTATTACAATAGCGGAGGAGTCACCCATTCATCGGCTTATAACTACCGTGCCAACAAGACAGCGGCCCAATTGGCTGAAAAGATAGGCGAAGATCCCACTCCTTACCGCAACGAAGCCGAAAAGATTCTGAAAGCCATGAACGAGAGGCTATGGCTTCCCGGTAAAGGACATTGGGCGGAATATCAAGATTTTATGGGACACAAGCGAGTACACGAAAGTGCCGCTGTATGGACCATTTATCATGCTATAGACAGCGAGACAGCTAACCCGTTCCAAGCCTATCAGGCTACCCGTTATATAGACACAGCCATTCCTCATATTCCCGTCACAGCCCATGGATTAAAAGAGAATGGATATGCCACTATCGCCACCACCAACTGGCTACCCTACTCATGGAGTGTCAATAATATCGCCTTTGCCGAAGTCATGCATACCGCATTGTCATACTTCCAGGCCGGACGTGCCGAGCCGGATACAAACTTTTGAAAAGCTCTGTTCTAGACGGCATGTATCTAGGAGACAGTCCGGGCAACTTCGGCCAGATCAGCTTCTATGATGCCGCACGCGGAGAATGCTACCGGGATTTCGGCGATCCCATCGGGGTCGCTTCACGAGTACTGATCCAAGGACTGTTCGGTATCCTGCCGGATGCCCTGAACCAGCAAATCATCCTCCGGCCGGGCTTTCCGGACGACTGGGACAAGGCTTCCGTCAGTACTCCCGATATAAGCTATCGCTTTACCCGAAAAGAAGATACGGACACCTATCATATCACACAACGGTTCCAGACTCCTCTCCATCCGGTATTGCAAATCAATGCCAGAAAAGAGAAGATCCGTTCAGTAAAAGTGAATGGTGTTCCTGCCACATGGCAATCCATCGAATCGGCCCATGGCTATCCTCTTCTTTCAATCCAGGCGGAAGGAACATCTTCAACCACCATTACCATCGAATGGGAAGGAGCATCACTTCATACGTTGCAGTCCAAGAACTAGTCATCGCTTCAAACGGGAAGTTGGCTTTGCAAATACCTTCGGGAGCATCCATCTCCCAAGTATATGATCCTCAGAGCGTTTTAGCAAAACACACAGTGGAAGCCACCGCTTTCAACGCACAGCTAAAAGGTGAACCGGGACACCACACTTTCTTTGTTTACACTCATCAAGGAGAAATGGATTGGTGGCAACCTGTTAATATCTATATAGAGAACACCCAGAAAGCCCCTTCCTATACAGACTTTGCAGATATCCGTCCCGAAAAATGCCGGATGATTGATTTTGACAGACAACTGAATGCTTCTGTCACCGATATTTATCAAAATGAATACCTGTCTCCCCGGTCTCCATACACTACTTTGCAACTTCCCACACAGGGAATAGGAGAATGGTGTCATCCGCTGCTGAGCGCTACCATAGACGACTCGGGATTACGCAGCCTTGTACATCATGATACTTTCCAAACGTCTTTAGGCATCCCTTTCCGTCTGAAAGAAAAAGGGAACAACATTCTTTTCACCTCCCTATGGGATAATTACCCGGACAGTTCCACCATCTCACTATCTGGTACAGCCTCACATGCTTATCTGCTGATGGCGGGAAGTACCAACCACATGCAATGCCACATTGCCAATGGAATAATCCGCATACACTATGCAGACGGAACTTCCCAAGCAACGGAGTTGATCAATCCGGACAACTGGTGTCCCATAGAACAAGACCTCTATGTGGACGGCAAAGCGTTCCAAGTACCTGCTCCCCGGCCGTACCGTCTGCACTTGAAAAGCGGTAAAGTAAGCCGTGACCTGGGTAAAGAACTCAACATCACTGGTGTATATGGACGTGAGATAGAAGGTGGTGCAGGCATATTGCTCGATATTCCTTTGGATGATTCCAAGGAACTAAAAGGGCTGACCCTGGAAACCCTGTCCAATGATGTGGTGATAGGAATAATGGGAATCACTTTGCAATAACCACGTGTTATTCAATGCGGAATTACGTTAACTTGAACCGGCGTAGTTCCGCATTATTCATCTTTGGCACACTACGCAAATGTTCCAAAGTTACTCCTTGAATGTGTGCCTGTACCGCCCTGTTTATCAGTCCATGTCCGACAGCCAACACCTGTTTTCCATCATATCGCTCTTTCAAGTAGTCCACAAAACGCCCCGCACGCTCATACAGCATCGCCTCCGTTTCCACATCTGCCGGAAAATGTCGCAAATCAACTTCTTTAATGGCAAGCCCCGTCCAGCTCCCCCAATCGATTTCACGCAACAAAACCATTTTCTCCCAAGGCAGGTTCCGACCTTCCACCGCGATACGGGCCGTATCCACACACCGCTTCAAATCACTACTGACCACTGCGTCCAAAGAGATGTCCCGCAAAGTATCACGCAGCGCTTCAGCCTGTGCTATTCCTTCAACAGTCAGCGTGCCCGGCATATGTCCTTGGAAAATACGGGTCATATTCTCTTCTGTCTGCCCGTGACGGGCTAAATATAAAGTTATCATCTTTTTTAAT
>ENA-OQDW01000294-OQDW01000294.1-human-gut-metagenome-genome-assembly--contig:-NODE-294-length-21855-cov-4.391937_pt1 | contig 21855 bp, 25 predicted proteins | sample MGYA00242784_ERZ504613 | MGnify/ENA primary metagenome ERZ504613 (study PRJEB26092, sample SAMD00036330) | human gut metagenome | host: Homo sapiens | study: EMG produced TPA metagenomics assembly of...
CTTTACTTTATTTTTTCTGATAGGGGCGTTGCCCCCTATCAGAAAAAATGGAATAAAAGTCTTTGAAAAGGGGTCTGGGGAGAACTTTCCTCAGAAAGTTTCTCCCCAGTAAGGCTGTATGTATGGTTGTTGTGATTCGGCTATTTCAGAAACAGGCTGCGAAAGGTTTGCAGCCATTGGGGCAGTACTTCGCAGACGGGAATCAGGGAGCCGTTCTGATAAATTGCCGCTTCTGTGAACCCGTTTTCGTTGTCGAAAAAATGGGCTTCGTCACAATAGGGCAGAATTTTGGAGAGGTCTGCGAATCGCTTCTCGTATCGGCGGCGTACATCTGCTTCGGCAATGTTGTGTCCTCCTTTGCGGACACGGTTGGCAATGCGGTATAGGCTTTCTTCGGCGGAACTGATGCCAATATAATACAGCCGAATCTGATAGTCCTTTTGTCGAGCTGCAAGAATGGTCTGTAGTGTGCGTCTGCCGGAAAGCGTGGTTTCCTGCGTGAAGTTCCAGCCATTTTGAATTGCGGTTTCCACTTCCTGAATGGCGATCCTGCCGGCTTCCAGTTTGTTGCAGTGCTCTTTTACCGCGATATGATCTGGATCAATGATTTTTCCCAAGTCCAGTCGCTGCTGCCGCAGGACACCGAAAAAACTGCTTTTTCCTACGCCATCGGCACCGCCGATAATAGTATAAATTTTCATGCATATTCCTCCAAAATTAATTATACCATGAAAAAATTCCCTCTGCAAGTATAACGGAACAGATTCCGGTGCATACTCTCATCGAGGTGAGTGAGATGCAGAAATGGGAATGGGCATTGCTTTTGGGTATGGTAGGAACGGTCTGCTGTTCGGCACTGGCGGGAACGGCACAGAGTTACGGCTCGTTGGAACAGAATGTGCTGCGGCTGCACATTCTGGCGAACTCGGACAGCATCGACGATCAGGCGTTGAAACTCAAGGTGCGGGACAAGGTGCTTGCACAGACAGAAACCCTGTTCCAGTCCCAGCCGGAAAATGCTGCCGATGCAGAACAGCTTGTGGCGGAGCATCTGGAAACGCTGGAACAGACGGCACAGCAGTTGGTGTGGGACGAGGGATACTCCTATGCAGTCAAGGCACAGCTGGTGGAAATGCCCTTTGACGACCGCACTTACGGGGAATGGACCATGCCGGCAGGGGACTATGAAGCTCTGCGGATCACCATCGGCGAAGCCGCAGGACAGAACTGGTGGTGCGTAATGTATCCGTCCCTCTGCGTGCCCAATGCCTGCGAAGTCACGGCGGACGAAGAAACTGCACAGAAGGCATTCGGAAAATCGGAACAGGACATGCTACAGCACCATGAACGCTATGCAGTCAAGCTGAAATGCGTGGAATGGCTGAAACAGTGGTTCTGAAATATAGATGTTCTGTAAATTTTCGGAGAGATGCTTGACAACAGGACGGGAGTATGATAAAATAACAAAAGTAAACAAAGAAGAGCATTCCCGTTCTCACCGTTTGGCGTAGAGTCGAAACGGTCAATACTCGTGTATAACGACCTTTTTCTGCGGAAAAGGGACGCTTTTTGACGAATGGAGAAGGAGTGTTCACCCAACAGTGAACGCTTTTTTTTGTTTGAAAATAACATGTTTGGAGGTGCTGGCTTATCAGCAAACAGGAACTGCAGATCAACGAGGAAATTCGGGACAGAGAAATTCTGGTCATTGACCAGAACGGTGAAAAACTCGGAACAATGTCTGCGAGAGATGCACAGAAAATCGCCTATGAAAAGGATCTGGATCTGGTGAAGATCGCACCGGGTGCAAAGCCGCCGGTATGCCGGATCATGGATTACGGCAAGTACTGCTTTGAACAGCAGAAGCGGGAAAAAGAGGCACGGAAAAACCAGAAGGTCGTTTCGATTAAGGAGATCCGTATGTTTTCTGCCATCGACACCCACGACTTTGAAACCAAAGTCAATCAGGCAAAGAAATTCCTGCAGGGTGGCGACAAGTTGAAGGTTTCCGTCCGTTTCCGGAAGCGTGCAATTGCACACCCGCAGATCGGCGAAGAACTTCTGAAACGTTTCCAGGAAGCGTGCAAGGAAGTCGGCGTTGTTGACAAGCCCGCGAAAATGGAAGGCCGCAGCATGGTCATGTTCATTTCACCGAAGGCATCGAAGTAAACAGGAGGAATTCACAATGGCAAAGATCAAGACCAAGACTCATTCCGGTGCAAAGAAGCGTTTTAAGATGACTGCTTCCGGAAAGGTAAAGTATCAGAAGACCAACAAAAGACACAGACTGACACAGAAGGATACCAAGAGAAAGAGAATCGCTCGTACCGTTGGTATCGCTGACTGCACAAACGCACCGGCACTGAAAAAGCTGATGCCGTATCTCTAAGCCGCAGGAATATTCGGGCTTTGATTGGAATCTGAGAAATAACGGAGGTAAATAACTATGGCACGTATTAAAGGTGCAATGATGACTCGCAAGAGAAGAAATAAGACACTGAAGCTGGCAAAGGGCTACTGGGGCAGCAAGAGCAAGCACTTCAAGATGGCAAAACAGGCTGTCATGAAGTCCGGTAACTATGCTTACGTCGGCAGAAAGCAGAAGAAGAGAGAGTTCCGTCAGCTGTGGATCACTCGTATTTCCGCTGCATGCAAGATGAACGGCATCAACTACTCCCAGTTCATGAACGGCTGCAAGAAGGCTGGCATCACCCTGAACCGCAAGATGCTGTCTGAAATCGCAATTCATGACGCAGCAGGCTTCACTGCAATCGTAGAACAGGCTAAGGCTGCTCTGTAAGGATTTGAATGCGAAACACGCTCTGGAAATGATACGGGGCGTGTTTTGTTGTATTATAAGGGAAACACTGCGTTGCCATAGAGCCTGTTTCGCATCTGCACAGAAACGGATACGAAACAGGCTCTTGCAAAAGAGGGGGAAAAGAGCACATGGAAACACTGTTGAAAATCTCGGCACACGACAATGCCGCCATAAAACAATATCGAAAACTGGCACGTTCCCGAAAAGAACGCACCAAGGCGGGGCTGTTTGTGCTGGAGGGCTTCCGGCTGGTGTCGGACGCAGTGAAAAATGGTGCGGCTCTGACCCAGCTGTTCTGGACGGAGGACGGATTGGCACGCTGGCAGGCAGAGGGCTTGCCGACAGCGTGGGACGGTGTGCGTTGTGCACAGCTCTCGGACAGCCTGGCGGCGGAACTCTCTCAGACGGAACATTCACAGGGTGTGTATGCCATTTGTCAGATGCCCCAGCCGCCGGCACTTTCCGCATTGATCCACGCAGGCGGCAGTTACGCCGTGCTGCATCAGCTACAGGATCCCGGCAATGCCGGTATGATCCTGCGGACGGCGGACGCACTGGGGCTGGACGGCGTGATTTACAGTGCCAGCTGTGACATCTACAGTCCGAAAGTGGTGCGGGCAACGATGGGCTCGCTGTTCCGTGTGCCGCTCTGTTGTGTGCCGGATATTGCCCCTGTGATGGAAGCTTGCCGGTGTGCAGGTGTGGAAACCTGTGCGGCTGTGGTTTCCGGTGCGGCGGAACTGGTGGGGCAATGCCGTTTTTCCGGCGGCACGGCAATCGTGATCGGCAATGAGGCAACGGACTGCCGGAAACGGTAGCGGCTGCCTGTGACCGCCGCGTGACGATTCCCATGCACGGGACGATCGAATCCCTTAACGCTGCTATGGCAGCCGGCATCATTCTGTGGGAAGTGCAGAGAACGGCACAAGACCAGAACGGAGGGCAGTGATATGGAAGAAATACGCTGTCTGCTGTGGCTGGTCATGATATTCGGTGCAGGAAATCCGCGAATCTGGAAGGCACTGCACCGCTATCATTCTCCGCAGAAAGCCGTGGAGATCTTGCGGAAACCGGAAACAGATGCCGATCTGCATCTGCCGGAGCACACTCTGCGGCGAATTCGTCAGACCGGTGAGGATAAAGTGGACGAAATGCTGGAACGCTGTGAAAAGCTGCGTCTGTCCATTCTCTGGTATGGAGATACGGCATATCCCGAACAGCTTTTGTCCATTGTGAATCCACCGGTATTGTTGTTTTATCAGGGGGACAGCTCCCTGCTGCAAAATCATCTGCTGTTGACTATTGTGGGAACTCGCAATCCGGCGGAGTACAGTCTGCGGGTGGAGAAAACCATTTGTCATGATCTAGTGCAGATGGGCTTTGTGCCGGTGACGGGCTATGCCGCCGGTATTGACATCACCGCCAATTTGTGTGCTCTGGAGGCGGACAAGCCCAGCATTGCCCTGATGGGCTGCGGGCTGGATGTGGCGTATCCGAAATCCCATGTAAACTTGAAATATGAAATCGCCAAGCACGGCTTGATCTTGTCGGAGTTTCTGCCGGGAACTTCTCCGGCACCGGCAATTTTCCGCTGCGGAACCGCGTGCTGTCCGGTTTGAGCATGGGCACTTTCGTGATACAGGCACCGGTTCGAAGCGGTGCACTGATTACGGCGGAGAACGCCATGGAGCAGGGCAGAGATGTTTTCTGTATTCCACCGGCGGACATATTTGACAAACGGTATATGGGTGTGATAAAATATCTTCGGGACGGTGCAATTCCCGTGTTTGACAGTTGGGACATTGTCTATGAGTATTACACCAGCCACGCCCATATGATCGGGGCGGCGGCACTGTACGGAGAGGATCGGGACAAATCGGAAAGTTCTGTGATGACGCTGGGAGAGGCGGAAGCGAAGCCAAAGACACCGGCGAAGAAACCACAGGTTTCCGTTCCGGAACCGCCGGCAGAAGCCGAACCCGATCCGGTACTGGATCCCATGCCGGAGGAAGAACTGGAAGGGCTGGCAGGAGAGATCCTGTCCCTGCTGCAAAAGCAGGACGTGATGCACATGGATCAGATCGCAGCGGAACTGGAAGTTTCTATGGAGGAACTGACCACCACGCTGACCGAACTGGAACTGTACGGGAAATTGGAACGCCTGCCGGGAAAACAATTCCGGTGCATGCGTTGAGGCTGTCCTGTGTCTGTTCGCTACGGACAAATCTTGAGAAAAAACAGCTGTGAGAAACAGCCAGCAGAGAGAACGAGAGGAATATGTCGAATTTAGTGATCGTGGAATCGCCGGCAAAGGCGAAAACCATTCAGAAATATTTGGGAAAAGGCTATGATGTCATTGCTCAATGGGGCATATCCGTGATCTGCCCAAGTCTAAGCTGGGTGTCGATGTGGAAAATGGTTTCCAGCCCCAGTACACGGACATGAAGGGCAAGGAAGATGTCATTAAAAAGTTGAAAGAACATGCGAAGAAGTGCGACCATGTCTATCTGGCGACGGACCCGGATAGAGAGGGAGAAGCCATTTCATGGCATATCGCACAGCTTCTGCATTTGGATATGAACGCCGACGATCGGGTGGAATTCAACGAGATCACCCGCAGCGGCATTCAGGCAGGTATGAGCAATCCCCACAAGATCGATCTGGATCTGGTCAATGCCCAGCAGGCACGCCGGATTCTGGACCGTCTGGTGGGTTATAAGCTCAGCCCGTTTCTGTGGAAAAAAGTCCGCCGCGGACTGTCCGCCGGTCGTGTGCAGTCGGTTGCCGTACGTCTGGTAGTCGATCGGGAAAATGAGATTCGGGCATTTGTCCCGCAGGAATACTGGTCGATCGATGCGAAATTCACCGCACCGCCGTCCCGCAAGGTGTTTGCCGCCAAGCTGGTAAAGGTGGACGGCAAGCGGGTGGACAAAACGGAGATTCCGGACAAAGCCACCGCAGATGCTCTGCTGGAACGGCTGCAAAATGCCAGCTATTCTGTGCAGAACGTGAAAAAGCGTGTCACCAAGCGGCACCCCGCACCGCCGTTTATCACGTCTACCCTCCAGCAGGACGCTTCCTACCGGCTGGGCTTTCAGTCCAAGCGTACCATGAAAGTGGCACAGGAACTGTACGAAGGCGTGGACATCGACGGACTGGGGGGCAGTGGGTCTGATCACCTACATGCGTACTGATAGTCTGCGGATTTCCGCAGAGGCACAGCAGGCAGCCGCGGACTATGTGACCGGAAAATACGGTGCAGAGTACCTGCCGCCGGAACGCCGAAATTATAAGTCCAAGAAAAACGCACAGGACGCTCACGAAGCCATTCGTCCGTCTATGCCGGCCATGACACCGGAACGGGTAAAGTCCAGCCTGACTGCAGATCAGTATAAGCTGTACCGTCTGATCTGGGAACGCTTTATCGCCAGCCAGATGGCAGATGCTTTGCTGGATACGGTTTCCGTGGACATTGAAGCCGATAACTGTATGTTCAAGGCAACCGGCTCCACAGTGAAGTTCGACGGCTTTACAGTGCTGTATGACGATGCCAAGGGCGACAAGAGCGAGAACAAGAACCTGCCGGAACTGGAAAACGGCATGGAGATCAAGGTAAAATCGCTGGAGGGCAATCAGCATTTCACACAGCTCCGCCCCGCTATACCGAAGCAACGCTCATCAAGGCACTGGAAGAAAACGGCATCGGCAGACCGAGTACATATGCTCCTACCATTACCACCATTACCACACATCTGTATGTGGAGCGAGAGGCAAACAGCTGAAGCCGACCGTCCTGGGTGAAGTGACAACAGAACTGATGAAAGAACATTTCCCCAACATTCTGGACGTGAAGTTCACCGCCGATATGGAAAACAGTCTGGACGATGTGGAACGCGGCAAGAAAAGCTGGGTGGACACACTGGAAGATTTCTACGGCGACTTCTCCAAGACGCTGGAAACTGCCGAGGAAAAAATGGAGGGCAAACGTGTCAAGGTGCCGGACGAGGAAACGGACATTGTCTGCGACCAGTGCGGCAGAAACATGGTCATCAAGATCGGACGCTACGGCAGATTTCTGGCATGCCCCGGTTTTCCGGAGTGCAAGAACACCAAGAAGATCGTACAGGAAACTGCCGGCTCCTGCCCGCTGTGCGGCAATAAGATCATTCTGAAAAAGTCCAAGCGTGGCAGAAGCTTTTACGGCTGCAACGCCTATCCGGACTGCAACTTTATGACATGGAATGTGCCTACCGAGGAAAAATGTCCCCAGTGCGGCTGTACGCTGTTCCAGAAGGGCGGCAAGTCCGGCACACTGGTTTGCGAAAAGCCGGGATGCGGCTATTCCCGTCCTGTGGGAGGAGGTGCTTAAATGGCAGAAGTGACTGTGATCGGCGGCGGACTGGCAGGCTGTGAAGCGGCGTGGCAGCTGGCAGAAGCCGGCTTTTCCGTGCGGCTTCTGGAGATGAAACCGGTGCAGTATACACCGGCTCATCACTATGAAGGGCTGGCGGAACTGGTCTGCTCCAACTCGCTGAAAGCCGACCGCCTGAATTCTGCGGCAGGACTGCTCAAGGCGGAAATGACTCGTCTGGGTTCGCTGCTGATGCGGTGTGCCAGAAAGTCGGCAGTTGCTGCCGGCGGGGCACTGGCGGTAGACCGGAAACAGTTCTCCGACCTTGCCACCGAAGCGATTCGGAATCACCCCAACATCACGCTGGAAACGGCTGTGGTCACGGAAATTCCGGATACGCCCACGGTGGTTGCCACAGGACCTCTCACCGAGGGGGCACTGGCGGCGGATATTGAAAAACGCTGCGGCACACGGCTGAGTTTCTTTGATGCCGCCGCACCGATCGTCAGCTTTGAGAGTCTGGACAAGGAGAAAGTGTTCTTTGCGGCTCGCTATGGCAGAGGCGATGCAGACTATATCAACTGTCCCATGAACAAGGCAGAGTATGAGGAATTTTATCAGGCACTGATCGGGGCAGAACGTGCACCGCTGCACGACTGCGACAAGGACGCCTTTCGGGTGTACGAGGGCTGTATGCCCATTGAGGTGCTGGCTTCCCGCGGCATGGACACCATGCGGTTCGGACCGCTGAAGCCGGTGGGGCTGACAGACCCCCGCACCGGTCACCGCCCGTGGGCAGTGGTGCAGCTGCGGCGGGAAAATCAGGAGGGCACCATGTATAATCTGGTGGGATTTCAGACCAATCTGAAATTTCCGGAACAGAAGCGGGTGTTCTCCATGATCCCCGGACTGGAGCATGCGGAATTCCACCGCTATGGCGTGATGCACCGGAATTCGTTTCTGGACAGTCCCCGCCTGTTAGATGCGGACTATCACTTCCGCGGGCAGGACGGGCTGTACTTCGCCGGACAGATGACCGGTGTGGAGGGCTATATGGAATCAGCGGCAAGCGGCATTCTTGCCGGAAAGAATCTGGCAAGACAGCTGCAGGGCAAGCCGCCGCTGATTCTCCCGCGGGAAACTATGATGGAGCACTGGCGGCATATATCAGCAGTGCTCCCACGGAGAATTTCCAGCCGATGGGTGCCAATATGGGCATTCTGCCGGATCTGTCGGAGCGAATCCGCGGCAAACAGGAAAAGTATCAGGCATACGCGGATCGCGGCATGGCGGCACTGGAACAGTACCTGCAGACCACGGAACAATAAGGCGATACCGCAAACAGCCTGTCTGGCGGCTTTGCACGGTATTGTCATAACATAAGGGAGATCATAAATTTTGAATATTTTAATCGACGCATTCGGCGGGGACAACGCCCCGCTGGAGGTGATTCGCGGCGGTGCACGGGCGGTGCAGGAACTGGGTGTGACTGTGACGCTGGTAGGGGACGAGCAGAAAATTCGTGCCTGTGCCGAGAAAAACAGGCTGCCGCTGGACGGCATGGAAATTCTGCACGCTCCGGCAGTGTTCGACATTCACGAGGAACCCACGTCCCTGCTGAAACAGCATGCGGATACTTCCATGGCAGTGGGCATGCAGGCACTCCACGACGGCAAGGGTGATGCCTTTGTCTGTGCCGGCAGTACCGGTGCCTGTTGGTGGGAGCCACATTTCTGGTGAAGCGGATCGCCGGCATCAAGCGTGCGGCAGTGGCTCCGGTGCTCCCCACGGAAACGACACCGTTTCTGCTGATCGACGGCGGTGCCAATAACGACTGCCGTCCGGAAATGCTGGTGCAGTTTGCGATCATGGGCAGTGCCTATATGCAGAATGTCATGCACGTGGACAAGCCCCGCGTGGCTCTGCTGAATGTGGGAGCCGAGGAAACCAAGGGACGGGAACTGGAACTGGAATCCTATGTCCAGCTGGCACAGGCTCCGGTGAATTTCATCGGCAATATCGAAGCACGGGAACTGCCTGCCGGTGCAGCAGATGTGGTAGTCACAGACGGCTTTACCGGCAATGTGGCACTGAAGCTGTACGAGGGCATGGGCAAGTTTATGGCACACCAGATGAAAGGCAACCTGTTCGCAGGCGTTGCCGGAAAGCTGGCGGCACTGCTGATCCTGCCGAAGATCAAGGCACTCACCAAAAAAATGGACTACAAAGCCGTAGGCGGTGCTGTGATGCTGGGCGTACAGAAGCCGGTCATCAAGGCACACGGCAGTTCCGACGGCACAGCATTTTTCAATGCGATCCGGCAGGCGAAAGACTGCGTTGCCGGAAATGTGGTACAGACCATTGCAGAAAATACCGGAAAGCCGGTAAAGAAATAGAGGGAAAGCAATCATGGAACATACAGAGTATGTAGATTTAGGAAGGTTTGAAACGTATATCCATTACCACTTTAAGGACAAGCACCTGCTGCTGGAAGCACTGTCCCACTCGTCCTATGCCAATGAAAAGCATAAGACCCGCAACAGCAACGAGCGTCTGGAATTTCTGGGGGACAGTGTGCTGTCGATCGTGGTTTCGGAATTCCTGTTTCACAAGTATCCTGACCTGCCGGAGGGCGAGCTGACCAAACTCCGTGCCTCAATGGTATGTGAAAAGGCACTGCATGTGTTCGCCAAGGAGATTCATCTGGGCGAATTCCTCCTGCTGGGCAAGGGTGAGGAGCACACCGGCGGACGTTCCCGTTCGTCGATTCTGGCAGATGCATTTGAAGCAGTGATTGCAGCGATCTTTCTGGACGGCGGTATGGACGCGGCAAAGCGGCATATCATGCGGTTCATTCCGAAGAATCCGGTTGCAGAAAGACAGCAGCCTGCCGGCTTCCACGACTATAAGACACAGTTACAGGAAGTTGTACAGAAAAATCCGGAGGAAAAGGTGGAGTATCTGCTCATCAGCGAATGCGGTCCTGATCATGACAAGCATTTGAAGTGGCTGTCTGCCTGAATTCCAATGTGATCGGCAGAGGCGTGGGACATAGCAAAAAGGCTGCGGAACAGCTGGCTGCCAAGGAAGCACTGTCCCTGATGGGCTATGACAAAACATAAGACGCTGGCATTTTTCATTCCCCATCGGGGCTGTCCGCACCAGTGCAGCTTTTGCGACCAGCGAACGATCAGCGGCACAGTGCAGGCTCCCACGCCGGAAGAGGTGACACAGACCTGTCAGGCGATGCTGGAACGCAGCGGGCCGCTGGAATCGGCGGAGATCGCCTTTTTCGGCGGCAGCTTCACAGCGGTAGAACCGGCGTATCAGATCGCCTTGCTGGAGGCGGCACAGCCGTTTCTGGGAGAGGACATGTTTTCCGGTATCCGCATTTCCACCCGACCGGACGCGGTAGACAGTGCAGTTCTGGAACGGCTGGAACGCTATCATGTCACTGCGGTGGAACTGGGAGCACAGAGCATGTGTGACCGTGTGCTGTATCAGAATGAACGGGGACACGATGCACAGGCAGTCCGGCAGGCAAGTGCCATGCTGCGGGAACGGGGGGTTTCGCTGGGGTTGCAGCAAATGGTTGGCTTATACAGCAGCACATTGCAGGACGAATATGACACGCTGGAACAGCTTCTGGCGTGTCAGCCGGAAACCCTTCGAATCTATCCCACAGCAGTGCTGGAGGGTACAAAGCTGGCGGCGTATTATTTCCGCGGCGGCTATCCGCAGTTGTCACAGGAAGAAGTGCTGGACTATTGTGCAGATGCCCTGTGCCGCTGTCACCATGCCGGCGTGCGGGTGATCCGGCTAGGGCTGCATGATACGCCGTCCCTGCGAGAACATTTGTTGGCGGGGTATTTTCACCCTGCCTATGGAGAACTGGCGGAATCCCGTCTGTATCTGCGGCAGCTGAAAGCGGCGGCAGCAGACTGTGGAAAACCGGAACTTTTTGTGGAAACGGCTCCCCGTACCATGAGCAAGGTGCTGGGGCAGCACGGTTGCAACCGGAAGGCACTGGCGGAGCAGGGCGTTTCGCTTCGTGTACGGGAAAATGCTGCCGTTGCTGCGGGAATGATTCTGACGGAGCAGCAGGTCTATGAGATCTTTTCGGAAAGGAATCAACGATGAGGACAAAACATACCAGACGTTGTCTGGCGGTGGTGCTGGCAGCAGTCTTGCTGCTGGGTGCCGCAGTTGGTGCAGTTTTCTGGAACAGACACCGTGGGGCGACTTCTGTTGCCGTGGAAACCACACAGGAAAACGCGGCGGAACAGGTGGTCTTTTTTCGGCAGAAAGATGACCGCTGGAAATCGGACGCATTGGGAGATTCTATTTATCACATGGCGGATTCCGGTTGTCTGACCTGCTGCGTAGCGGCGGCGTTGCAGATGCAGCAGATCTCTGTGGACGGTCTGCCGGAAAATGCCGATGCCGGAGAGGTGAATCAGTTCTTTTCGGAACGCGGCGTGTACGACAGTGCGGGCAATCTTCTGTGGGAGATGCTGGAACAGACTGCCGGTGTTTCTGTCCGGAAACAGGACGCGGCGGAATTGCAGGACGGCGAACTGGATCAGGAACTGGCAGCGGGACGATACCCCATTGTACGGGTGAAGATGCCCAAGTCCGGCAGCTATCACTATGTGCTGCTGGTGGGCAGTGCTGACGGAACATATCTCTGTATGGATCCGCTGCAAACCAAAGAACAGACAGTGCCGCTGTCGGACTTCGGCGGGAAAATCTATGCAGTGCGTGTGCTGCAATCGTAAAGGCAACACCGCCGGAAAAAGAGGTGAAATGCAAACATGTATCTACGCTCCCTGGAACTGCAGGGATTCAAGTCGTTCCCTGACAAGATCAAGCTGCACTTTGACAAAGGTCTGACCGCCGTGGTGGGACCGAACGGCAGCGGCAAGAGCAACATCGGCGATGCCGTGCGTTGGGTGCTGGGGGGAACAGTCCACCAAGACGCTCCGCGGCAACAAGATGGAGGACGTTATTTTTTCCGGTACGAAAACCAGAAAGGCCATGGGCTTTGCGGCGGTTACGCTGGAGATCAGCAACGAAGCCGGCGAGTTGGGAGAAGCCTATGGTGCTGTAGTCAGTGTTACCCGAAAGCTGTATCGCAGCGGTGACAGTGAGTACCGCATCAACGGCAAGAACGTCCGGCTGAAGGACGTGACGGAACTGTTCATGGATACCGGCATGGGCCGTGACGGCTATGCCATTATCGGACAGGGACGCATTGCAGAAATTGTCAGTGCCAAGAGTGCAGACCGGCGGGACATTTTTGAGGAGGCGGCGGGGGTTTCCAAGTTTCGCTATAAGAAACAGGAGGCACAGCGGAAGCTGGACGCGGCACAGGAAAATCTGGTGCGTTTGCAGGATATTGTTTCTGAACTGGAATCCCGCGTGGAACCGCTGCGAAAGCAGGCGGAAAAGGCGAAACAGTACGTGGAACTGGCAAGTCAGCAGAAACAGCTGGAGGTTTCCCTCTGGGTGCGGCGGCTGGGTGCTCTGCGGGAAAAGCTGACGGGGCTGTCTGACGGCTTGTTACAGGCACAGGCGGAATACCAGAATGCCGAACGGGAGATCCAGCGGACAGATGCACAGGTGCAGGACGGCTATCGGCGTATGCAGGAAAGCACGCTGAAAATGGAGGAAATTCGCCAGCAGATGCAGCAGGCAGAGGAAGAAACCACCCAGCTGAAATCTGCGGTGGCAGTCTGTGAAAACGACATTCTCCACAGCCGGCAGATGCAGGAGAGCCTGCGGCAGCAGAAACAGGAAACGGCTCAGCAGTCCCGCAGTATGGAAAACCGCATGGAGTCCCTGTCTGAACAGGTGGTGCAGCTGCGGCAGAAGCGGGAAGCGATTCAGGTAGAATCAGAACAGACCGAACAGAACTGGAACGCCCTGAAACAGCAGGCCGCACGGCGGGGACAGGAATACGAACAGGCAAACAAGGTATTGCAAAATCTGCTGGTGCGGCAGAGTGAACTGCGTGTCTTGCAGCAGACCGCTGCCGGACAGCAGGAAGAACTGAAAGCCCAGCTGGCAGAACAGGGCATGCGGCAGAGTGCACTCCGACAGGCATGTACGGAGCAGAATGCCGCGTACGATGCCGCCAGAGAACAGGCACAGCAGGCACAGGAACAGTTCCAACAGGTGCAGAACCAGCGGGACGGTTTTCAGAAACGCTACGCTCATGCAGTGCAGGCACTGGAAGCCGGTAAGAAGCAACAGGAACAGGCGGCATTCGCCCTGCGGGAAAAACGGCAGCGGCAAAGACTGCTACAGGATATGGAACGAAACATGGAGGGCTTTGGCGGCAGCGTCAAGGCAGTCCTGCGGGCAGACGGCGGAAAGCCCCGCGGCGTATTCGGCACGGTGGCACAGCTGATTACCACCGACCAGAAATACGGCGTGGCACTGGAAACCGCATTGGGCGGTGCCATGCAGAATCTGATCGTGGAAAACGAAAACGCTGCCAAGCAGTGGATCCGCTTTTTACAGCAGAAACACGCCGGACGTGCCACATTCCTGCCGCTGACTTCCGTGCGGGGAAAGACGCTGCACGAAACCGGTCTGGAACAGCACGAGGGCTTTGTGGATCTGGCGTGCAATCTGGTGCGGTATGAGGAACGGTTTTCCGGCGTGGTACAGTTCCTGCTGGGGCGAATCGTCGTGGCGGAAGATCTGGACACGGCGACGGCTCTGGCGAAAGCTTATCAGTACCGGTTCCGTATCGTCACGCTGGACGGGCAGGTCATCAATGCCGGCGGTTCTTTCACCGGCGGTTCTGCATGCGTGCCGGCGGCATGCTGACCAGACGGGCGGAGCTGACGGCTCTTTCCGGTGAGATACAGGAACTGGAACAGCAGGAACAGGCGGCTACTGCTGCCCTGCAAAAGGCACAGCAGCAGTCCGCACAGTTACAGCAGCAAATGGAAGCGTTGCAGCAGCAGTGCCGGCAGGCGGAATCTGAACAGGTTGCCGCAGCTGCACAGCTGGAAAAGGAACAGTATCTCCGGAAACAGACCACCGAGCGTGCCGAAGAAGCTGCCGGACAACAGGCGGCGTTGCAGGAACGCTTGCAGGAAACCGTTGACCGGCACACTGCCGCCGCAGAAGAAGCGGAGGAAGTAGAAAAGACAATTCAAAAGGGACAGGAAATGCTGTCACAGGAAGCCGACCAGCGGACGGCTCTGGAACAGGAGCAGTCCAAGTTGGCGGAACGCCGTTCACAGCTGAAGATCGGCATGATGGAACTGGAAAAGGACATGGACACGCTGGCGAAAGAAATGCAGCAGCAGAGTGACCAGCAGGATTCCATGGCGGAAAAACTGGTGCAGATCGACAAGGATATTGCCGTGCAGGAAGACCTGATCCGTCAGAAGCAGACGGAGATCACCCAGAATCAAGCCAGGCTGAAACAGATGCAGAACAGCCGTACCGACGGGCAGGCAGAGATCCGGCACTGGCAGCAGGTGCATGATGCACAGGAGCAGCAGATTCGGGAACTGCAAAGCGGTTTGCAGGAAACCAACGCCGTGCGGGAGCGATTTTCCGGCGAGATCAGCCGGCTGGAGGAACGGAAAATTTCCGTGCAGAACGACTATGACGGCGTGATCCGGCAGCTGCTGGAGCAGTATGAACTTTCCCTCTCCGAAGCACAGGCACAGGCACAGCCGCTGGAAGACCTACAGACGGCACAGCGGGAACTGCAAAGCCTGAAAGCACAGATTCGGGGGCTGGGCACGGTAAACGTGGCGGCGATCGAGGAATATGCAGAGGTTTCCAAGCGGTATCAGTTCCTGTCGGAGCAGATGCAGGACGCGGAAACTGCCAAGCGGGAACTGGAAGACCTCATCACCTCTCTGACAGAGGAGATGCAGCGAATCTTTTCGGAAAGCTTTTCTGTCATTGACCGGAACTTTCAGGAAATTTTCAAAGACCTGTTCGGCGGCGGAGAAGCACGACTGGAACTGACTGATCCGGAACATGTACTGGAATCAGGCATCGAGATCAAGGTCGCACCGCCGGGAAAAGTCATCAAGAATCTGATCTCGCTTTCCGGCGGAGAGCAGTCCTTTGTGGCGATCGCCATTTACTTTGCCATTCTGCGGCTGCGGCCGTCGCCGTTCTGCATTCTGGACGAGATTGATGCGGCACTGGACGAGGGAAACGTCCGCCGCTATGCACAGTATCTGCAAAACTTACAGATACCACCCAGTTCATTCTGGTGACGCACCGTCGGAGTGCCATGGAAGAAGCCAGCGTACTCTACGGTGTCACCATGCAGGAGGACGGTATTTCCCGTCTGCTGCGAATGGAACAGGAAGAACTCGAGAAAACGGAATAAGGCAATACCGCACAAAGTCCGCTTTGTACGGCGATGTCTATGCTTTCAAGGAAAGGATCGGTGTAAGATGGGCTTATTCGGAAAAAAAAATAAAAACAAGGAAAAGGGTGTGCCGTTCTGGCGGCGGAACAAGCAGCAGGCAGAGGAAAAAACGGTACTGGAACCGGAGGAACAAACTGCGGAAACGGCTGATGCAGAAGCAGAAGAAGACATTGCCGCGGCTGCCTCAATGACTTGGCGGCACAGGAGCAGGACGAGATCGAAAAGGCTCGCCTTGCCGCACAGGAAGTGGTGGAGGAATCCGAACAGCATCAGGCTGCAATTGCGTTGGCACGGCAGGCGGCTCTGGAAGCTGCCGGCATTTTGAAAAACGAAGAAAAGGCAGAACCGGAGGAAGAAACCGAACCAGAGGAAGAAACTGAATCAGAAGCAGCTAAACTGGCAGAAGAACCGGAAGAAGAACCGGAAGAAGCAGATCCTGTTGAAGAACCCGAACAGGAAGCAGAAGCAGAATCAGGAACGGAACCGGCAGAAGCAGTTGAACCGGAATCAGAAGAATCCGAGCCGGAAGCAGAAGTGGAACCCGAAGACGAACTCCAGCCGGAAGAAGCGGAACCGGAAAAGAAAAAAGGATTTTTTGCGAAGATTCGGGACGGCCTGCGAAAGACCAAGGACGCAATGGTTTCCCGTATGCAGCAGGTACTGGGCGGCTTTACCAAGATCGACGACGACCTGTTTGACGAGTTGGAAGAAACCATGATCACCAGCGATCTGGGACCGGAAACTTCTGTACAGATCTGTGAAACCCTGCGGAAACGCGTCAAGGAACGGGGTGTCAAGGATCCGCAGGAGATCATGGGCATGATTCAGGAGATCATCGGTGAGATGCTGGGTGAGGACCAGACACTGGAATATCCCACCCAGCCTACCATTGTCATGGTAATTGGTGTCAACGGTGCCGGAAAGACGACCACGATCGGCAAGCTTTGCCACCAGCTGAAAGGCGAGGGCAAAAAGGTGCTGGTGGCTGCGGCGGATACATTCCGTGCTGCGGCAATTGATCAGCTGGAAGTCTGGACACAGCGTGCCGGCGTGGACATCGTCAAGCATGCAGAGGGCTCTGACCCTGCATCGGTGGTGTATGATGCCATTGATGCCGCCAAGGCACGGAACTGCGACGTGCTGATCTGCGACACCGCCGGACGGCTGCACAACAAGAAAAATCTGATGCAGGAACTGGCGAAGATCAACCGCATCATCGAAACCAAGGCAGAGGGCTGTCATCGGGAAATTTTGCTGGTGCTGGATGCTACCACCGGACAGAACGCGGTCAATCAGGCACGGCTGTTTCAGGAAGTGGCAGACATTTCCGGCATTGTGCTGACCAAGCTGGACGGTACTGCCAAGGGCGGTATCATCGTATCCATTCGCAACGAACTGGGCATTCCGGTGAAGCTGATCGGCGTGGGCGAAAAGATCGACGATCTCCAGCCGTTCCACGCACAGGATTTTGTCCGTGCCCTGTTTGAACCTACGGAGGAATCACTATGAAGAAGATTGTCATTGCATCGAATAACGCCGGAAAGCTGCGGGAGATCCGTGCGATCCTTGCCCCCTTCGGCTGGACGCAGTTTCCCAGAAAGAAGCTGGCTTTGATGCGGAAGTAGAAGAAACCGGCACTACCTTTGCAGAGAATGCGGCACTGAAAGCCCATGCGGTCCACGAATCCCTGCACTGTGCCGTCATTGCAGATGACAGCGGACTGCTGGTAGACGCACTGGACGGAGCACCGGGGTATACTCGCACCGGTTTGCCGGCGAAAATGCCACTGATGCCCAGCGTTGCGAAAAGCTGCTGGAACTGCTGAAAGACACTCCCGCAGAAAAACGTACTGCACGGTTCCAGTGCGTGCTGTGCTATGTGAATGCGGCAGGGAGGAGCAGTTCTTCTCCGGCGTTTGCGAGGGTGTGATCGGAACCTCTCCCAGAGGGGAAAACGGCTTCGGCTATGATCCGGTTTTCTGCGTAGGCGAACAGACCATGGCAGAAATGACTGATGCAGAGAAGAACCAGATCAGCCACCGGGGCAAGGCATTGGAACAGCTGGAAGATTTTTTCAAAACTTTATAAATTCAAGGCTTATAAAAATGATTAAGGAGAAAAATTGATGTTGACAAGTAAACAACGGGCGACTCTGCGGGGCATCGCCAGCACATACGAAACCATTTTTCAGGTGGGAAAAGGCGGTATCAGCGATACACTGGTGCAGCAGGTTAGCGATGCCCTGCGGAAACGGGAACTCATCAAGATCCACGTACTGGACAACTGTCCGCTGAGTGCCCGTGAAGCCGCAGAGGAACTGTCGGAAAAGACGGAATCTGATGTGGTACAGGTCATCGGCAGCCGGCTGGTTCTGTTCAAGCGGAATCCGAAAGAACCGGTCATTAAATTCTGATGCAGCGAATCGGATTGTTTGGCGGCAGCTTTAACCCCATTCACAACGGGCACCTGCATCTGGCACAGACTGCCAGGGAAAGTCTGGGGCTGGATCAGGTGGTGCTGATCCCCGCCAATGTGTCGCCGTTCAAGCAGCAGAATCCGGACATGGCTTCCGGTGCAGACCGTCTGGCGATGTGCCGTCTGGCAGCGGAAACGCTGCCCTTTTGCACGGTAGACGGCTGCGAACTGGAACGTGCCGGTGTCAGTTACACCGTGGACACCGTGCGGCTGTTCCGGAACCGGTATCCCGAAGCAGAACTGGTGCTGCTGGTGGGCAGCGATATGTTCCTGTCATTTCCGAAGTGGCACTGCTGGCAGGAGATTCTGGAAATGGCAGCACTGGGCGTGGTGTCCCGCATGGACGGGGACATGGCGGAACTGGAGGCACAGAGAGCATTTTTATTGCAATATGGCAAAATTTTTTTGTGTCCTGCTGAGGTTTGCACGGTATCTTCTACAAAAATTCGCAGGAATCGAAAAAATCATGCAGATTTTTCTTGCTATTTACCGCAAAAAGTAGTACAATATATAGTATCTCATAATTTATATGCATAAGGCAATACCGCACAAAGAGCGTCTGGCGACTTTGCACGCCATCTGCTTGCAAATTTCCCTTCAGAGCCTGTTTCGTATCTTCTCGCACGCATCTTGCGTGCATATTTTCCGAGATATTTCGGGAAAATACTCGAAAATCCACAAAGGATTTTCTCCGTTTTTCCCTTCATCTCTCAAAAATCTGACGACGCAATCTGCATACGTCAGATACAAAGCAAACTCTCATATTTCACAAAAATGCTCGTGAATATATCAAGTATTCACTCCGCTTTTTGTTTCATCTGACGAAAAATTTGACGACGCATCTGTCGCACAATCTTTGTGCGGTATTGCCTAAAAACAAAGAGGGACTGCCACGAAAAAATGGCAGTCCCTCTTTTTGAAAAGGAAATAGGGATATATTATCTCAGGGAAACTCAGCTTAGCCCATAACCACTTCTACTGCGTGGTTCTTGCCGTCGCTGAATACCGGCAGTACGTTGCCCTCGATTGCCTTGCCGTCTACAGTTACCGATACAACGCCCTTGCAAACGTGGTTCGGGTTCTTGACGGTGACATCATAGGTTGCACCGCGGAACTGTCTGGAAATGGTGAAGCCGTCCCATTCGTGGGGGATCGACGGATCAATCTTCAGACCGTCCCAATCCGGAATTACACCCAGAATGTACTGGGAAACTGCTACGAAGTTCCATGCAGCAGTACCGGTCAGCCAGCTGTTCTTTGCTTCGCCGTGACGCTTTGCGTCCTTACCTGCGATCATCTGAGCGTATACATACGGTTCAGTGCGGTGCAGGTCGGAGTACTTTTCTTCACGATATGCCGGAGCGATCTTGCTGTAGTATTCGAATGCCTTATCGCCGTGGCCAACAAATGCTTCTGCACAGATGATCCATGCATTGTTGTGGCAGAAGATACCAGCATTTTCCTTGTAGCCGCCCGGATAAGTAGAGATCTCACCGTATTCGATGTAGTACTTGGTGAACGCCGGCTGGTTCAGAACCAGACCATGTGTAGAGTTCAGGTACTTGTCTACGCTCTCCAGAGCCTTCAGGTCTGCACCGGTTTCCTTACCGCAGCCGCCCATAACCGCGAAGCCCTGCGGTTCGATGAAGATCTTGCCTTCTTCGCATTCGTGAGAGCCCATCTTCTTGCCGAAGTCATCATATGCACGCAGGAACCATTCGCCGTCCCAGCCGTATTCCATGATATTCTTCTTCATCTGGTCGATGGCAGCCTGTGCTTGCAGCACCAGCCTCGTCGCCCTTCTTCTTGCACATTGCCACATATTCCGGACCTGCATAGGTGAACAGAGCAGCAACCATAACGGATTCTGCAACCTTGGAATACTTATCCTCGCCGTACTTCGGAGAAGTGGAGGTCTGGAAGGATTCGCCCGGCTCGTCAGAGAAGCAGGACAGGTTGATGCAGTCATTCCAGTCTGCACGCATTGCCAGCGGCAGTCCGTGAGGACCAACGTTTTCTACCACATGGAAGAAGCTCTTTTCCAGATGATCCATCATGGTCTTTGCCTTGGATTCGTCGTTGTCATACGGCACCATAGCGTCCAGAATGGAGTAGTCACCGGATTCCTTGATGTATGCAGCTACAGACAGGATCATCCACAGCGGGTCGTCAGAGAAGTCGCCGCCGATCTCGTTGTTGCCCTTCTTGGTCAGAGGCTGATACTGGTGATAGCAGCCGCCGTCTTCCAGCTGTGTGGAAGCCAGATCGATCAGACGCTCTCTTGCTCTGTCCGGAATCTGGTGTACGAAGCCCAGCAGGTCCTGATTGGAGTCACGGAAGCCCATACCACGGCCGATACCGCTTTCGAAGTAAGAAGCGGAACGGGACATGTTAAAGGTAACCATACACTGATACTGGTTCCAGATGTTGACCATACGGTTCATCTTGTCGTCCGGTGTCTTGACGCTGTACTTGGACAGCAGAGCGTCCCACATTGCCTTCAGTTCAGCCAGTGCAGCAGCAACCTTTTCCGGTGTGTTGTACTGTTCGATCATCTCGTATGCACGGGACTTGTTCATGCTGCCGTCAGCGTTCCACTTCTGATCCTTCGGGTTTTCTACATAGCCCAGAATGAAGATCAGCTGCTTGGATTCGCCCGGAGCCAGTGTGATTTCCTTATAGTGGGAAGCCACCGGCGACCAGCCGTCTGCTACGGAGTTGGAAGCCTTGCCTGCTGCAACGACCTGCGGATTCTCGAAGCCGTTGTACAGACCGAGGAAGCTTTCCCGATCGGTGTCGTAACCGTCGATCGCATCGTTTACAGTGTAGAATGCGAAGTGGTTGCGGCGTTCCTTATATTCGGTCTTGTGGAAAATGGTAGAGCCTTCGATTTCCACTTCACCGGTGTTGAAGTTTCTCTGGAAGTTGGTGGAGTCGTCCTGTGCGTTCCACAGACACCATTCAATGAAGGAGAACAGCTTGATCGTCTTTGCCTCGCTGCCCTCGTTCTTCAGAACCAGACTCTGGATCTCGCCGTTGTAGTTCTGGGGTACGAAGAAAGTCACTTCTGCGGAGATGTCGTTCTTCTTACCGGAGATCACGGTGTAGCCCATGCCGTGACGGCAGGTGTAAGCGTCCAGATCTGTCTTTACCGGCGACCAGCCCGGCGACCATACGGTTTCGCCATCCTTGATATAGAAGTAGCGACCGCCCATATCTACCGGTACGTTGTTGTAACGGTAACGGGTGATTCTGCGAAGACGGGCATCTTTATAGAAGTGATAGCCGCCTGCGGTGTTAGAGATCAGAGAGAAGAACTCCTGTGTACCGAGATAGTTGATCCACGGGTACGGAGTCTTCGGATTCTGAATGACGTATTCTTTGTTTGCGTCATCAAAATAGCCAAATTTCATGAGGGAACTCCTTTTCGTAAAATAGTAAGGACAACAACACACAAAGCTTGTGCGGAAAATCTGCAGGCAGATGCGTACAAAGCCGTCAGGCGGGCTTTGTGCAGTGTTGTCTAAGATTACCGAAACGTCAGGTATACCCACACGTCCGGTTAGTACTTTTATTATAGCATAGGAACAAGCAAAATACAAGTACTTTTTTACAATTTTACACAGATTTTTTGATAGTGCCACGGAATTCATCAGAAAGCTCTTGGGCAATACCGCACAAAGAGCGTCTGGCGACTTTGCACGCCATCTGCTTGCAAATTTCCCGTCATATTTCACAAAAATGCTCGTGAATACATCAAGTATTCACTCCGCTTTTTGTTTCATCTGACGAA